>Ga0193747_1000155_pt1 | contig 30672 bp, 30 predicted proteins | sample L1m2metaG_FD_143048 | JGI IMG/M metagenome (GOLD analysis project Ga0193747, IMG submission 143048) | Soil microbial communities from a riparian zone of the East river system, Colorado, United States - L1m2 | ecosystem: Environmental > Terrestrial > Soil > Riparian zone | place: USA: East River... | reverse complement strand
TTAGTTAGAAAAACAGATGATGTGGCTTGTATTATAATAGAACCCGTTGCATCAAACATGGGACTAGTAGTACCTGAGAAGGAATATCTGAACGAGATCAGAAAGATCACGCAGCAGATGGATATTATACTAATATTTGATGAAGTTGTTACTGGATTTCGACTCGCTCTTGGAGGTGCGAGTGAATTCTTTGGTATTAAACCTGATTTGGCCACGTTCGCAAAAGCTATGGGAAATGGATTTCCAATAGGAGCAATAACAGGGAAGAAAGAAATAATGCAGCAATTTGCACCTTGCGGTAGAGTATATCAAGCAAGTACTTATGCTGGAAATCCATTCTCTGTTTCAGCATCTATTGCAACAATTAAGATACTCACTGAAGCAAAAAATGAGATCTACCCGAAGATTGCAAGAACGTGTGATAGTATAGTTAACGGCATAAAGGATGAGTTGGAAAAATCAAAACTAAACTATGTTATAAATACGATAGGTTCAATGTACCAGCTATTTTTTACTTCAGAAAAAGTAAAGGATTCTAAGAGTGCAATGAGGTCTAATGCAATGGCATTCAGAAAGCTTTATGACAAATTATTAGAATGTGGAGTTTTCATTCCTCCGTCACAACTAGAGACTTGCTTTATTTCTTACGCCCATACTGAAGATGATATTGACAAGACGGTAGAGTCATATAGTTATGCCTTACGCAAGGTTAAAGAATATTATGGCTAAGTTAAGGGTGGGGACAAGAGGTAGTAAACTTGCCGTTGCTCAGACCCAAATTGTGTTAGATATGTTGATAAAAAAAAACCCTCATATCGATTTTGAAGTTGCTGCGATAAGTACAAAGGGTGATGTAGATAAAAGGCCTTTGTTTACAATGGATCAGAAAGGTATCTTTGAGAGAGATGTTAATGAAGCTCTAATTAAAGGTGAAGTTGATTTTACTGTCCATAGCTTGAAAGATATCCCTTCGGATCTTTCAAATGAATTAATCATTGCATGCATTCCAAGGAGGGCTCGTCCAAATGATGTTTTGGTCAATAAGAAAAAATTAAAATTGAGTGAGCTGCGTGCAGGCTCTGTAATAGGGACCAGTAGCCTCAGGCGAGCTATTCAAATAATGAGGAAACGTCCTGACTTGAATATCAAGCCAATTCGTGGAAATGTAGAGACAAGAGTCAATAAATCAATTACAGGAGAATATGATGCCATTATTCTTGCAGAAGCTGGTCTCACGAGACTTGGAATGAAAGATATTATAGCAGAAAGATTTAATATAAAAGACTTTGTACCGGCTCCAGGCCAAGGGGCGATTGCAATTGTATGTAGACGGGGTAATCAAGGATTAATTAAAATATTAAAGGGTATTGAAGATTACCAATCAAAAGCCGAGATTGATGCAGAACGTGCTCTTTTGACAAAAATCGAAGCAGGATGCAGATTTCCTGTAGGTGCAGTTGCAGTTATGGACAGTAATTTATTTAAGATAAGATTGTATGCTAGCGTTTTTTCTGCAGATGGCACAGTAGCCATTAACTTGAAAGACACAGGAAATATTAAAAATGCAGCTAAACTTGGCATGAAGGTAGGAACGGTGCTTTTTAACAAAGGTGCCCCAAAACTAGCCGAAGGCTGGAGAGAAGCTATAGAAGAATGGAATAAGAAGCTATGAGAAGTGGTATAGTCTTCATCTGCGGCGCCGGCCCAGGCGATCCCAAATTGATGTCTGTAAGAGCTATGGAACTGCTTAAAAGCTGCAATCTTGTGCTCTATGATAGGCTGGTTAGCAAAGAAATTATCGATCAGATTTCTATCAAATCAGAGAAGATCGATGTTGGAAGGGGGATTGGGGAATCGTCTACACGCCAAGATTATACAAATAAACTAATGGTTAAATATGCCAAACGAGGGAAAAGAGTTTTGCGGCTAAAGGGTGGAGACCCTTTTATCTTTGGACGGGGAGCTGAAGAAGCCGAATATCTATCTAAACACAATGTCAAATTTGAAATAATCCCCGGAATCACGTCTGCCATGGGATCTGCTGCATACGCTGGAATTCCTTTGACACATAGACGATTTGCATCTTCTGTCATTGTCGTAACAGGTCATGAGGATCCAAAAAAAAAGAACCTATGGTAAGATGGAAGGAATTGGCCAAAGCCGCAGATACGATAGTCATCTTAATGGGTATGAGCCAACTGGAGCAGATTTTATATAAGTTGATAGATGCAGGACTAAGTAAAGATACAAAGGTAGCTGTTATTGAAAATGCGACTACTAAAGAACAACGAATAGTTAAGGGAAACTTAAATAATATTATGAATAGGGTGATAAAGGCAAAATTGAAATCGCCTGCGGTTATCATAATTGGTAAAGTCGTATCTTTGCAGAAAAAACTTGATTGGTTCAATAAGTGATCTCTTGTCTAAGAGTTTGGAAAGCAAAATTCTTGCAATAACAAGGAAATTTCTCCATGCTCAAGATTTTTCAGACCTTGTAAAATTAGAGGGTGGCAGTACAATTGCGTTGCCCACAATTGAAATAGTTCCCAAGGATCCAAATGTTGTTCAAGAGTTTCTTAATACGGTAAATGAAAAAATGCACGACTACTGTGCTTTTATGAGCTCGCAGGCTGTGAATGTGTTATTTGATCATGCAAGTAGAATGAATACAACCGAACAGGTTATTTCTACCTTGAATTCTAGAACTGTTGTTGCAGTAGGACCAAAAACTAAACAGACCCTAATAGAAAGAGGAGTGGATGTACAAGTAGTTCCACAGACATACTCGTCTAAGGGATTGGTAGAGCTCTTTGCTAAAGGTAATATTGTAAATAAAAGAATCATTATTCCTAGGAGTGAGATGTCAAATGAATTCATTGTAAAGGCTCTATCGGATCTAGGAATGACTGTCGATGAATTATTTCTCTATTCCGTGCGAACTTCCAAGCCAAATTCCATCTGGAATAGCTTTGCTCTGTTACTCGAGCAACAGAAAATAGATGGTATTATATTCACTAGTGCGTCTGCTGTTCGATCTTTCTTTGAGATAGTTCAGAAAATCTTGCCAAATACTTTCAATCCTTTGAAAGGGGTGCCAGCTATCATAGCTATCGGCCCATTTACTAAGGATGAGCTAAGCAAGAGAGAGATCCAATCCTTTGAGTCTAAGGACCACACAATAAAAGGTACTTTCGAGCTTGCAAAGGTTATCTTGGGCCCAAGATAACGCCCATTTTGATGGATATAGAGGTACTTCGAGGATCCTCGGTGTCGCATAAATGATACTTTTTGTCTTTTAGAAACTGATTACTACCTATCAAGGGCTTCTGTCTTTACACCTTGATCCTGCTACAGAAGATGTTATACCCAGTTGTGGCCCTTACCTAGGCTTCGGTATTTATTTCCTTTGTTTATCGTTTTTAGATTCTCTTCGTCAATTATAGATCGAAGCTCAAGCTAGCCGATACTGAATTGATATGAAAAATATCCCTGCAAACAAAACTTTTTACCGCTGCAGCTGCTTATTATTAACTTGACATAGCTAAACAGCGAACCTAGTATTCATTAACTAAAGAATCATCGCAGCTCGTTGGTTATCTCTTTAGGTATTACACTTGAGAATGATCTGTTAACATGTGAATAGGATGCAAAGCAGTATTCACGATATCTATTTTATTAGGGTATACGACGCATATGAATTTGTGGAAGAGGATAAATCATAGTACAAGTTATACTTTGACAGTCTTTGCTAGGTCTAGATCATAACCATCATGGTTCTAAGTCACTACTCTGTTTACATGAAAGCAAAATGAAGCACCTGATCTTAATCTTAAGTTGTAGAATTTACAATAAATATTAGACCAAAATATATATAAAACATAACGGCGTTATAGATTACGTATGACAACCGAAGAACTTAATATGGATTATAGCAAGTATGACTTTAAGGATTCTACAGAGCTTTACGTTTATCTGAGCAAAAAGGGTCTGTCGAGGGGCACAGTTGAAGAAATTAGCAAGCTAAAGGGTGAACCAGATTGGATGCGAGACTTTAGGTTGAGAGCATACGATGTTTTCTTGAGCAAACCAATGCCCAGTTGGGGCGGCGATTTATCAAAGATTGATTTTCAAAATATTTATTATTATGCAAAAGCATCTGAAAAACAAGGCAAGACCTGGGACGATGTTCCAGCATCTGTAAGAAATACATTTGAAAAGCTTGGAATTCCTGAAGCTGAGAGAAAGTTCTTGGCTGGTGTGGGTGCTCAGTACGAATCTGAGGTAGTATATCACCATTTGAGGGAGGATCTCCAAAAACAAGGTGTAATATTTATTGATACAGATGCGGCCGTGAAAGAACAGCCAGAAATTATGAAAAAACATTTTGGAAAGGTTATTCCGCCAGAAGATAACAAGTTTGCAGCATTGAATAGTGCTGTTTGGTCTGGTGGTTCCTTTATTTATGTTCCACCTAATGTAAAGGTAGACCTTCCATTACAGGCATATTTCAGAATCAACGCTGAAAATATAGGTCAGTTCGAAAGAACTCTGATCATCGCAGATGAGGGCTCTGAAGTCCATTATATCGAAGGATGTACAGCACCGGTCTATACTACAGAGTCACTGCATTCTGCAGTTGTTGAATTAATTGCAAAGAAAGGTGCAAAGATTAGGTATACTACGATTCAGAACTGGAGCAAGGACGTATATAATTTAGTAACAAAGAGAGCGTATGCGTATGAGAATGCTACAGTTGAGTGGATTGATGGAAACCTTGGCAGTAGATTAACCATGAAGTATCCAGGTGTATACATGCTTGGAAAAAACGCTCATGCTGAAGTAATATCAGTTGCGTTTGCAGGTTCTGGTCAGCACCAAGACGCAGGTGCAAAAGCAGTACACTTGGCTCCAAACACAACCTCCAGAATTACAAGTAAGTCAGTTAGCAAGGACGCTGGCAGAACAACATACAGAGGCCTGCTTCATGTTGCAAAGGGTGCCACAGGTGTAAAATCTAATGTAAGATGTGATGCATTACTATTAGATGAAAATTCAAGAACTGATACATATCCATATGTGGAAGTAAATGAAGATGATGCAACGATCTCACATGAAGCATCAGTTGGAAAGATTGGAGAGGATCAGATATTTTATCTGATGAGCAGAGGGTTTTCAGAATCTGATGCATTATCGTTGATCGTTGGTGGATTTATGGAGCCCTTCACCAAAGAATTACCTATGGAATATGCAGTTGAGCTAAATAGACTTGTAAAGCTCGAAATGGAAGGATCAGTAGGTTAAAGGTAGAGACTTTTTTTCCTCTTTATTGATGGCAGACAAAATTGGTACTTTTATCTTCGATTAACAGAGAAAATATAGAAGCATTAACGAAGGAAAATGAAGAGCCTCTTTGGCTTAATGAAATGAGAGAGAAAGCATTTTCTAAGTATGTCTCTCTTCCAGCTGAAGTGTCACCTCTTTATACGAAGTATTCGAATGTCAATCGTCATTCACCAGAACATATCCACATTCCAGACCGTTCTATAATTTCTGAGCCATACGAAGAGCTTAAAGATAGCATAAAGGAATTAGAGCATGGAAACAGTATCTTACGAATCGGTTCTACAATAAATCGAATGTTCATGTCTGACAGTCTTTTGAAACAGGGAGTTATTATTTTAGATCTTAAGGAAGCAATAAGGAGATACGAAGATCTTATAAAAAAACAATTGACTACAAATCAGCTTGACTACAGTGAAGACAAATTCTTAGCCTTAGAAGCTGCTGCTTTTGGTTCTGGTCTTTTTGTGTATATCCCTAAAAATGTCATAATCGACGAGCCAATCAGAATTGTTAATTCATTGGCAGATGACGGTAATTCTTCAATTACACGAAACATAATTGTTGCTGATGTAGGTTCAAAATCAACTCTTGTTCAAGAGATATACGCTCCGCCAGCAATAAGTAAAAAAGACGTACAACAAGCATACTTTGAGTTGGTAGAATGCCATGTTGGTCCAAATGCCCATCTAGAAATGGTAACATTGCAAGCAATGAGTGGCGATACCGCTAACTTTTCAAACAGAAAAGCATTCATAGAGAGGGACGGTAAAATGTCTTGGTATCTTGGTATGTTTGGTACTCAGCTATCAAGATACAAGATCGACAGTATTATGAAAGGCCCAGGGTCTTCTGCCGAAGACGTGGAGATCATCTTTGGAAACGGAAACCAATCATTTGATGTTACATCTAATCTTCTTCACTTTGGTCATAGTACAAGGGGACGTGTATTGGTGAAATCCGTTATGAAAGATACCTCTAAATCGTTATTCAAAGGGATGATCAAGATTGGAAAGGAGGCAAAAGCAGCAGAATCATACCTCGCTGGTCATGCAATTCTACTTGATAAAGGTGCGAAATCTGATGCGATACCAGGTCTTGAAATTGAAACTAATGAGGTAAAGGCTACGCATTCTGCATCAGTGGCACAAATCGATGAAATGCAGATCTTTTATTTGATGTCCAGGGGTTTGAGCAGAGAAGGTGCAAAGCGAGAGATAGTAAACGGATTTCTAGAACCCTTATCAAGGAAGATGGGTCCTACTATTAGAGCATGGATTAATTATCTAATTGAAAACAAATGGTCTGGGAAGCCACTAATGCTAAGGACAGACGAGGCAATGGAACAAATTTTAGAAGTAGAAAAGTCTCGATACAGAGAAACGCAGGACATTTTTGAAAAACACTACAAGTACAGGTAAGTATAGCTATAATATGTCAGAGTGGATAAGGGTTTGTGACGCGCGGTCCTTGAAGAATGCTGATTTGCTGGATTTTGATTTGAATGACAAAAAGATCTTGATAGCCAAGGTGGGAAATAGAATCTATGCAACGGATAGAATTTGTACCCATGCTTACGCGGATTTATCTACAGGATTCTTGAACGAAGATGAAAAAACAATTACTTGTCCATTACATATGTCTGCGTTTAAATTAGAAGATGGCACCCCACAAAACCTTCCAGCAGAACAACCACTAAAATCCTATCAAACGAAAATACAGGAAGATTGGCTGTACGTGTTAAACGAATGAGCCGAGTGTCCAATTTAATCAATTGTTCTTTTTACTTTCCTCTATCATGGCGAAAACACTGAAACATCGTTAGCTTATCATCTGTGCTTATCATCAATGATAGTCCTTTTATGGTCCCATAATTAAGATGAAACATGACTATTAAACAAAAACGGTCTATATAAAATAAACATTTTTTGTAAATCCTCTATAATATTCCCGATAAACCTCAACGTCAACTTAATATAAAAGATATCCACCTTATTCATTGACTAATATGGCACAAATGCCAGCACTAATTCCAAAAGAAGTTGAAATACAAAGGCTGAAGAAGATCTACATTCTGGTTATAATGCTAGGTTCAATCGCAGCATCTGTAGAGGTGGATAACTTTGTTGATGGATCTCTGCATCAGACAGCTATTAGAGACAGTGCTTTCACGCCAGCCCATTGGTGGTTATATAGCCATTTTGTTGCTCTGCCATTAGGATGGGGATTTGTGGCTATGTATGATAGACGAGTACCAATTCTTAGAGGACCAAATAACTCTATGAATACAGGGCTGAAGATAACCATTATTGGTTATTTAGCAACCATGTTTACAATTGGAGTCAACGAATTGTGGCATTTCTGGTTTGTAGAGGAAATATTTTCAGTTCCTAACCATTGGATGTTCAATATGGGAGTAGTTGTAGCTTTCATGGGCGCTCTAGCATATGTAGTAAGAGTTTATGCACGTCTAGTAGAACTTGGTGCAGAAACACCAGCAAAGAATCCCTATGTAGCTGAAATGTACAAGCTAGCACTGGAAGGAAAGCTGTATAGTAGATCAATTCCGTAGGAGAAAAGAGAAAAAGAGAAACTCATTGGTCTGTATTTAATTCAGACCTAATTTTTTTATTTTTAACTGTAAATGATAAAACTTAACGATTAGACATTCAGTGAAAAAAGGATGTGTGGATTTAATGCTACTACTATTTTATTATCAAATAATAAAAATTTACAAATTGAAACCGCGATTTATATATTCTCTTAATAGTAGAGCAGCGCTATAATCTCTTCTGGCAGAATTTTAAAACAGCAATATTTAAAAAGGTATATCATGATCAGTATGTGTAGATGACTTTACCAAAGGGATGGGGAACTGATGGAAGAAGACCTGGCGGCCAGAGCCGAGACGATATAGAAAAGATGATAGGAAAGCGAGTAGAAAACATGAAAGGAATTTTTGTTTTGGGCTTTGTATTATGCTGGGTAGCGACTGCAGGCGGCGTTTATGTAGGAGTAACAGTTTATCCTTGGGCCTATCCGTTGCCAAGCGGTCTGTATGCACTCTCTGTGTTGACGGTGGTTGAGGCATTGGGACTCTTCTGGATATTGAAGATTGCCGGTGAAAAGCCTATCCACGCCTAAAACCACATTTATTATTTCTTCCAGTTATTATTTTATTTCTTTTTGATCTCCTTAGCAGTAAGTGAAATACTTGGTACGAATAAATAGTAGTGTAATGATAGGCAGGTGAGGGGTATCTAGACTAAACTCGTCTAGTAGTCAATTTCAAAAGCAGGGTTTTCCAAGACGTGAACATCTATTTGAGTTGAAAGCATTTGGGCATGACCTCAAGATTAGCTTCATAGGTGATAATTTACACTTGCTGCGACTCTCAAGATATCGTTCACTCAGCTTGAATTTTTAGGACTAGTAAAAACCTTAGCTGTTAGACATGTCTTTGATATTTTATCGTTATGTACAAGGAAATAAAATTTTATATATCAGCTGTCGGTGTAGGTTGGTAATGGTCTGGCTTAGACGAACAACGCACTATCTGTTCATAGTAGTAGTTGCTGTGAATAGCACTCTGCTGACGATTAATGCAGGAGACTACATCTTCTACACTGACTGGGCTTGGACGTCGTTTGTAGTATTTTCGATATCACAATCGACAATGCTTGCAGTAGGAGCAATTTACTACATGCTCTTTACAGGAGTTCCAGGTACAGCGACATATTACGCAACCATTATGACAATTTATACATGGGTTGCAAAAGGAGCTTGGTTTGCATTAGGATACCCGTATGACTTCATCGCAGTACCAGTATGGATACCTTCAGCAATGTTGTTAGACCTTACGTATTGGGCCACGAGGCGCAATAAGCACGCCGCTATACTTATCGGCGGAACTTTGATCGGTCTCTCAATCCCACTCTTCAACATGATAAACTTACTGCTGGTAAGAGATCCCCTGGAAGTAGCATTCAAGTATCCTCGACCGACATTGCCACCTTACATGACGCCTATAGAACCTCAGGTCGGAAAGTTCTACAACAGTCCCGTAGCCTTGGGAGCTGGCGCTGGGGCAGTGCTAACTGTGCCTATAGCAGCGTTAGGTGCGAAACTAAACACGTGGACCTATAGATGGATGGCCGCGTGGAGTAAATGGGACTAAAATAAAAAATCCCTTTTTTTCTTTTCTTTGTAATATTGCATCTAAAGGTTATTGATTTTCCTTTACACAAGTTCTTTTTAGGTTAGTAGACTTAGTTGGTTAGAGTCGATGTACCAGCAGTTTGTGCAGATTAGTATCTCTAATGAGCTTTATCTGAATAATGCATTTCTATTGCAATAATATTTTGATAAAGGAAGTTAGCTGTAAAGTCAGCTTTACGAATATACTTAATACTGGTGTGTATCTGTATGTAGATGCAGCATTGATTGGTACTATTACGTCACTTTTTTTTACTTATCTACTCTGAGAGCATCTAAAAGATTCTGAATATTTGCTAGAGGCTTTTTGTTTTGGTCTGAGATAGTCTGTCTGGCTGGTGGATTTTCCATATAACTATCAATTCTAGAAAGAATTCTCTCCTGATATGTAGGTATATGTTCGTTCTGATAAAAGACACCCAACGGAATTCTATTACCCCATTCATTAGATTTTTGAATTACTTGCCCAACCTTGATATCCACTTGGTCTTCTTTATGTACTGTCCCGTCATAACCAGTCTCTTCAAGCTTATATGTTCTAGGCATCTGTCTTTGAGTCTCAGCATCAATATTATCTAAACCTTGATACCACTCGCGCGTGTTGATATCATTATAAGTTGGACAGGGTTGCAAGACATCTATATAAGCCAAGCCTTTGTGCTCAATTGCTCGTCTTATCAGTTCTTTCAGATGCCTCACGTCATAAGAATAACCTCGTGCAATGAAAGTAAAACCAGAAACCAATGCCAAAGATATAGGATTAACCGAATTGTTCGCGTTTGGTTGTGCTAATGACTTAGTTTTCATACCCAATTTTAGTGTAGGGGCTGCTTGACCTTTGGTTAATCCATAAACGCCATTATTAAAAATAATATATACCATATCGACATTTCTTCTCCCGGCACTTACGAAATGGCCAGCTCCTATTCCTAATCCGTCTCCATCACCTCCCACGGCTAACACTTCAAGATCGGGATTACACAGTTTAGCTCCTTGGGCAAACGGCAAAACTCTGCCGTGTAATGTATGTATTCCATAGGTATGAATAAAGTGAGCAGCCTTTCCTGAACAGCCGATACCTGAAAAAATTGCTGCTTTGTGTCTAGGAATTTGCATATCCATGAGAGCCATCTGTATAGCATTTACGATACCAAAGTCTCCGCATCCAGGACACCAATCATTATGAACATCAGTCTTATAATCCGCGAGTTTAAGTGCCATTTTCTAAAACAATTCTCCTTGGAGCATCTCCATTAATTATACGCTTTATCGCATTATAAACCTCACTAGACGACATTGGCCTCCCGTTGTATTTCACAATTCTATAGTTAGCATCACGGTTGAGATTTTGTTTAAGAAGCAATCCTAGTTGTGATGTATAATTCATTTCAATGTCAACTAAAACTTTAGTATTTTCCAACATCTGCTCCAACAACACCGCAGGGAACGGGTGCATCAATCGGATCTGAATAAACTTTATTTTCTTTCCTTCTGCCAGTAATCGATCTAATGCGTCCAGGATTGCTCCTTTAGTTGAACCCCAACTAAGGAGTGTCAAACCATCAGTAGAATCTTCTTCACCATACATTACAGCCTTGTCTTCATTAGATATTTCTTTCAGAGCAAGATCTAGTTTGCCTAAGCGTTTATTCATCATATTAACTCGGACTACTGGATCCTCCGAAATGTGGCCTTCCTCTGAATGTTCGTCTCCTGTGTTCCAAAATATTCCATTTTCAGTCCCCAGCGTGACCCTAGGAGAGACTGGATTTTCGTCAAGCTTGAATCTTAAATAATGGCCTCCTTCCCCTGTCGGGGTCGAGTTGGGTATAGTCTGCAATAATTGCCCTCTATCTATTGTTACTTTATTTTGATCAAAGATCTTGCATGTCATTATGCTGTTTGCTATCGCTTTATCTAAAAGATGGATAACTGGCATTTGATACTTTTCAGCAAAATTGAATGCCTTTATCGTATCATAGAAGCTCTCTTCGATGTCACCAGAAGCAAAGACAATTCTTGGGAATTCTCCGTGACCTGCATTTATAGCGAACATTAAATCGCCCTGCTCATGCCTTGTTGGAAGCCCAGTAGCTGGTCCTGCTCGTTGATACAAAGAAACCACTAATGGAACTTCGTTCATTCCAGCCCATCCCAGAGCTTCAGCCATTAAAGAAAATCCCGGTCCTGAGGTAGCGGTTGCGGAACGGGCTCCAGTTAATGCACCACCGATTGCCATGGTAATCGCAGCGATTTCGTCTTCAGTTTGGACTACCACGATTGAGCCGTCATTATTATCTGTCTGCCGTATTATTTGATTTGATTCCAAAAATTCACTATCGTCGCTAGCAGGAGTGATAGGATAGTACGTCTGGAATCTACATCCTGCTGTTATTTTTCCCATTGCTGAGGACTGGTTTCCCTGTACAAGAATTATGTTCTGAGATGGCTGTCTTGAGTTCAACTTGAGTTTAGATTTCGTTAGGTCAAATTGACTTTTGATGTAATTATATGCATATCTAGCTGCTGCGATATTACTATCGGCAACTTTTGGTTTTGCTCTAAATACGAATTTAATGGCTTTATCCAATATTTCGCTATCAAAATCTAATATTGCCATGGATGCTGATAGTGCCATCACATTAACCATTCTAGTGAGTTTGCTCAGAGAAGGGTCATTGATCTTCTCTGAAAATTGTTTAAGCAAACTAAAGTAGGGGATCTTGTAAAGGATTGCCCCATTGTCCTTAGCATAGTCCAGCATTCCCTGAACTGTAACAGGCTTTGAGTGTGCTTGAAGCATTTTGGCAATTCTTTCAGATGCATGATAATCAATACTATGCACTTCTTGGACGGTCGTTTGTGTCAAAGTCGAATCATAAATTATAGCTCCATTTTTTGTTACCCTATCCCCATGCCTGAATACGGTTTCGGCATCAAAAGAAACAAGTATATCGATATCATCTACATGAGATCTTACTGGTTCTTCTGAAACTCTTACTGTAAAGTAACTGTGTTCACCTTTGATATTTGAATAAAATTCTCGTTTTCCAAATATATACATCCCAGCCTGAGCGCAAGCCCTCGAAAAGATATTAGCAGCAGAGTCAACGCCGCTTCCCTGTGCTCCACCTATAACCCATGTTAATGAATTTGTAACTTTTTGTGATTGGGTCATCAAAAATTGATCTCCTATTACCTGCTTTTAATGCTTTAGAATAGAGTAAACGAAATTGATTAATTTGAATTCATTTAGGAGTTGAATTGACTATGACAGTCGTCATCCGCCTGTTGCAGCATCAAACAGACAGCATTCACAAGCATCGAGTTTGCCGCAGTATGGGCATGCACACATACAGGCTTCAAGTGGGTTGCCACAATAATCACATCTAGTTCCATCCGTGCTAGTTGTCTTCTTATCTTCGTCTGGCAATTCTCAGTATTGGTATTGTGCTTTTTTCATTCTTATTATGTTTTCTATATACTTTAATGACGAGAAGCCCTTCTATACCTTCTTCGTAGTTTATTTCCACAAAGCTGGCACTCTGTAATATTGGAATCATAAGCTTTATCACATCCAATGCAGAAAGCGATCCATTTTCTAATGGTTCTGATTCCCTTAGCAGAAAGGTTCTTTATCGGAATATTTAACTGGCTGGCCATATTTGCGACAGCATAATCATCAGAAATGATGGTCTTTTTTAGCTGCAGTGCAAGTGCTAAAATCGAGAGATCTGCAACAGAGAGTGTAGAGATATCACCAGTTTTTTTTGCTACTGCTTTAATCTGTCTCAAAAATCTTTCTTCGGGTTCAAGCACTTTAAGGTTACCTGCGTCAATCAGGGCTTGCAAACCGTAATATGATTTTTTTATGTGTTTTACCTCGTCAAAGACAGAATTTGTGGTATAAGACGCCGACGAAGAAAGAAAAGGCATACCTGCATAGAATGCATTTGCATCGAGTATGAATTGGTTAGAATCCAAGTTTTGCAAGCTGTCTTAAGCCCCTCTTTCTTAAGCGTACAAACCGTGCATCATCCAAACAACGCGATATTTTCACAATCTGTCCACAGCTTACGTGAAATACCTCTTGTCCATCTAATATTAATTGTGTATCATGAGTGCTCTGAATTTCTATTTGGGTAGATGGAACGACTATCTGAGGCATCCTGTTAACACATGCGATGGGAGCCACAATTATGCAGCTCAAATTCTCATGCAGGATTGGACCGCCAATAGAAAGGGAGTGCCCGGTTGATCCTGTGGGAGTTGAAATCATGATGCCATCCATTCTTTGTTTTATCTCATCGTCCATCATTTTTATAATAAAAAATGGAGTTCTTGTCAGGTTTGTACGCGTAATCAGGATATCGTTTAGTGCAGGTGGTAATATCATGTTATCATCAATAGATGCTTGTATCCTTAGACGTGACTCACAGAAATATCGTCTACCAAGTATTAAGCTGATATCCTCATTTATTGTATGTTCACTTGCTTCAGACAACACGCCTCTATGACCGCCTACGTTGATACTAAGTAACGGTGTCTTGCACGGTATAATTCTAAATGCTCTTAGAGTAGTCCCGTCTCCTCCTACTGCAAAAATAATATCTAGGTCAATATTTCTGAGGTCTTCTGCTGCCACAGAGGTGCTATTCTTTGTTTCAAAGGGCAATATGGAATAAACTTTCACGTCCTTACAGGATAGGGCATCAACGATTCTAGCTGCTGCTTTTTCGGCATCGTTATTACCGGTCTTTGTGATCATAGCCACATTGCGGATTCCGCCATCCATTTGGTCGCATAAGTCAAATACATTAATAGCCTAAATGCATTTAGATCTAATCCTCATCCTCTCAATTAACTGCAGGCTTTTGAGAAAGAATGATTCATTTCAAATCTACGGTTTTATAATTTTTTTCGGATGGATATAATATGGAGTTTGTTCTCCCTCTCGCATCAGGGAAGATATCTTTGTTAATCGTGTACAGAATGCTTTTACAAAGAAAAGAGCCACAAGAATAAATAACCTTAATTTCAACAAATTGAACGGGCCGGTAGCTCAGCTTGGTGGAGCGTTCGACTGATAATCGAAAGGTCAAGGGTTCAACTCCCTTTCGGCCCATATCAATCCATGTCTTAGTTTAGGCCTGTTTACTGTAGAAGAAAAGGACCCCAATCATAGATATGCAATGATGAACAGTCCCATAGCAGCCGACATTACTGCTATCCAGACAAGTTTATTCCAGTCAAAGATTTTCTGTCCATCTAATCCACCAAAAGGCATAAGATTGAACATGGCAATCCAACCATTAAATGAAGAACCGACCGCAAAATATGGACTAAATGAATTGTAATAATATGTAAGGAATAGGAACCCAAACCCCATTACCAAATTTGTTAGAGGTCCAATGAGTGCTACTCTACCAAACTTATTCTTGTCTGATAATCCAATCATAACTGCACCCGGAGCTATAAACTTGAATGGCATAATGGGTAACGCAGATATTGCTGTTACTATGAGGCCATACGTTTGGGCTCTAAATTCCGCCCAACTACCATAGGCTTGAGCAAGGAATTTATGAGCTAGCTCATGGACTAGGAACGCGCTAATGAATATTGCAAGGAATTGCCAAGACACATATCTGTAGCCATTTAATGATAAACCTACTGCCGTAATTAGAAGAGTGGCTATAGATAAATGTAATAATTCAACCTTGGAAGATTTTATCTTTAATATCCCAGCAAAAGTATCTGACAATGAGAGCCGGTTTGCAAAACTTCCACTGCCAATGAACATGTCTCTTCTTTTCGTAGTGTATTTACCTAAAAATGGACATGAATGATTAACAGGATTTCGATGTATGTCACAGAAGGATTCTTGACAATAATTGCATTTGAATGGGAGATTTTCAGCGGCACCGCATATATAGCATTGAACCATACCTTCTACCTAATTATTCTACCTTGAATGGTTGTACTACTACCATCTGCGAGAATCTCCTTCCAGCAATCCTGAGCCGGTGTGTATCCTGTCTATATGTTTTGATAGCTCTATATTGTCTTTAAATTTAGACTCACAATAAGGGCAAGAGACTTCTTTGATACTAGACAAATTTATCCATATATATGATAGCAAGACCCTCACTTAAGGGTAAGGTTTGTTCGATATCGCAAGACAGCTTACGCCTCACTTGACAATTCTATAGCCCTATCTATTTTTAGAAAGCTCAACATGACTGGATTTGCTAAACTTTGGCTATAATAGCGACAAAAATAGCCCTTAAGATCCTATATAATTACAGGTGGTGAACGTGCGACGAGGATATAGTGAATATCTTTGCAAACTTTCCAACTAATGTGTTCATTGAACGCAGGTTGAACAGCCATAAAACCGTCAAAATGCATGCCATGTAATAATATGGAAATTCTTATCTAGGTGAGAGACTCATTATAAGGAGGCTACAAATCTGACTCTCGCTTCACTTTTTATTTTACGGAGTGACTCCAGTTACTCCGGAGTAACTCCAACTCTTCCTATCTTCTATAGAAAGTGTTTCGCATCAGGAGATATTCTATGAGAGAACAATGGAATTGTCCTGTATGTGGCTACTCTTGCCCAAGGCATTGGAATTTGCAGAGGCATATCGATAGAAATCACCCCGGGAGCAGACAACGTCCAGTGAAGTATTCTGTGCCAAATAACATGCGGTCTAGGACCCCACTAGCATCTTACTACATTCCCTATCAAAATCCATTCCAACAGTGTCCCTCAGTTATAAAAACTTCTACCTCATTTGCCTATGACCGAAAACTGAGGGTACCCAATGAAAAGGAAAAAAACAACAAGATGATGATTTAATTGGGAGATGGAACAAAAAATTTAGGGAATCTGAAGAATTTCTTGATCATATACAGAATTTTTCAAATAGAATAATTAGGAGATTTCCCAATAACATGACCATAACGCCCTACGCTTTGAACAACGGTGGAATTATCAATACTGAAAAATATTCTGAGAAATGTCCCCCTATTCAATCAAAGAATCTTGTTACGCCCGCTTTTAAAGCCATTGTATGCGACCAATGTGTGACTATTAAGGCTCTAACACCTGATACTTACAAGCAAACGCTAAACCTAGAAAGGCCAGAAGATTTATGTTCTCCTGAAAGATTGCGGCGGGCTCAACAGTTAACGCCGCAGGAGAGGGCTGAACAAGTTGTAGAACTTCACAAAATTCTGCCCGAAGCCATGATGGCTAAAGTAAAAGAATGGACTGCCAACAAGCCGTATTTGTTAGCTGCCCAATATCCACATCCTTTGGAAGACTGTCCTGCGGAGCTTACAGCCACGAGGATGGAAAACAAGTGGTATTTGCGAGCTTTAATAGATGGTGTGACAATGTTAAGTGATGAGGAGCTGTTCGATTTTTTAAAGAAAAGTAAGGGTTCAACCTGTGTATATATAAAGGTTATCCTTGAATCAGCAGTATTGCAGTCACAACTCTTTAGGCACAAGATTAGTACTCAGTCGTCATCACATTTACCTTCTTCTCAGCTGATCCAATATTATTGGATGGCTGTCTGTCCTTTTGAAGTGTTGTTGCCATTCCTTCAGGTGTAGAAGACAGAGTAGTTGTAAAGAATGATGGGCCGTGTTACGGACCTTCTCGCTTAGATGTAATCTAAAGAAGTTCAGGATGGGTTAGATTATGATTAGACTACGATACTCACAAAAAGTACCAATCTCTAATAAATTACCATAAGATTGATTTTGATAAACGGTTACCTTTGAATGGAAATAAAGATGTGAAAAACGTAAATTCCCTAAATTATAATGGCTATAATATATGAGCTATGATGCAAACGGAAGAAATTGGATCCCAGCACACTTTCAAGAAGCTGCCCGCCTTATCGCGATTGACGTAGTACAAAAGTTCACTAAGCCTCAACAGATTATTGGACTTGGCAGCGGTCCTATGGTAGCAGCTATTGTAAAAGAGCTGGGTAATCTTCCATACAAAGATAGCTTGGAATGTATTGCCGCATCATTCCAAATAAAATTAGAAGCTGAATCATTCGGTTCTGAAGGATTACGGTTAGTCGATGCAAATCACATACCGATGATAGATGTCGTTTTTGACGGAGCAGACCAGATCGATTCAAAATACAACATGATTGAAGGTGCTGGTGGCGCTCTACTAAGAGAAAAAGTGTTACATTCTGCTGCAAGTAAATTGGTCATCATTGCCGAATCGAATAAATTTGTTAAATATTTTGATCATCCTGTTCCAATCGAGGTGAATCCTTTTGGGCGACATATCACCGAAAGTAAAATTGAAAAGATTGGGGGTCAAGCGAAGTTAAGGATGTTAAAAGAAGGCTATCCTTACATTACTGAGAATGGCAATCTAGTTTACGATACTACGTTTGCTTTAATTTCAGATATTCAAAAGACCGAAGCTAATCTAAAGAGTATCCCAGGAGTATTAGAGGTCGGACTTTTTACCAAACATGCTGACGTATATTACAAAGCTAGTACACACGGATCTTTTGAATTTATTGAACCTAAGGAGAAGTAACAATTTGAATCTCCTTTTGATGGATCAGTGCGAGTCTAATTTTCCTGTATGCATCATGCGCTTACGATATAACCACACACCTAGACATTGTACTCAAATGAGCCCTTCTTTTATCACTTGAATCTGTTGTACTCTTGTTCTGCAAATTCAACTAAAGACTGTAGGTCATCAGCTACATAATCTGCTTCAAGATTATCTAGAGTGAAATGAAGGTCTTTTCCAGTGAATAATACCACATTTACTTTGCCTTTCAGTTTTGACTTTATCGATATCGCTGCAGTAGATAAAAACCGTAAAGAACTTTCCTCAGACGAACAAATGCAAATTATCATCAAACCTTTCTTGCTACTCCAAATTTTGGCTATGTAACGTTGAATGTCGATATCAAAGAACGGATCTATGTATTGTTCGACATTTCCAATATAAGTTGAAGTCCAACCAGCCATTTGGAAGGCGATAGCTGCAATCTTGGCATAAGAAATATTGTTCTCTGAGCCAACAATGAAAAGGGCATAAGCGTTCGGTTTCATTTTTTCTGTCGACAAATTATATTTCAATACATCGACAAGTTCCACTATTGTATTCATCAATGAAATTCTTTCTGTCTTCTCCAATCGACCCCTATTATATAGCTCATTGAGCGTATTTGCAGTAGGTACGATAACATCTGTCAAAATTTTTAATTTTTCAATATTTGAGCTATTCATGCTCGTTATAATTCTATGAGCTTGCTTTGCGTCGCCTCCAAGTATTGCACCCATAAATCTTTGTTGAACCTCAAGATAGTTAATTGGATATTCGAAGTCTGCTACTCCACTTTCAAGTAACCATACATTTACAGAACCTATTTTCTTCTTCCTAATCAAGCCCAGGGTAGATAGTACATTTAGATACTTCGTAATTGTCATTCTGTTAATTCCGGTCTTAAGGGCAAGTTCTACCCCAGATAGTCCTGTATTATCTATTTGTAAAATATCAATAATTTTATGCTTGACCTCCTCCAGAGAATAACGTCTGTACATAGGCTGTCATCCAAGATGCAAGATAAAACTTTTATCGCTTTCTACTAGCAAATTTTCGTGCACTTGATATTAGATCAGTTAGAGCATTGAATGCCTTACCCACGTCACTCATCTTAACAAGCATAATAGTATCAGTATGGCAGCTTACAGTATCTTCAATGTTGATATGTCTGCGTGCAAGTTGATTGTAAAAAGCAATTGCACAACCGGGCGTTTTAATAATTCGTTCAGGGCTATGTACTATAATTGCTGCCAAATCGGATTCAGTTTCCAAAATGTCATAATGAGCAAACATAGCTTTTACATTATCTAATAATGTGTCATCAAACACTAAGGTGATAGATAAGATACTTTCGGATACGCTGATAAAATTGTCAGCATTTTGTGTAAGAGCCTTCGCAACCTTCTCAATTGTTTTCTTGCTCTTGGTAGCGGATACTTTGGCTACATCAGTTTTTACGCTAATAGTGCTTCCGGCTAAAATTAGCGCAATAGGACGCTCTGGGATATCATAAAGTTGTTTGGACCGCTTTAACGCAGTTATTACGCTTTCTATGCTTATGTTCCTAGTGAGTGCTCTGTCGATCTGTGGTTTGATTATTCTCGCAAGTGCACTAGTATTACAGTAGTCACGTTGTAGTGAGTCCTGAAAGGAAAGATCACTATTTACAATTTCTTTTACAACACTGGTTATCGATTTATCATTGACCAAGACTGGCCATTTTTCACCGTTATTAGGTCGTTCTTGACCAAAAAATATAAATGTAGTGTAATAAAGGCAGCGCATGTTAGATGGCAAATAACAAAGTAATTCTTGCATACTCTGGCGGGTTAGATACGTCAGTCTGCATCCGGTATTTGCAAACATTACATAAACTTGATGTGATTACAATTACTGTCGATTGTGGGCAGGACGAAGACTTCATTCAGATCGAAAAAAAGTCAAAAGCAATTGGAACCCAACGCCATATCTACATCGATGCTAAAGAAGAATTTGCAAGAGATTACATAATTCCATGCATTAAAGCTAATGGTCTTTATCAAGGAAAGTACCCGCTTGCAACGGCTCTAGCACGTCCATTGATCGCAACAAAAGCAGTACAAGCAGCATATGAAGAAGGAGCCGATTTCATTGCTCATGGTTGCACTGGAAAAGGCAACGATCAAATTAGATTTGATATCACTATCCGGGCTTTGAACCCGGATCTGAAGATAATTGCACCTATACGAGATATGAATCTCACCCGTGACATTGAATTGCAATTCGCCAACGAACAAGGCATACCCATCGCAGCTGAAGCTAAGAAATATAGTATAGATCTAAATCTATGGGGACGAGCAATAGAGGGTGGAATTATAGAAGATTCGTATTGTGAACCTCCTGACGATATCTTTCAACTGGTTAAATTTGATAATCATAGCACAGGCTATCTTGAATTGGAATTTGAAAATGGTATTCCGGTTTCTGCTGACGGAAAACGTATGGATATACTTCCGTTGATACAATTCGTAAACCAGAAGGTTGGATCTTTTGGGGTAGGAATAGTAGACCAGATTGAAGATCGAGTGGTGGGAATAAAATCAAGAGAAGTTTATGAAGCTCCTGCGGGTATCGCGATAATTGAGGCACATAAAGATCTGGAAAATATGGTCCTGACTAAGCATGAGCTGCGTTTCAAACGCATAGTTGATCAAGAATGGACATGGCTTGTTTATTCAGGTTTGTGGCATGATCCCCTTCGTATTGATTTGGAAAAATTTATTGAATCGACCCAGAAAAGGGTTTGTGGAAAAGTAAAATTAAGGATGGAGAATGGCTGCCTACGAGTAGTTGGGAGGGAGTCAAAATATTCTCTTTATAAAAACAATTTGGCTACATATGATGCTGGGTCAACTTTTGATCAGAGCTTGGCAAAAGGATTCACGGAGCTGTGGGGATTGCAAACGATAATTTCAAACGCTGTGATATCTAATGTGAACCGAGCAAACAAGGAGATAAAACATAAATGAAAATAGAATGCCAAGAATGTGGAGCAGAAATCAGTGTTTCTGAGGATGCAGTCGTTGGCGAAATTATAACCTGCGCAGACTGTGGAGCAGACTTTGAAATTTCTTCAAAGTCTAATGAAAAAGTGGAAGTTAAAACAGCTGAAACCATGGCCGAAGATTGGGGACAATAGTTGGTCAAAATTTGCGTAATATATGACAAATTGCGCTTTGAAGAAAAATCTCTGCACGACAAGGCCTTGAAAAAAGGTCTGGAAGCAGAACTCGTTGATGCAAAAAGCATCGCTATCAATACAGAGACAAAAAGAAGAGAGCTGGATTTAGGTGATGTAATACTGCAAAGAAGCGTAAGCCACTTTAGAGGACTTTATGTAACGGCTTGTTTGGAACATATGGGATTTCTTGTGATCAACAAGTTTGAAGTCGGACAAACCTGCGGTAATAAATTGATAACGTCGCTTGCGCTAGCCAAAGATAATGTTCCTACTCCCAAAACGCACTTTGCATTCAGTGCTGAATCTGCGATGGAGGTCATCGGCAAGGTAGGATTTCCACTTGTTTTGAAACCAATTATCGGTTCATGGGGTCGAGGAGTTTACCCGTTACGTGATGGAGAAGTGACCAATATGATTATGGAAATGAGAGAAGAAAACGACGACTCACTGTCACGCATCTATTACGTCCAAGAGATGATCAAACGGCCGCCACGTGATCTTAGGTGTATAGTCGTTGGAGAGAGAGTTATTGCAGCGATTTATCGCTACTCTCCGGAAAATGAATGGAGGACAAATGTATCAAGGGGTGGCAAGGCTGAAGCTGCCCCGATCACCAAGGAATTAGAAGATCTTTCTTTGAAAGCTTCAAAAGCAGTAGGGGGTGGAGTACTAGGAGTTGATCTAATGGAGGATGAAAAAAGAGGGCTACTAGTTCACGAAGTCAATAATACTGTAGAATTTCGAGGAGCTTCAAGTGTATCAGATGCTGACATTGCTGGCAGTATAATAGATTATCTTATAACAATCGCAAAAAAATAGAACTTAGGTATGATTGATATTGTTACGGCTAACATATCCATAAAGATATAAGTGGAATTTTTGAGGAATTCTCAATAGTATAGATTTGATGACGACGATGAAAACATTACACAACTCTATGAACAGATCTGAGGATGAAGAGAAACTATGAAGGTAGGTGTTGTTGGTGCATCTGGCTATGTAGGAGGCGAGTTACTGCGTCTGCTCGTGTCTCACCCAAAAGTCGAAATTAGTATGGTGACATCTAGGCAGAATGCTGGCGAGTATGTGCACCGCATACATCCAAGCCTGAAAGGCTTTATAGGACTTACTTTTTCCACCATGGATATTGAAAAATTGGCAAACTCTTGTGATTTAGTCTTTACTTCAGTACCTCATGGCAAGTCAAGTGGAATTGTAAACGATCTATACAACAGGGGCATTAAAGTCATCGATCTGGCAGCAGACTTCCGCTTGAAGAATCCAAAGGATTACGTAAAATGGTATGGATGGGAACACCCATTTCCTGAATTGTTATCAAAATCAATTTATGGAGTTCCAGAATTTCATCGGTCTGAAATTAAGAAATCACAGTTAGTCTCCTGCCCAGGTTGTATGGCAGTTACTTCTTTACTTGCTATAAAGCCACTTTTAGAGAATGACCTGATAGATACTGATCATATCGTGGTTGACAGCAAGATCGGTTCTTCTGGCGCAGGCGCCAAAGCCAATGCAGGTACACATCATGCGATGCGTTATGGTGTAATCAGGCCTTACAAACCAGCGAAACATAGGCATACAGGAGAAATTGAACAAGAATTAGGATTAATTACTAAAAAAAGGGTTAAGGTTAGTATGAGTCCTCACGCTGTTAATATAGTACGGGGGATTCTTACCACAAATCATCTGTTCCTAAAGAAAATAATTTCTGAGCTAGAACTATGGAAAATATATCGAGATTCCTATAAGAGCGAACCGTTCATTAGGTTGATTCGTGACAAGAAAGGTCTGTACAAGTTTCCAGACCCAAAATTCGTAGTTGGATCAAACTTCTGTGATATTGGCTTTGATATTGACGAGGATAATCAGAGAGTTGTAGGGCTGTCTGCATCTGATAACTTAATGAAAGGAGCAGCGGGCTCGGCGATACAGAATATGAATATAATGCTCCAATACGATGAAATGGATGGCCTAAGATATACCCCTCTGACACCTGTATGATAGTACTCAAGATCGGTGGCAGTATTGTAGCAGATGGCCTTCATTTAACTACTATTCATGACTTAGCAGAGATAGCCAAAAAAGACAAAGTTGTAGTAGTTCACGGTGGAGCAGCAGAGGTAACTAATACTGCGGCTAAACTCGGTAAGGATCAAAAGTTCGTTGTGTCGCCTAGTGGGATAAGAAGCAGATATACAGACTTAGAGACTTCGGAAATTTATACAATGGTTATGTCTGGAAAAATAAATAAGGCGATTGTAAGGATGTTTTTGCGTGAAGGATTAAAGGCAGCTGGTGTTGCGGGTATAGATGGCAGCATGCTAAGGGCCGAACGGAAAAAGAAGCTTTTGATAATTAATGAAAAAGGCAGGAAGATGGTCATTGATGGTGGATATACAGGTAGGATTACTTACGTCGATGTATCTCTGATAGACACATTATTAGACAAAGGGTATGTTCCTGTAATTTCGCCTATTGCTTTAGGAGAAGAATTTGAATTTCTTAATGTGGATGGAGATCGAGCAGCAGCATATGTTGCAGGAGCAGTCAAAGCTGATAAGATTATACTTCTTACAAATGTTGATGGATTGATACTAGAAGGCGAGCTGATAACAAATATCACATCGGATCAGGTAAAGGCTGTATTGCCACAAATAGGCTTTGGTATGGAGAAGAAGGTTCTTGCATGCACTGAAGCAATAGAGATGGGAGCAAAGGAGGCTATAATAGCATCAGGTAGGAAAGCCAACCCTATCTCTGAAGCGATATCGCATCAAGGATGTACGGTGATTACATTATAGTATGAACGGTGAAGATCAGTATGTAGGAAATTTATACCAAAGATTTCCGGTAAATCTTGCTCGCGGAAAGGACGCAAGAGTCTGGGATACTTCCGGGAGAGAGTATATTGACTGCATGGGCGGGTATGGCGTTGCGCTTGTAGGCCATTGCAATGACAGAGTTGTTGCTGCTATAAAAGATCAGGTTGAGAAACTTATTGTATGCCATATGTCGTTATATAATGACAACAGATTGAAATTTCTGCAGAAAGTATCAAAGATCGCCCCTAACGGATTGACTAAAATATTTTTCAGCAATAGTGGAGCTGAATCGGTTGAAGCTGCATTAAAGTTTTCTCGAAAGTATACGGGAAAACCAGGGATTATTGCAATGAATGGTGCATACCATGGCAAAACTTTTGGAGCACTTTCAGTAACATATAATGAAAAATACCGAAAATCCTTCACACCACTTTTACAACACGTGAAGTTTGTCCCTTTTAGCGATCCGTCCAGTATCGAAAGAGCCATTGACGATACCGTAGGGACAGTAATTTTAGAGCCTATCCAAGGCGAGACAGGAATTATTGTACCGCCAGATGGATTGATTCAGAACGTCAGAGAGATTTGTAATCGCCGCAACCTGGTTCTGATATTTGATGAAATTCAGTCAGGGTTAGGAAGAACAGGGAAAATGTGGGCTGGGCAAAACTGGAATACTACGCCTGACATAATGTGTCTGGCAAAAGGAATCGCAGGAGGAATTCCAATGGGTCTCACATTGTCAAAACCCGAAATTATAGAAGCAATGAGAGTAGGAGAACACTCTTCTACTTTTGCTGGTAATCCGATTGCATGTGCTGCGGGTATTGCTACTCTAGACTCATTAACTGAAGATAAGCTAGTTTCAAATGCAGCTACAGCAGGCAAATTTTTCAAGGAGGGTCTTTTAAAGTTAAAAGCGAGACACAAGATAATTAGAGAAGTTAGGGGCTTGGGCATGATGCTTGCAGTTGAACTCCGTTTCGAAATAAGGGACCTACTACTTGAAGGAATCAGAAACGGATTGCTCATGTTGTATTCAGGTAGAAACATAATTAGACTCCTTCCGCCGCTTGTCATGGACGAGAAAACGATTTCAGATGTCTTAGAGAGAATGGACATGCTTATCACCAAGGAGGAGGAGAGAAGAAATATACAGTAAATTGGACTCTGTAGACCAAAAGATTATACATATTCTGCAAGCTGATGCACGTAAATCGTACGTAGAAATTGCAAATGAAATAGGATTTTCTGAATCTGCCATAAGAAGACGTGTAAAAAATCTACTCGATACCGGAGTAATAAAGAGGTTTACCATAGAGACGGATAGCGGTGATAAGACGAATGCGATTACATTAATCTCTGTTAGTTCCACGTCAGACACACCCACGGTTTCTACAGATCTCATGAAAATAAAGGGCGTACAAGTAATCTATGAAATCACAGGACAATATGATATTGCCGCAATTATCTCCGCTCCTACCATTGAAGAAATTAATAAATGCATTGATGAAGTTCGTAAGGCAAACGGTGTTTCCGATACAAATACAGTCATCGTTCTTAAGATGACACGATAGGACTATAGAACCCAAGTAGCAAGACCATGATTAATCAAGTCTTGATTCTGGAGGCCCACCCCAATTATACGTCTAAATGATGACTACTATTTCACTTAGATTATTGAACCCTATTATTGCGACAAAGTTTATATTTTGTTCGAAATGAGTAGAGTCTGCTTAGAGATGTCGCTAAAATCAGACGATCCTAACTACTATGCGCATATTTATAACGAATCTGACAAGGATAAAAAGCAAATAAGAATTCTCGATTCCACGCTTAGAGAGGGAGAGCAGCATCCGGGTGTTGCCTTTACCGTAAAGCAAAGAATTCAGATAGCATGGATGTTAGATTCGTTTGGGGTCGACCAAATTGAAATTAGCCCAGTTATATCTTCAGACCACCTCGAAGCCACTAGGAGCATTATAAAACAAAAACTAAAAGCTGATATCCTTGCCCATGTACGGGCAATAAAATCTGATGTTGATATCGCTATAAGTACCGGGGCCACCTGGGTGGCAACATATTTGGGAATTTCAGATATCCACCTCTCGGCAAAGCTAAGGATTAGTAGGGAAGATGCCAAGATAAGGGCTCTTGAGGTTGCAGATTACATAAAGTCACATGGTCTGAAATCTCGATTTACTATGGAGGACGCTAGTAGGACAGACCCTGCTTTTCTTCTTGAAATGTGCAAGGAAATGAATAATCGCGGTATTGAAAGAGTAAGTATCCCCGATACGGTAGGAATAATGCGGCCGAGAGGTATGTTTAAACTTGTCAAGCTGATATACGACAATATCGATACTTCAAAAACTTCTCTTGATGTCCATTGTCATAACGATGTAGGATTAGCATTGGCTAATGCTCTTGCAGGATGCGATGGTGGAGCCGATCAAATTCACACAACTATAGACGGTTTTGGAGAACGTACGGGTATCCCTTCCTTAGCCGAAACTGCAGTTGCGTTGACTCTGCTCTACAAGTCGAATAACGATCTGAGATTACATATGCTGAAAGATCTATCAAAAACAGTTTCACAATATACGCGATTAGAAATTCCTGAATCCAAACCAATAGTAGGTGACAGCGCATATAAGCACAAAGCAGGGACACACCTTGCTGCTATTTTAAGAAACCCATCTGCATACGAGATCTTGGAGCCAAAGAGTGTTGGTAATCGGCGCAAGATTGTATTTGGAGAACTAGCAGGAAAAAACGGTGCAGCTTACCTACTGTCATTACTAGGATTAGAAACAGATCATAATGAGGCTGAAACTTTGGCACATGGTTTAAAAGAACTCCGAATGGGTGACATACTGGAATTGTACTTGGACGACAGATTGGAAAGAAAGATACTTAATGATGCGCATCCAAAAGTAAAAGCTGAGGAGTAATAAAATGGCTAAATGTCCTGAATGTGATGCAGAAATCAGAATTCCTGCTGACTCTATAGAAGGAGAAATCGTAACATGTCCAGATTGTGGCGCAAGCTATGAGCTACTAAAAACGGAGGCAGGGTTTGAGATAAAACCCGCCCAGGTTGTAGGCGAAGATTGGGGACAATGAATCAAGAGAAGATGACCTCGTCGTCTTCTCTTACTATTCTTTATGATACAATTAGGTGGGAAGAGAAAGCATTGTATGAAGCAGCTAAAAAAAAAGGAGTACATGTAACTAATGTTGATTGTAAGAATCTCTTTATTGATTTAAATAAGAAGAATTCAGAATTTAGTAAGAAAACTATTATTCAACGATGTGTTAGCTATTTTAAGAGCCTTCATTCAACTGCTGCATTAGAGGGTCTTGGGGCATATGTCATTAATTCACTACATACAGCTACACTTTGTGGGAACAAGTTATTTACCCACATGGTACTTCAAAATGCCGGAATAGAGACGCCTAAAGCTGTCTCAGCTTTTTCCGAAGAATCCGCGCTATTAGCACTAGAAGATTTGGGATATCCAGCTGTTATCAAACCTACTATTGGAAGTTGGGGCAGACTGATCGCTCTTCTTCGCGACAAAGATGCAGCCAGAGCCATAGTTGAAGATAGAGCACACATGTTTCCACTTTATCATATATACTATTTTGAAGAGTTCATAAACCGCCCTCCACGGGATATCAGGGCAATCATAGTAGGAGACAGAGTAGTTGCGGCGATCTATCGCTATTCTGGCAGTGACTCTTGGAAAACGAATATGGCTTTAGGCGGGCATGCAGAAGCCTGTCCCGTCACAAATGAAATGGAAGACATATGTTTAAAAGCGGCATCTGCTGTGGGAGGAAATATCGTAGGGGTAGATCTTATGGAGAAAGAGCAAGATGGACTAATTGTCCACGAGATTAATAATACTACAGAATTTAAAAATACTGTAAAGGTAACAGGAGTCGATGTTCCAGGATTAATGATAGACTATACTCTAAGCCTGGGAAAAAAATAAAGAAAAAATTGGTCTCTCCAAGCTATGCTGTTGAATTACTAAGGCGAGCTCTTGAATATTATACACCGTCTCGTTCAGAGGCGCCCTTAGCAAATATGCTAAAAGATAAATGCGTTAACGAGCTTGGTTTCGAACAGGCTTATATTGACAATGTAGGAAACATTATTGCTACTAAGGGCAATGGGGAACCAAGAGTATTGCTTTGTGGTCATATGGACACAGTCCCGGGGCGGATTCCTGTTAGAATGGAAAATGGCTTTCTTTACGGTAGGGGCGCCTCTGATGCCAAGGCTCCTCTAATTGCAATGCTACTTGCGGCCTCCGAATTTCCAAAACAAAGTGGAACGATAATCTTTGCTGGTGTTGTTGATGAAGAGGGTAACGCTACAGGAGTTAAACACCTCGTGACTAGCAATATTTCGCTCGATTATGCAATTTTTGGCGAGCCAAGCGGCTTACAGAAAATTACTATTGGATATAAGGGTAGGTTAGAAGTTAGGCTGACTTGTGATGTCGGCAACAGCGCACATGCAAGTGCTCCCTGGCTAGCAAAAAATTCAATCGAGGAAATGTACGATTTTTGGAGATCAATTAAATCTGAAATAGACGGCGTAGAAATTGAAGGAAACAGGACAAAATCAGTTAGTTGTACACTTACTGAAATAGCTGGGGGTTCCAGTCATAATGTTACGCCACAGAAGTGCAAGATAACGATGGACATTCGAATACCTATGACTTCTACTACTGCGGAAGTATTAAGAATTTTAGATGGAGTTGTAACTCGAGTTGCTGCCAAGAAAGGAATAACTACGAGGTATAGGATAGAAGATGCGGCAGAACCCTTTGAGGCTAGCCATACTTCAAAACTGGTAAGAGCCCTTTCCCTTTCAATCCTTGATGTATGTAAGGCACGCCCCTTACTCCTTAGAAAAACAGGTACAGGCGATATGAATATACTTGGGGGTTCATTCAAAATTCCTATGGTAACCTATGGACCTGGTGATCCACATGCTTCTCACAGTACCAATGAGCGAATAGATCTAAAAGAGTATTTATCCAGCGTTGAGGTATACGGTCGAACTTTATTTCATATTTCTAGGCTGCATGATCACAAACGAGCTCAAGTAACTAATGACAAATATAGAGCTGCAAAACCAATGTAACAGTAGATGCTATTTTTCATTGGTTTAGGCATCAGCGGTTACAACGGTATTAGCCTACTTGCGTTGAACGCTTTGAAAACATGCACCATTATATACATCGAAAGGTTCACAAGCGCAATATGTGACCAGGATATTCTTGAATTAGATAAGGCTGTCAGATCTGAAGATAAAGGAACAACAATGCTGTCAGTTCAGCGATGGTTTGTAGAAGATGGACGAGAAATCCTTGAACGAGCACTAGATCAAAATGTTGCGTTAGTAACGTACGGGGATCCTTTAATTGCAACTACACACACGGAGTTGTATATAAGAGCCGTCAAGAACTCCATAAATGTAAATATCCTACATGCTGCATCAGGTGTTTCCTCTGTAATAGGGGAGACAGGACTTCATATGTACAAATTTGGAAGGTCTGTCACAATGATGTCAACACCCTTGTCAGCTCTGAGTGTATACAATACTATTTTTGATAATTTGCTCGCAGGAAACCACACGTTAATTTTGACTGAATATAATGACGTTCATCCCAACGGCCTATTTTTCCTTGATCCAGTCCGGGTCTGTAATATGCTAATGGAAGCCGAAAGAGATTTAAAATATAACATATTTTCCGAAGAAACATTTATGGTTGTGGCGTCAAGAATTGGTACATCTCAGAAGAAGATTATCTCTGGCAAGGTTAAATCTTTAACTGGAATGAATTTTGGTACTGGGCCTCACTCTTTGATTGTTACTGGTGGGCTTCATTTTACTGAAGAGGAAGCGCTTACAACTTTGACCTATAATGCAGATAAACCAATAGATAATGCAGCTAATATCCAAAGAGTTTCTGTTCGTATGCTAGAGAAATACGCACCTAGGACTAAGAAGACGGCAGAAGAGATGAAGCGATTAGTAAGAGCTGGTAAATATAACATTTCCACAAGCGAAGGACTAATTGAGGCAATTGAGAATGCGGAATATTATATCTCCGACGCGGAGAGATTCTTGAGACAGGGTAAATTTGAACTTGCTGTCTTGAGTATGGGCTATGCAGAGGGGCTAATTGATTCATTGCGTTTTCAGAAGGGATTATTGCCTGAGTCTCCTTAAGCGATGGATTTACATGAAATAGTATAGAAATGAAATATTCCCATGCCATCCTATTCAAAGTCAATGATTAAATGCTGTTTTATAGGTGAAACGTTATTCAAAGTTTTAACCTGCTTAGACTGTGTTGTCCATGGTTTCAGGTAAAATTGGTTATTAACATACTAACTTCAGGACCTTCGAGGTGAGGTTAAACT
>Ga0193747_1000154_pt1 | contig 30674 bp, 23 predicted proteins | sample L1m2metaG_FD_143048 | JGI IMG/M metagenome (GOLD analysis project Ga0193747, IMG submission 143048) | Soil microbial communities from a riparian zone of the East river system, Colorado, United States - L1m2 | ecosystem: Environmental > Terrestrial > Soil > Riparian zone | place: USA: East River... | reverse complement strand
AGCCTTTTCGCCGACGCGCAAGGGAATGGAAACAGTCCAGCAATCGCCAGTTTTGTTTTCGCTGGGGCGCGACCAGGGGGCTAGGAACGGCGTCGAGCCATTTTGCCAGCCTGAAAGCTGACATGTAACACTGTCAAAGTCCAATGCTTCGAGCGCCTTAACCAGGACCTGCCAACTTCCTTCGAGAGCTCGGGCCTCTTTCAACTGTCCCGACACTTTACGAATCAGGATTTGGTTAGCCAGGACCCTGCGTTGCGAATGAAGGGCCTGTGAAACATGCGCGTTCAACTCTGACAACTCCTCGTAGTGAAGCCGACTAGTCAAAAACCAGCCTGAGACGCCCGCCAACACCGCCACCAGCGCCACCAGGTTTCCGGTGGAGTGAATGATGAGGAGCGACCCAAGCGAAAAGAGCGCCGTCAAGGCGTAGAGCACCAAGGCGGCCGCACGCGGCGAGAGCCTCTGAAGCAGTCGGTGGTGGATGTGATCATGATCGCCGACAAACAACGGCCGACCGCTCAGAAAGCGGCGCACTACAGTAAGCAAAGTATCGAGTACGGGGAGGCCGAAGGCTACAAAAGGTACTACGATGGCGAGCAACGTTGAACTCTTCTGCGAGGTATGAATAGCCAATGTCGCCAAGACAAACCCCAAGAAAAGGCTGCCGGTATCGCCCAGGAAAATCGTGGCAGGAGAAAAATTAAATCGCAGGAATCCCAGCAGCGCACCGGCCAGCGTGATGGCCAGAATGCAACCAAAGTGGTTACCCTGGATCAGCGAAACCACAAAGACGGAAAGGGTAACGAAGAAGGCGATACCCGCAGCCAAGCCATCCAGTCCGTCAATAAGGTTAAACGAGTTGGTCATTGCCACGATCCAGAACACGGTGACGGCTAAGCTCAAGATGAGACTGTGGATACCATAGCCAAAAATGGGTAGGTGGACGATGCGAAAGCCCGCCCACCAAACCATCCCTGCTGCGAGCGTCTCAATGATCAATTTTTGCCACGGGGTTGCGCCCATCAGGTCGTCATACACACCCAAAAGCAGGACCAACGTGCCTGGGGCCATCAAGACGGCCATGGTCCGCCACTCTGAAAGAAACCGCGCTCGCACATCATTCGGCACGAACAGGAGCACGCCCCAGGCCGCAAGCGCTGCCACAAGGATCGCAAGACCCCCCAAGCGTGGAATATGGGGCTGTTCCCGCCCCTCGTCTGCTTGGCCGTAGGCCTGCAGCCAATGACCCAGGGTCCTCACCGCTGGCGTCACCAGCAAGCTGAACAGCGCGGCAATGAAGAAGAGTCCGAGGTAGCTTCTCATGCTTTCCTTATGTTCAACATCTCTGGGTTATTTGACTGAAGTGGGCTCCCCAGGTTGCAACTGCTCTGGTGCACCGTGGTGCCGCGGAGTGTTCATCAGCCCAGCGAGAAGCTCCAAGTAAGCAGTCGATTGATGCCGACGGGTGTATTTATCAAGTACTGTCCGCCTTCCGTTGCCTCCCTGTTTAAGGCCAAGTACGGGGTTTTTCCAAAGTGTACAAATCGCTCCGGCAAGCGCCTCGGCATCTTCGGGCGGGACAGCGATCCCGGCCCGTGCTTCAAGCAAGATCTCTTTGGCTTCGCCTTCGACTCCCAGGATCACAGGTTTAGCGGCAATCATTGCTTCAAACATCTTGGAAGGAATGGCTGTTTTAAAGATCTCGCTTCGACGGAGAGGGACCAGACATGCATCAGAAGCTGCAAGGAATGCAGGGATTCTCTCCCTCGCCTGCTTGCCGAGATAGTGCAGGTTGCTTAGACGTAACTCTTCGATCCGCCGTATGATCTTGTCCCGTTCCGCCCCTTCACCTAGCAAAAGGAAAACAATCTCTGGCCATTGGCGTAATCGGTCCGCGGCCAAGAGAACTGTCTCGAGGCTGTGAGCCATTCCAAGCGTTCCGCAGTACATCACTATGAACTTGTCAAGCAGCTTTAGTTCGATCCGCAGTTGTTGGCGAGCAGATAAAGCGCCCGCTGACTCGGGCCCAAGACAAAAATCTTCCGCCACACCATTCCTGATGACCACAATCTTCTCGGGTTGAACCCCGGCAGCGGCTAGTGTGCATCTCTTCCATTCGCCGTCCACCACAATGCGGTCAGCGCGTTGATAGAGAAACCTTGCAAGGCGTTCCAGGCTGCGATAGAAGATTGAACTTCGTGGAGCAGCCCCCACAGCCTCCAGAGATTGCGGCCAGAGATCGCGCACTTCGAAGACAAACGGTTGCCTCCGCGTCCGTGCCACCGCGTACCCGGCCGCACCTACTAGAAGTTGAGGTGAGGTCGCGATGACCACACCATTTCTGGGAGCGATCCACGGACCTGCCAGGGCGGCTGAAAGTGCAAAAGAGCAGTAATTTGCCGAGCGACCCCATACGCCACGATTGGCTGCCGGATAGAGCCATGTCCGGTAGACCTTCACACCATCGCGCTTCTCACGGCTAAATCCCCTTCGCCACTGCCGTCGGTAATCGGAGTGCAAAACTCCTTCCGGATGATTGGGAAAACCCGTCAGTATCCTGACCTCATGCCCTGCCCGTGCCCACTCGTCGGCTAGATCAGCAGCACGCACCGCAGGGGCGCAAACCTCAGGGAGAAAATATTGGGATATATAAAGAATGTTCAAGAGAAGAACGAAAGCTTTCTCAGCTTAAAGATAGCGGAATATTGTCGACTTCAACGGCTTCTGGGCCTAGACATTGCGATATGATCGGTGGTCTTTCTCCAACCGGAGTCAAAGTGTAAATAAGCCTTACGGGCAAATCACCTTCCCAGCTCCAGTGGAGTGTAGTTTGGCGCTGCCGCAAGCCGAATTCAGGCGCGTACCAGCTTTCTCGCGCCATCAATTCTCCAGGCCCGTGAGCCGTCAAGAAGTACTGTTTTTCATCGAACTGCATTGCCCAGCGCCTGCTAGCTGTACCGACAGCACTTCTGGCTGGATTGTTCAGATTCTCGACTCGGACTGCCGGGTGGAAGTGGATGAAGGACTCGACGAGGTGCTTCCCCTTGCCATTTAGTGAGTCGATGACCACCCAGCTGTTTCTGGGTGTCAGGAGGATCATACGAGAGTGAGTAACGCTACGGTGCTCGTATGCGTAATGCTCTCCACGCACAAACCTCATTCCCGCGGCTTCACCCGCCTCGATTCGGCCGACACGGGGACGGCGCCCCACGCGAAAGCTGGCCCAGATTTCAGCCTGATCTTCTCCATCGATGCGAACCGTGTTGTGCGCTGCTGTGGACCGCTCATAGTGTCGCTCGGCGCAAGGCTCGTAAGTACTCACGCCGGTGTCAACCACGACGCGCTGACCGTGGAGGGAAAGTTCGTAACTCAAAACGTCGCAGTGGCCGTGGCCCAGCTGATAGTCAGGCCCCATGGGGCCACAGTCGAAGATCAGTGTGCTGCGGGGCTCGAAGCTGCGAATGACACCGTATCCGCTATCCGGGAACACCTTTACCCGGTGCACACTCTCGAAGCCCTTGGTATCAGCTGCCTCCGCCAGCGTCAGCAGCTTAGTGGGTGGGCTCGCTCCGCCCAGTGCGGAGTCGTTGAAGAGGGGAATCTCTCCGTCAGGATGGAGGATTCCTTGCAAGAATTGCGCCATGGACCGAATCTTCTGCGACACCAGGTCAGAGCAAGAAAGCCTCTGCCCCGTGGCTGCACACAAGAGCCGGATTTCGGCCAAGTCTTCGAGGATCTGGGCGTGGTACATCGGAGAGCGCTCGAAGTGCCCGCCGTCCGGAAGAATCTGCTCGTTCAGTTCCTGCGCAAGCAGACGATCACCCTTTGCCCACCATCGGGCACTGCTGGAAGATTCCAGAAGTGCTCCTGCGAACAGCAGTGCCTTGATGTTCTTCAGGAAGTGATTTCCCAGGAGATCTTTTTCGAGTCGCCGTTCAAGCGTTGCCACCTGGACGCCCAGGCTCTCGAGCAGGGTATCGATTTTTCCCCGTTCTGCCAAAATCTCCAGCGCCTGTCCGTGCCGGGCCAGAAACTTCAGCCAGTTGATGATCCGAAGGGATAACGCGTAAGGCTCCCACCCGACCTCGGTTCCTTGCGTATTGCGTTTGCACCAATCCCACACGATCGCGAGAGCCGCCTTCAGCATCGGCGCTTCTTTGGGCAGCGCGAAACCGACGTTCAGGAAATCAAAGTAGTTGAGATGGTAGAGCCACAGCTTGGCGTGCCGGTGGTCGTTCCAGGGGATGAAGGCCTTGCCGGCGGCGGTTTGGTTCAAGAAGCTGAATTCCTGCGTGGCGAGCATCTTGCGGGAGGCTTCCGGCTGCAAGTCGGAAAATCGCCATGGGCCGGCGAGATGGCGCAGCGTCACGGGCGCGTTCAGCTTGGCCAGTGCGCTCGGGCGCGGGAGCCATCGCCGCAGCGTGAGGTAGCCGAGCTGCGACCCGCGCAGATGCCGCACGGTCCGCCAGTACGTTCCCAAGGAAGGACCTGTCATTGATGCGTTGTTGTCTTCTTGATCGTAGTGCCGCCATCTTGGCGGCATAAAGCCGGCTGGAAGCCAGCGCTACGTCCAAGGACCCGAGCTCCGGCCTTCCTGACGGCCAGCAGGAGCAAGGGGAATCGGGCCTGCGCCTGCCACGCCTCGGAGGAGAAATCTCTGGGATCGATGGGCGCGAGGTACGCGGACGACAGCACCGATTGCCACCGCTCCCCAGTGAAACGGTTCCGCGACAACTGGAGATACCTGGCGTAGGAGTCGATGCGCAGAACTCGGCGCATGAGCCGCGTTAAGCCGCGCTTCGAAACTTTTGGCCGCAGCCGCCCCTCGACTTTGCGCAGAAGATTACACGGGTTGGGAACAGTCAGCAGCAGGACGCCTCCCGGCTGCAGCACCCGGGAAATCTCCGCCACCACGGGTTCGACGTCCACCAGGTATTCGAATACGCTGGAAGCCGCCACACTGCGAAAACTGCCCTCGCCGAAAGGAAGAGCTTTCCAGTCCGGCTTCAGCGAAGCCCATTCCACCGCCGCTCCCATGTGAACAGCGCGGGCCATTTCGATCATTTTTTCCGCAATATCACAAGCCGTCACCTGATACCCTTGGCGCGACAGGGCAGCGGCCAAGTCGCCCGTTCCGCAGCCGAGGTCAAGGACTCTGCCGGGTGGGGGCGACACCTCGCCAAGCCGCTCCATAAATCGGTTCAGGCGAGAAGTGAGTTTGCCGTTCGGAAGATACTTTGCATGCCAGGCTCCGGCCTTGCGGTTGAACAATACCCGTACGTCCTCAGTAGTCGTCGTAGCCATGGAGCTTGGTCCCTAGTGGAGCACAAGCGGACCCCTCACGTGCCCGGAAGGCTCGTGAAACAGGTCATCCGCCGCGGAGAGGGATTCCTCGTTGGGCCATGCGCTTCAACAACTTGACAGAGCGACAGGCATGTCATCCCAGGTCGGTGGCCGGGCCAGAATCCGTCGGCCTTTTCCACAACGCACCGGCCCGCCCAATGCCCGAATTCTGGGAAGGGCGTCATCTCACGCTCATAACGGATCCGCGCATCGGTCCGAAAACATTCCCCTGGGGTAGTCTCATTCGGCGATTCTCCCGACCCGCATGGCCTGCTATACCAGCACGCCTGAACCGCGATTTAACTGAATTCATTTCGTGCTGACTGTCCTGAACTCCTTACCTGTCGAACCGCCAGACTGGTCCGACGCCTGAAGGCGAGTTGGTTCACGCGAGAAGCCGGATTTCACCACGCCCTCGCGCTCGATAATTTTTGCGCTGCTAAGAAACTGATACCAGAAGCTCCAGAGCACGTGATAAATAAAACCCGCTCTACCGTCTAAGAAGCCGCCTTTGAAAAAGTAGTTTCGAAAAAAGAACAGGAAGGGTCGAAGCAGCAAAGGACATTGATTCCATAGGCGGAGCTTGATCCATCGTTTCCTTTCAGCCTGAGTGCCCCAAAGCCGGGCACCAATCGCGCTCTTGAAGCCGCCCCCCAATTTTTCTTGTAAGTACTCTTCGGCCTCAAGGTCCGAGTAGCGGTTGTGTTTTGCGATCCAGTCAGAGAGAGGGCGGTTGTCGCAGTGGTCCAAAGGATTTTGCAGTTGCCCAGCCGTGCCATCATTGAGGATGGCGTGCTCGTTCACTGGGCGTTCCTCGAAGCGCACCTGATGACGCTTAAACAACCGCAAGATCCAGGTTGGATAGAGCCCACCATGCTTAAGCCAACGCCCGAGGAAAAGAAACCGCCGTGCAAGGTAGAACCCAGTTTCGCCGTTTCCGTCATGGTGCACGGCTTCACCGATTTCCTTTGCCAGCGCAGGCCGCACTCGTTCATCCGCGTCCAACATCAACACCCATTCATTTGAGAACGGAAGATTCTCAAGGGCCCAATTTCGCTGCGCTGCATAGCCCTCAAACGGATGCACAAAAATCTTAGCTCCAAGGCTCTTCGCAATCTCCGTAGTCCGGTCAGTGCTCAGAGAGTCCACGACGAAAACTTCGTCGGTCCATCCCACGGAGCGAATGCATTCCTCGATATTCAAGGCTTCGTTCCACGTCAGCACCAGCACGCTGACAGGGACCTCGCCATTTGACTCAGAGTTTCTAGACAGCATCACATTTATGTCTTCAAGACTTCCGGATCGGTGCGTCTGCAAAGCGCTAAAGCTCGCAACTGTGTGGCAATGAGTTCCCGAGCCTGCCCCTCTTGCCGGAGCATCGAGAGCATTTATCCGAGTAAGGCAATGTTCCTACTTGCTTGCCTCGAGAAACAGGGAGGAGCCTGACACAGCGGATTCTTCCTGCTGTATAAGCGGAATCGGTTGTGGTGGAAAGACGTGGCCTTGTCCTGCACTGGTCTCCCAGATTTCCGCAAAACCTGCTTGCCTCAGTACCTCAGCCATATAGGAGAAATCAAAGCCCTGCCGGTGGTTGCCCTCCCATGTCAGGTACAACGACCCTCATGCCCGCAGCCGGCCGCAACACTCTTTGACACTCGCGGAGCAGACCTGCCAGGTCTTCCGGATAGAAGTGTTCGAACACGTGACAAGAATAGATCGAGGCGACTGAGCCTGCAGGAAAGGGCAAACCGTTGCGAAGGTCGAGCCATATATCCACTCTCCGAAATAGATTTCCATCAATATTGACAAAGCCTGCTATATATTTCCTGCTGCATCCAAGGTGAAGGTGCAGGTCTCCCGCCGCAATCGTTTTCCCCAGCACTCTCCAGCGCCAATAGTTCAGCTTGTTCAATGGTCGCAATGCAAAGAAGTAGAAATCTTTAGTCTGCTGACTGTACGTTGAAGCCTCCACGCGGATCCAGAGGCGATTGGAGAACATTGTGCGCGTCACCATTTTCGACTACTTGAAAAATTCGCCGGACATGTTTGTCCCAGCGGAAGCTTTCACGCACGCGTCGGCGACCTTCTGTGCTCAGCCGATCCCAAAGGTGCCTGTCCGCAGCCACACGAAGGACTGCGTCGACCAGGCGGTCTGGTTCGAGCGGGCTGAAATAGATCGCAGCCTCCCCACACACTTCCCGGTTTACAGGTGTGTCAGCCGCGACAATGGAAAGGCCGTGTGCCATGGCTTCGGCCATCGGGTGGCCGAAGGATTCACAAAGCGAGGGGAACACAAACACATCTCCTTCTCTGTAAAGTTGCAGGATGTTTTCCTTGCCGAGGGGGCCCAAGAACTCAACCCAGGGAGCCACGTCTGGCCGGCAGGAGAGTGCTATGTCGTCTTGATGCGTGACCGTCCATGCGCCTCCTTCCCATGCGGGGTCCACTGTGGTTCTCAAAAGGAACTTGCCCCGGCCATCCTTGTTGAGCAGCGGCATTGCTTTCAAAAGTGTGGCGAGATTCTTGTGTTCGGAGTACAGGGAAACGAAGAGCACGCTGATCGCTCGTTGCGGCAGGGAAGCATATCCACGCACCCTGGTGACGGGTTTAGATCCCCTAGTCTCGGGAAGTTCGACGCCATAAGGGTTCACCAAGGCTTTGGAATCCGGGACCTCTACATACTGGCGCAGTTCGTCCAGCATGGCTTGAGTGGGGGTCATGACGAAGTCGGCGCTTTTCACGCTCTGGCATATCATCCAGCGCCGCAACCTGAACGCGATTCTCATTTTCAGGCCGTGCCTTGGCAGGAACGTCTGTTGGTATATCTGTGAGAAATACCGGGCGTTCCGGACCAAGAGAATTTGCTTCACGGGGCAGCGAAACATCGCGAAGTTCGCGGTTGAAAACAACATGTCGACTTTCAGCCTCCGCAAGAGGTGACGGAGTGTGATTTGTTCCCACCAGACGCGTTTCCATCCACCGATGTTTTCGTTAGGGACAGGACAAAGCTTGATGTTCGCGGGGAGGTCCGTTAACCCCCTGGCTGTTTCACTGGGAAGGTATACAAAAAACTGGTACTCACTCTGCCCTGGCGGAAGATTCCGAAGGAGATTTGTCAAGTAGCTCACCGCCCCGCCCATCTTGGCTGAGGCCGCGTTAAGAACGATCTTCAATTCAGACCTCGATATTTCGACGAATCCATTGCTTCAGGGCAAAGAGTGCCCAAGGGCGCGACCAATTTGTTGTGCCCGCCAAGTAGGCCTTCCACACGTCCTCCATCGCCCGCTGTTCAAGCGGGAATTCTGCATCTAGCGAGTCTTTCAGAAGTTCCTGCTCGACTTTGGAGCGCAGGCCATCCGCCAACCAGCGCTGAAACGGCAATGTGAAACCCATTTTACGCCGCATGTAGATTTCGCTGGGTAACCGCTTGCCCACTGCGCGGAGGAGGAGCGGCTTGGGCAGTTTCGAATCAAGCTTCAGACTACCGGCCAGAGGAAGAACATATTCCCAGAGTCTGTGATCCAGAAGCGGACAGCGGACCTCGAGCGAAACTGCCATGCTCATGCAGTCAGTATCCCGAAGGAGCGTATTGGCCATGTAAGAAGCCCCCTCGAAGACCGAGACTTGATTAACCGTGTCCAATCCGCGAACTTGCTCAACCCAATCTGGATGATCCCAAGCCGTCATGAGATTGCCGTTCGCGGTGCACTGGTTGCGCACCAATGCACGGACAGTTCTCGGAAGGAAGAGTGCTCGCGACAAGAAGTAAGGCTGATTGGCATAAGAGTCAGCGCCGGCCAACGCCAAGACCTTCGAAAGTCTGTTTGTGGCGTACCCGCCGACCAGTGAGTTAAACCGTTTCCCCAAAGGGGACAGCCATCCTGCGTAACGCTGAAAGTTCATCATTCGCGGGACGGACAGGAAGCTTGAGTATCCGGCGAAAATCTCGTCGCCACCCAGCCCGCTGAGCGCGACGGTCACTCCGGCCTCTTTCGCGGCTCGAGAAATGACGTAGGTGTTGACACCGTCAACGGTCGGCTGATCCAATGAGCCCAGGGCGTCCGGAATTTCTTCCAGGAGCTGAGTTTCGGTTAACTCGATCTGATGGTGATGGCAACCAAACGCGCGCGCTACTTGGTCTGAGTAGGTGGCCTCACAGAACTCGTTACCTCCGAACACAATAGAAAACGTCTCAATCGGCTTCGGGGACGCCTCGCTGGCTATGGCCACAACGGAACTTGAGTCTATACCGCCACTCAGAAAGGCACCGATGGGAACATCACTGATCAACCTCTGGGAAACGGCCTGGTGAACGAGGTCTCGAACTGCCTCCGCAGCTTCGCTCAGATTATCCGTGTTCATTGGGCGCGAGGCCACTTCCGCCAAGCTCCAGTACCTTCGGGTTTCAGAGCGATTGTTCTCCCAAACGAGGGTATGCCCCGGGGGAAGTGAGCGCACGCCTTCTATCATGGTAAAGGGATCCTGCACGGCCCCAAAAGCTAGGTAAGAGGCAAGGCCTGCCACATCGAGGTGGCGCGGGATAAGCCCGGTGGCCAGCAAGGCGCGAATTTCGGACCCCAAGAGGAACAAGTCGGGCGACGAGTAATAATAGAGCGGTTTGACACCCAGCCGGTCGCGTGCCAGAAAAAGTCTTTCCTTTCGCGCATCCCACAGCGCGAAAGCGAACATCCCAACGAAACAGTCAAGGCAAGTCTCGCCCCACTGGGCATAGGCTTTGAGGAGCACCTCGGTGTCGCCATGGGAGCAAAACCGATGTCCGAGTTTTTCAAGTTCCGTGCGCAGGATTTGGAAGTTGTAGATTTCTCCGTTGAAGACAATCCAATTCCCCGTGGCGGGATCTTTCATCGGCATGTGGCCGGCAGGGGATAAATCCTGAATTGACAGTCGCCGGCTACCCAACCCGACGCAAAACTCCGCATTACCTGCCAAAGGAAGAAGTTCAATACCCTCGTCGTCAGGCCCGCGATGCGCCAGCGCCCGCGTGCCCAAGCTGAGCGCTCGGTCAACCTCAACAGAGCGTTTGCCGACTAGTCCAAAGATTCCGCACACGCCAAACTACCTCGCAAACAAGCGAAGACTGACTGTGTACCACGGACGTTTCGTGAAAGTTCAAGGTTAAGCTTCCAAAAGGGGGTCCAGATATCGCAACCCCCCTCTGGGGAAGGAATCTGTCGTTCAGTTTGCAGTTCGCGTCGCAGAGGCGAGACAGGAACGACCTGCCTGAGCCCCGAACTTGAGTTGCAGCAGTTCGGCCAGTCTCCTGCTAAGCGTCTCAACAGTGAAGTTCTCTACTGCCCACTTGTGCCCTGCGCTGCCCATTTGAGTCGCGACCGTTTGATTCTCAAGTAACTGAATAATTGCATCGGCAGTCTGTTCTGCCGAAGAAGGCTCAACTAGGAACCCTGTCTTTCCATCAAGGACTGCCTCGGCAGCCCCCCCTCCAAAGCTTCCGACGACAGGTTTGCCCGCCAGGGCTGCCTCGATGTAGACTCTTCCGAATCCCTCTCCTGCCCAGGACCCGTCCCTTGGCGCTGCCTGACCTGGAAGAACGAACACATCACAGGTGCGGTAGTATTTGGCGAGTTGCTGATCGGAAACCGAGCCCGCGAAAGTTACGTGGCTCGCGAGTTGGAGTTTAGCCGTGAGCTTTTCCAGGCGGGGTCGGTCGTCACCGTCGCCCACGATGACGTACCTCGTGTTGGGCACCTCATGAAGGACGATCGGCAGGGCGCGGATAACCGTCTCGAAGCCCTTGTATGCATGGACGCCTGCCAAGCTGCCAACCGAAAGCAAAGTTTTACGAAGGCTTGCTTCTTGCCCCTCAGTGCGGGGTGGCGTGGTTAGCATTCCTTGGAAGTAAAGGGGTATCGCGTTATGAAGGATGGATGCCCTGTGCTGGGGAATTTGGTGGACTTCGGAAAGCTTCGCTGCTGTGAACCGGCTGATAGGGAGCAGTAGGTCCGATTGCCGGAGGGCGACTCGCTCCAAAAGATTCAGCCGTGCGCAAACTTCCGAACCATGACAGACCACCCAGAAAGGGGTCCGATAGAAAAAGCGGGTTGCCATGGCGATTGGCGCCAAACTCAAATGGCTGCACACAATCAGGTCGTATTTGCTTCGGGCAAGTGCCAGCGCCTTCGCCCCAAACTTAACCTTTGCACCGGCTGTCAATCTGTCAGTCATGGGCCCCAACACACGAAAGCGGAGGCGGAGATCAGACGGCTGACCGTAAGCCAAGAGAGCGAGTAGGTGAACGTTCTCTGGCCCAAGGAGCTCTGCCAATGCTGACGCGAAGGTAAAGGTATAACGGGCGATTCCACCCCGCGTGTAAATGTCTGTGGCAAGAATGAGCACCTTCATGTAACTATCACCATGATTGGAAAGGAGAAACCGGAGACTTCACCCGAAAAATGCCACTGCTTCAAAACGCCCGTGGAGTCCGGTTGCCGAGGCTGTAGGTGCGCTACAACTCTCCAAAGTGCTTCGGTGCTCCAGTGCTCCATGCATCGACAATTTCTCATCAATTCTTGGCTGTCAGCGGCTAAAAAGTGGAAAACGGGAACTCGAAATCAGAAAAATAGAATAGTCTGAGGTTTCCGGTTTCGCTACCTCCTCTGGCCTCGATTTCGCTAACTCATTTCATCAACGGCATAAAGTACGTTGAGTCTCCCACCTTGACGGGTACCCAGCCAACAACGGTCCCCGGTGTTTTCGGCCCAGTCCCCCTACCCTTCGCCGCCGCTTGGATATTTCCGCTTGCGCCGTCTCCGATCTGGATGGCTGAGTTCAGGCCGATTCCCGCCGGGCCGCCGACAAATACCACGTCCGAAGCATCCTTGGCCAACCCGGGAACATCCGCATTGTCCGCGTGATCGCGGAATGCCACCGCTGTATCGTTGTCTCCAGCGCGCAGCACCCCGCTCGCAGCCACAGCTCCGGCCGTCTGCGAGGTGAGCGCGGAAGTGGTCAGATAATTATTGAACTTGACGAGCGCCCCGCCCCGTCCGCCGTAATCGCCCAGGGAAACCACTTGCACAGGTTGGTTTGCGTAGTACGACGGCAGAATTTTGTTGTTCGAGGTATCGTAAATCGGGGCGTAACCGGCTGCGGCGTTCTGGTAATAATTCCCGATTGACGTTAAGGCGATAGAGTTATTCTCTTTGAAACTGCCAGCGTTGATTTGAATCTTGGACACGCTCGTGGCGCCGCGCAGGTTAAAGAACTTGTTGCCGATGAGCGTGAGGTTTCCGGCGTAAGAGATCACATAATCATTCACCGGAGCGGAAATCTCAACGGCGCAGTCAACAAGCGTTGCGTGAGAGTCGTTTGCGCCAGGGTTCCCAGTGAGAAAGACGTGACCGGTGGCGCTTTCACTTTCGGCACCGTCTACGAACAGAGTTCCTCCGTTTGCCCTTATGTCAGCGATGGTGCTGCCGCCGAAGATTGGCCGACTCAACGTGAATGATCCCGACGGAGCAGTGAGCCAGTCGAGCCCGTACTTAAACCAGGAAAAGGTAACGTCCCGCGCACTGAAATTCTTCACATTGCCGCCGGTCAGGATGACGATGCCTGCGCTTCCCTCTTGGCCTGTCCCTAAACCCTGTAGATACACGTTCTCAAAACTCACTTCGCTCACCTGGTTCGTCGCATACGAAGTGGGATTGCCAATCTCGATAGCCGCCGTGCTATTTAGTTCGTCCGACTCAAATGTAGTCGAGGACATAGGGACATCCGTCACGGTCAGGTTGCTAAACTTCACGCCGGAGCTTCCAGCGCTCCCGCCGACTGGATCATTCGCGCTGTGAGGCTTTGTAAAGGCCGCCGTAAAGGTCAAGCTTGTAGTACCTGTGACGTAAATGGGTTCCATGTTTGTTCCCCTACCGACGTTCAGGACCGTACCGACTGTGATATTTGCCAGGCTCCCGGGCGCCACTGTAGCGGTTCCGGGGGCCACGGCGGCACCCAGCGTGGTGTTAATCGGATTGGTTGCTGCAAGGTGGATACCCACGCGCGCCGAACCGTTCAGATCAAACTCGATGTTATCGAATTGAGAATTATTCATCCCCATTGTGATAAACATTGTGGTTCCGGGGGAACCTTTCCAGCGAATCGTGCTGCCGTAGCCTGTTCCGCGAGTCCTGCCGAGCGCTCCTTGTAGCTTGATTCCCGTCCCCGGAGAGCCGTAATAGAAAAGCGGTGAAGAGATCAGGTAAACCCCGGGCGGGAAGTAAATCGTGGCACCTCGTACCTGAGCACCAGGAATGTGCTGGCTGAAGCGGTCCAGCACAGACTGGATCGCCCTTGTGTCGTCCGTGATCCCGTCGCCTTTTGCGCCCATGTCCTTTACGGAAACGACGCCGTCTCCGCCCTGGGGGACCCCCAGGCCCTGCTGGGCTTGGGGCTGCTGCGCGAAGAGAACCGGCGAGCGGCAACATATAAGCCCCAAAACGAGGGTTAACACCCGCAACCTGAGTCCTGAAACCTGGAGCCCGAGTTCCCCTTTTCTCATCGTACGATTACCTTCACGGTGGTTTTTGTGCTCCGAGCCATGCTATAGAAATTCAACCTGCCGCGTGTCGTTTGCCACATCGATGCGCAACTAGCTATGCTCTCAACGGCGCGAGCCGGCCCGCTTTATGGTGCCCTGGACGTGCCAGCTCAGGACGGCGGTAGACTAGCCGACGCAAAATGTAGAGTATTGTCAAGAGTCTGATGCAATCCGTTCACAGAAGGAATACGTCGCAGTCCGTGGAGAACCTGATCATTCACTCGGATGCCGACTTGCTCTCGCTATGGGGTGCAGTGTTCATTGGCTGTTCATGGCCCGCGGCGGAGCCATAACTCGCAAACTCGGGTTGCTGCGTTACGCGATAATGCCATCGTAGAAGTTCGGCCATTCGGTTGTCATAGGAATAGGCGGGAACGCAACGGGCATGACCGCCAGTCGCTATCGCCTGTCTCTCTTGGGCATGCGCTAGATAATAGATAATTTCTTCAACGAGCTCATCAATGGAGCTGAAACACACAATCTCCTTGCCTTCTTCAAAAAGCTCAAGCACTTCATCGTTGCGCTCATGAAGCATAAAACCCCCGCATGCGGGTATCTCGTATGTTCGAGTGGTCGTTTCGTCACCTTGGGATGCGCCAGCTACGCGTCCCGACATGATCGCGAGGTTAATGCGTGCCGCTCGAAGCGCACGAGCGTACGTGGTGCCGGTTATGGCGTCACCATACAACCGTCGCTTCACGAGCGGCGATCTGCACCTTTCGCGCCACTGATTTCCCCAGATAGCAAGATCGAGTTCCGGCATCTTGCAGAGCAGTTGTGAAAGGACCGCTTCCTTATAGGTTGTATAAGTTGCGATCACAACCAAATCGTGGCGGAATCTATTTATATCCCTAGGTCCGAGTTCCCAAGGACGGTGCACCTCCGGGTCGTAGCCGTGCCCAATGAAATGCCACGATTTCAATCGGATACATCGGCTGACATCGTTGATCCAAAACCGTTTCGTGTAGAAAATACAGTCGTACTTGGGCAGTGCATCTGGAAGCAGAGGGCCATGGACAAACGCCGAGGTGTCGGGATAGTAGTTGTAAAGTGCGACCCCCTGCCCATGAAGGACGTCGAGAGTGTCGCCACGCAAAAGAGCCGCCTTGAAGGCGAGCAGAATATCCGGTGCGAAGCGCCTCGCTATGTCAATGACTAGCGCATTGTATTCACGCTCCATGATCTTCGCCGCGACGCGTACCAGCGCTCGTGAACTGCGCCTTCTGAACTGAGGAAGAAGAGTTTGGATGTCGATGTCCTGAACGTCGCAGCCGAGCCTCCGAAGGGCATAGCAGCAGGCACGGGCGCAGCTTCCGTACCAGTTCTCGCCAAGAAAGAGAATTCGCAAGGCTGAACTCATACATCCGGAACTCTAAGCCGGACGAGCATATCCATCGTATAGACTCCACCCTTCGTATCGGCAACCTCGATAAGAAATCGGAAGGCAATGCGCGCCCGAACGACTTGCCAGAGGGCCCAGCGAGCCGTACTAACCAACCCATACGGCCGGGGACCGCATTCCAAGAAATCGACGCGCGGATCGAAGCCGATGAGCGGGGCCAGTTGGCGAAAGTTGTTTGGAGCGAAAGCCCGTTCATGTGTGATGTCCCAATAACGGGTGAGGGTGCCGAGCGGAGAGATCGCGTTAGGGACCATGGCGACTAAGACGCCACCGGAAGCCAAGACGCGCCGGGCTTCTGTCAAAACTGAGCGAAGCTGGTCCTTGGAGAGATGTTCGAGAAAGTTCAAGGCCGTAATGAAGTCGAAAGAAGCAGCGGGCGCGCCGGCGAGAAATTCTAGAGCGTCGGCAATGACGAGCTGACCCCGAACGAAATGCCGGGCCTCGCGGATTTCTTCCGCACAAAGGTCCACGCCGACGGTGCGATAGAAGCCCCGCTGTTCAAGGGCGAACAACATCTCGCCACATCCGCAGGCGAGATCAAGGCAGCGGACGTCCCGATCTTGAGGCAGCCATGGCTTCAGCCAGCGCAGCAAACCGGCGGAGGAGAATTGATAATGAGGGAGCGAATGCCGGTGACTGCGGGCTGCAGTCGTCGCGTAGTATTGGCGTGCTATTTCATCGTTGAGGGCGATAGGCATAGGACCTCCCCAGGTAAGGCTGTGCCGGGGCTCTCGGTGCCGCAATCCGCAGTTGCGAGGGCGGCGAGAGCTGTATTCTGTGGCGAGGGACATAAATGAGCTTGACGAACACCCACAGCATAACCAAGGATTTCATCAAACCTGTAACAAGACCAAAAACGTCTGACTCAAGGAAAACCAGGCTCCAGAAGATTGCGGTATACATGAAAAGGGATTCCTTACGGAGCGGTCCAGAAATCATGTTTGTTAGCCACTGACCCAGCATCCCTAATATGGACATTCCTATCAAAAGCCCAAGAAACCCGAATTCTAAATATAGGTCGCCCGGAATTGTAATCGCCAGTGAGTTGTTTTCCGTACTGCCCGTTGCCACACTGAACCTTTGCCCCTTGAGAAGAATTGGCTTGGAGGGCCAAATGTAGCGCGGGACGAAAGGATAGAGAGGAAGCATCCACCAACGCTCATCCCCTTTTAACCACTCAGCGCGGTCCCCCAGATTCATGGCCAGGGCCATCTCTTGCAGAAGTGCGAGCCTCTGCACTGTCGAGTCCCACCCAGAGGTAAGCCATTCCGATGTATCCAAGGTCCTCTCTTGGGCTTGCCCTACTGCTGCTGCCCACCGCTGGACAACAGCAATACCTTTTCCACCCTCACCGGGCAGTTGCCGAGCGGAATTAAAAAGAGGGTATATTACGATCAGGGCCAGAAAAGGTGCGAAGCACAAACTCTTTTTTAGCTTTTTGTTAATTAAAGCAAAAAGTGTGGCAGCGAGGAAGAACGGCATGAGCAAGGCAGACTTCATGCCCGTGAGTAAGCCGAAGAAGCATTCAATCACAAAGACGACCCTGAAAAGGCCCCGCAGGAAGCGTTCAGCGGGATGCGAGAACCTTTCGATGGCGAACACTATGAAACACCACGTCCCAACCATATCGGCGATACTGAAGAACTGGATTTCCGCTACATTCTCATTCCGCGCCCCAAAGGCAGCTAAGCTTCGGTTTGTGCCTGTCGTATAAACTTCGTACGCCCTGACTCCCAACGTCAAAAGGTAAACCAACCAGAGAACAGGCAGGTTGGCCCCACCCTCAACGTCTTTGGAGGGCTCGTCGTGACACCGGTTTTGGCTCCCGAGCTTTTCTCCCTTGGCAGAAACCAGGCTGCAACCTGCCCAGTAAGCGAGCATTCCAATCGCGAAGTACAGAAGCGCGACGCGGATCTGTTGGTAGTCACCGTGAAAGAAAGGGTGTAGTAAAGATGGATCAGCGTAAATCGCCAACGTCATCAATCCAAACCTTAGGAAGTTAGCGAGGCTGAAAAAGACCGGAATGTGAAACACAGAATAACCACCCTTCGCCAGTCGTCGCCAAACAAACACTGCCGTAGCAAGACCGTAAAAGCCGAGAGGCAGCAGATAGCTCACAGTTTGCGTTGGCTGCATATCTAACACCACACTGGCTGCCCACAGAAGAGCGGCAAGGGCCAACGCTCCCAGCATGAGCAGATGCAGCGGACCCACAGGGTTCGCGGCACTTGTCGCGGCCAGGTTGACTTGGTTGCAGTCTTTAGCCATGGGCTATGACGGTTGTGTGGATTCGGCCTGTTCGCGAAGGGATGTGGGGTCCGTAGCGAGCCCCAGCAGCGTAAACATTCTGGTAAGCCGGATTTCGTAAGTGCGCTCGCGATGAGCTCGGGCGTAAGCGCGGTCGGCGATTTCCCGCCGTTCTATTCGCCACAGATCATCCACGAATTGAGGCATGCCTCCGAGGCTAAGCTGGTGCCGTGGTATCCGGATGCCCTGTCGAATCTGGGGCGACAGTATCTCTTGGCGAACGAACTGACTGGCCATAGGTAATAACCACCGACCGCAAGAACCACGTGGCCCATCCTCTCGAGGGTCTCGGCGATATTTCTAACAAATGAATCAACATAGTAACTACCGGCAACAAGGATTCGCATCACTTCGTTCTTATTGCCCTTCTAATTACCGAACAAGTCTGGCGTGCATGTTTTCAAATTCGGCGGCATTTTTAAGGTCTTCCAGTCGACAGGCCGCGCCTTCTCGCACCGGATAATGGCACCGTACATGCTGAACCAACGATGAGGGGAGCGGGGCCGGTCGCCCAACCAGTAATCGAATGCAGGGATGCCATGGTTTAACCCTTGATAGAAAGTTCGTCCCCGAAGTCTGAAGCGGCGAGGTTCACTGCATCAATTACCATCAAAAGGGGAACCAGCCGGCCAGGTGACATAATCCTCCAGAACCCCCAAATATCAGTTTGGAGTGCTCCCGTTGACCGCATTCTGAACAAGATCGCCAAATGCCCTGCGACGAGGAGTCATCAGTTCCTGTTGCCCACTATTGCAGCGCTCTGACCGAGGCCGGCTTTTTATTTGTGGAGATGAAGCCTTCCACCTCCTCCACTGCCTTGCAAGCGTCCTGAAAACGCTTGTGCACACACCGAAGACCTTCTGAGAGGGTTTCCCGATTCACAACAAAACCGCGTGCTAGTCGCGCCCAGCCGCGAATGCCGACGCGACCTTCGTATTTGGTGCTCATATAAGCGATGCTCCTCATCTGATACCTTCGCGCGACCGCGGGATCCGTCCGCCTTGACGCGCACCCGCCTGCAAGATGGTCCCGATGAGTCACGCGGACGGAGGGATCGATGAACAACCGGACATTAGCCCTGCGCAAGCGATAGCAAAAGTCATAATCCTCCCCGTATGCGGTGGGAGTCAACCGGCCAAAATTCTCGTCAAACCCGTCAAGCGACTGGACTATCCCCGTGGGCACACATATCAGTGCTCCGATGAAGCGCGAGACTTCGACTGGGGCGGCGTGCGAATCCAGAACCCGCCGCCCATATTCCCGGGCGTACCGCTCGAGGCAAGCTTCGGGATTCCGCTCCGAGATAACAAGCCCCGAAATGGCTTGTAGACTAAACCGGCGGAAATGCTTTGCGAGGTTGCTGACTGCACAGGAAGGCAGAACTATATCATCGTCGACGAACAATGCCAGATCGCCCAAAGCGTGGGAAAACCCTGCATTCCTTGCTGCCGGCAGATTGGGCGCCGTCAAACGGAGGTAGCAGAGTCGGCTCGCATGGGCGCACAAAAAAGTGGCAACCTCTTGACTGTGGGACTCGGACTGGTCGACAACGGTTAATTGCACGTCGCCAGGATAGTCTTGCGACAGGACAGACGAGATCGCCGAACAGATCGAATCCCGGTTGTAGGTACAAATGATTACGGACACTGCAGGGTAACTCATCGGCGGTGTCCTGGCTGTCATGCGGAGGTGGGTCAGTCCTGCCAGGAAGAAAACGGACCTAGCCTCGGCTGAGGCCAAAATTGAGACGTCGCTCGGAGAAAGCGTCACGAAGAACGTCCCGTTCCTCTGGATCCAGCGCCACAGCTCTGTAAGTTAGAAGGAAAGCTGCAAGGGTCGCAGAACTGTACAGCACCCAGAGCCCCCAATTCGTCGCATTGCCTCCCGTACCCAGTGCCACGGCGACGGCTGCTGTAGCGGGGGCCGCGAGGCGGAAAAGGAAACGGGCAAGGATCCTGACCATACGAAGTCCAATTATTTGCATCTCTGCCCATGGCAGATAAAGTCCGGAAAAGAGGATATGAGAAACGAGTGTACCCAAAGCAACCCCTCGAATCCCCCAAATATGCACCCACCAATAGGAAAGAATGAGGTTGCACGCTCCTTCCCCCAAGCAAAGATAGGAATAGATTCTGTGCCCCGAAGTCGCAACGATCAAGGAAAAGGGGGGTTGGAGGAACACGTTAACCACTAGAACCCCTGCCAAACACCAAAAGGTCTTCGCATCAACCAAGACCTGCTTTCCTGCCCATAATGTAATGAAGTTGCGGCCGAAGAAGCCTAGCTCTATACCAAGCAACAGCGCCACGGCCATAGCGAGTTTGGTCGAGACAAGTTGCACCCGACGTAGGGTCTCGACTCTTTTTTCAGCGTGGAGGGAGCTGATGGTAGGAACGATCGTCCCGAAGAGCGTGATGACCACTCCACGAAGAATCGAGGTGAGCCGAGACGCTAAGGCAAAGCCTGTCACAAACGCAACACCCAAGACGCTCGAAATCACGATGTTGTCGACACCCCAGATCAGCACGCCTGACAGTGACAAGACAAGAAAATGGAAACCGGGGGCAAGCATCGAGACCGCCATGGTTCGCGAGACATGCGCGAATGAGGGACGCAAGCGGGGAAATTTCCTCTCCGCGTAAAGGAGAAAAAGGCCTCCAGACAACACTTGTACGGCGAGGTACGCGGTAGCCACCATCACGAGCCTTCCACCAACGACCAACACAACAACGAGCACCGCTAAATTGAGGATCGCCAGGATTGACATGCTCTTTTGCTCGAGGTCGACCCTCTCTAAGGCCCGCAGTGCCACGCGAAAAACTTGGAGTGGCTGTGTAAGCGCGTAACCAGCGAGGGAGATCAGCACGACCGTGAGTGCCTGAGACCGCAGACCAGGGGTGGTCTTAAGTAACCTTTCCAGGATCCCCGTGCGGGCAAGAAGCAATACCAGCAAACAGTTCAGTGATGCGCAGACGGAGAGAAGGGCGAAGCCCGTCGCCACCACCCGATTCACTTGGTCCCAGGCACCGTGCGCTCGAGCTTCCGCGAGCATATTCTGGATTACGGTGGGAAAACCCAAGCCGACAATCGTGAGAGGCGAGAGAAAACTGAGGATCGTTAACCATAGCCCGTACTCTTCCTGCGTCAAAAACCTCACGAATGCAGGGACAGCGATCAGTGAACAAGCCGTTGTCACTCCCATGTTAGTATAGGCGGCAGCGACGTTGGATAGAACTCGATGGAGACGGATGTTGATCATCGTTGGGTGCTCACCATCAGAAGGGCAGCTGGGCGTAAAGCCACAGAATGCTTGGTCATTCATTTCATTCGGCTTAACCGCACGACAAGTCGGCCTTTGGGAGAGCAAGTTTCCGTCCCCGCGGGAACTCGCGCTCTTACGTCCTAACGGAAACGGCCTTACGGGCTATGGTCAGCGAGCCGACGCAGCGCACGTTTTGCCAGCTGGGCGAGTGAAGTTGTTCCCTGGCTAATTGCGTCGGGCCCGGCCAATTGCCGTTCGTGTCGTGGAACATAATAATCCCTCCATCTTTGAGATGGGGCGACCAATCTTCAAAGTCCCGTTTTACAGCCTCGTATTCGTGGTCTCCATCGATGAAAAGGAGATCAATGGGAGTGCTCCAATTCTCGGCGACTTCGTACGAGTATCCCCTGATAGGCCGGACAAGCTCCGCGAGGCCCGCATGATTTATATTCTGTAGGAAGGAATCGAGGAAATTCGTGGCCCGTCGCTGGCCTGTCCTCAGTACGGAATAACCGTCTGAACCCTCGAAAGGATCAATCGCATAAAGAATTCCGCCTCCGCCATCGCGGATACCACCTGCGATCATCACGGAGGATTTTCCGTACCAGCTTCCTATTTCGACTGCCACAATGGGCGGGTTGCAAGTTGCAACGGTCCGGTAAAGTGCGACGGCCTCCGAATCGGAAAGCCACCCTCCAATCTGCCTCATTACTTGTAGGAGGAGCCCATGCCGGGGGAATAGGACCTTTCGCCACATCGCGCCTAGCGGGCCCCTGAGCCGCGCCGGAACGTATCGGCGGATCACATCGAACAGCGGCCTGGACAAACCGACCCGGAACAATGATGCAGAGGCCCAGCGGTCTTGGTCCCGTCGCCGACTGTTATTAACCCCTTCGATAGACACGAGAGTTCTTACCCAGCCATGACACCACGTTGCGTTCTCGGAAAAGGTCGCGAACGATTTTCGTCGACAACTCGTCGAGCGCGAACCCTTTTCTTGCAAAGAGAGCATCCCAAAAGTGTTGGGGTTGTTCGTTGATGTGGTCGTGGCCCCCCTGACCTTTGGGCGCGGAGCTGAACAGCGCCGTATCGCTAGCCTCGCCGCAGCACTCGACCAAAAGTGCAGAGTGCTTTGCCGGGATATGCTCTCCAACTTCAAAACAGAGGCAGAGGTCAAACCGGCGGTTGAGCTTTAGCGGCTTCCTGAGGTCGTGTTGAAAAACGAGAACATCAGAGGGGCAAAGGCGGACTCCCGCTTCGCTGCCATCGCAGCCGGCAGCAACAATACCTCTGCTAGCTGCCGCATGGAGGTAGATGCCATTTCCACAGCCAATGTCGAAAGTGGATGCCGGACGCCAACCCTGTTGGACGTGAAACCTCACTGCTTTTTTCTCTTAGTTATAGTAGGAGAGTCGAACCTTGCTGTCCGTAGGTAGAGTGGCGGAGTACACTCGGGGACATCTGATCGATGCGTTACAAATGCCAGCGCTTTCAGGATGCCATCCACGCACTGGTCGTAGCCAAAACCCTGAATGATCTGCAAGGATTGCCTGCCCATCTGCTGGCAGAGTTCGGAGTCTGTGGCAAGCCGATAGATAGCTTCCTGGAGACTTGTAGGGTCCCCGCAAGGATAGACGAAGCCATTCTCCCCCCCTTTGAGAATCTCGTCCGGCCCCCAGATTCCGGTGCGATCACTTGCAAGTATCGGTAGCCCACAAGCCATGGCCTCGTTGGCGACCAATGGCTTTGGATCGTAATAGGAAGGCAAAATGAAAATGTCGCTGGCGGCATAGATATCGGGCAATTCGGCCTGATTCCGGAACCCTAAAAAAAATACATTCTTGATATTCTGTTGAACGGCCTCGGATTCGAGGGAAGTCCTAAGGATACCCTCACCTACAAAGGCCACACCCAGACCGGGTAGGCGGGGTTGAAGAGTCTTCAGGGCGCATAGCACATCGTGTGGCCGTTTCCGTGGGATCAGTTTTCCCACGAACAAGAGCAAGACCACATTCGAAGGGATTCCATAACGGGCGCGAATCAGCTCGCGGCGCTGCCTCGCTTCGTCGGCCCTCCGCGAAAAATATTCGTTGTCTATAGCCAAAGGGACTTTAAAGCACCGATCGGGGGACACACCGAGGGATTCATAAAACATACGATTAAACGTTCCCGTCATGAGGAAGGCGGCGGTGCGACGGAAGAGTTGCTCCAGCACGAATTTCCTGATAACTCGTTTTGGCCAAGCTTTTTCCCTTTCATAGATCGCGTTGCTGTCTCCATAAAGCATCCACGGGACTCCGGTCTTCTGGGCGGCCGCGAAGGCAAGCCAGGAGGTGGTATTCGCCCAACCGAAGACAAGGATGGAATCATACTGCTCGCGCCTAACGTACGACACTATTCCCGGGGCGGTACAGTTCAAGAACCCTTGGAGGTTTGCCGTGCCGTAACTCCGTAGTTGTACATATCGATAGCCATCGAGCACGGGAATATCCCAAGCAATGATCTCTCCAAAGTCGCGGTCTTTATATGCGTGTGCACCGATCAAGCTTGCATAAAGTACCGTCAAATCTATTAGCGGGTGCTGGGCGAGACGTCTGAATAACGGCGCGAAATACTGGATGGGGTGACTGATAACTACTGCCAGACGGAAATGCCGGAGTGCGGAGGCATCTTTCTGGACGTTGTCCGAGAGAGAATTTCGAGACTTGGGTGGCTCTGACATCAGAAAAGAGATTCTCGTTAGGCTTTGTCACCAGTTGCCGGCGTTGCTGCAGGGTAAGTAAAATCCAAAAGATTCGCGAGGTCCACCCTCAACCGTAAGGATCAACCAGAGGCTTGAGGCAATCGCCTTCCAGACCATTCCCCGCAGGAACTCTTGACCTTTCCCGCGACGCAGATTCGGGACTCCCAAGCCCTGGGCAACATCCCAATTTGTGAGGGTTCAGGTCAACCACCCCATTGCGGTGAAGGCTTCTCTGGTCGTTCTGTTGCCTGGCGAGCTGGGTTTCCTCACAACGACCGGGACATGGCGGAGAAACAGCCGCCGAAAAAAACTGGAAGCACTCGGCACTTCATATCCCCAATGCAAGAACAGCAGCACTGCCTCGTGGGGATCGAGTGAGGAGAAGGCATCGCAATCCGTGTAGATGTATTCCGTCAGATTGGGGTTCAGTCGGGTGTACCTAAATCGCCAGAACTCCGAGGACCAGCGAAATTGGATCTCGCGAAAGAGACGACGCGGGATCACAAACGCTGACCGCCAAAGGAGATTATTCCGCAAGGGAATGAGCGCCTTCCGGAATTTGTCTGCAAGACCTAGGTCACGGTACAGCCTGACCGCAAGACCTTTCGCTGCCCAGGGCCTACAAAACCAAGCCGGAGCGAGAAAGACTACTCCACCGGGCTTGAGGATGCGATGAATTTCCGCCAAGACATATTCGGGATGGGGGACGTGCTCGAGTGTCGAGATCGAGAGGGCGAAGTCCACTGACCCGGAGGCGACCGGCAGGTTTTCTATGTCCGCCTGGATTGCATTGCACGGAGTCATGTAGCGACTCAGAACCTCGAAAGAGATGTCGAGACCTATATAGCAATAGCGTGCCGCGAGGTAACGGAAGGCTCCTCGGCCGCATCCCAGCTCTGCGACCACACCACTATGGTCGAAGTTCGACCACCGCAGCCATTCATCGACCTGTTCTTTGAATTCAGGAAGGCTCTCGCGACGCCAGCGCTTTTCGTCGCCGGCATTGTAGAAGCGACGCGCCTTTCCGGCAATGTTCGGGCTTGAGTCAACATCGGTACTTCTCATCCCACTTCTCGCGACGTCCATTCGCAGCGTCAGCCTTTTTCGGCCGTGGCGAAAATTGCGGCGGTGAAGATCGAATTCAAGGGATCCTGAGGGCCGCCCTCCACCGTTTGCACAAAACGCAGAACCGCGCTAATGGCCTTCCAGATAACGTATCGAACGGCGCTTTTCGCGCCGTGGACGACTGGTCCCCTGGGAAATACCTGTACGTTAGCGTAGTCAGTAAGTTCTAAGATCTGTTTCAAGCTCGACGGGGTGAAAGGAGTTTCGTAGCTGAAGTCCATGTAGAAAACGGATTGTAGGATGCCGCTAGATTGGGCACCTGGCAGAGGAATCGTCCACCCGGGCGCACCGCGGCGCGCACGAGATCCAAGAATTCAGGGATTTCGCTCTTCGGAATATGCTCCAGCACGTCGATGGCTGAGATGAAATCGAACTCACGTAAGGACCCGCGCAAGAACTCATGGGCCTCAACACAATGCAGATTCGTAACCCCCAATTCGCGTGCAACCTCCACCTCCTGAGCGTTACGATCGACACCCATGGCTCCCGCATAACCTTCGCTCTGAAGAAAGTAAACGAATTCCCCATAACCACAGCCGAGGTCGAGCATTTTCGCGTCCTTGGACGCAGGGAGCCAGGGACTAAATGATTTGCGAAAGACCGGCTCGCTGCCCGACAAGATGCTGGCGAGCGAATTCGGCGAGGGGTGATTCGGCCGAACCCTGGCATATTGCGAATACATCCGACCTGCATACCCACTTGCGACCTTAGGCGCGGTTTCCATACTTCTCTCTGCCAAAGCCGATTGTTCTTCCCGGCTCTAGCCTTACTGCCCCTTTGTTGACTCGCCCCATGCGACGATCATCCTAACCTGGAAGGTGTGAGCCAATTGATTCCGAAGCCGGGGTCTTCTTCGTCTTGGCAGAACCGGAGGAATAGTAGTAATTACCATAGTAACCGTAGTATCCGTTATGACGCACGTCCACCTTATTGAGGACCAATCCTAGAATTCTCGCTCCTGCATTCTCCAGGACCCTGCGAGCACGCACCACTGCCGCTCTAGCGGTTACCCCACTTTCGACGACAAAAGCAACGCCATCCACGAACGTTGAGAGGATCATCGCATCGGTCACGGGAAGCACCGGGGGCGAATCAATCACCAGGAACTTAAACCGCTGACGCAATTCTCTCAGTAAGGATTCCATTGCAGACGAGGAAAGCAATTGCGCCGGGTTGGGAGGTTTGGGACCGGCAGGAAGTACCCAAAGAGTAGGTACAGGAGAAAACTGTCTTAGTGCCGCCTCGATGCTGTGAGCTCCCGTCAGGAAACCAGCGAGACCTTCTCCATCGACGAGACCGAGGGACTCAGCGATCCCAGGCCTACGAAGATCGGCATCTATGATCAGAGTGCTATCTCCTCTTTGAGCGAGTGCAATCGCCAGGTTAAGAGCGGTTGTGCTTTTCCCCTCTCTAGCCGTAGCGCTGGTTATCAATAACACCTGCGGAGGCCGTGGCGCGGTCGAGAGCACCACAGAAGTGAGGAGGGTTCTAAAGGATTCTGCTAGTGCTGACGACGGTTGCTTTAAGAGCGCCAACTCTGCTTCGCCCTGCTTTGAGGTGCCATTGTTTCGGGTAAGTGAAAGAGCTCGCCGGTGAGGGATTTCGCGCTCGAGCGGAACAACCGCCAAGGCGGGAGCGTTCACAACTCTCTCTGCCTCTTCGATGCTCTTGATCGAACTGTCCAAGGCTTCCTTTACAAAAGCAAGCGTCACCCCGAGGATCAGGCCGACAACCAGGCTTACGGCAATATTGCGAAGTTTTTGAGGTCGGACGGGCACCTTGGGAGGCCGAGCGGGATCAACCACATGAATGTTGGTTGCGCGAAGACCGGCCGAAACCGTTGCATCCTTGAGCCGCTGAAGCAGGCTGTCATAGAGTTGTTGATTCGTATCAAACTCACGCTTCAGGAGGTTGTGCTGGATCAGAAGCTGGCTCAGTGCCCCGACGCCGACCTTTTCTTTGGCTACCGCCGCAGCCAGGAGCTTTTCCCGGCCGCGCGCTGCCACGTAATCATTCCTCAACCTCTCGACCATGCGCTTCCGTTCTCTGTCGATGAGAGATTGAATTTCGTCCACTTGGCTCCGCAACCTCTCGACTTTAGGGTGTTTCGGCCCGTATTGCTCCAAGGCGTCAACGTTTTGCGTTTTCAGATCAGCAAACTTTTCTTCCAGCCGCTGCAAAAGCTCGTTTTGAGCAACAAAAGCCACTTGCGATTCATTCGATTGCACGAGTTCATAGAGCGACTCCTTTTGGACCCGATCGCCTTCGGCGTTGGTCAAGTCTCGGCTAAGGTCAGACAGTCGCTGCTCAACGACACTTTCTTTGTCGCTGATATTGACGATTGCGTTTTGCCTCTCGTAATCAACCAGCGCCTGCTGGGACTTTTCAACCTTGGCTTTCAATTCATCAAGTTGCTGTTCCAACCATCCGGATGCTTGGCGAGTCGCATCGTACTTCTGCCGAAAATTGTATTCGATATAGTTGTTTGCCAGCGAGTTCGCAATTTTGGCTGAGAGGCCGGGGTCCGGACTCTCGAAACTAATATTCACTACGTGGCTATCTCGGACTCGCTGGACGTGCAGACGGTGCTTGAACGGTCCGAGGAACCTGTCCTCCGATGCCTGAAGTTGGACTGGAGACACGTCACTGCCCAGCCCGACGGCCGACACCCAGGCCGGATCTCTTGTCAGCCCAAGTTGCTCGATTGTCCGCTGCGCCAGATTATCACTCTCGAGGACTTGAATTTGGGTGCCGATGAATGCCTCGTCCGTCGGGACCTGCCGATAGAGGTCGTTGAGGGACTGAATTTGCGGTGTATCTGCCTCTATGTCCAGATGGGCCGTGGCTTCATAAATCGGTGTCATTTTAAAAGAGGCGATGGCGACCAGCAGGGCCACAATAAAGGCGAGGGTCACGATCGTCCATCGGCGCTTATTAATGATGTTCCAATAAGTTTGCAGATAGCTGAAGCTTTCGAAGTCCTGTACATCGATCCCAAAAGCAGGGAAAGCAGGCGAGTGCGTCGATTCCACCGGCAGCCTTGGCGCGCGCAGCGACAGGGCTTCGTTATCAGGCATGTCATTCATCTAGGAGGCAAGAATCGGCAACGAGAGTCTGCGGTGCCTCACTCATCTTCAGCGACGCCAGATGATGAGGCCGGTGGTGATGTAGACTGCAGAATCGACAGCGCGGCGTAGGGCCTTCGTCCCTGAGCTATCTGGAACAAAAAGAATATCGCTGGCTTGCATGCGGGGGTCGGGGGCTCGACCTGTCAATACGTTCTTCAAATTCACGGCAATCTCTTCTCGTTCATTCTTCTGTTGTGGATTTTTCCGGATGATCACCGCTTTGGATTTTTGGGCTGTGGATTTCGTGTCCTCAGCAAGGGCTAGCGCTTTCAGAACAGTCATTTCCTCTTCGCTGCTCCTTAATGGGAATCCTCCTGGACGATTTACGGCCCCGACAACATAAACGACTCCGGCTCGTTGAACGGTGACCCGGTCGCCCGGATAGAGCTCCACGTTGGAGGCCGGTTCTCCAGTCTCTATAAGCCGCTTGAGGTCGATTGTGATTGTTTCTGTACAAGCATCACTGTTGTGGCTATTGGGTGGAGTGCATGCTCCGGATTGGTTGAGGGCCTGAATCGCGACTCCGCCGCGGATTACGAGCGCCATATTACTCGCGTCATCCGAAAGACCTCCCGCCTGCGACAAAACATCCAACACTGTCGTTTTTCCGAATAATGGGTAGATCTGGGGGCTCTTCACGGCTCCGACTACGGTAATAGAATGGATACGAGATTGCTTGACCGCCACGGTCACGCGAGCATTACTAAAGATTTCTTCCTCACCGTATTTCTTGACTAGGAGTCTAGAGAGCTGAGCGGGTGTCAGCCCAGCGGCTTCCACAGCCTCGGCGAGCAACGGTAACTCAAGCTGCCCAGCTGGCCCGACGCGGTACTCGCCCGAGATATCCGGGGCGTCATAAACGCTGATGCTGAGGACGTCGTCCGGACTAATAATGTACTCCGGGAGCGTGAGCGAGGAGGCAAATTTCGAGGGCAAACCGGGTCCCGACAAGGTTTCTGAGCTAGAGCTAGTCGTTGAAGAGGTTTGCGCGGCCAGGGATGAACAGGAAACGGACACCAGCAGACAGGCGGCGGCAAGGCTGCTCCCACGGAGCTTCCTCAGGGGGTCACACTTTACGCCAGCAGAAACCATCATTTTGGTTCTCCTCGTTCACTTCCCTTAAGAGAATTAATCTGCCGTTGCACTTGCGACTGGCGATGTCGGACGTCAGGGACACACCATAAGGCATAAGCGCGAATGTTCTTACTGATCCAAACACCGACCCATGCCGTTCTGGTCTCGGCACTCGCTCCGCCGCCCTGCCTCCACTGTCTGTCATAAGGTTTGGCACTAACTCAAGATTCTGATTCTGAGATTTAATAAGCGGCTCTAGTCTGAGGCCATGGGCTGCGTCTTGAATTGGATGATTGTTCTCCGGTAGTTGCCAACCCGGCCAGCGTTGCAAACCATGCTGCGTTAGCTGGGATGTGTAAATTGAAATCAAAGAAACTATGCACAAGCAGGCCACAGCATCCTATTGCCGCGCCCAACCGAATCCAACCGCCTTCAGATCTCAGTCGGTAATGCAAATCTTGAAATGCGAGACGAAAAAAGAGCGCCAGAGCTGACAGAATGAGTACTGTGCCTACCAGCCCCGTTTCAGCCGCTGCCTCCAAATAATCGTTATGCGCGTGGTCGATCCACAAGTCACTGGGAAGGCTCTGATAGCCCGGATAAGCGGTCTCAAAATTTCCCAAGCCAACACCTAAGACAAGGTGATCTCGCCACATCCGGAGCGAATCGAGCGCAAAGCTCTTGCGGGAGCTATCAACCCAATCTGGACTCTTGACGTTGAGGATCAACCCTAGGTGTTTCGAGGCCCGCCCGGAGTCGACCCAGGAAAATAGCAGCATTGCCGCCGCGATTGTGGCCGCCACGGCCTTGGCCAATCTCCGTTTCTCGGCAGTGCGGGCGCCCCACCCAAGCAGGGCAAGCACGAGCGTCATCTCTGTGAACAGCGCGAGCAGGCCGCCGCGGGAGCCGGAAAGGAGCAACGCCGCCACCGCGACCGTAGCAATAACAGCCAGCACCAACAGGGAAGCAGCAGAAGATCGTCTGTGCCGCCCAACAATGTAGAGGACGGCAACCGGGACCAGCATTTCCATGAGCCCGGCGTAGTGGTTCGGGTTAACGTAGGGACCAAAGTGGAGATTACCGGGAGTGTCCACCATGCCATAAATCTGGGCGGTCCCCGAAGCAATCTGCAGAATCGCAAACAATCCCAACAAGCCAGCAAAGAGCAGCACGGTAGGACCAAACAAGCGCCAAGTCCGGCTGTCAGCGCTTGCGAAAAGCGGGGCGGCGAGGAAAAAGAACGTGAGGTCCGTCCCCAGCAGCAGCAAAGCCTGGCGGGTCTCGAACCGGTCAAGCGGTAGTTGCGCCCAATACTGCGCGAGTCCCAGAAGAAGAAACGTCGCTAAGGGTATGTAAAGCGGCGACCAGACTAACTCGAGCCTCCCTTTCCAAACGCTGCCTGTGGCCCACAAGAAGAGCGCAAGGCTAGCCACAAGCCCCAGCGCAACCCAGGCCCCGGTAATCACGGCGCCAAAGGCCAATGGCGCGCCGATCAACGCGGCGACGAGCAAGACCCGAGCAACGGAGAACGCGAGCGGAACTGGCTCCGCTGCCAACTCACTCTGTCGGCGCGGAGCAACCTCAAACGATTCCACCGAGGCGACTGATAGGTTGGGCGCGATCCGGGCGGAGGTCATTTCTCGGCGGTGCAATCCTTGCATTCGAGGGTTACCGCGTCCAACCAGAAACTTCCGGTGATTTCCATCGGGAAAATCCGGCCA
>Ga0193747_1000153_pt1 | contig 30866 bp, 27 predicted proteins | sample L1m2metaG_FD_143048 | JGI IMG/M metagenome (GOLD analysis project Ga0193747, IMG submission 143048) | Soil microbial communities from a riparian zone of the East river system, Colorado, United States - L1m2 | ecosystem: Environmental > Terrestrial > Soil > Riparian zone | place: USA: East River... | reverse complement strand
CAGGCGACAATGTGGCGATGGAGATAGAGTTGATAGCGCCAATAGCGATGGAGAAGGGGTTGAGGTTTGCCATTCGTGAAGGTGGCAGGACGGTTGGCGCTGGCACCGTCTCCGATGTTGTCGAATAGCCGAAGGCTATTTCGGAAGGAAGTTTTCGCATCAAAGTTTATTCAAGTTTCGAGGAATTTTTGAGCTATGCCGCGCGATAACATTGTACTCCAATGCCCGACTTGCAAGAGTCGCAACTACGTTACGACGAAAAATAAGAAGACGACGCCGGAGCGCCTGGAATTCAGCAAATACTGCCGTCGCTGCCGTAAGCACACGGATCACAAAGAGACGAAATAAGGGCGGCAGCGATGGAGGGATGAGGGATGAATAAAAAGCTTCTGGTCTTTTATTCATCCCTCATCCTCTCCGCCCTCATCCCTTTGAAGGGGTATAGTGTCAACGGTTAGCACGTCGGTCTCCAAAACCGAAAGTCCGGGTTCGAATCCTGGTACCCCTGTCACTTACCCGGATTTCTAATGGCGTTCGAGAGGAAGCAGTTTGGTGTCGAAGAAAGCCGACAAGATCATGGACGATATAGACGACGAGGGCGAGTTGCTGCCTGAAGCCGAGCCGACTCCGGCGCGCGACACGTCGGCCAATAAACCTGTGGGTGCGCCGGGGCCGCGAATGGCTCGTTTCGGCGAGGGGGCTGAGGGACGAGCCGCGCGGCGCGAGCGTGGAACTGTGGGGCCGCGCACAAACTTCTTCGAGCGCTTAGCGCAGTTCTGGCGCGACATACGCTCGGAGATGAAGCGTGTCACATGGCCTTCTGCAAGTGAGGTCAAGAACACTACGATCATCACGGTCGTAGCCGTCATCTTCTTTTCCCTTTATCTGTTTGCTGTGGATCAGGGATTGGCTTTCCTGATTACGCAGCTTGAGCATCTGGTCAGTTGGCTGGTGGGAGCGGCTTAAATCAAGGAAGCTTTATGAAGCAGTGGTACATACTTCACACCTATTCGGGGCACGAGAAGAAGGTGCGCGACAGCCTGAAGGCTCGCATACGCGACACCGATCTTCAGGATCAAATCACGGAAGTGCTGGTGCCGACCGAAACCGTAGTGGAGATGCGAGGCAACAAGCGCGTCGAATCTTCGCGCATGTTCTATCCGGGTTACGTGCTGGTCGAGATCGAGTGCGATGATCGCGGGCACATTCCCGACAACGTTTTTCACACAATAAAGTCAACACCGAAGGTCACGGGCTTTGTAGGCGGGCATAACCCTACGCCATTGACGCCGCAGGAGGTTGACCAGATTGTACATAACGTGACGGAGGCGGCTGAAAAGCCTAAACCGAAATTCTCTTACGCGACGGGCGAAACCGTTCGCATCAAGTCAGGGCCGTTCGCAAGCTTCACGGGTAAGGTCGAAGAGGTCAACGAGGACAAGTCAACTCTGAAAGTCACCGTCACTATCTTCGGTCGCTCTACGCCCGTCGAGTTGAACTTCCTGGACGTGGAGAAAGTCACGTTCGCTGAAGAAGAATGAATAAGGCGGTGATAAGTGATAAGTGATGAGTTATAAGACAAACGCTCTTTCTCATCACTATTCACTTATCACTTATCACTAAAATTATGGCAAAGAAAGTTACTGGATATATCAAGCTTCAAGTACCGGCGGGCAAGGCCAACCCTGCGCCGCCGATTGGCCCTGCGCTGGGGCAGCACGGCGTTAACATCATGGAGTTCTGCAAAGCCTTCAATGCGAAGACCGCGCAGATGGACCCGGACCTGAAAATTCCGGTCGTGATAACGGTTTTCGCAGACCGCTCGTTCACCTTCGAGACTAAGACGCCGCCCGCGGCTGACCTTCTGAAGAAGGCCGCAGGGATTCCTAAGGGGTCGGGCAAGCCGAATAAGGAGAAGGCCGGCTCTATCTCGCGCTCGAAGATCGAAGAGATAGCGAAGACCAAGATGCCGGATTTGAACACGACGAATCTGGAGAGCGCCATCAAAACAATCGAAGGCACTGCTCGCCAGATGGGACTAACGGTAGAGGGATGAGGGATGAGGGATGAGGGATGAGGGATGAAACGGGTTGAGTGGATTCAGTGTTTGAATCAGCATTCAATCTCTTTTGTTCCGAACTCCTTCGCTCACGTTTCTCCAAAGAGGGAGAGGCAGATGTGATAATCGCCTCGCTTGCACCTCGGAGATGAATTCAAATGGGAAAGCACGGGAAGAAGTATCGCGCTGCTGCCGAGAAGGTAGAGGATGGGCGCAAATACACGCTCGATGAGGGCGTGGCGAAAGTTAAGGAGATTGCTTTCGCTAAATTCGACGAGACGGTCGAGCTAACGATGTGGCTCGGCGTTGACCCGAGAAAAGCGGATCAACTGGTGCGCGGAACGATTGTTCTGCCGCACGGTCTGGGAAAGTCAAAGAGCGTTCTGGTCGTCGCGCAGGGCGACAAAATACGCGAGGCTCAAGAGGCTGGCGCGGATTTCATTGGCGGCGAGGATATGGTTGACAAGATCAAGGGCGGCTGGCTCGATTTCGACGCGATGATAGCTACGCCCGATATGATGCGGCTCGTAGGCCAACTGGGAAAGATTCTTGGCCCAAGAGGTTTGATGCCCAACCCCAAGACGGGCACGGTAACGTTCGACGTTGCGACGGCTGTGCGCGAGACCAAAGCCGGTAAGGTCGAGTATCGCGTTGATAAGACGGGTGTGATTCACGTCGCGGTCGGCAAGGTATCTTTCGAGCCTGAGCGCATACGCGAGAACGCTCAGGTGCTGATTGACGCGGTTGTTAAGGCCAAGCCATCTACTGCGAAGGGCAAGTACGTCAAGAAAGTGAACCTTGCGGCGACGATGAGTCCGGGCGTTCTGCTTGACGAGGTTGCATTCGTAAAGTAAAGAAGTGGGGAGCGAACAGAAAAGATGAAAACCAGAGAACAGAAGCAGAAAGATTTGGACGCCCTCACGGAGCAGTTTCGCAAAGCGCAGGCGGCGATGTTCGTGGGCTTTCAAAAATTGACGGTTGCGAAAGATCAGGAGTTGCGCCGCCAGTTGCGCGAGGCCGGCATCTCTTACGAAGTCGTCAAGAACACGCTGGCGCGTAAAGCGGCTGAAGGAACAGCCTTCGAGCAGGCCGCAGAACATTTCAAGGGCGTTACGGCGGTCGCTTTGAGCGACGGCGACCCTGTGAACCTGTCCAAGGCAATCTCGAAGTTTACAAAGGCCAACCCTGACATCTTCAAGTTCAAGGTTGGCATCGTAGAAGGCAAGGTGGTAGAGCTACGCGATGTTGAAGCGATTGCCAGCCTGCCGTCGAAGGAAGAGTTGATCTCGAAGATCATGTTCCTGATAAATGCGCAGGCGCAGCGTCTGGTCACGGTGATTTCAGCCGTGCCGCGCAATCTAGCAATCGTCGTCAAGCAGATTGGCGAGCAGCGAAGCGAAGCCTGAAAAAGTTTCTGATTTCGGATTGAGCGACCAGCGAGCCGGAAGCTGTGCGACGCGCAAGACATGCTCATCTGAAATCTTCGGATTTGAGATTTCAAATTTGAAATCTTGAAAGAGTCAGCCGGACGCGGAAAACGAGCGGGGCGATTTGTCAGGTCGTCCGTTTCGGCTCGGATGCTTTTGGGAAATTTGCGATGCAGCAAATTCAGAAAAAGTGTCCCGTGGGTTCTCCTGCTGCGAATAAACAATAACACAGCACACTGGAACCCTTTTGAGGAGGATTGAAAAGTAATCATGGCAGCAACACGTGAAGATGTTATCGAATTTCTGAAGAATATGACGCTCCTGGAAGCCTCGCAGCTCGTCAAAGAGTTGGAAGAGACTTTCGGCGTTTCGGCTGCTGCGGCTGCGGTCGCGGCTGCTCCGGCGGCTGGCGCTGGTGCGGGCGACGGCGCGGCTGCGGTTGAGGAGAAGACAGAGTTTGACGTTATCCTGCAAGCGGCAGGCGCGAACAAAATCAACGTCATCAAGGTCGTGCGCGAAGTCACTCAGCTTGGTCTTAAAGAGGCCAAAGACCTGGTTGACGGCGCTCCGAAGCCCGTCAAAGAGGGCGTCTCCAAAGAAGAGGCCGAGACCGTTCGTCAGAAGCTCGCCGACGCGGGCGCGACCGTCGAAGTGAAATAAGACTGGAGACTGGAGACTGTAGTCCGGAGTCGAAAGCTAAAAGCTGTTTTTGACTTCTCACTCCAGACTCACGACTCCAGACTGTCTTAGCTTGACAGTTTATCCATTGGCGTTCTAAGTTAGGGGAGTATTGAGGCGCTGGCGTTACTCCCAGACAAATTTGGCGAAAAACAATCAGCCGCTTTTGGGTTCATAAGCGGTCGGGGCATTCTGCGCCCTGACCGCCTTTTGGCGTCTCTAACAATCAGACGATGGACGACTGACCATAGACGATGGAAGTCGCTCATCGTCAATCGTCTATCGTCCATCGTCAAAGGTATTTTATAATGTCTGCAAATCTGCTTCAAATTGCGAACAATGGGCTGGGACGGCGCACAAGTCAGCCGCCCGCACGTGTGGATTTTTCTAAGATCAAAACTGCCGTGCGAATCCCTAATCTGATAGAGATTCAGCGCGAAAGTTACAACCGCTTCCTTCAGATGGACTTGCTGCCGGAGGAGCGCTCGAACATCGGTCTTCAGGCGGTCTTTCGCTCGGTCTTCCCGATTGAAGATTTCAGACGAACGGCCACGCTGGATTTCGTCGAGTACCAGATTGGAAACTGGCAGTGCAAGTGCGGTCGCCTTGAGGGACTGAACTACCTGCGCTCAAACTGTAAATCTTGCGGCTCGACCATCAAGGTTGACCCGCTCACGCCGGGCGAAACGCTATGCCACCATTGTGGCACATTCAACGCTGTGCGTCCGACGCTGTGCGACAACTGCGGCGAGCCTGTAGGCTTAAAACACAAGCACGACCAGCAGGAATGTCAGGAGCGCGGCATGTCTTACAGCGTGCCTCTCAAGGTCAAGATTCGCCTTACCGTCTATGACAAAGACCCTGAGACCGAATCGCTCTCTATAAGAGATATTAAAGAAGAGGAAGTCTTCTTCGGCGAGATTCCGCTGATGACCGATAACGGCACGTTTATCATCAACGGAACGGAGCGCGTCATAGTCTCTCAACTTCATCGCTCGCCCGGCGTCTTCTTCAAACGCGGCCAGATTTTCGTCGCCAAAGTGATTCCGTATCGCGGCTCCTGGGTCGAGTTTGAATACGATCAGAAGAACCTGCTGTACGTGCGCGTAGGCAAGCGCAAATTCCTTGCATCCATCTTCCTGCGTGCGCTCGGCATCTGGCTCAACGATGATTTCGCGCATAAAAAATTCCCAACGGACTCGCAGTTAGAAGAGGCCGTCAAGAATGCGCCGTTCACGGATGAAGACATGCTGCGCTCTCTCTATATCTCGGACACTCTGAGGGTCGGAGATGGCCGTCTCTTCATTCAAGTTCCTGAATCAGGCGCGAGCAGCCTCATCGGCATGAAGGTTGACGATGACATCAAGGTGCGCGGCGATGTGGTTGTACGCGCTGGCAAGAAGGTGACGAACTCTGCGCTGGACGCCATGCGTAAGGGCAAGGTGCGCGAGGTGGAGGTTGATACCGCTCAGCTTGAAGGCGCTTACTCGCTCTCCGACATCGTAAACACGGAGACAGGCGAAGTCGTACTCGAAGCCAACAACGAGATTACTCCTGCAAAGCTTCAGGAGATTGTAGAAGCAGGTGTCACGACCTTCTCCGTCTTTTTCCCTGAGCGCGACGACCTTGGGCCTGTGCTCTCGCAGACACTGAAGAAGGACGTTATCTCGAAGCCTGTTGACGCGCTGCTCGAAATTTACAGGAAGATGCGCCCCGGAGACCCGCCGACAGTGCAGACGGCTTATCGTCTTCTGGAGGGCATGTTCTTCGACCCGCGCAAGTTCGATTTTTCGCGCGTGGGACGTTTGAAGTTCAATATCAAGATGGGCAAGCCGGAGATGAATCGCATTGACGATCCGCTTCTTTCGGCCAGCGATTTCTTCGAGGTCGTCTCTTACGTCCTCAAGATGCGCAAGAACCCAAGCGAATACCAGCAGGACGACATTGACCATCTTGGAAATCGCCGCGTGCGAGCCGTTGGAGAGCTTCTCGAAAATCAGTTCCGCATCGGTCTGGAAAGGATGGAGCGGGCGATCAAAGAGAAGATGTCCATACATCAAGAGATGCAGACGACGATGCCGCGCGATCTCATCAACGCCAAGCCTGTGACGGCTGCCGTAAGAGAGTTCTTTGGCTCAAGTCAGTTATCGCAGTTCATGGATCAGACCAACCCGCTCTCGGAGATTACGCACAAGCGCCGTCTTTCGGCTCTTGGGCCGGGCGGGTTGTCGCGCGAGCGTGCAGGGTTCGAGGTGCGCGACGTTCACCCTACGCACTACGGTCGCATCTGCCCGATTGAGACGCCGGAAGGTCCGAACATCGGATTGATCTCAAGCCTCTCATGCTTTGCGCGCATCAATGAGTTCGGCTTCATAGAATCGCCCTACCGAAAGGTTCAGGACGGCCACGTTGTTGAATTCGTGCGCATCATCAACGGCGGCGACACGAAGCTCAAGCCGGGCGAACACGTTACGCAGGACGAGGTTGAGAAGGCGAACCGCCGTGTGAGCGCTGATGGGCGAAAGGCCAAGTCCGAGCCGTTCCCGTTCTACCTGACAGCGTGGGAAGAGGATAAGCATGTGGTCGGACAGGCCAATATCGAACTGGATGATAACGGCTACATCGTCAACGAGCGCAACGCAGCGCGCAAGGCTGGCGAGTTCATGACATCTCGCCGTGAAGATATAGAGTACGTGGACGTAAGTCCCAAGCAACTCGTCTCGGTGGCCGCTTCGCTCATTCCGTTTCTTGAGAACGACGACGCGAACCGCGCGCTGATGGGTTCCAACATGCAGCGCCAGAGCGTGCCGCTTCTTCGCGCAGAAGCGCCGTACATAGGCACAGGCATGGAGAAGGTTACGGCGCGCGATTCGGGCGCTGTGGTCGTCGCCCGTCGTGACGGCGTTGTTGATTACGTTGACTCGGAGCGCATCATCGTCAAAGCCGATCACAACGTTGACGGCACGATCTCGCGCGAGGTGACCGCGGACATCTACACGCTCATCAAATTCAAGCGCTCGAACCAGAACACCTGCATCAACCAGCGCCCCATCGTTCACGTAGGCGAGCGGGTCGAAAAAGGGCAGGTGATTGCGGATGGGCCTTGCACGGATAGAGGCGAACTCGCTCTTGGTCGTAACGTGCTCGTGGCATTCATGCCGTGGCGCGGTTACAACTTTGAGGACGCCATCCTTGTGAGCGAGCGTCTTGTGAAAGACGATTTCTACACTTCGATTCACATCGAAGAGTTGGAGATAGAAGCGCGCGACACCAAGCTCGGCCCTGAAGAGATTACGCGAGACATCCCGAACGTAGGCGAGAACATGCTGCGCGATCTGGACGATAGCGGAATCATTCGCATAGGCGCGCAGGTCAAGCCCGGCTCAATCCTCGTAGGCAAAGTGACGCCGAAAGGCGAAACGCAGTTGACCGCTGAAGAAAAACTTCTTCGAGCAATCTTCGGCGAGAAGGCTGGCGACGTGAAAGACGCTTCGCTGGTCAGTCCTCCGGGCATTGACGGGACTGTGGTGGACGTTCAGGTCTTCACCAGAAAGGGACAGGAGAAGGACCCGCGCTCGCTCGCAATCGAGCAGGCGGAAGAGGAGCGCCTGCGCCGCGACCTTGAAGACGAGATACGCATCCTGCGCGAGCAACGCGATCAGCGAATCTACGAGCTGCTGGAAGGACGCAAACTCGCCGCAGACCTGACCTTGAACCGCGAAGTTCTTATAGAGAAGGGCACGACCGTCACGCGCGAGATGCTCGAAGGCATAGAGCCGAAAGTCTTGAGGAAAGCTCAACTGTCCTCGACTCGCGTTGACGTTGGCGCGGAGATTAAGGAGTACGAGGATCGCACAGAGCGCCAGATCAAAATTCTCTCGGACATATACGAGGAGAAGATTGCGAAACTCCGTCAGGGCGACGAACTCGCCCCCGGCGTCATCAAGATGGTCAAAGTCTTCATCGCCATGAAGCGCAAGCTGTCGGTTGGCGACAAGATGGCCGGGCGTCACGGCAACAAGGGCGTCATCGCTCGAATTCTTCCTGAAGAAGATATGCCTTACTTGCCGGACGGAACTCCCGTAGAGATAGTGCTGAACCCTTTGGGCGTGCCTTCGCGCATGAACGTCGGTCAGATTCTTGAAACTCACCTCGGTTGGGCTGCGCGTGTCCTGGGCCTGCACTTTGCAACGCCCGTGTTCGACGGCGCGACCGAGCGCGAGATAAAACTGAGATTGAAGGAGGCCGGAACGCACCTGCGCGACTCCGGCATGCCCGAAATCGTCAACGAGTCCGGCAAGACCGTTCTTTATGATGGATTGAGCGGCGATGCTTTCGAGCAGAAGGTGACCGTTGGCTACATCTACATGTTGAAGCTCTCGCACCTTGTTGACGACAAGATTCACGCTCGTTCGATTGGCCCGTACAGCTTGATTACGCAGCAGCCTCTGGGCGGCAAGGCGCAGTTCGGCGGACAGCGCTTCGGCGAGATGGAGGTCTGGGCGCTGGAAGCTTACGGCGCAGCGCACATTCTTCAGGAACTGCTGACAGCCAAGTCCGACGACGTTGCCGGGCGCTCGAAGATTTACGAGGCGATTGTTAAAGGCGAGGCGGACTTCGATCCGGGTCTGCCTGAGTCGTTCAACGTGCTCGTGCGCGAACTGCAATCGCTCTGTCTGGATGTTGAACTCATCAACAAAGAGGGCAGCGGCGCTAACGGCGACGGCACAGGCGAAGCGATTATTACGGGCGGAGCAGAATAACTGTTAAGTCAAGAGTCTGGAGTTTGGAGTCTGGAGTCGAAAGCAAGAAATTGTCTTTGACTCCAGACTCCAGACTCCAAACTCCAGACTCCTTTTTCGGAGAAAAAGATGTTTCGATTCCAAGAACAGAAAACACAACTCGCACCTGATTTCGAGGCGATTCGCATTTCACTGGCCAGCCCCGAAAAAATTCGGCAGTGGTCGCACGGCGAGGTGACGAAGCCGGAGACTATTAACTATCGCACGTTCAAGCCGGAGCGCGATGGCCTTTTCTGCGCGCGAATCTTCGGCCCCGTGGCGGACTGGGAGTGTCTGTGCGGCAAATACAAGCGCATGAAGCATCGCGGCGTTATCTGCGACAAGTGCGGCGTCGAGGTCACGCAGGCCAAAGTTCGTCGTGAACGATTGGGCCACATTGATCTGGCAAGCCCCTGCTCGCACGTCTGGTTCTTCAAAGGTTTGCCCTCGCGCATAGGCCACCTTCTTGACATTCCTCTGCGCGAACTTGAAAAGGTTCTCTACTTCGAGAGCTACATCGTGATTGATCCGGGCGATGCTCCGGTGAAAGAGCGCGAACTGTTGACGGACGAGCGCTACCGCGAGCTGATGCGCGATTTCCCCGCGCAGTTCGTTGCCAAGATGGGTGCGGAGGCGATTAAAGAGCTTCTGGCAGCCGTCAAGGTCGAAGAACTCGCCGCAGACCTGCGCATCAGGATGAAGGAAGAGACCTCGCAGCAGAAGAAGCTGAAATATTCCAAGCGGCTGAAAGTCGCTACGAGCTTTTTGAAATCTGGCAATCGCCCCGACTGGATGATTCTGGACGTGATTCCGGTTATCCCGCCGGAGCTTCGTCCGTTGGTTCCATTGGACGGCGGGCGCTTTGCCACCTCGGATTTGAACGATCTATACCGTCGCGTCATCAACCGCAACAACCGCTTGAAGAAGCTGATGGAGCTTCGCGCGCCGGAAGTCATCGTGCGCAACGAGAAGCGAATGCTTCAGGAAGCTGTTGACGCGCTCTTCGATAACGGGCGTCGGGGTCGTGTGCTTCGCGGAGTTAACAACCGCCCGTTGAAATCTCTTTCGGGAACGCTCAAAGGCAAGCAGGGACGCTTTCGCCAGAATCTTCTTGGCAAGCGCGTTGACTATTCAGGCCGTTCTGTAATTGTCGTCGGCCCGGAATTGAAGCTGCACCAGTGCGGGCTGCCGAAGAAGATGGCGTTGGAGTTGTTCAAGCCGTTCATCTACAACCAGCTTGAGAAGCAGCAGCACGCTGCAACCATCAAGCAGGCGCGAGAGATGGTCGAGCGACAGGAGCCTGTAGTCTGGGACATCCTCGAAGAAGTCATTCGTGAGCACCCGGTTCTACTGAACCGCGCGCCCACGCTACACCGGCTGGGCATTCAGGCGTTCGAGCCTGTGCTCGTAGAAGGCAAAGCCATCAAGATTCACCCGCTGGTCTGCACCGCATTCAACGCAGACTTCGACGGCGATCAGATGGCCGTTCACATTCCGCTCTCGCCCGAAGCGCAGATCGAAGCGGCTGTGTTGATGCTCTCTTCAAACAACATCCTAAGCCCTGCGAACGGCCAGCCCATAGCAGTTCCCTCGCAGGACATCGTTCTAGGCTGCTACTACCTGACGCGCGAGCGTGTCGGAGCTAAAGGCGAAGGACGATTGTTTAGCTCGAACGATGAAGTTCTGCTCGCGCTGGACGCTAAAGAGGTGACGACGCAGACGCAGATTAAGCTTCGCATCGTAGGCGACCTGATTGATCTGACACAGGAGCACGACCCGCAGGATGTGATGCGCGCAACCGTGCAGGAGAACGTTCGCCGCGTTATCAATACAACGGTCGGGCGCGTGATATTCAACGATCAGATTCCTGCCGGCTTAGGCTTCATCAACGGAACGTTGAAGAAGAAGGGCTTGCAGTCGCTGGTCAACTACTGCCACATACGCCTCGGCCACGAGACGACCGTTAAGATGCTGGACGATCTCAAGCAGCTTGGCTTTCTCTACGCAACCAAGGCCGGTATCTCCATAGGCATTGACGATCTGGTCACGCCGGATTCAAAGCGCACTCTGGTGGATAAGGCAGACCGCGACGTGATTGACGTTGAGCAGCAGTATCTGGACGGCGTTATCACCAACGGCGAGCGCTACAACAAGGTCATTGCTATCTGGTCTGAAGTGACAGACCGCGTGGCGAAAGAGATGTTCCTGGCGATGGACGAGCGCGAGAAAAGCTCCGGCGAATTGAATCCGATTCTTATCATGTCGGATTCGGGCGCGCGCGGCTCCGCGCAGCAGATTCGCCAGCTCGCAGGAATGCGCGGCCTTATGGCTAAGCCTTCTGGCGAAATCATAGAGACACCGATTCGCGCAAATTTCCGCGAAGGCTTGAACGTGTTGCAATACTTCATCTCGACGCACGGCGCACGCAAAGGTCTGGCCGATACTGCATTGAAGACTGCGGATTCAGGCTACCTGACACGCCGACTTGTTGACGTGGCGCAGGACGTTATCGTCTCCGAGCCTGACTGCGGCACGCTGAAAGGCATCTCTTCGACGGCTATCGTAGAGGGCGGCGAGGAGATAGAGTCCTTGCGCGACCGTATCGTTGGCCGCGTGAGTCTTGACGATGTGATTGACCCGGTTGAAGGCAACTCAATCGTCGAAACGAATCAGGAGATAACGGAAGACCTGGCGAGCGAGATTCAACGCTCCGGCGTTCAGCGCGTGCGCATTCGTTCGGTGTTGACCTGTGAATCACGCCGCGGCGTCTGCATCAAGTGCTATGGTCGCAACCTCGCCACCGGTCAGATGGTTGACATAGGTGAAGCCGTCGGCGTCATCGCCGCGCAGTCCATAGGCGAACCCGGCACGCAGCTTACCATGCGCACGTTCCACATCGGCGGCACTGCTCGTCTGGAAGAACAGTCGAAGCACGAAGCTCGCATGGACGGAACAATCAAGTACGTTGAGTTGCAAACGGTCAAGAATCGTCGTGGCGAGATCATAGCCATGAATCGCAACGGCGCTCTTACCATCATGGACGAGCGCGGTCGTGAAGTGGCGCGCCACCAGATAGTCTACGGCGCGCACATCCAGGTCGAGAACGGCCAGCGCGTCTCTGAAGATCAACTTCTGGCGACGTGGGACCCGTTCACCTTCGCAATCCTTACTGAGGTTGCGGGCAATGTGAAGTATCAGGACTTGAAAGAGGGCGTAACGGTTGACGAAGAGGTTGACGAGGTAACGGGACAGTCTCGCTGGGTGGTTAAGGATTCGCCCGACGAGAAGCGCCAGCCCAGGTTGGAAATCCGCAGCGGCAACAAGGTGCTGAAGACTTATCAGATGCCCGTGCGCGCTAATCTCATGGTTGGCGATGGCGACATAGTGGAGCCTGGCGACATCATCGCCAAGATTCCGCGCGAGACCACGAAGACCAAAGACATCACGGGCGGCCTGCCGCGCGTAGTCGAGTTGTTTGAAGCGCGTAAGCCCGGCGAGACTGCCGTCATGTCCGAAATAGACGGGATAGTCAAACTCGGCCCTATCTCGAAAGGCAAGCGGAAACTCATAATCACAGGCGACGACGGCGAGGAGCGCGAGTACGACATCCCTCGCGGCACGCACATCAACGTGCAGGAAGGTGACCGTGTACGCGCTGGCGAAGCCCTGATGGATGGGCCGCTAAACCCGCACGACATACTTCGCGTGCTGGGAATGAATCGTCTGCAAGAGTATCTGGTGAACGAGATTCAAGAGGTCTATCGCTTGCAGGGCGTGAACATCAACGACAAGCACATTGAAGTTATTGTCCGCCAGATGCTTCGCTGGGTGAAGATAAAAGAGGTTGGAGACACGGAATTCCTGCTCGACGAGCAGGTTGACCGTTTCCGCTTCACGGACGAGAACGCGCGTGTGACCGGCGAGGATGGCGAACCCTCTCAGGCAGAGCCGCTGCTCCTCGGCATCACGAAAGCGTCTCTCTCAACCGACTCGTTCATTTCGGCGGCCTCGTTCCAGGAGACGACGCGCGTGTTGACTGAAGCCGCGATTTCGGGGCGCATTGATTACCTGCGCGGCCTGAAAGAGAACGTCATCATGGGGCGTCTGATACCTGCCGGGACGGGAATGGAATACTACCGCAACGTCAAGATCGAACGCGACGAGACGGTAGAGCAAGGGCGCGAGCGCGACCTTGAGGAGTTTCCTGAAATAGTGGGCGGCGTAGAAGTCCCCACCGCACGCGCCCCGGTCAGTACGGGAGGCGACGGAACGGGCGAAGAAGAATAATCTTCTACACAGAAACGCTGTTGAAAAGGGCGGGCCGTGTGATTTTGTTTCAGACCACACGGCCCGCTCCTCTTTTTCTCTGTTCTATCAGTATTCTCTATAACCCTGCCAAATATCTCTTATGGCTAGCCAACCACCGTCTTAGCCAAAGCATCTATTATATTCCTCCCCCAAACGAATAGAGCAGCCTTTCGGGAAAGCAGTAAAGAATCCGATGAGAATAGGTCTATTGTTCCCCTCGCTCGTGCTCTCGTTTGCGCTCACGCCGCTGGGCGTGTCGGCGCAGGGCGCAAATTCCTTAGAAAATTCGCAGGCAGTGCCGGTGGCCGTCGCTGCAACTTTGCCTCTTCAATCAGAGCCTGCTACCACTCTTACAGCCGACCAGTTGGCTGCGCGAATCTCGGACGCGAAAAAGCTTTTGAGGGCCAGTGTCAACGCGCCGCTCGATTCTGTAACGCTCGCGGCGCTCGACGCGCAGACGGCGCAGGTTCATTTACTGACGCTCCCGAAAGAGATTTATTTGGAGCGCGGGGCGGAAGCAGAGGCGCAGACTTCGCTTGGGCATGTGGCTCGCGTTCAGGTTGAGCGCGCCAACGGAGTCAACACAGCCGTCACCATTTTTGACGCGACGACGAACCGCCAGCTTCTCCCACTGGTGGTCGAGTATCCCATTGAGAGACAAGGACGGCTGAGCGAAATGGCCTACTACACTTCGGCTCATCCAGCGCTTCTTTCATCTTCACTTGTGAATGAAGGGAAGTCTTACGTCAGAACTCTGCTCGATAAAGCTGCGGCCAATCTGCGCGCAGAGGGCATAGAGATTTCGCCCGAAATCGTAGACATCGCAGAACACCTCTGCGTGGTCGAGCACACGGATCATAAGCGATTCATGGCGGAAGATAGAGGCGCACTCTTTCAGGAGATACTGTCGCTCTACGCATTGAACCAGCCGGACACTTACCGCTATTCGGTGAGCACAGCGGGCGCGGGCGGCATGGTGCAGATGATTCCTCAAACTTACCAGATGGTCAGGACAGAGCACCCGAACATCCCGCTCGAAGCCGATTTCGTTTCGGGAATGCGCAATCACTCCAACGCTCTGACGGCAATGCTTCTTTACATGCAGGACACCTGGAATGGCCTCTCAGCCAGCACAGAGGTTAGGGATGCGCTTAGCTCAGGGATAGCGACCGAGGCCGAGTTGGTTGCTGCCGGATACAACTCGAACCCCGTTCGGCTTCCTCTTTATCTCAAGCGCGGAGGCTCCGAATGGCGCTCGCTGATTCCGGCAGAGACGCAGATGTATCTTGCCATCTACGGCTCGCTTGATAACCTGATTCCTTTGGGAGAAAGAGCCGGGAATCAGTCTAATGCCACTGTGAGTAAAGGCACGACGGCGATAGTTGCAGTGCGCCAGAATCTGAGCCTTACGAACTTCAGATCAAGCATCTCGAAATTAATTCCTGTTCTGCTGAGCGAACGGATTCTTGAATCAAGCTCGCTCTTGCTGAGCAGCGTGCGCTAAAATCCTGCTGCCGAATAGTGAGGAACAGGAAAGCTTAAAGACCGGCGCTAGTGTTAGAAATCCAGCGCCGGTCTTTAAGCTTTCTCACGTTTATTCAACGTATCTCGACCTTCAGGATAAAACTTCCACGCCATGCCTCTCCCATGCTGCTCTCGGTCACGCGGATTCGATAATCGCCCGTGTCCGGCAGATCGTCATCGAAAACTACCCCGCCGGGTGCGCCGTCCTGCCCGCCGCTTGGGAAAAGAACGACGCCGCGCGTAGGCCCGTCGCCAATTATCTCTACGCGCATGTGCTGGCCTCTCCTGGCTCTCAGCACGAAATAGTCTTCGTCGTTTATACCGTTCAGATGGCCGCGTATGCTTACATGCGTCTGCCCATGTCTGAAATTTATGCGCCGCACTCCCCTGGCCGGAGAACTGAATGCTGTGGACGCAAGAAGCGCGGCCAGAATCAGCGCTGGAAAAAGGCTGCGAAGGAAATTTCGCCGCGCGAAAGTTAAAAGAGCATTAAGCCGTAAGCTCATCCGATTCTCTCCTCACCAAATCTCGAACAACCTGTGCTGTGATAGCGAAGGCGCGCCGCAGGTTAAAGACCGACAACGCTCGTTGCTTTTGCTGTGCGTGGAAGTTGGGCAGCAGGCATTGAGATACTGCCGCGCATGTTAACCGAGTTTGTTAATGCGAAGACTAAGCGCAGCGCAAGCGCGCATACACACTTCTGTCTCTTCATAACTCCGGACATCATTTCCTCAGAATATACTGGCGCTTGAGCTTGCGCCCGAAGCGCCAGAACATGCGTTTACTCTTCGAGACTTGCCTCCATAGTTATCTCGGCATTCAATACTTTGGAGACAGGGCATCCGGCCTTAGCATTGTTCGCCGCCGTCTCGAACGCCTGCTGGTCTGCTCCCGGCACTTTCGCCTTCACATCCAGATGAACAGAAGTAATTGCGAAACCCGCATCAGTCTTCTCAAGCCTTACGGTCGCCGTCGTCCTGATACTTTCCGCTATCAGCCCTGCCTGACCTAACTGCCCAGACAATGCCATAGAGAAACAACCGGCATGCGCGGCGGCAATCAACTCTTCAGGATTCGTCCCCTTGCCATCCTCAAAGCGCGTGCTGAAGGAGTATTGCGTATCTGAAAGAACTCCGCTGTCAGTGGAAATTGTTCCCTTGCCATCCTTGAGTCCGCCATTCCAGACGGCTGAAGCTTTACGTCTCATCTCTTCTCCTGTACGAACAGAATAATTTATCTCTTGAACAACAATTTACCTCAAAACCGGAAAGTCAGCTAATGCGGGGCGTGACGAGCCGCCAATCGAATAGCACTTAAGATGATAGAAACAGAAAAGGGTGAAAGGAGAAGCTGTCCGGTGGTTGTATAGAATTTATCTCTCTGCTACTTGCGTATATTAATTCTGGCGGCATGCCCATGCATGACACTGATGATAAAACGCTGCGTCAATCTTCTCCGTCTCTAACCAGAATAGCTCGTGCTCGCCAACGCCCGTCGCTTCGCCTGTAAATTCCGCTGCGAAAAAGGTCGCCTCCATTCTGTACTGCTGCCCTTCCGCGCTGAAATATTGAACTGCTTCGCCAATCTTGCTGACTATTCGCACGCTTCGGGCCAACTCTTCCAGCATCTCGCGCAGGATGGTCTCGTCAGGCGTTTCACCGGGCAGCGATCCTCCGCCGGGAAGAAAATATCTACCGTGCGCGCCGACCACGGCAATTCTTCCCTCGCTATCTCTTACAACTGCATAGGCCGCCGGGCGAGGTCTGCATTCTATGGCCGGATTCAATGAGCCGAAGACAGGTGGCATGTGTTGGCTTGATTGCATATCGAATAGTCGTTCGGCGCGACGCTAGGGGCACGACGACCCAATTGGCCTGACCTGATGCCAGTAGAATAATTCAAGGTAGCGCAGCGGAGTATAAAAGGCTGCAAGCTGAGGGTTCAGGCTCGCTATCTTCGCGTCTCCATCCGACACCTCATGGGAAGTATATTGAGCAGCCGCGCATGACGACCTGTGCACAATAATCTGACGCTTCCTGCAAAGCGCGTAGCCCGCACAATAGACTAAAAGCGCTGCACCGAGAATCAGCGCAATCTTAAGAAACTTGTTTCCGGCTATTCTCAATTTGAGTAAATTCCCATCTCACGAATGAAGCGCAGAATTTATCTTCGGAGTAGTGAAAACAGCAGCAGCAGGCCGCTGATGCCAACTGAAAATAGTCCGGCGACTATAAACTCCCATGACCTTTCTATTGAGACGCGCGCCAATATTTTCCCCCCATGACGTGGAAAAACGAAATAGATGAAACTCTTTAGAACCAATCCCCAGCCGATCAACGTGAGCACCACGGGTAAGCCATGCCATACATTGTGAAAAGATACGATGAGAACGCCCAGAGGAAAGTGTAGGAGCGCATTGAGGAAACTGCCGACTTCACCCTTACCGTGCATATCTATGAAGAATTGCGCCCAGACGCGAGGCTGAACAATATGAGATACGCCTGTGATAAAGAAGCAGATGATAGCAAGTTTTGTAACAGCAAGTTCCATGATTCAGCCCCCAAATTTTCGCTAATAGCGAATAGCAGATGATGATGAACTTTGTATCACCGCGAGTAAGCAGAATACGACAAAAGCAGTAACAAACGGTCATGAAAAGCGAGCCAATGCCGGTGCGGTTCGATGAGTTGTTGAGATAACTCTTGGCAATTACTGAGCCTGTCTCTGCGGCTATTCCTCTGCACCGAACAGCATGCGCGCCACAGGCAGGTAACGCACGCAATATGCTGCGCAGAAAATCGTCCCGAACTCTGCTATGACAAGCACCGTCACTAGAAGCGGAGTGGCAATGATGATACCCAGCCCCGGCAGCGCAATGGAATCTGCGCCCTTGAGCCAGAAGCCGAGCGCCAATATGAGTGGAACGAGTATGGCTGCCGCTATAAGGTAAAGGATAATCGACAAGGCTTGTGACATGACTCCCCCCTTTTTATATCCTAAACGCGCCAGTCGAAATCTATGCGCTTTCAGGGTAAGACTTTCAGTTTAGAACAATTGAAAACATCTGATGCTTGAATTCATGACGCCTATCAATTGCATTCAAGCTGAGCGTAAGAAAGCATTCTACCTGATTTGTAAAGAGAACAATAAAAGCGATGTTAGAGGGAGGTGGGATACGAACGGCTTATTCGGCAACCTGTAATTTAGAGCTTAAGTTTCCAGCGGTTCAATCAATATCTTGAGTTTGTAGCTGGAGTCATCGCACCCGAGTATCTTTACGAAGAGTTGGTCTACAAAAAATGCGTGATCCCTCGAAGAGATGTCGCCGAAGCCGAACGTTGCAAACTCGCCCGCAGACCATTCCACCAGGTAAATGTCTGGCGGGCTGTTTACATTTTGTTTGCGCAGCATCTCAAGCGGCTCCTCCGTAAAGGGATAAGCCATGTTGACCGTTCCGGGCATCGCTTGAATCCAAACCTCTGAACCCTGAAGAGTAGTCGCCTCCAGACTGCAACACGAGGTCGGCGGATCATCAGGCTCGGAGATTCCTTTGTAGACTTCGCCAATGCTCGGCTCCATTTCAGCGATCTGACTAGCGCCCATTTAGTGTCTCCTTTGGAAAGTTGCCGCGAACATAAGCATTCAAGCAAATTGGAGAAGAGAATGATGAAAGAGATACTACGAGGCCGCTCGCACTTCGGAGCGACTTGTTATAACGCACGCCTGTACGGGTCGCGTTTCACGTACGCGAGGGCGGCGACCAATCCGCAGGCGCATCAGGCCAGGTTTCGTCCGGGCTGTGCGGATCGTTCTGATCCGGCCCGCAGCGTTCCGCATCTATATCGGCCAGAATGAAATTCTCCGGTGGCACAGGAAATCCCGCCAGACGCCTAAGCATGGCTAGCTGACCGGCATGAGTCATCGCATCTGAGAATGGCCCCTGAAGTAATCGTTCCACAGACATTCCCTGTAGCAGAGGAGTGCCGGTCTTAAGGTGTCGGGCAAGCTCCTCAATCATCCGGTGAAAGCGAACGGTCTCTTCCTTCAACGATGGCAGGGGATCGGGGCGGTACTTGCCGCCGACGAAGAAGGTGCGTGCGTAGCCGAGCACGCTCGTCATGTGGCGAACCAGTTCCGCAGGAGTTCGTACTCCGTCGGTTGCGCGGAAAGCACCAAACTCTGCGGGAGCATCCCTCAGCGCTTTCTGCGTGCGATAGGCAAGAGCAGCCAGAAAGTGTCGCAGCAACTCTCGTTTCTCATCCATAGATGTAAAGCCCTTTTGTCGTCACAGTGCCTGACTCAGCCGAGCATGTAACATTCAATTTGATTTGTAAAGATGGGGATGGAAGAGATGCTGGCGGGCGCGAACGGCGCGTATGATTTATGAGATGCGTCCGGGCTGATAGCTAGGATTGTGCGCATAACAGCTACGCGGCATCGCTGACTATTAACCCTGTGATGATGGCTACCAGCACAGAAACTGTTCCTATCAGAATTGTCCATCCCGTACCCGTCAGACGACCCTGCGGCGCTAATCCTCTGGTTGATTTTCGCTTATGAAAGAGAAGCGCCAGCGCAAGAAGTAAGGCGGAAAGGGCGAGACAGTAGATTCTGTGAACCAGAAGTCGCGTGAGATGACTACTGCCATTTACAAGCTCAGCGGGTGTCCAGAGACGGTAAAGCACAGGGTTATAAAGCCGGTTGTTATAGCCCTGACCGGTCGAGTAATAGAGTGCGCCCGCGATTGCGAGGCTTACGGCATAAGTCAGGTATTTATCGCGCAGAAGAATATTTAAGGCGGTGGACGCGGCAACCATAAAAACCACGCCCGGAACTAAAATCACCGCGTAGGTCTTGAGATATGTTTGTAATTCAAGCGGCGCGTGTCCTCTATAAATCTGTAACGAAATGGCGGTCACGGCGACAAGCAGCATCATGGAAAGTGAAAGCAGCAGCGTGGCGGAGAACTTCGAGAGCAGAAAGACAGGATTAGGCGCAGGCACGCTCCACAGCACAGGCTCTATTCTCAATTCGCTGTCGCGGTGCATAGTCTCGCCAGAATAGAAAACCGCTATGCCGAAGAGAAATAAGAGAAGCGTGTTCGCAGTCCTGCCCGCATACGTTGCCGAGTAAGAGACTTCCGGCACAATCTCGTAAGCGGCTAATTCTAAGCCGCACATAAACATTATCAGGGGCGCAACTACGACCAGACTGCGTTCGGCTCGAAGCAGGCGAAACTCAACTCCTAATGCTGCAATAAATTGTTCAAGATTGGCGCGCCAACCCTGAGTGATGATGTTGACCGGCGGAAGCGCAATATGTTTTGAGGCGACGGCTTCAGCGACTTGAATGGATTGCTCGGAACTGAAATTTTCGGCGTCGTTATAAAGTCTCTCCGTTCGCGGCGTGCGGTCTGGAATCGAAGTCCGATTCTGCTCCGCGCTTATCCCGGCTCGTTCGGCAGACGAAAAACGGAAGTAGAGTATTGCCAGACAAACAAGCGCCACGGCAATCATAAGAACGCGGTTGGCTATCATAACGCCGTCATAGCTGACGATGAGTTGGTTTAGCCAATCGGCGCTGCGCCCTTGCCACGAATCTGCCCCGACATTGAACAGCAACGGGTCCAAGGCTATGCGCCAACGCCATGGCAGTCCTTTCATTGCGAGTTGCCACGCGATATAGAGCGGGTAAAAAGATGTCGCCAGTCCGTAAACGATTTTGACATTGCGTGTGAGAGTCCCGACGGTAAAGAACACGGCAGCCGGCGCGAGACTGGAGATAACGATGAAAAAGAGGAAGTGTTGGAAGTAGGGAAGCACTCGCGGCGACAGGACTACCATGCCCTTTGTGCTGAAAGCCTGAAGTAGCATCGGCGTCAACACGAAACAGACCTGACAGCAGACCAGCACAAAAAAGTTGCCAAAGAATTTCCCCAAAAGATATTCGGCACGACTGACGGGCTTTGAAAAAATGAGCGGGTCAACTCCTATGCGAAAATCTCTGATAACGGGGTCTCCCATCATTAAGGCGATGAATAGCGGCATCGTCATAAAAGAGAAGCCGCCGAGCAGCCATACGATGTAGAAATCGCTGTTGACCGCCCAGCCTCTAGCCACAGCAGGCCCCCAACCCCACCAGAGCAGCGCGTTTGCGCTGAAGATAAACACCAGCGCATAAGGCACTACGCGCTTCAGATTGAACAGCACTTCAGTCTGAAAAACCGCGACGAATGGGGACGAAAACTTGCTCCTCAATTGACACTCTCCAGTTGAGAGACGAGATTGAGATAGTAGTCTTCAAGGGTTGGGATTACGGGACTAAACTCTTCACCCGGTCTTCCGTTCGGCGAAAACACTCTGACGCAGACTTGCCCTTCAAACATCTGCGTGGAGACCACCTTGAAACGCGATCTTAGAATTGAAACCTTTTCGCGTAGCACTGTGGTTTCCCACACGACATTCGCAATTTGAGCAAGAGCCGCCTGCGGGGTGCAGAACGCTATGATCTCGCCATGCCGGATGATTGCCATCTGGCCGCAAAGGGTTGAGACATCCGAAACGATGTGAGTCGAAAGCAGAACGACCGTGTTTTCGCCTGCGATTTCGGAAAGCAGATTATGAAAACGGTTTCGCTCTTCGGGATCAAGTCCTGCGGTCGGCTCGTCAACGATAATCAGACGGGGTTGTCCTATGAGCGCCTGCGCGATTCCCAGACGCTGCCGCATACCGCCGGAAAAGCCTCCGACCGACTGCTTTCGCGCGTTTGAAAGATTGACCCTTTCAAGCAGCGCATCAATCAACCGAGCGCGTTCCTTTCCGTCCGCTACACCTTTAAGCTTTGCAAAATATTGAAGCGTCTGCTCGGCTGTTAGAGTCGGATACAGCCCGAACTCCTGCGGCAGGTATCCCAGCATTCTGCGAGCAGCCATTTTCTGGCCGATAAAGTCAACGCCATTGACTGCGATTTCGCCGGAGTCGGGTTCGAGCAAAGTGGCAAGTATCTTCATCAATGTCGTCTTGCCCGCGCCATTCGGGCCGAGAAGCCCGAAGACTCCCGCGCAAACTTCAAGACTAATTCCTTTCAGCGCTTGAACTCCGCTCGCGTAAGTCTTCTTCAATTCCCTGATTTCCAGCACAGCCTTCCTCCCATCTCTATAGTTGCCCGGACACACGTATACTTACTTTTCAAAGTTTTCATTTGAATCTGCTAACGACGAATCAATTTTTATAGAAGGTTACTCGTCGGAAATAGTAGGCTCAATTGGAATCCGCTTTCTTTCGTTATAAGCCACGATCCTTGTTCGAGAGGCGCTATCTAAGATTAACGGCGAGGATGTTTCGTTTCCTGAAAGAAAACTTGACGGACTAAGCCCGCTCGCATAAAGCAACAAGCGACCTAGAGCGGCAACTGCAATCAACATATCGCCAGCATGCCTGACATAAAAATCCTCGCTAAACAGTCGCACTAAAACTCCTGTAAGAAAAAGCAGTATGAGAAAAGATTTCATGGCGCGCATGAAGGGATGACTTCTTCTGCTTATCTCTGCACACTCAGTTTTAATCCGCTCGGCATCGCCAAAACATTTCGCAGCAGCATCCTTTGCCGCTTCTAAAGACATGCCCCTGGAGATATATCCCTGCGTCAGCATCTCGATGTGAAAACAGAACTCCTCTTCGATTTCAAGCTCGATTCCTCTGCGATTAAAACGCCTGAATAAACGTGTAATTGCGACCTGCATCCTCTGTCCCCGGTCAAGCAGTTTGTAAAATTCTGGTTATAGCTTTAGAGATACGTGCCCAGTTGGCGCATTCAGCATCAAGCTGTTTTCGTCCTGCTCTAGTCAATTTATAGAACTTTGCCCGTCGATTGTTTTCTGAAACTCCCCATTCGGACGTTATCCAGCCACGTTCTTCCATGCGATAGAGCGCTGGATAAAGCGAGCCATCTTCGACTTTGAGCAAGTCCTCAACAGTTTCGTGTATCCGTTGAACTATACCGTAGCCGTGCATTGATTCATGCGCCAGCGTTTTCAGAATCAGAAGTTCCAGCGTGCCTTGCATCAAATCTGTTCGGCCATTTGCCATTGGAAAGTCTCCCTGGATTGTCTGGGGAAGAAGGTAACAATGCTCCCCCAGATTGTCAAGGGAAAGTGTGCGAACATCTGGCTGTTGTATCCTGAATCTCTAAAATTGATTGATAAGATGTACAGGATGAAGACGGAATGATAAGAAGCAGAGCAGAGGGATATAGAAGCTGAAGAGACCGCGTTGATTTCGACCCTTCTTTAATATTCTGCCCATCTTCGGCTCTGGCGCTCTTGATTGAAATCTCTTCCCTACTGCAAAACTTTAAGATCACGCTCGCTGACAATCTTCCATCTCCCGTTCACGCGCTGCCAGCGTAGCTCCTGTAGAACTTCGCCGCTGCGCGTCTGGCCGTTGCCGACAATGCTGTAACGCTTGATGAAGCGCATGGTGGCCGAGCGGCGGTCGGGGTTGATACGTATGACAGGCTGTCCTGCATGAATATCAACTGAGCTCGCACGGCTGATGACGCGCTCCCTCTCGGCGCGCACGTCCGATGCAGATACGTTGCGCGTTAGATAGAATGCGTTGACGGTCTGATTGTAGAAGCTCATCTGGCGATTGATGTCGCGCGCATTCGTAGCAGCAATCCAATCGTTTAGCGCGCTGCGCAATGCTTCGGTATCAGACTGGGGCGACGCACCATTGAGCGATGCGCTCGTGGAATCGCTTCGATTCTCTTGAGAGTTGACCTCCTCGTTGCCGGGCATCTCGCCTGAAGCATTTGCGCCGGGCTGAGTAGAATTGGCAGCTTGTTCGCTCGAAGCGTTCGGTGAAGCTTGCGCCTCCTGCGCGTTGACTGCCTGAGCAGGCTGATCAACAGACGGATTCGTCGTAATATTAGCTTGGCGCAAGCCAGCGGGCTTTCTGTAAGCGTTCAAAATTATGCTGGCGAGTATGCCGCCCGCCAGTCCTGCTACTACCGTTATGAGAATCAGCGCGACAGGCCACATGCGGCGGCGTCGAACTTCTGAAAGAGGAACTGCGGGTCTGGCCTGCTGTATCGTCTCTGCATCAAGGAAATGCGGCTCAGGAAGCGGTTGGTTTGAGTCGCTAACGCTGCTCGGTTGGGAAGAGTTTACGAATGCACCTGATTCCGGCTCGTACATCTATTTTGCGAGGCTCCCATTCATCTGACCTATTCCGGGACAAAAAACGTCCACAGATATTTAGAAGAGCAAAAACAGTTCCACGCTGTTCGCTTCGACAAAGCGTGCCGAAAAATTATGCGATTGCAATAAATCAAAGTTTTCCAGAGAGGACTGTTGAGGTTTCATCGCAGGCGGGAGAAAGAGTATGGAGGTTACGCGGAGAGTGTCAGAATCTCAAATTTGAAATTTCAGATCCGAGATTACGAAATCTTCTCTGTGTAATCTACGTGTGCCCTACTGCCTGCGATGGCGAAATTCCGCTCTTTATCGCTTATAAGTCCAAATCATCACAGCCCGCGTCATCCTTATTATTGACCGCGTTCGCGCGCGTGTGTTCAAATGCGCGCTTCGATCAGATGGCGGCCTCCTCGCTCGTTCCTTTTCTGAAATCTTTCGGAGTAAATCATGGAAAGAGAAGAAACTTTGCTCTCGCGCCGCGCTTTCGCAGGTCTGCTTGGCGCAGGCGCAGCATACTCCACGCTCAATCCGACAATTTTTGGAGCGAATCCATTAAGCTTTGCGCCGGATCAGTCACGCACGACCGTTGTGCGGCTGAGCGCGAATGAAAATCCATACGGGCCGTCGCAGGCTGCTATGAAGGCCATGAAGGAGGCTTTCCATCTTGCGTGGCGCTACCCGGACGAATACGCAGACATGTTAGTCGAGACGATTGCGCGCCTGCACAATGTCGCGCGCGAGCAAGTCCTGTTGGGCGACGGCTCCGGCGAGATTCTGAAGCTGTGCGCGTCGGCCTTTACGAGTTCAAGCAGGAAAGTTGTGCTGGCAGAGCCTACGTTCGAGGCGATCATGCGTTATGCGGCTGCGTCGGGCGGCGGCGCGACGAAAGTATCGCTTACACAGGATTACAGGCATGATCTGGCGCGGATGCTGGACGCGGCGGGCGATGCAGGATTGATTTACGTCTGCAACCCCAACAATCCGACCGGCACTATCACGCCGAAGGAAGAGGTGCGTGCATGCTTAGGAAAAATCCCGCAAGCGGTCGCGGTGCTGGTTGACGAGGCTTACTACCATTACGCAGAGACAGCGGATTACGAGAGTGTCATTCCACTGGTGAGCGAGCATCCTAATCTGATTGTTGCGCGCACGTTCTCGAAGATTTACGGAATGGCGGGCTTGCGCTGCGGATATGCGGTCGCGCAAAGCTCTTTGATTAAAAGTTTGCGCGAGCATCAAATCTGGGACAACGTAAACATCATGGCTGTGGCTGCTGCGAACGCGAGCGTCAGCGATTCAAAGCATGTTGAAGACGGGCGGCGCGTGAACAGCGAGACTAAGCGGTTTCTCTATGCGGAACTGGAAAGACTCGGATTCAAATACATTCCGTCTCAGACCAATTTCATGATGATTGATCTCAGGCGCGACGTGCGCCCCGTCATAGCGGCTATGAAACAGAAGAATGTGGAGGTCGGGCGATTCTTCCCCGCGCTTCCAAACTTCATGCGCGTGACCGTAGGCAAGCGAAATGAGATGCAGGCTTTTCTATCGGCTTTTCGAGAAGTAAACGAATCGAATGTCAGCGCATAAAAGTTTTGACGTTTGCGTGGTCGGCGCAGGGGTCTTCGGCGCGTGGTCTGCCCTGATGTTGCGGCGCGCAGGCTTGAGCGTTCTTCTACTGGACGCGCACGGCCCCGGCAACAACCGCTCAAGCTCAGGCGGCGAATCGCGCATCATTCGCATGGGCTACGGCGCTGATGAAATCTACACGCGCTCGGCCATTCGCTCGCTTGCGCTCTGGCAGGAACTGTTTGAAGAAGCGGGAGAAAACCTCTTTCATCGCACGGGCGTGCTCTGGATGGCGCACGAGCGGGATGCTTACTGTGAAAACACGCTTGAGACTCTGCAAAAGTCTGGCGTGCGCCATGAAAAATTGTCTCGCGCTGAGATAGAGGCGCGCTACCCGCAGATAAATCCGGGCGCTGTTGAGTGGGGAATCTTCGAGCCTGACAGCGGCGCAGTGATGGCGCGAAGAGCAGTTCAAATGGTCGTTGAAGAATGTATTGAAGAGGGAGTTAGATATTTGACTCAAGCTATGGCTATTCCGTTTGATGCTGAATCACGTTCACGGCTTGAATCCTTGAGAACGCAGAGCGGCGAAATCTTCTCGGCCTCTAAATTCATCTTCGCCTGCGGCGCATGGCTTCCCGGAATCTTTCCAGACCTGCTTGCAGACCTGATTCATCCCACGCGCCAGGAGGTCTTCTTCTTCGGCGTGCCCGCAGGAGACAATCGTTTCGCGCCGCCGCAGATGCCCGTCTGGATTGATTTCAACGATCTGGTTTACGGAATCCCAGAACTTGATTTTCGCGGACTCAAGCTCGCAATTGATCGTCATGGCGCGGAGTTCGACCCCGAAACAGGCGAGCGCACAGTTACGGCGGAAGGATTGGCGAAAGCGCGCGCCTATTTACAGGAGCGCCTGCCCGATTTGCTGGACGCACCCGTAGTAGAGACGCGCGTTTGCCAGTACGAGAACACTTCCAACGGCGATTTCCTGATTGATCGTCACCCGCAGCTTGAAAATGTCTGGATCGTAGGCGGAGGCTCAGGCCACGGCTTCAAACATGGGCCGAGCGTGGGCGAATACGTCGCGGCGAGAGTGACGGATGAAAGAAGCGCTGTTGAGCCGCGATTTACCTTAGCGACAAAGGGCAAGATTCAGAGGCGCGCAGTGTTTTAACTCGAAATTCTAACTCGCTTAGCCCCGCCAAGTTACAACGATTCCGCCCAGTAAAGCATCTATAGTTTCTCGACCGTTCATACGAACTTGACATAAGGGGAATGAACCCTTATATTCTTTCGTTTCGGACTAACAGTCTGAACCAGACAGTGCAACGCTTCGATTGGTTCTGTGGGTGTGGAGGCGTTGCCCGGCTGTAGTAGTGCCAGCCGCTTGACAATTATTGTGGCGTAAACGGCAAGCGCCGCGAATCCGGCTCATAACTTTGGGTCGGTTCGTTCCAGCGCTTTTGCACGCTGATTAAGACTTTCAGAAAGTCTCTTTTGAGATTGCGACGCCACAGAAAAGTTTCGGCCACGAGGGAGGCCAGTATCCACACCTTTTAGCGTCAGAACGTCCCTTCAATCAAAATTTAATCGAACAGGGCAGCTATCTGCGCTGACTGCCAGACAAGTTCTGGAAAGAGGCAGGTCAAGCCCTTTTGCGCGTCTGAAAAGCCTCAACGAAGAGGCGCTTTTGAATAATTTAAAGAGGACTAAAGAGCAGTGCCGACAATAAATCAGCTTGTTCGCAAAGGTCGCCAGGCCGTCAAGTACAAAACGGCCAGCCCGGCGCTTCAGTCGTCGCCGCAGAAGCGCGGCGTCTGTACGCGCGTTTACACGCAGACGCCCAAGAAGCCAAACTCGGCGCTTCGCAAGGTCGCGCGCGTGCGCCTTACAAACGGAATTGAGGTCACGACCTACATTCCGGGCGTAGGCCACAATTTGCAGGAGCACTCGATTGTGCTCATACGCGGCGGGCGCGTGAAGGATTTGCCGGGCGTGCGTTATCACGTCATACGCGGCACGCTGGATTCCGTAGGCGTCGCAGACCGCAAACAGGGGCGTTCCAAATACGGCGCGAAGCGACCGAAAGCTGGCGCAGCCGGAGCAAAGAAGTAATTTGTCAGTGATAAGAGCAGAGGTGATGAGTGATAAGAGACTGACTCTTTCTCATCACTCATCACTCATCACTCATCACTTATAAAAATTATGCCAAGAAGAAGAGTTGCCGAAAGACGCGAGGTTCTGCCGGACCCGGTTTACAACAGCCCGCTGGTCACAAAGTTCATTAGCGGCATCATGTGGGGCGGCAAGAAGTCCACAGCCGAGTCAATTTTCTACACAGCGCTCAGGCAGGTTGGCGACAAGACCGGCGAAGAGCCGTTAAAGGTCTTCAAGCGCGCGATTGATAACGTGAGGCCGACCGTAGAAGTGAAGACGCGGCGCGTTGGCGGCGCGAACTATCAGGTTCCCATAGAAGTGCCGCAGGAGCGGCGCGGCTCTCTGGCGATTCGCTGGATAGTCTCTTACGCGCGCGGGCGCGGCGAAAAGTCTATGACGGACCGGCTGGCCGGAGAAATCATGGACGCGGCGAATAATCGCGGCAACTCCGTAAAGAAGAAAGAGGACACGCATCGCATGGCCGAAGCCAACAAGGCTTTCGCCCATTACAAGTGGTAAGGGCAGTTTACAGTTTTCAGTTTTTAGTTTTCAGCAAAACGCCGGGAACTAAAAACTGAAAACTAAAAACTGAAAACTGAAATGGCTAAGCACGATCTCAACAAGTTCCGCAACATAGGCATCATGGCTCACATTGATGCCGGTAAGACCACGACGACCGAGCGTGTGCTCTATTACACGGGCGTCTCGCACAAGATTGGCGAGGTGCATGAGGGCACGGCGACTATGGACTGGATGGAGCAGGAGCAGGAGCGCGGCATCACTATCACGTCTGCCGCGACGACCTGTTTCTGGATGCGTAACGGAGTTGAGCACCGCATCAATATCATTGACACGCCCGGCCATGTGGATTTCACAATGGAGGTCGAGCGCTCGCTTCGTGTTCTGGACGGAGCAGTTGCTGTTTTCGACGGCGTTGCCGGAGTCGAGCCTCAGAGCGAGACCGTCTGGCGTCAGGCCGACAAATACAACGTCCCGCGCATCTGCTTCATTAACAAGTTAGACCGCGCAGGCGCATCGTTCGACCGCTCGTTCCAATCAATTATCACACGCCTCGGCGCGAATCCCGTCGCAATTCAAATTCCAATCGGATTAGAAGATCAGTTCAAAGGCGTCATTGACATCATCACGATGAAGGGACTCGTCTGGAAGGATGAATCAAAAGGCGCTGAGTATGAGGTCGTTGACATTCCGGAAGAGCTTCGTGAGGAAGCCGAAGCTGCGCGTCACAAGCTTTTAGAAGCGGTCGCGGACGTTGAAGAGGAACTGATGATGAAGTACCTCGAAGACGAGGGCGCGACGATTACAGAGGATGAGATTCGCGCGGCGCTTCGCAAAGGTACGATTGGAATCAAGCTTGTGCCGGTCGTCTGCGGTTCTGCTTTCAAGAATAAAGGCGTGCAGACGCTTCTGGACGCCGTTGTTGATTACTTGCCGAGTCCTCTGGATATTCTCCCGGTTGAAGGCATCAATCCGAGAACGGGTGAGACTGAAACCCGACCCGCAGACCCTGCTGTCCCATTCAGCGGTCTCGTCTTCAAGATTATGGCCGACAAGCATCTGGGCCAACTCTCTTTCGTGCGCGTCTATTCCGGCACGATAAAGGCAGGCTCTTACGCATATAACACTACTAAAGATACGAAAGAGCGCGTAGGCCGCCTGATGCGTATGCACGCGAACAAACGCGAAGATATTGAGACGGCGAGCGCTGGCGAAATCGTTGCTATCGGCGGCATGAGGCAGGTCACGACGGGCGACACCATCTGCGACGAGAACAAGCCGATTGTTCTGGAAGCGATAGAGTTTCCCGCACCTGTCATACGAGTCGCTGTCGAGCCAAAGACGCGCGCGGATCAGGACAAGCTTGGAACTGCTCTGGCTCGTCTGGCGCAGGAAGACCCAAGCTTCAATGTCTCGACCGATCAAGAGACAGGCCAGACGATCATCGCCGGCATGGGCGAGCTTCATCTTGAGATCATCGTTGATCGCATGAAGCGCGAGTTCGGCGTGGAGGCCAACGTTGGCAAGCCGCAGGTCGCTTACCGCGAGACGATAACTCAGCCAGCCAAGGGTAAAGAGATTTACAAGCGGCAGACGGGCGGTCGCGGCCAGTACGGTCACGTCGAGATTGAGATCGAACCCGCACCGGGCGAAGGTTTCGTCTTTGAGAATAAGATTGTGGGCGGCGTGATTCCGAAAGAGTTCATCAAGCCGATTGAGGAAGGCATACACGACGCTATGGAGCGCGGCTTCCTCGCCGGTTACGAGATGGTGGACATTCGCGTGCGTCTGGTCTACGGCTCGTACCACGAAGTTGACTCGGACGAGCGCTCGTTCCACATCGCAGGCTCGCTTGCGTTTCAAGATGCTGTGAAGAAGGCGAAGCCTGTGCTGCTTGAGCCGATCATGCGCGTCGAAGTCGTTACGCCGGAAGAGTACATGGGCGCTGTCAACGGCGACCTTAACCGGCGTCGCGGACAGATTGAGAAGATGGAGCAACGTCCGGGCGGCGCTCAGGTCGTCACGGCCTACGTGCCTCTCTCGGAGATGTTCGGATACACGACCGACCTGCGCTCCGCGACTCAGGGGCGCGCGACTTCCACCATGCACTTCGAACGCTACGACCAGGCGCCCAAGAACATCGCCGACGAAGTGATAGCGAAAGTGCAGGGAGTAGCGAAGTAAGGGATGAAGGATGAGGGATGAGATGGGTTGAACGAAGTGAGCATTGAGTTAATAGCTCAATAGCTCTTTCTTCATTCCTCATCCCTTAAAAAAGGAGCAAGAGATAAAGAGATGAGCAAGGCCAAATTTGATCGCAGTAAGCCACACGTAAACATAGGGACGATAGGGCATGTGGATCACGGGAAGACAACACTAACGGCAGCTATCACGAAGGTATTAGCGAAGAATAATCCTAAAGTGAGTTTCGTAGCCTTCGACCAGATAGATAAAGCGCCGGAGGAGAAGGCTCGTGGCATCACCATAGCCACCGCTCACGTCGAATACGAGACACAGAACCGGCACTACGCCCACGTTGACTGTCCCGGCCATGCCGATTATGTCAAGAACATGATAACGGGAGCTGCTCAGATGGACGGAGCCATTTTGGTTGTGGCAGCAACAGACGGTCCCATGCCACAGACCAG
>Ga0193747_1000151_pt1 | contig 31144 bp, 36 predicted proteins | sample L1m2metaG_FD_143048 | JGI IMG/M metagenome (GOLD analysis project Ga0193747, IMG submission 143048) | Soil microbial communities from a riparian zone of the East river system, Colorado, United States - L1m2 | ecosystem: Environmental > Terrestrial > Soil > Riparian zone | place: USA: East River... | reverse complement strand
ACTCCTTGTCGACCCTGACCCACGGCAGCTCCTGCCGCCGCCTCGCCAGCTCGTCGCTGCGCCGCGTGAGTTCCTTCTCCGCCTTGAGCAGCTCGAGCCGCGCTGAGAGCCACTCTTCACGTGTCCCGGTTATGTGCTTCGTCAACGCCCATCTCCAAAAGTTTGGCAATGTCCCAACGCATCCGCTTCAGGTTTGACAACGGCTGTTCTGACATACTTTTGGTCGCATATACTATTATAATAATATTGAGCCCTACGGTTCAGACGCTTGATGGTGCGATCACTGTATCGTTGCCAATAATATTTTCATTTCGGGATCAAATAGACCGTTACAACTCTAGGATGCAATACTTGGACGATCATGAACAACGATTATACTAGTATGTCAAACCCGGCGCCGGCAATTTCAGGGACTGGCCATATTATTTTTAACAATTGAGGATATTTTGGTGCGATTTTGGGCCAGATTACTGTTCAGAGAGCGTCTGGACTCGGTTTAAATTATTCAACGTTTGCTTCGAATCCTTATATGGAATCGCTAGGAGTTATTGTTAAATGGGCATCCACAATCGTGCTCTAATCACGCTATCGCTATTAACAACACTGCTGCCCCTAACAGCACACGCACAAGTAAGCATTCAACAATCGACAACAACGAGCATTAATGGCCAAAAAACAAGCATACAAACAGATAATGACAAATAGTAATAAAGATCAGTCAAGGGACGCTGACAATAAAAGGAGAGTTACTCAAATATTGCGCGCAGGCCTGTCATGAATATGTACTGTACACAAATGGCACAATTAAGGAAAGGACATGAGCAATAAGAAAATACTGATTGCAGGCTCCATTAAATTTCACGATTTGTATGATTGGTGTCATGGATATTTGCAGCAGAGTGGTAGGACGGACCGAATGAATAATATCCTGTACGCTTTAGGCACAGTAATTTATTTAAAATACCGGGGAAGCTTTATAGAAACTATTCAAAAAAGAGAATAGGAACCCGCTACCTCCATTCCCAGATTTTCTCTGTAAAATTTCCCTCCGGATCGACCTCAGCTTCGAATACTCCAACAACATTGTTGAGGAATGCCAATTTATCACTCGATGGCGTTGTCCTATAGAAATTCGATCCACGAGTCTTTACGCTTCCTGAAGAACTGATTCTTCTAAACGCTTCTCCCTCTAAATGTTGCCATTTCTGATTCTCCACCCATGATTACTCCGTGTCCTTGGGCGTGGATCACTCCGGCGGATGTTGGTGTGCCGACAAATGTCACTGTTTCCTTGACATTCGTCCCCCTAAAGCTCCCCGTAGACGAGAGAGTTGTTTCCATCCTGGGGCCTTCGGAATCCAAGACCCTCTGACCCATTATTTTTCCCTTTAATTCTCCAATTTGTTCTCCTAACATTTTTATCGGGAAATGAAATTCCTGGATGATATATAAGAGATGTGTGGTGAGAGACGTATCGCACCTGTCCTGTGCCGGGCACTCAGAAAGAATTCGGCGAAACTACCCGCAAGTGGATTGAAACCGGCGCATTTTAACCGGAGTGAATTTCATGCTGGTTCACTCGCGCTGCCGCTTAAGATCTAATCAGACATTTATGGGGCGGGTGTCCGTCCAATCAACCATGAGCTTGCGCTCGGCAAAAAGCCACTTTCCCTCGACTTTTGCGAAGACATCATAATAACGAAGAGAAGCAATAAAAAGAGTCCGTTTCCCCTCGGATGCAGACACATGATGGGCAATGCAATATGTTTCTCCAGTTGCACGATCTCCATCTAGGACAACAGTGCTTTGTCCCATGAAATGAGTGTAGCTTCATATTTATTCAGTTCGTCGAATACGGGCGCCAAGTCTTCTCGTCGGTTCAGTTCCACTGACGGTTTCTCGGATCTTGCATCCATGAATACAACGAAGTGTGTGTCCTTAGTAAAAAGTGACATTTGCCCCTTCGCGTCACGTCTATCCGCACAATGTGCATATGCATCCACAAGTTCACGTATTTCCAAACGATCAGCAGCTTCGGGGCCCGAAATTGAAACATGAGTACCCATTAAGTACGTCTCCTTTGCGTTTGTACACCATTACATATTACATGCATATATTGTCAACTAATATAGATAACTCACCACAAACGTTGGGAATAGATGCCGCCACTAAGTTGAAGGATTGAATCCGCAGTCACAGCATGCATTCATTAGAAATGGTCACGCTTGTGTACAACACGGAAACGGTACGCCTATGTGTGCCTAAAATACATTTTTGTATCACCTGTATCACCTCGTATAACATTAAAATATTTCAGTTACAAAGGGCGAGAAAGAATTTAATGCTTATTGCATCCTTCTTTATCATCAAATAGACACACCTGGGTTAAGACATGCTTTGCAGAGTGTACAAGATGCCGAGAAATTGAAAACGACCTTCATGAACACCATACCACTATGAAGATTTGGCAATCCTGAAGAAATCGCAAGCGCCGTCTCCTTCCTCGCGTCGGATGACAGCAGTTTTGTCACGGGGATCGAACTCTGTGTAGATGGAGGTAGGGCACAAATCTGAAAACTCAATCGCAATTTGTGCCGGTCACCATTCACTTCTCAGTACAATTAATTCTAACCCTTCTTATGATTATTTATGGTTTTAATAGGATTTTCAGACACACTCAGTCTGACACAATCAATAGGAATAGTGGGTACAATGGTTCTGACACTTTACTTTTCGAAGAGGCAAATACAGGCTCTATCGAGTGACCAGGAAACAAGAGTTCTAAACGACTTGGACGAGAAATTTCATAATATGGCAATGCTCGCCATGGAGGACCCTTCTATAGCAAGGGTGATAGACACACGAGATTACGCGAACAAGAGAGAAACGGCGTTTCCTTCTATATTCTATGGATGTGCGCTCACGCTTATGCGATGCGACAGAGAAGAGTACTTGATGACAATGAATGGGCCGGTTGGTTACAATGGATGAGAAATTGTTTTCGAAGAGGAACAATAGGGGAGATATGGAAACAAGTAGAACCCGACGGTTGGTTTAATCCTGCCTTTCAGAAATTCTTAAACAGAAATCATTGGGGCGAAACCACGATAAATTAGGGACCTTATCAGAGGGCCCCTACCCTTTTGTTACTTCAATTCTTAAAAGATTGTATCAAAATCAATCCTCATAATGAGTCTATTTCCACATGAAGACATACTAACGAAAGAGATTGCATCCTGGAAAGGATTTGCGGATAGATTGCCAGATGAAGATAGAAAGACGTTTCTTAAAATGTTAAATGATTGTTACAGATATTCAAAGGCAATTAATGCGAAGGGGCGGCCCTTTCGCACAGAACCTGTGATTATGGCCCTTTTATTTTCACAGTACAAATTAATAGAATGCATAGAGACACAATTATCCAAAAATAAGAAATAATCTGTTTTTGAACTGACCTCAGAGATCCATTAACAAACGATCGTCAATAAAGGAAATCTTTATCAAGTGTACGTTGAGTAGTACTAGTATGGTAGGTACAAGAAAGACTGATAATACAGAGAAAGTGGGAATTACATTACCAATTTCCCTGGTTAAACAAACAGACAAGGCGCGCGGTGACATTCCTAGGAGCACATTTATCCGAAGAGCAATTGAGCAATTTCTCAGGAAGGAGGGTAAATGATTTCAACTGATCTTGCACCATTTGCTGGAACAGTCGGAGGTGGGTTTTTCTTGGTCTAATTACAGGGTATGCGATCAAAAAGGTAATCAAATTGGCCGCCGTAATTATTGGTCTTTTTATTGCCGCCATTGCATATTTAGAATATCACCGAATCGTCAACGTTGATTGGAATAGAATCCAGGTACTGTCACAAGGTGGGATTACTTGGGTTACAGATGCAATTACACATATCTCAAACAATATTGGCGCGCCCCACCCGGTATCACATATTGGTATTCCACTCGCATCCAGTGCTTCCGCGGGTCTGGTTCTAGGCCTCGCAAAAGGGTAGGAAGAGAAAGACCTATTTAATCTAATACCATAAGGTAAAATTATCGAATTATCTTTTAAGTAGTAGTAATGCTAGTATAGATTTTACTGAATTAGGACCACCCCATGGCAGCAATCCGGGTGGTATGACACAATTCACCCAGAAAGGGCAGGATGGTGGTGTTGAAAAACAAGAAGACCTCGTAGTGATAGGCTTTCGGTTCAAGTCAGGAATAATTCACTATTTATTCGAAAGGCGGCCTCACTTCTTTGATATGCCATAGCGAATTTGTGCTAGTAGAGCGAGATGGAGAAATTTTTATTAAATCTGGATTTTACATATTCCAATACCTCAACATCTGACGAGAAGTATTGTATATTATTAATTTCACTATTTTGGTTCTTCTCTTTATCGATAAACTGCGCAACAAAATTACCACACGCATTTCTGTTTATAAAAAGCTTCTTGGGCTGAGACTGATGTTCAATCCTAATCCCTTCGTCAAGGTCAAGAGATATTAATTTCTTGGATAAATCTTTCTCTTTCCGTCCAGAGTTCATGATCACGAGAACCCTTTTAGATAGAGTAATACAGAGGTAACTTATAACGATTACGGAAAGTATCCGTGACTAGTTAACGGGAAATATGCAATGCGGAGGCATCCAGGAAACGTGCATTTGAATGCGAAAATTTTGCAAACTGTTCTCGTTTGATTGCCCGACATGCCAGCGATGGTGTTGTACTTTCACAATCGCCTTAGTTTTGATGGTCGTCCCGAGAGTGGTCTCTAGTAACAAATATGGATCTCTGCTTTATGCTTGTATTGCACAATCAAGAAAATTATGGGAAGCTTCAGAAGACCTTTTTTACCTCTAAGTTGGTGATGTTACCTTAATAATGAATTACAAGCATACCATTAGCGATTATTGAGAATATTCAACACATTATCTGGACTGAAAGAAAAGGCAACGCCAAGGGACGGCAACTTTAGGATGCTTATTTGTGGTCCTACCGTCTATGATTTTTCTCATCTTGGGCATGCAAGAATACTTCTCTTTTATGACTTAGTAGCAAAATATTTAATGTCAAGTGGAAAGCGGACAAGAGCAATCTTAAACATTACTGATATAGATCCCAAGATATCGTTACGGGCAAAGGAGGAAAGGTCGTCTGCAGCGGACATTTCTAATAGATTTATAAAGGAACTCATGATTGATATTCAATCCTTAGGTATCAATACCCTATGTATTGCCAGGACTTCTGATTACGTAGAAACTGCTAAAAAGCTAATACTAGAGCTTCTTAGTAAGAAACGTGCTTACTTTTCTAATGGCAATATATACTTAGATACAAGTTCGCTAGTCTCGTACGGGAAGCTCTCACATATGAGTCGCGAGGATCTAGTTAATAACAGAGTTGATATAGCACCGGGGAAAAAAAATCCTGCTGATATCCTGCTTTGGAATGGAATCGATGACTTCGGTCAGAAATATTATGACAAGTCGCTAGGAGTAGGCGTCCCCTGGTGGCATATGCAGGACTCTTCTGTGGCAATGTCGATCTTTAACGGACTATACGATATGCATGGCGGTGCAACGGAGCTAGTATATCCGCATCACGAGTCACTTTTGGCACAACTGCAGGTGTTGACCTCAAATCAACGACCAGTCAAGATCTGGAATCACGTGGGATTAGTAAGCATCAACGGCAAAAAAATGTCCAAATCTTTTGGCAACATGATAAGAATAAGGGATCTGATAAGAAAATATAACTCAAATATTATACGGCTTTATCTCTTTTCGAAGCATTACAGACAACCTTTCATGTTCTCACGATCTGAACTTGATAAATTCTATTCGACGGACGAAACAATCGCAAATGCGCTTTGGAAGGACATAGGTACTAAAATCCCTAGTCGTAGGACAAGGCTGACTAAGGAATTCACTAGTTATATAGAGAATGATGTAAATACGCCTGCCGCCTTGGAATTAATGATAGAAACAGCTAGAGAAGGCGAGTCCATCGCAGACCTGCGCTACATGGTAAGGATTTTTGGACTTGTTTATTGACAAGGAGATGGAGGAGAATGAGGCAGCATTTTGTGGATTGTGGACACACTAGGTTTTGAAGAGGAATAACTAGAGTTAATTTCGTAAATGGGCACCTAAATACAATATATATAAAACTTAACAACCGGTGTATAAACCCACATCGTCAGTTTGCGCTTTGAATGCCAGCTAAGTTGTCATTTTCACATAACTAACTCACTCATTAGATGATATAGTTGCAAAAATTGGATACCAGCAGGAGTGGTCTTGAACATTCGCTTTTCTTCTTGATAGACCAACAATTTATTCTTAAGAAGCATTTTAAAATATTGCAAGCTGCTAGAGTGATTCAGAAATGCAGTTGATATTATTTTGGATTTAGATGCTCCACCGTTTGCGAGTTCTAGGATTGTCGCTGATATATCAGTCTTATCTCTATAGTTCATTGACCGAAAACCTATTGTTTTTCCTCTTTTGAAATAGAAGGAAGTCGAAGCGCGGTGTTGAAAAGTCTGTAAAGCAGGTGTGGCATAACAAATCATGTTGAAGTTAAATATTTAGGAACTGTGGTTACTGCCTATATAGCCATTTTCGTTTAGTGTTTATTTCTTCGAACATATTATTTCCTCTGGAATTCGCGACTTCCAATCTTTGAAAATTATCTTTGGCACACTCGACATGGAAAATGATCCTGCAGCAAGCAAAACAGATTCCAGTTTTTTTCCTAAATCCGTAAGGTTATTTTTTATTCGAATAGGTGATTCTGAAATTATTTTTCTTGTAATTATCCGTGATTTTTGAAGTTCTGTGAGTCTATTTGTCAGTACTTTAGCAGTCAATCCCTTAATTCTCTAGGAATCGATTAAACTGAGTTACACCTCTACACAATTCCCTTAGAATCAAAATTGCCCATTTCATTCCAATAATTTTGAACGTAGTCTCTATAGGACATGCTTTTAGCTCAGGCATATTATATATTCTATCTATTATTGATATGTTATTATCGCTTTCTATCTGCATATCAACTATTCATTTGAATACGTTAAACTTATATACATTCCTTTAGATACTAGATATACAAATGATATCATGGACAGAGAATCATTTCTATCATATCGTACAAAAGGTCTATGCTGAGACTTTCGGATGAACGCGCTCGCTGACAAAGAATTAGTGACAGTTGGATCTGCATTACAAACAGCATGAAATCCGAAAAATGATAAGAAAATTAATAGATTAACCTCTTTTCATAAAGCGAATCTAATTATTATGTGAAAGGCGAATTATCATCCCGATCACCATTTTCCAAGCTAGTACAACGCCCTACGTTTAAGGAACACGTAATTGACAAAGAATTAGTAATTTGGAGCATGTTAAATAACATGATGGAGGAGGAAAGGAAACAACCGTTTCATGAGATTCAGAGATAATTATACTTAAAACATTCCATCCTATAGTATATAATATCGTTCTGTAGTATCAGAACATGTAATGCGTAAGGGCACAATACATAAGAAAATAGATAAAAAAAAAACTAAAACACATGCTTATAGTTCGATTAGATCAGGAAGCAAAAAATATGCCAAGGCTGAAAGGCGGAAACGAAATAAGCCAAAGGCATAGAGATAACCGATTTTGTTGTTCTAGATTGTGAAAACCGTAGACGTACGAACAGTTTTATAATATCACAAAGGCACTACTCTCAAATTATCAAGAACACTGAGGGAAGTAAGGATATAGAAAACATGTGGGAGATTTTTTCTAATTTTGATTTAGGACACATCTTTTGATGCAATTAAGACGGCAGCAATTGTAATTTAACGTAGTAGAGGTTCTTTTCGTATTCTTTACTTTGGTCGTCTTTTCTCGTAGTGAGCTGTAACAGGCTGGCTCGCTTAAGACCGCAACTAAACGACTTAAAAATGAAAGATCTTGAACTCGAATATTGCTTTTACTAAGTTTTTTTTAAATATCAAACTCTACACCTAACTGCTGACATATTGGCAAATAGGCCGTCCTGTTATGTTGTCTTGTCACCGGTATTGTTATTCTTACTACCTACTACTCTACATGATGTTGGTGAACAAGCTGGTCATAGAACCTAACTGACTTGATATTGACAAACTCTAGCATACCATATCTTGATAACTCTCTACCAAAGCCACTTTTCTTCACCTCCAAATGGAACTCTAGGATCAGAAGCTACTATATTATTGACAGATATTTTTCCAGACTGCACAATTTTTGACAATTTCTCTACCATATCGAGATCTTCAGTTCATCAGCCTTGCTCCAAGACGGTGTTGAGAATCATTGCAAGTCTCACAGCTTCGTCGCTATCAGCAACAATTATCGGTGCAATTGAACAGATGGATTAATGACTTCTATTGCAGGATTTGTCGTCGGAAATTCTGTTGCTGCTCCTTTTTTTTCAAGGATTTATTACACCTCTACCAAGAATCTTGCCTTCTTTTAGCATTGTCAATGCATCTGTAGCTTGATCAAGTTTGAATCGATTTGAAACAACTGGTTTGATTACTCCTCTTCTTGCTAGCGAAACCAACTCTATCATATCACTTAGAGTCCCAGTATATGATCCGATTAACCTGTATGCTCTTGTTGGCATAGTGACCAAACTTAATTTCAATTCACCTCCAAATAGTCCAACAAGTACTACTCTGGCTCTCCTTCTGAGAAGTTGCATATCAGTTTCCACAGTTTTAGAAGCATTGACAAAGTCAATTACTGCATCTGCACCCTTCTTATCAGTCAATTCCATTACAGCCTTTACTGTGTCTTCATTTTTTGAGTTGATAGTAGTATCTGCACCTTCCTTCTTTGCAAATTCTAATTTTTTGTCATCTAGATCCATGGCGATTATCCTAGCTCCAGTAACTGCTTTTGCTAGTTGTATAGCCATCAAGCCCAATCCTCCTGCACCTACAATTACTACATTATCAGCTGGCTTTAGACTGGCATTCTTTACTGCACCATATGCTGTAAGTGCAGAACATGATAGAGTAGCACTTGCATCGGTATCCATTCCATCACCTATGTTTACTAAATATTTGTAACTTGGTACCAATACGTACTCGGCATAACCTCCATCCATATAGACACCTAATGATCTAGGTTTATCGCATAGATTTTCTTCTCCAATTCTACAAGCAGGACATAATCCCTCTCCTATCCAAGGGTAGACAAGAACTTTATCATTATTGTTAAATCCTTCAGCTTGTTCACCCAAGCTATCTACTATTCCTGCGACCTCATGTCCCGGTGTAAGAGGATAATTTACACCTCTGTCTGTAGTTTTTAATAACTGCCCGCCGACCCCTTCATAATAGCCTTCCCATAAATGAATGTCGCTATGGCAAACGCCCGATGATTGAACTTTTACAAGAACTTGAGGACCTCTTGGCTTTGGCGTTTCAAGCTGCTGTATCTCTAGTTTTTCATTCACCTTAACAATTCTTGCCGCTTTCACATATGTTCTCCTGTTTTCTCGGGTATCTATCTATTCCTATCGTAATATGACCGATGAAAGGCCAGCAGCCACTGTTGGGGGTCACATAAAGGATATAATCTGCTTATTGCAAGCAACTTTCAAGCTTATCTGTGAATACAAGTTGGAAAACAGGTCTCGGTTTTGCAGGAACTCTGAGCGCGGGTTCATATGACAGGGCACTGCTCTAGATTTGCTGCCAGACGGTGCAGCTCTTGAAATCTTTAATCTTTCTGGACATTCCTCCCTTTAATCAGGATCTTGAGCATGATATGCGTACAAAAGTAATAGTTTAAATCGAAAATAAGGGTAGCAGATGCCATTCTTATTGCAACTCCAGAGTATGATTTGTCAGTACCTGTAGAACCAAACAATGCTATCGATTGGGCGTCAAGACCGTCCGGTGTTGACTCCTTCAATGGCAAACCAGTGGCGATCGTGAGCGCCTCTATTGGAATACTGAGGGGCGCGAGAGCGCAGTATCATCTCAGTCAGTTCTTCGTGTTCCAGAACATGCATCCTGTCAATGCCCCAGAGGTCATAGTGACGTTTGCGAAGGATATGTTTGATGCAAACGGCGCACTAGTTGATAACACCACGGTCTCTTGAGAGAATTGCTTCAGAATCTTGTGGACTGGATTGACAAATTGAGACAAGTCTTATGCATAGAGTATCATCTTATATTTAGGGCATTCTAGGAAACACTGATATTTTTATGGAACCATACACTATAGGTGCAATTGTTAGATCTTGTCTTCTGTAAACTCATCATGAGGGGAAAAAGGATTGAAGTCAACCACCCCACTAATATCCAACAAATCTATTTCTTTTGCCATTTCCCTTGCATCTTCTGTCTCGCTATCTTCATTCATACACTTTTGATAAAACTTGCAATACGGACATTTGGTGTTTCTTATGGCTTCTGCTAGTCTTGGTAAAATGGAAACATTGTTTTCTTGAAGTGCTTTTAGAAATAAGGACTTACGTCTAATCATTTCATTTTTCAGTATTTCTCTTGCAATGTCTTCTTTAGGTAAAAAGACTTGCCAGCTTTCGATACCCACATCTCTTCCGTTATATGGCCTGAAGAAATAATCTCCTTCTGAATCGCTTTTGGTCCATCTTACTTCCCGACTATTATATCTTATAGAGATAATTCCTTTCTCAATTCCTGTCATAACAAGGTAGTACAATAGCTGTCGAAGGTAAGATGTGAATTTCTGATCTGTAATATCAAGACGTTTGCCATTGACTGTATCTTTTAGTTCTACTATTACGCTTTGTCCTTTTGCTTTTACTTCCGTTGCTTCTCCTCCTCGCTCTCCTTTTTCCTCATTCATAATATCCGGATGTGCAATCAATCCATCCATCTCTAATTCAGCTTGTGCGACACCCATATTCGCGAGATTAGTTATGACGAATTCACTTGCTTCTCCTCTTACAAAATGATGTACTGATTCATCTGAGATAGGGTCGATTTCTGGAAACTTGCGTGAATAATACTGTTTTCTAATGCAATTAGTAGGTAGGATATCTGAAACATGAATACTTGAATCACCAAGCCTTCGTCTATCCTCATATCTTTTGTTGAGGTTCTTTTGTAAAAGGTCAGTGAACTCTGGACTTTTCCTTATGGTTATTGTCATTTTCTGAATTCTTTTTCCTGTTGGATATTTCGTTTTGTATGGCTTCATCCATATCTATATTTGAAAAATTCCCCTGTGGTAATCCTAATTCATTTCGTAATTTCTGAATCAGCTCTGCATAATATACCATTCTGTCGTCTTCTCCCTTATTCTTTGCAATGGTATATCCTAACCATGCCTTCTTTAGACCTTTCCATGTTTGATCAACAGTATATCCGGACCTCAGGATTGCAGATTGAGTACTATGATTATGGAATTTACCACCTCTGTTTTTCTTGTTTCTGTACCTGTATCGTCCTTTCATTTCTGCCCTCTTGTTATTCTATTATATTACTCGTCCCAACTAAAATATCTTAAGGCTATTTCATCTGTGACATATGAAAAGTACTATCTATGGGTCTTGGTTTTCTGATATTACTTTTCTGAAGCAGTAATCTGAATTCTTTATGTGCCAGAGGATCCAGGATCTATCCATTCCTGACGTATTCGTGTGAAGTATTCCTCTTGCTCTTTTCTTAGATCTGGTTCACGTTCAATTCTAAAAGGATCTTCCGCTAACTCTTGTAACCTATAGTCTGCTAATTCCCTTCCGCGTTTGTGTGCAACTACTATTATCTGGCCAGTAATTTTCTGAATCTGCTTCAGGCATCTTTCGACCTAACAGACTAAATTGGGAGTTTTGATACTGATATATTCAATTCCCGCTGGAATTTTCTTATTCCTTTTGCATAATATTCCATCCTCTTAGTATCACCTTCCACCTTTGCGATTCTAAATCCTTTCCAACATTTTTGTAGTCCACCCCATTTTCTTTATCGTAGAATCCTGAATCAGTAAAATTCCATCCTTTCTTGTGCACTGCTTCTTAATGCTTAGATATTCACGCTGGATAATAGATTCCAAACTATTATGTCTTGATCTGTTCTTCCTATAATTCGTAAATGACCACCATGACTATCATCAGATCTGTTTACGTCGATCTACGATTGTTTACGCTCTTCATCTTTATAAGATATAGCAATCACACCTGATTCACCTTTATATTCTTCTGCAAAATTTTAAAAAGAATCAAACTTTATGCGGCACTATATAGGCACACTTTGGACAAGAAATTTTTCTTGTATTCAGATCTCAAAAGTGCGGCCAAAACTGGGTGGGTCATAAAGAAATCAAGAAATGGACCGTTACTCCAGCTGCGATACAACTTAACGATACAAACATCATAGCTAGTCAAAGAGTGTTATAAGAGTAAGTAGGATTTATAACTAATCGTTCCTAGTTTGTTACGTTCCACCTAAACCATGATCATGCCAGCCAATCTATTTTTTCTTGGTAATTGGGCATGAATTTATGTCCCAAATCCCAGAATCTCTCTTGATGCGCACAGGCAGTATAATAACAAATGAGAATTTTTTACTGGATTAATTCGTCCCCCTTAAAAACAAGAATCCGCCGCTGTTCCCCGTTGATATTATGTTGATGGTATCAACTATAGAAATATCGCTACATTTGATGAATATTTTCGAAATTTTACCATGACGTACTAAACCACGGACAAACATTATGGGATGTATGGGAGGCAAAAATAGAACAGACAAGGGATCCATATGCGAAATTCATTGGAGCTGATAATAGATGGGAGATAGCCATTCAACGAGCGAAGGTATGAACATAATTGCACATACGCTCTCAGATAAAGGCAGTGTAATATCAAATGAATGAGAATTTGCGTATTCGAATCTGCCATGGCTCAATAAGAATAGAGATAATATTAGATTCATAAAGGCAACCGATGATAATAAGATACTAATAGAAGATATTGCAAAGATGGTGGACCAGAGTAGTAAAACAAAACTGTGGACACAGAAGTTTTATAGATCCAAAGTATCTCCTATTTTGAAGTAACGAAATGGCTAATATCACGTTCAAAAAGAAGTTAGAGAATGTTGCTGGAAGGTTATGTGAAATTCTTATTCCTATTAAAGATGAGTATTTCATAGGAAAAGGAAAGACCGTAGCTATTTGCACATTGTCTAGTATGGATCTACTTCAAACTATTGCTAGAACAGAAGGTTTGATGAATAGAATTTTGATTGTTGGAAGATTACTCTCAGAGAACAAGGGGATAGATACATTGATCAAATTTACATTAAAAAATCCCGAGTTGCGTTACATAGTTGTATGCGGAAATGATGTAAAAGGACATCAATCAGGACAAGCATTATTATCACTATATAGAAACGGCGTAAGCAGAGATGGCAAGATCATTGGAGCTACCGGCCCTCATCCATTTTTGACTCATTTACATGCAGATATTGAATCATTCAGAAAACAGATTATGATTTATGATTTAATAAAGTGCGAGGAGCTGGAAAAAGTAAAAGCAACATTATCATCATTCGGTCATTGGCATAAGCAGGGCTAGAAAAGATATTGTGGTCATTATTCCGAAACACTTGCTTATTGGCTGCTAAGAAGTATGACATCTTCAAATGTCCCAGTTAGCATGTTTTGGGGTTGAAATGACAACATTATATATTCGCATATCGCTAGCCATCTTTATATATGTCAGTTGACTTGGGGAGAAATGTCCCTCTACAGATCCAAAGACAGCTTAGAAAAGAATGTTTTTTTGGGTGTGCTCTATGTGGTTCTCCTTTACTAAAGTATGCTCATATAGTTCCATATAATCGGATTCAAGCATTCCTTCCTGAGAATATGATATCTCTTTGCCCCCCACATTATGGCAAATGTGATAATGGGGATCTCTCAGAATCATATTTACGTGATGCAAAAAGAGACCCTCATAATAAATTACATCCGCAAGATGCATTTTTTTTAGAATCACAAGAGTTGGTCATAAATGTGGGAAAATCCAAGTTTATTAACACTCACCGAGTACTAGTACTAGATGATTTTGACCTTATAACAGTGAGCAGAGATAATGGGAAGTATTTCCTTCTTGAAATCAATTTTTTCGATAAAATAAACAATCTGATTGCAACAGTATTAGAAAATAGTTGGGTATCAGAAAATAACGTTGGCTGGAACATCAATTATAGCCCTCAAAAATTCTTGGCGATCCAGAACCCTCAAAGAAACACAAGATTTGAAGTCACAATAGAAAATACAGAACTATTCATTACAGCAATGATGTACTACAACAACCATCCAATAAGAGTTACCAGAAATGAAATATTGCTTGATGAAAATGAAATAGGAATAGAATTAAAGAATAGTGTGTTGAAAAATTATGATGTTGCTATTGCTGCATACACATAATATTTCTATTTATGGTCAGGCCAGGTATTCTTGTAAGATACCGTACTTGACAATTCATAGAGATAGATCATATGATTTAATTTCCGACAGATGAATGATGCCTTCCAAAGGTAATAACGGATCATATCACCAGACCAAATGATTTTAATTATTCTTTTTCTTCAGATATTGCTCATACCTTGGAGCAAGATAGAACACCCTCTCTGGTTTTATTTTTAGAATTACTCTTTTGATTTGTGGGGAATGTCCAGGATACTTATCAATATTAAGGTATTTTCTTGCAAGTTTGTCAATGTGCTCATCAGCTCCTTCAGTGGTTTGCTCTATGACACGTCCTTTTATTGTTACCATACTGTACGGATTTTCATCATCCGCAATCGAAATAGAAACTCTGGGATCTCTTGAAATATTTTTTTGTTTTATTCTACCCTCTGCCGTGTTTACCAGAATTGTATTGTCCTCCACATCAACCCAGGTAGGAGTGACATGAGGTGAACCGTCTTTCATCACTGTTCCCAAAAATGCAAAAGTCCTTTTCTTAAGAATCTTAGCTACAGGTTCACTAATCACATTGCTAGTCTTATTCATGATTCGTCACACTAATCTATTAGCAATTAATCTATATATATGTGGTAGATTGTTCCAGATCGCTTTTATCAAGGCCGTTCTGAAAACTCAGTTTATATGCTCTGCAATCGCGGATTGTGCGTGATAAGATAGCAGTACTAATCCTAAAAGCATTCATATCGAATTTGCTGGCCAAATCAATCTTATTAGCCAACAAGAGTTTTCTCTGATAATTCTAGAATTTTTCTTGCTTGCTCAATACCTGTTATAGGTAACTGTTTTGAATCAAGAAGGCCAATCTGAGCCAGCAATGATGCCTGATCCCAATAGATATGTTCATGTGCTATTTTGTTGGCATCAAATTTCATAACAACCACATGTGGTAATTCTACATACTTGCCTGTTGCGGGTATTCCAGGAAGCATAAACTTAATTTCTCTATCATGTGTGAAGCTTAGTATGAGCTCATCCACAACTTGATCCCTACCAACCGTACGAGAAATATGTTTAATCTTTGTGTTAGCAGGCATTTTACCAACTAGTTGCTTTGTGTAGAAATCACGTACGCCATTGTATCCATTTCCTCCTGTCAATACGGGCACGTGATGTACATATGGTTCTTTGACCATTGTTTTCATTGTTGCTTCCACGTCAGGGTCTTCGAATTCATATTCCACATGTTTATCAGATATTGCTCCCAGGTTATGACGTTTGCGCTTCATCTTATTACTGCTATTATTCATTCAATTCACATCTTTTATTATCAATAACAAGAAAGTCGATGTATTATAAACAGATTGGTTCCAAAGAAAATAAGTAAAAACCACTTTTAAAATCTAAAATCATGCCCAAATTTCAGACACGATTTCTATCTCTCCCAAAGGTATATTGTTAAAGGGAGTAAGCAATTGCAAAATCGAATACACACCTCCTTAATGCATATGCACTGAAAGGGAAAAAATCTGCATTTGAATTAAGCAGATTTTACTTAAGTAAAGCAAAACATTATGATGAAGCTGTATCTTCAATAAAGTTTTATCGATAGATCGGCGCGAGTCACAATACACTAACACTTTCTGATTTCATCCAAATAACATCTAGTGCTTCTGCTGGTTTCATTTTGGCATTGGCCCCGTGGTTTATGAAGCGTGTTCTACTGCAGCTGAGGCTAAAAAGAATCATAGCCGTCGTGCAAAAAACTACCGTCAGAGTTTTGCTGCGGATCCTTGACCTCTTTCACCATACGCAGACTTCTGAATAGTGAACGCATCCTCTCAGGATTTTCATTAGCATGTTCCTTCATCGCGCTTAAAGTCTGCTGTGTATACTGTGTTGCTTTCTGTGGATCCTGTATGCCAGTATCTCGTTGAATTCGTTGAACCAGTGGATGACCAGGACTTAATTGGCCTATATTTGATAAAGCTAATTTTATATCATCAGTTGCATCAGCTACAGTAGTTGAAGTGTCTCCTGTTGCTATACTATTATTAACACTACCCTTGCCCTCTGATTCTGCACTATCCAATAGATGCTTGATTATTGAGTTAATTATCGTACTCCTACTAGATTGTGGTATTCCACTTTGCGATAATTTGCTTGCCAGATCATCTGTGCTCATAATACCTTCGACCTAATTGAATAGTGGGCAACTCATCTTATATAGTTATAAGCGTTTTGAGAATAGTGATTAACTAATAAGTTGACCAACTAAAGTAGAGACCTGTAGAATCGTGTTTGCTAGCCTTCATGGCACGCGCAGCAGAAGCACCCATTCGCTTGAACTGACCGAACTTCCCTTTCCGAATATCAATTTTAACAACAACAAATAATTCTATTTTTTTTGTAAATTATGAACTTATTTCGGTCCTAGTTCGGCAGCGTATGCGGTAACGACACTAACATTACCAACTTGCGTTGAACCGGACAGAATGTGGTCGAAGCCTTATCTGATATGAACAACTGACCAAACTTGGTGTTAAAGTTGTCTATGACGTGTGGTCACTCTGATACTACAGACATGTGTTCTCTTTTCAGGACTAATTGGAAATCGTAGCAATTGGGAATTTCTTGGTTCGTACCTAGTAAACATTGAAATTCTATAGTATTCACTTGGAATTGTCTTACCAACCAAACCATTAAAAATAATAGATTGGAATGTATTTTAAGTGGTTGTCTTTACTTCCGTAACCCACTCACATTGATGCCAATTTTCTCATGATGTTTCTCAACAGCCTCCTTGGTTGGCGCTTCAAGTACAGAAGCATTTGTCAGCCTCGGGATTGTAGAGTATATTCAGATGTTTCACATTAAACGCATGTAGAGGTGAGTACTGGAGTTTCTTCAAAATATCCTCATCAAGACCCCTCATCGAATGAACATCAAAAAAACTTGGCACAAATCTTGTGACATCCTACGCAATTATTTTAATGTATATCAAGACTTGTATGGATTGTAAATTAATGCAATACATTCTATCTACTTACAGTTAAGGGCTATGCCACCTGAAAATCAAAGAACATTCGCACCACTTTTGGGATATGTTGCATAAACTCATGCCAGATTATCAAAAGATTGAATGGTCGAGAATAAATGGAAGCAGATTGGTTTGAGGAATATCCTAGCATTAGTAGTTACCGCGAATGGGGTCCATCAGGCGTAAGCCCTAATTATTTCTCTTGCTTCTGGCTGGGGAAAGATCTCGTTCAACTTCCTAGGCATCTTGTCCTCGAAGACGACATCGGCGTACCATTTGGTGCCGAATGCAACCAATTGAATCAAGATCGGCAGCGTGTCTTTACCCTTCCCAGTAAGCCTGCTCAGCACCCTCATCGGCGATCTCTTTTCCTCGGCGCATTCGATGAACCCTTCCTTCTCGAGTTGCCTCAGATGCATTGAAAGGACCCTCGGCGTAAGGCCTTGAATAGATTGTAGGAGCAGATTGAAACGCACAATCTTGCGGAACCCGATATCTCTGATTGTCATGATGGTCCGCTTCTTGCCCAACACTCCTAGACTAGTCTTAATTGGGCATTCCATGACGCCTTCGAAGTTGATAACTGATTCCTCTTAACCTTTAATGTATTGCAACTATACTTTCGATCCCTTGCATACTTATTAACTATAATTTGTATAGTATTAGCCATGAGGAAATCAAACGTGACGGAAATGGGGAAAGACATATGCCAACAATAGTGCATTTTGAAATCCCTTCAGATGACATCGAAAGATCAAAAAAGTTCTATAATGAATTGTTTAGGTGGAAGATCGACAAATGGTCTGGTGCTGAGGCTATGCCCGAAGGAATGGAGTACTGGTTGATATCGACTATGGATGATGAGGGGAATAAGGCTCTTGGTGGAGGTATGATGAAAAGACAATCGCCACAACAGCAAGGAATTACAAACTATTTTGACGTAAAATCAGTTCAAGAATATTCTGCTAAAGTAGAACAGTTGGGAGGCAGAGTTATATTCCCAAAACATCCGGTGCCAGGTATGGGTTATATTGCTATATGTACAGATACAGAGAATAATGGCTTTGGTATTTTTGAAGCAGATCAAACTGCTAAATGAATAATGGCTTATTATTGCATCTAACTTCAATATTATTTTTGGATTTTATATGTTACTTAATAATTGGCTTTTCGTCAACTTAAACCAATGAAAGATCGTTTTATTCTAACTTGTAAATCCATTTTATGGAATAGGAATTTTCTCCAAATCGATATTAATTAGTCCTTGTGCCGTAACTAGAACATTGATATTGTCTACTTGCAGTAAACCAGTTTACACTAATCCCGTGACGTAACATTCCTTACCCCAGACATAATGCTTGCACTACTCCTAGAAGTCGCTCAAATTAAATGGATGTAATACCTTGATGCGAATAACAAACGAAAATCTTATTTTCTTCTTCTATGTTCCAAAATCCAAAATTATTGTCAATCCATGGGACAGTAAAAGGGCCATGAACTTATCAATCTCTGAAAAACCTCTGGTTGATTATCGCAATTTCTATAGTAATAAAGAATGTTGTTTCGATACTAGATCTTTTGCCTGCAGATGCAGTATACGCAAATGGGTTTACATATTACGCGGTTCATAGTGTAGTTGTACTTCAAAAGTCTTCGAACGCAATTTTGTCTTGTATTTCATATTTCTCGGCCTAGTTCTTAATCTGTACCCACAACAGGGACACCATATGCCATCCCACTCTATAAACACCTCACAAACCTGACAACGTTTTTGTCCAGTAGCATAGCGTCCTAAACCAACTGGCTTTCTTGCCTTATGACGTGTACACGTGCCTTTACATGTCAGAAGATGGTCACGCTCCCATCCATATTATTTATTGGAACAAGAAAGTATTTATGTATTGTCATGAATGTCTGTATTCGCTGAATGGTGTTGATGTGTTAATAGCTCATATATTGCACTAAATCAATACATATATGTCAAATATTGTGCAAAAGTGCATGAATAGAAATCCCGGCATTTCTATTTTTTTCTCGGAGATAAGGATTACTAGTTACTATTAATGTCATTAATGATAAACATTGTTATGGCTCCATCGGAAACGTCAATGTTTTGTTTCAAATTCAAAAGAGAATGATCTCAGGGTAAATGAAAAATGTTTCAAATTTGCTTCAAATCGTTTCGTTTGACAATCCTGAATAGCTGACAAAATGTGTTATTGCTGATCCGCTTCCCTTACTCTTTGTTCAAACAATTAGTCAAATGTTTAAGACCACAAATGCGTTTCTCAGATAAATCGTCGTCGATGCACCGGAGCCATTTTCAGTTCCAACATCTAATATGATTCTATGGAAAGTATTATCACTATCATCTACGACAAACACGTTATCGATTAATGACCCTCCTCCGGGGTCAATCGTAGTTGCCACAGCAAATGAATTTACACCTGCCTCTTGTGCAGAGGTTGATGTATTTAAAGACTGAAATTTGTTTATGGTGTGGGAGAATGCTGCTTGATGGTAGATTAGTGGATTGCCTGGTTCTTGGTTATTTACCGTCGGTGTATACACTAACAATGATGCTCCTGTAGCGATTACTGAACCTATCAGTATTATTGCTAAAGCAATAGTTCTTGTTATAGCAACCGGTTTCGAATTAATCGTCTTTATTTCATCTGCATTTTTAACTCCCTTAGAATTCACAATTTTTTCACTGGAAGAATATCGTTTCGTTTGAGAGTCTTTGTTAAGGTCGGGATCAACAATTTGTAGTACTTCCTTCCTCATATCTTTACTTAATGAGACATAATGAGGGAGAGAATCATATACTGAAATATAACCAAGAAAATGCAAATTTGACACAGCTTGCAATACATTATCACCGGAGTTATCCGGAAATCCATTGACCAAATTAGACACTTTCATTGGATATTGCTTCTTGACTAATATACGCAAAACTGCAATTTCGTAAATGTCCACGGGATTGTATTGGAAGAAGGTTTATTTATTTATTGACATGTTTATCGTTACATCTGTTAACTAAAGTTATTTAGATTGGATATATTGATATAGAAACAGACAAATATGGCCGTTTATCATTAAATATGTGTCGCAGAATGTCAATGAATTCAATAATGGAATTTTGGAAAATCTTTTCTCATCTCGAGCCATCGCACAAATCCTAGACTTTTTCTTTGACCACAAAGAATTTGATTATCCTCCTAGTGAAATAGCGAAGAAAACAGGATTGTCATTTAGAACAATATTCAGGGAAATACCTAGTTTAGAACGAAACCAGTTGATATTCAATAATAGAAGGATTGGCAAAACGAACATGTACAAGCTAAATACTGACTTTGAAGCCGTTACTTTGCTGGAAAGATTTGTTTTGGAAATGTCCCAATTACGTCCTACTAAAGAAACGACTAGTCAGGATACAAATAGAGATATTTCTGAATCAGAAATAAACCTATCTTAACGCAACCTACGATTGATTGCTTATTATTGTCATTTAAGTCAAGATATAAAGACTTTGTTATCAATAAGCTAGGCATTAATGGCAAACAATATAAGCTTGTCTTATTACACCAAGCGGAAATAATGTATACGTTACTTAGTGGACAATATTTTACAAAATCTCAAAATCTCCCTAAGACTTCGTGCAAGCCATTCATTGACTTATGCCACCGCAATCGAGCGGTTATCTGATAGTTTCTATACCCTGGACTATTACTCACTTTTCAATCAAGGCAATTCATAATAATTTTAAGTTACGTAAAGATCGATCACAAAGAATGAACAAGGGAATGTTATTGACCATAATCGGCGGTTCGCTAATAGTCATTCTCACCTCACTATTTTCGTTTACTCCAAATTCTGCCAATCCATCATCAATTCCCTCTCTCAAAGTATATGCAATAGGTGTAATCAACAACGAACGAATTAAATTTCAACTTCAGCTGTTACGACAGGGTGCTGATATATCCGCAGATAGTCAAGCAAGATTTCTCCTCTCACAACCGACATTAACCCACCTTGACTCTTCCGGTAATACTCCTTCAAAAAGATATGCCATGAATGGAGAAGCAGGGTATATTGCAGAGAATCTTTCTGTTTATCACTGTGGAGATGTTGATGCGTGTAAAAGTGCTATAAGTCTTGCATTTGACGATATGATGAAAGACAATGAACCACGGTCAAACATATTGAAACCGGAGCTCACACATGTTAGTACAGGAATCGCCGTAGGATGGCAAAGTCGTGAGGGTATTCGACTTCGAAGCAAGAAGTTCATGATGAGCAGGAGACCATAGAAATTATCGCTTTATTCTTGGAGTCAACTTGCAGAAATACAAACCCCTCCAGTTGTTTGTTTGCCACAGATTTTCTCTATTTGAGACTTACTGGAGATAGAAATTCCAGAGTTGTAATAGTCGTTTAAATCTAAACTCTCTTAGATTTAAACGATAATAGCGTGTAGAAAATAAGTTGAATGGATATTCCAATAAATCTCAATAAATTTTATTTCTTTTGCGTATAAAGACTAAAGTTACACTCTTCGCAGAAATAGTACAGGATGTCAAAATCGGAACATAAGATCATGGTTTCAGAACAACGTGGGCATTCAATTTCAGATACTAATTCTGTTTGTTTCGCCTTCTTTCTATTTTGTCGATGATAATACAGTGATCTATTCGAAGTGTTGAGCTTTGTCATCCCTCTTCCTACGATACCTTTTATTAGAGCTTTATTTCTCGCTGATGTAATTGATCGGAGCTATTTAGTCAATTTTGTTCTGTATACAGTACACGCGTCCCTTTCTCAGTTGTCCTGTAAGTGCACATCGTTCTTGAGAGGCAGCTACTTAATCAGGGTGCGCCCATGAATAAGGATTAGGGAATTTCTTAGAGAAGATAATAGTTGAATCTTAATGAAATACAGCTTTTCGATAATAATCAAGTATGTTCTTCCATTTTATTGTGCAACTGTAATACTAGTATGCCTCTCTCTGTTATTCTGTAACACCGCCCGTCCTGCTTCGTAATCGATCCTGGGACACAAGGCCGTTGGTATTGTGTATATGGATATATGATGTACATATATACATATTATGTTCATGGTGTTTGTCATTCATGAGTATTAGTAACGCCATCACCGCTGCAATAGCGTTGATATTACTTGTATTGATAGTTGGGCTATCATTTGTCTTGGTATCCATGCGTCCACTTCATTAGCTATTAGTTTCTCTGTGTCCATTAGCAGTTATTGCTAACATTATCACTATCTAATTTCCCCTTCTTTTCATCCCATTACCACTACATTTGCAGGTCTAGATTAAATTCTAGACAAAGGAATTCTCTCCAACAAAATCTCGTGGAACACAAACGAGTGCACCGTAGAATGTCAGCAGGATATTCAAAAAACTCTGCTAGAACTTAATCGTGAAAAGAAGGTTACAATATTTCTTTCATCTCACGCACTAAGCGAGGTATCTTCTCTTTGTAATAGTGTTGCAATTGTAAATCGTGGAAGATTAGTAGCTCAGGGGAGTATAGAAGATCTAAGGGCACTCGCAGGAGGCTCAAGCGGCCTAGTAGTTAGGATATTGAATTCTCCAAGTGCGCAACAGGAACTGTCAAGTCTGCCTTATCGGATTCAAACAAATACTACGGACAACAATAGATTGATAGATGTAAAAGTTTCTGATGGAGTTTCAGAATCTGCAAACGACATTATTGATAGATTTGAGAAAGCCGGATTACAAATATATGAAATTCGCAGAATGGGCATGAGTTTGGAAGATGTATACTTTAAGCTTACCGAAGCGAAGAAGAAAGAAGATCAACAGACACATCCGGAAGCACAACAAAAACCCAAAAGTAAGGAGGAACAACGACCGAGGCATGTTTGAGATCTACCAACGCGAATTTTCAGGGAGCTTTTATTCTTGGCGAGGAGGAGTATGGATAGTTGCTGCAGCATTGATCTTTAGTATGGTTGCATATTTACTTCTGACAGACAAGGAGCTCAGTCTTTTGGATCAAGGAGAGATGTTATTCACGCTCGCGGAAGTGATTATTGCGCTCGGAGTCGTTATGTCGGCCACAAGTGCATCTTCATCTATATCTGGTGAGATAGAAGTCAGGTATTTTGAGAGCTTACTTCACACCCCTGTTACTCATAGACAAATAGCTATGCAGAAATTGCTTTCAGTCCTCACTGTCTGGGCTCTATTATATCTCGTATCAATCCCATACCTAGTGGTGGTTGCTAGCGGTACACATCTTGCATTGTCAGCAGTTTTGTATGTCAGTCTTTACGGAACGCTATTGGTTACAGGGCTCTCATTGATTTCTATTGCAATTTCTGCTAGGTTGAAATCCTCAAAGAGTAGCATAATGACAACACTTATGATTGTGTTGATATTACTTGCTCCATCCTTATTCTTTGCAACTTCACTAAAGAAGACTGATTTTGGTCTTGCTCTTGAAAGTATCAATCCCGTATCTCAATCATTTAATTCGCTTGACAGCGTATTAGTGGATAACGAACAGGCATTATCGCTGCAAGTAGATCATGTATGGCCGGTGGTTGTTTTTGTACTGGCTTGTCTGCTGGTTTTTGTCTTTTTTACAAGACAGTTTGAGGTGAAGAGTGCAGCTCTGGCTCTATTTGGTTGCCAATAACAATAATGATGATAACGAAAATTTAGCTGATTCAGTCGGAATGGATGTGGCAGTAGCAGTAAGCGTTCTCTTTACAGTAATTTTTTGCTCTGTTTTGATGTCGGGATGCATTACTACTTTTAGTGTCCAACCTGTATTCGCAGCATCACAGTCTTCTGTAGCATCCATCACGACCCCTCTCCTCCAAGCAATGTCAAGATAGATATATCATCGACACATAAGGTGAATGGGATAGCTGGACAATTTATCAAGATTGAAGGTATTATGACAAATCTCAGTCACAATGAAACGATCAATGGAGGAATTGCTTACATATCCATAGTAGATATAAAAAATAAAATCCCTATAGACTTGGAAGACTGGAGTGCAGCGAAAGGACTTTACATACCGGTTATTGAGGCTGGTCAATCGCTTCCCCTGGAGTGGAATGTCAGATTGGTTAAAGCAGGGTCTTATACTATCGACCTACTTTTTAATAAAGACGGTGATTTTGCGTCGCCACCTAGCGCAAGTTCCAAAGTGTTTTTGGAGGTTGCTCCAAAGCTCAATCTCAACCCTGGGAATGTTCTTCCGGTAGCCTTTGGAGTTCCCGCAATAATAATGGGTGTTCTTGGCGTAGTTAATTACATTCGTGGAAGAAAAACGGGGATTTATGGTTGACTATGGCATCCAAAGAAGATATCTAGTCCCTTACTTCTGAGGCATTTTGGAACCCGGATCAAGGCTATGAATAAATTGCCGGTACTTTATAAATTAATTCTGTAAAACCGTCATGGTAGAATCTCATAAAGGAAATAACTCAATAGACCGCTACCCAGTTCAGGAACGAAAAACTATCTCTTTTTATTCATTGTAGTTGCAATTCTACTTTCGGCGGTGTTTTGTGCGGTTTTCTAATGAATATGTCTAGAGATGCAAATATTTATAAATGCTGAAAATATACTTGTCTTGGCGATTTCACCAATAGTGGATGTTGGTATATCTTGTCGTTGGATCACCATTGGCTTTTGTTTATGTTCTATATAGACAAGTGCACGAAAAGTGAAGCGATATACTTTTGGCGTGAGACAATACTTGGATGATTTCAAAAAGGAAGAAGGAAATTATATTTATTGGATTGAAGCAAGAGTTGAGAATTTTAAAAAATTAGAGGCACATCTAAGAGAAAGCCTGATCTTATGGTATGTCATTCTAATATTGTATTCTTATCTTTTGTAATGAGAATAAAGTACTTGTATATGGGTAGAAGATTTGATTTGAATCAAAAATTATGCAAACGATCTCTCATGATAATCAATTGCTTTATAAAATGCAACGATAGATGCAGCGTTTAGTATCTTGCTCTCAAAAAGTAATTGTTTGATTTCATTTATTGTGAGAATAGCAAGCTCTATCTTTTCCATGTTTCCTAATGATTGCTTTCCTTCCTTGATCAAATCGTAGGCGACAAAAACATTTCCTTTCTGTTCAAACATAGTATAATCAAGTGTATAAGACCCAATTGATACAATCTTTTTTGCTGTGTATCCAGTCTCCTCCTTTAGCTCACGAATGGCAGCATATTCTGGGGACTCCTTTTTCTATATACCAGATGGTGCTTCGATTTGAACAGAATCAACAATATGTCTATAACTTTTAATGGCAAGTATTTGGTTTGCGGATAGGAATGGTACTATAGTTGAATAGTTCCTTCTAAGTCCTCGAAGGTAAATTTTTTTCGCTCCAACACCTAACTCAGTGTATCTTCATACAGTTCAATCAGATCATTGGTGTACACGTTCTTTGTTGAATTTACTTTCCATCCTGTCGGTGCATTCTTGAACATTAAGGATATTTGATATTTGTGTAATAACTACGTTGAGAATAACTAATCATTATTGGTATATAATGACCTCAATAATATAAAGAGACTCACTCAGTATATTTGAGCTTCTACCATGTCCGTACCATGTCCCTATCCCATAACTTATCTACTTACATCTAATGACTAGGGATGGATTGAAATTTAGACACCCTCTGAGAATGGGGTCCAATTCCACCCAGCACCAAGATCACTTAGATTTGTGCAGCACCACCATCGACGAACAGTTCGATACCGGTGACAAAACTGCTGTCATCCGACGCGAGGAACAAGGCGGCTTTCGCGATTTCGTCAGGATTGCCCAGCCTCCCCATCGGCACGGTGCTCACGAGGTTCGTCTTGAACTGCTCACCACTCTGCCCAAAGCCACTGACAAACCCCCTAAAGCCCGGCGTGTCGGTCGAACCAGGACTGATGGCGTTGACGCGGATCTTGCGTTGTTTCAGATCGACTGTCCAGGAACGCGCGAACGACCGTATGGCGGCCTTGGTTGCGCTGTAAACACTTATCGCTTCGACTCCTTTGGATGCAGCGGTCGAAGCATTTAGAATGATCGAACCGCCGTCCTGAAACAGCGGAAGCGCTTTTTGTACCGTGAACAGTAGCCCTTTCACGTTGACGCTGAATGTTTTGTCAAAATGCGCTTCGGTAATTACCCCCAATGGTGCGACTTCCCCAAGGCCGGCATTGGCGAAGAGAACGTCGATTCGGCCTTTCTGCTCCTTCACCGTCGCGTACAACCGATCAAGATCTGCGAGATTTGAGACGTCACCCTGAATACCGGTGACGTTTTTGCCGATCTGTTCTACTGCTACATCAACTTCGCTTTGGCGGCGACCGGTGATGAAAACATATGCGCCCTCTGCGACGAACCGCTGTGCCGTGGCAAGTCCTATGCCGCTGTTTCCGCCCGTGATGACTGCAATTTTGCCGTCAAGCTTTTTCGTAATTAATTCAGTTTTAACCATATCAGACTAACTATTTGCAAATATTTAAAATTAGTAGTATCATCTGTCTTAGTTAGTAATATTGATACTACTAAGTTATTCTGACTGTGAGCGCCTGAGGACGAAAAGAACAGCGAGCTTGTGACATGCACAACAAATCAGCACAAATATGGACTAAAAAAGAAATTCGAACGCCGGGGAAGCAAAGTCCACAAGATATTTGTAAAAGGAACAATCACTATGAAATAGCAACTGTATTGCAAATTAGTAGACCTACTATTCTGGACATACAAAAGGGCTAGATGGAGATAATGCTTGAAGTCTGGTTTTATGTTTTTTTGCTAAATAATCGGATTTATTATCAGCTTGATTGTATTGATTGGATGGGCTTCTGCAAATCACTGAATGGAAGGATGTTGATAATACAATACAGATATGGGATAGTACTCATTTAGTAGTATTAGTAGTATTAGTAGTATTACCACCAAAGAAATTGACAAGCTGTTTTATTACAATGTCTGGCCGCTCTTCTGGAATCCAATGACCTTAAAAGTGGAACTGTGATGCCCGGTACATTTGCAGCTAATAGTTGTGTTGAGTATAATGCAACGTTGCCAGGAATATGACCCCCTGCAACTGGCTGAGGGTTCCAATCAGTTGGTGAAGGTTTCTGATGCGAGTACTTGCGTATCGCGATTGTGATCTTTCAGAAACATATGACACCTACCCGTTCTTGCTAAGAGCCTTACTTGCCCCCTCCTTGACAATTTGAAAAATATCCAATCAATCTCACCTAGAGTTAAAGCAATCTTTTAAGTCGTGCATCTCTTTGGCACCCACCTGGTTTTGGGTGGTTATTTAGTCATCTGGTTCGAAGGAAAATTTCTTGTCCAGAGGGTGCCTATATGGTGCCGCATAAAGTTCCATTCTTTATAAAATTTTGCAGAGGAATACACTGGTGAATCAGGTGTTAATACTAGATCTTATAAAGATGAAGAGCATAATCATTTGTAGACCAGGGGAGACGGTCACGGTGGTTATCCATGAAAAATAGAATGAACAAATCAAAGCATAACACTTTGGACTCGATTATCAATCATAATTTTTTAAACCTGAACAAGCAGTTAGCGAGAAGGGATGGAATATTACTTGACTCAGGGTTCTATGATACAGAAACATGGGGTGGCCTGCGTAAATGTTGGAAAGGATTCCAGATAGCAAAGTCAGACGGGGATACGAAGAAGATGGAATATTATGCAAAAGGTATTAGGAAATTCCAGCGGGAATTGAAAACATCTGTATCAGAATTCCCTAGATTTGGTCTGTTAGGTCGAAAGATGCCTGAAGAATTAGATTCAGAAAATTACTGGCCTGATAATAATAGTTGTGCACAAATCCAGAAGGAATTAGAAGACTATAGGTCACAGGAGTTAGCGGAAGATCCTTATAGAATTGAACGTGAACCAGATCTAATAAAAGAACAAGAGGAATACTTCAGACGGATTCGTCAGGAATGGATAGATCCTGGATCCTCTGAATAGAAAATGGAACACAAAGAAGACAACCACTCCATAGAAGTACTTTTCATTTAACACAGAATAGCCTCAAGATATTTTAGTTGGGACGAGTAATATAATAGAAAAACAAGAGGGCAGAAATGAAAGGACGATACAGGTACAGAAACAAGAAAAACAGCGATGATAAATTCCATAGAACTAGAGAAAATCCGGTTATACCGTCAATCAAACATGGAAAGGTCTGCGGCAGGGATGGCTTGGATACACTATTGCTAAGAATAAAGGAGAAGACGACAGAATGAAATATTATGCATCGGTGATTCAGAAATAACGAAAGGAATTAGATCTGCCACCTGCGAATTTTTCGCATCTAGATATCGATGAAGCCATAAAAAAAGAAAAATCTAGTAAAAACAAAAACAATTTGAATCATAGCAAATAGGCCTTGGACATTTATGCAAGTAGCTTTATTTGGCAAATCAGAGATATTAACTAGTTACCTAAACTCGGAGTTTATGTAACTACCAACCAATAATCCATCTGCAAATTGCAGCTTACTATTGATTTTCATGGCAAGTTACATAATCTTGGAGTTTAGGTAGCTATCAAAGTTATCTTCATTTGTTGGGTCTAATCCTTGCTTTCGCATCTCCGAAGCAATAAGTTCAATCAATTCATCTGGATTATTGTGATTTAGATGTCTTTGCTCTGCAACTGCAATCATCTTTAGCAGTCTCTGTTCGCGCATACTATTGGTTAGTGCTTTGTATGCCCAGTCAGGACTGACTTTTCCGTTTTCGAGTTTTTCTAGGTATTCTTGGGCCAACAATTTCCCCCTTGTGCTTTCTCCTTTATGACTTTTAGTTTTCTCATTTTTGTTGGTGTTGTAACTGCTTTTTTCGCTACCTTCCTAACTAGCAAATCACCAATTGTCTTACCGATGTATCTTTTCCGTAATCTCTTGCCATCCTTCCAGTATGCGTAAAGATAGGGGCCATGCAAATGTTGGCAATCAGGATTACCATATCTAACATGTTCCCGTCTGACTGTGCTCTCTCTGGAATTTCGTATTCATTATCTTTCATTTTTATTCCATCACTAATTTTGTTTTACACGTATTGATGTAAAATGATTGTAATGAAGTAGTTGATGATTGTAAGATGGATCGTACACACAAACCTGTAGATTCCGCGCTTGCAGATGGGTCTGTTTAGCTAGCATCTGTATTCGGCTTGAGATACGGGTGTAAAGTTCTGCATTCTCTTCTTTCAAATTACTAAAGCCCATCGGAAAGCAGATGCCTTTTTTTATTTTTTGTAGACATTAGTATGTCCGTCAGTAGTGTGCTAGCAACCACCTTTTTAACGTTGTGTTAAATTTTGGTATTAATATGTATTAATACCAAACGATTTGTATAGTACTAATCAATATTATATAGGATTTTCAAAATCCTGTATCAAATATGTCTATTTCTCAATACATTCATCTCTTTTGTAAGTTCCATTAGTAAACAATTGTCTTGCAAACGCATTTTTGCTTGATTGACCCCATAGCTGCCAATGTTGATATTAACGTCTGCATTTGCGATCGCATTGAACTAAGCTGAGCTCGTTTTGCATTTTATCATGGATTTGGGCTTTGCTTCTGATAATCCAGATGAAAGGGCTTTCTGTTGATTACAGAGACATAAATTATACAGATCTATCATTTCGTATTATTCATGCAACAGCAGAAAAATAAAGTTCCGAAATTTGGTTTATTGACTAATCCTTCAATCAATATAATAGATGAAATAAAAGAGATCCGTAGATTGAATTTTGACTATGTAGAAATAGGAATAGAAGGCCCAGAAGGAAATCCATGCATAATAGTGGATAAATTGAATGAGATCGTGAAATTACTTCTGAAATTTGATGATAAACCTGTTGGTCATACTGCCCATTGGATAGATTTGGGATCTGATTACGAACGGATCAGGCAGGCTTGGATCTCTGAAGCCATAGAAGAAGCAAAGCTAGCAAAAGAACTCGGGATACATGTCATAAACTTTCATAGTAGTGCTAAGGGAATGTTCTTTGGTGAAAGAAGGAAAATGATCTTAGATAACTGGATAAAAAGTTTGCATGAAATAATTTCGCATACGAAAAGGCTCGGTGTGCAAATAATGTTAGAGAATGTACCCAACTCCTCGAGCGGAATTCACAAGCTTGATGAATTTAAATACATCATTGATAATGTTCAAGGACTAAATGTTCATCTGGACATACCTCATGCTTTTACATCGGGCGGCATGCAAGCAATAACTGACTATATCAGAACATTTAGGGAAAAGATAGTCCATATTCATTGGCATGATAACCATGGTGCATATGATGAACATTTGCCAATTGGAGAGGGATTAATTGATCACAAGAAAGTAGTTAAGGAATTGAAAAACATTAATTACAAAGGAACAATAACTTTCGAAGTATTTACAGGCAAACAAGATGCAAAAGATTCTGCAAATAAGTTAAAGGAGTTATGGATGATTGACTAATGTGTCACTTAGCTAATATCTAATACATGGTAGGTAGCCTACCTACATCTGTGATTTGGAAAGGCAGAATATCAACATGCTGGC
>Ga0193747_1000150_pt1 | contig 31155 bp, 26 predicted proteins | sample L1m2metaG_FD_143048 | JGI IMG/M metagenome (GOLD analysis project Ga0193747, IMG submission 143048) | Soil microbial communities from a riparian zone of the East river system, Colorado, United States - L1m2 | ecosystem: Environmental > Terrestrial > Soil > Riparian zone | place: USA: East River... | reverse complement strand
ATCCAGTAGGACTTGCCCGCCTGGGGTGTGCTGCTCTGACGCAACTGCCCGACCTTTTCCATCGACGGGACCACCAGCTTTACTTGCGCCTGCGGGTCGATCAAGGAGGGCTCAGCCTTCTTATCGTTGAGTGTTTTAGCTTTGTCCGCGTCTAGCACGCGGTACGTAAATCGGATAACCTCGCCCGACTCCGTCCACTTCACAGCCAGAGAGTCAACTCCCCAGACGAGTTCGTAATATTTGCCCGCTCGTCCCGCAAACCGATTTGGCTGATAGCGCCTTGCAGGCGTAGCCCCCGGCTGCCCGGTCGGGGCAGGAGATTGAGCCCCCACTGGCATAACCAAATGGCTGATAGCGAGAATTCCTGCTAGCAACATCAATTTTGTTTCCCTGATCACATTATGTTTAGACATAGCTGGTTTATCCTTGTGCCGGATGCCAACAGGCCCCGGGAGCGGACAGACTGGGCCAAACCCCGCTCTTGTTTTACACCGCCCAACAGCACCCCGAAGTCAAAAAGAGAAAAGATCTACACAACTTGGTAAATGGACTTCTCACGGCTCCTCTTCAAAGAAGTGTTAGAGAGCTTCTACAGCTTTGCAAGAGCACGAAACATGCCAAGAGCGCAATCAGAGAACGATGCTGCTCGCGAGAAATCCGGGTAGCGGCCTTCTCATGCCGCCTGATGCACCTGCCCACTAACAGCCTAGAATGCAAGTGCCGTCCCGGTTGAAGCGGGACGGCACTTGTTTCTACTGGGCATTATATGCCCCGGTTATTGTGATCACTCCATCGACTACCGCGCGACCAGGGCGAGTGGTGTGGATCCGCCAATCGTTCCGCTACCGTCGTTGACAACGGCGAGCGCTCCTACATCGGGGAGCCCTGGCAAGGTGGCCGGCGTCGCGTACCTCACACTGAAGGTGCATGTGCCACCAACCGCCAGTGGGGTAGTGAAGGAACAGGTGTTTGCAGGCACAGTGTACAAGCCTCCGATGTTGAGCAGGAGGTTCTCCGCTGTGATTTGCAAGGGCGCGGTACCACTGTTAGTCACCGTCACCACGCTTGTGACTGGAGCGCGCGGCGCCGGAATTGTGAAGGTGAAGGTGCGTACACCTAGGACAGCCGCCAGTGTTCCATTGGTCGCAGAGGTGAGGCTCAACGTACCCTGCCCACCACCGCCACCGCCGGTTGTAGTCGCGAACTCAACCGCGCCAGCGTCAACTGCGTTGTTAGTCTTCCTCGCATTGCCGAAGAAGTCCAAGCTCGGCGCCACGTTATAGTTCGTCGTAGCAGTGCTCGGGATGTAATTTACGACGGGCGACGTAGCCGCTGCCGGCGCGTAGTTGCCGAGCGTGACATTGGTTGCAGGGTTCGTCATCGACAATGGCCCCCAAGCGATGTTGATCCAGTTGTTGCCCTCGTCCACCGTTGCGGCTGGCGTCAGGTTGAAGATTGGGTTCGGAACGGTCGCGTCCGAGATGCCCGGAGGCACCTGGTAGCCCATCCCACCGTTTTCCGGCGGTACTCGCGAACCGTTGCAGTACTGTCTGACAACGGCCGGGTTGGATGCGCTGTTGTGTGCGGCGGCCGAGTTATAACCGGCGATACTCGTCAGTATCGAATACGTAGGGTTGAGCGTGACCGTCGAGGCATGGTTGCCCGGTCCCGTATCGCCGCGCACGCCGATGTCCCAATAGGAGACCCCGGACCCGGAGACGCACTGGCCTGTTGCGGTCTGGTTCAACGTGGGAACCAGCGCGACTACGTTCTGCTGGTTTAGAGTTCCCGTACCGAGAGAGCCTACGGTGATGTGGAACGGACGGTTCTGAAAGAACACATCGTTGGCTAGAAGCGGATACGAGACCCGCCTGCAAGTCCCGTTGTTAGCCGTCGTTCCGGCATAATGACCTGCCGGGCAGGTAATCGTTGCGGGCAAGTTCGCGGTCAGGACCGCGCTGTTCTGGATACTCACCAGGCCGGCGGGCTTGTTCGTCGAAGTCGTAACACAGGGCGACGGTTGCACGCCGCTGGGGGGGGTAGTGCAGGGCCCCTGGCTGCTGGCTATGGGAGCGCCAAGAGTGTTAAAGAGCACTCCCGATGAGGCGGTGGTGTCGTTGGACATGACCGTGTTGTTGATGAAATTCACGTTCAACGCATCCACCAGTGAAACTCCGGCACCGTCCCAGCCGGCCACGTTGTTGGCGATAATGTTGTTGGTGACGTTGACAGAGTACCACTGCGCCGGAGTCGTGGGGAAGTTGATCACCTCCGAGCCGTTGATGTTCTGCAAACGCAGGCCGCCGCCGGTGCCGCTTTCCGCGGCGTTGCCCATAATCAGGTTGGCATTGATCACTAGGCCGGGGCCCGCGCCGTCGCTCGGCCCAACAGAGCCAAGGGGCGACACGCAATCCTGGTCGACCGTGGAGCATGGAGGATCCACATCGGGAGACCCCATGATAAGGAGGCCGCCGCCGTTGGCTGCGATCGTCGGGTTGGTGCTCTGATTGAACAGGATCGAGTTGTGCTCGATGTCACCGTTGTAGCTAAACCCAAGTTGACCGACGCCGCCGCCGTCACCGGTGCTCAGGTTGCCGCAGACCCAGTTGTAGTTGAACTTGTAGTTGTCGGAGCCGGTGCAGAAGCTGACACCGCCTGCCCCCGCCGGCGTGGCAGAGAACAATTCGTCGCCGGTGGAAGAGTTCAAGGTGATCGCGTTGTTGTGCACGTTCACGTTCAGGTCATGACAGTACGGCAGCTGCACATTCGTTACCGAGCTGGACTGGCAGGAGCCAGGAGCTGCGTTTGTGGCCGACCCTTGCATGTAGGCGGGAGGATATTCACCCTGGCCGACGCTGATGCCGCCCGTCAGAGTTCCCGTATTGTTGTTGACCCGGTTGTTGGCAATTTGAATGTTATGCCCCCAGCCGTGCACGAAGATGCCGCCGCCACCCTGAGAGCTGTTGGTGATACCCAAGCCATCGATGCTCGACGGATTGCACCAGAAGCTGCTCGGGAACGTGTTCGACCCGCAAGTGTTAGCCGTCAGCAACGTCGTGCCAGTCGGGAAGCCGGCGAGAAGTGTGGGGTCCCATGGATTCGCTCCGTGGAAGTCCGCACCTTTCGACAACACCGTAATTGCTGCCCCTTCCAACGCGCCCATCAGCGAAGGCTCTTGCAACAACTCGGCCAGGTTGCCGTTGAGGCCGGCGTCCCATCCAACAGTGGCCTCTAGAGGTAACCGGTCGACCTGCGGATTATTGGCAGTGGCAACGAAGGCGGTCCAGCCCGCGCCGCAGGCGTTACTCCATCCATTCGGCGTACCGCTGGTCGCCAGCCCGAACAGACAATCGACCTGCTCGCGCCACGGGTCCAGCTTGCCCGCAGGGTGGGTATTCGCGTTGATGATGCTGGAGGCAGCTCCGACACCTTGCAGCCGGACCGGCTTCCACATCAGCAACAGTTCATTGTGGGCCGTGGGCGACGCGACGCACGTGGCGGTTGGTGCAGTTACCCCGGCGCAGGTGGTTCCAGCTGGGGCAGTTGCGCTTGGCGCAAACGTCGGGTCAACGATGATCAAATCACCCGGAGCGGCGCGGTTAATCGCACCCTGGATCGAGTCAGAGGCGTGCACGTGGATCGGCGTTTTGCCGCCGATGGTGACGGTCACCGTATCGATCGACTGTTTGCCGTTGGCTGCCGTGATGACCAGTTCACCGCACCGCGCCTGTGAGCCACCGTATTGCGCTTGTTGTTGAATGTTGCAGAGCGGCACGTTAGCTTGCACAGTACCCGTGATCGTTGTGTCGCTCCAGCTCACTCCGTGGAGGGGTATGCCACCTACCGTCACGCCCGGGCAGGCTGCATTGGCATTGCCATTGCTGCAACCTCCGGCTGGTGCGGGGCCAAAGCCATAGTGGCGGGTTACTTTTTTCTGATTGTAAGGACTCAGTGTTGCCGAGGGCCCGGAGTACCCATAGTTATTTACAACTTGGTCTCCCAAAGCCGTGATCCTGATCGTATGACCGGCAGCGCTCACCCAAGGTCCAATTCCATCCCCATCGACTTCCTTGATTGCGGGTGTGGCATCCGGGTAGGCACAGTCAGGATTGTTGTACCCTGCGCCCGCAAAGGCGGAGGTGGGCACGACTGGCGTATCCATGTACTGGGTCTGCCCCGGCATGAACGGGATCTCGTAGCAGAACTGGCTGTAGCTCGGGTTGAATAGCGGATCTGCGATCCCTCCAGTCCCTGGGTCGTTCATGCACGTCACCATCATCTGGGGTGCGTACCCTGTCGGATTGGGCGGGTTGACTTCCCAGCTCGAGAAATTCAAGCCATTGTAAGCCCCCCACTGGTCGGTATACACGCGGGAAATCTCGTTGCCGTTGAAATCCTTGATGGATACCGGCAAGTTGGCCGGCGAGAATTTCTCGCCGAACTGTGGCGAGAACGGGTCGAATTCTGAAGTGAAGTCGTCTGTGATAATGCCGGTGAAGTGGGAGGCGACGTGAGCCGAAGTGAAGAGGTAGAACTTCGCCAGCACGGACGCTTGGTCAGTAAGTGTCACTTCCTTACGGTCGCATAGATTGCGAGTAGCTCCTGCGAACGGCGCTACTTCCTGGGACTGCGGGAATAGGCTGATGTAGTCGGGAACGATGCGCGACGCCCCCGCGCAAGGCCAGAAGGACTCCACGCTTCCGGTGTCGCCCTCATGGCGAGGTTGCGAGCCCAGGTCCGTCGTCGGATTCTGGGCATTGTTGGCGTTATAGCTGGCACCGACTGCGGCCTGGTCGGGAATAATGAAGATGTTGCCAAGGCCGGCGAACTGCTGCGTCACCGGCGCGATGTAGGTGTCGCCGATCAGAATGTTCTTGTCTTCTTCCTTCACCAGTTCATAGTTCGGAGGCACAACCACTTCTACGACGTACTTGCCCGCCGGCAGCATGGGCGTGCCGTCGGTTGGGTTAGCAACGCAGATTGTGCAGTTCGAACCTGGACGCGTTCCGGCCGTGCCGTTGGTTGATCCGCTACCCGTCGGGGCTCCACTCAGCGGATTTCTGCCGATGATGCTGGGGAACTGGTACATGCCGTCATAAGGCGCCGGCTGGACCTGATTCCAGTTGTGCATGCCGTCATAGCACTTGAACTGGGAGTTGAAGGGTACCGGGTGGAGGGTTCCCCCGTTGTGCTGAGAGTTGTACAAATCGAGGTAATCCGGCTGGTTGAACAGCGTGAAAAAGAAGAGATCCGCGTTTGTTCCAGTGTTCCGTCCCTGGCCAGGGCAGCTCATATTGGGATTGCCGTCGGAGCGGAAGCCTTGGGCCCAATCGTCAAAACTGCTGGTCTTGGTGGTGTCAACCAACTTGAGGGTCTGGGTGATCCCATCCGGGGCCGTCGACTCCTGATAAAGGTTCATGGTTACACCCGGAACCAATGGCTCCCAACTGAGCTGCAGGAGCAGTTGCGGATCGTCAAAGGGACGGGTGGAGGCATACACCACATGGCCCCGGATGCCGCCGGTCTCGCCGGCCGCAAAGGGCTTCTTCCCAAATTCGATGAATGAGTTCTGGCCGGAAAAGCCCTGCCAGCCCTCTGTGGTGTTCCAAGGCGGATCGATTCGGCCAGTGGAACCGCCAGGACCGCCGCCATTCGGGAAGTTCAGGCGGGTTTGCGAGGTGCAATCTGCACTGGAGCAATAGACTGCGCCCGGTACCCGCAAGCTGGCGGGCAGAGGTACCTGTTCGGCGGTGTTCGCCATGTTGGCTGCAATGGCCGAGTTTCCGCACGGTGCCGTCCCGGCGGTCGCCCCGCACGGTGTGCCGTCCGCGGGCCCGCCCGCGTCGTAGACCACGTGTACGCCGGTCTGCTTGTAGCGGGTGCTGTCTGCTTCCACCACGTACCAGCTAAACAGTGGGAACACCTCGTTGAAGCCAGCATTACCGCTCAGGTCGGTACTGTTGAAGTTGGAGAAGCTGCCGTCACGGAAGCGAATATTGATCGGAACCAGGCTAAGCCCGGGTTCGCTGTCCTGGGAAACGCCGTCGCCGTTCAGGTCAAAGAAGGTACGGGTGTAGATGTTCGCCTGCCACTGGTTCATGGCAATTTCGCCCAGGTCGGTCGTTCCGCCGGCCAAACGGACAGGCGTCGAAAGACCGTCCACTAACATATCGTTCCATTGGTCGAAGACGGTGATTCTCCAATCGCCATCGGGAAGGCCCGTGAAGGTAAAGCTCCCATTGGCGTCGCACTTGGTGAATGCAAAATCCTCGCCGTCCGGATCTCCAAAGCTCACGTAGCACTGCGTGAAGGCAAAGCTATCGATCGAGCCGCTGCTGTAGAGCCTCTCGTCCGGCGTGCGGCTCATGCGCTCGGTTGTGACGGTGCCCGTCAAAGTATTGCGGCAGTTCGTGCCGGTGACGGTCGGGTCGGTGCCGCCGCAAACGCCCGCCTTGCGGGCATTGATAATTTTGGGGTTGGCAAAGCCGATGGACACGTGAAATCCCGCGGGCCCATACTCTTGGAAGAAACCCGGCTCGCCGACCCGGAGGAAAGAATCGTGCGCCTTCTGACCGTCCAGGGTGTTGGTTTGCAGCCACTCTTCACCTCTGGCAATCCTGTCGGCCGACGGCGTCGCGACAACGCCATATCTGCCGGGGTACAAGTTAGCAACGACCGCCTGGCCCGCCAGGGGAGATAGAGTCGTTCCGTCCGATTCGTACTTCGGGCAAGTAACGATCATCCCCGTGATGCCGGTTGGACTCACACCATCAGGGGTACCGGTGTCTGTATTAATCCCAGTCCGCGAAATCGGCGAAATCGGGCACGCATCATTCCCCGTGGCCGGATCAATCTGTCCCGCCAAGCTGTTTGACAACGGCATGTTGAACATGTCATAGGTGGGCTGTCCGGTGGCATCACCGGGACCGCCCGCGTCGTCGAAGAGCGTGATCTGAAAGCTGCCCAGACCTGCCTCGTTGGGAGACAACACGTCGATTCCGCCACCGCCATCCTGCTCGCCGTTGAGTGGGAAATCGTCCTCAAACACAAACACCGAGAGTTTGGCTGGCTGGAGGGGCGTGGGTTCCACCAAAACTGTTACGGAATTTTGTCCGGCAGGGGTCACACCCGGGCTTACCCAAGCGGTGCCGTTCCAGGTGAGCGGAGCGCCGCCCATGCCGTGGGCGTGGTTCTGGGGGTTGGGGGCGAGCGCATCGGCACCGTCGCCCGGCAGGATGGTGATGTAGTAGCGTTTGGTAATCTCTAGATGGGTCTGGCTGGGATCTACGGCCGTCTCTTGTGCTCCCGGCCTGCAAGCGCCATTGCCAACATCGCACACCGACGCCACGGTCAATACGGTCTGGCCCGCTTCGCAGGAGAGCGTCCCGATGCAGCCCCGCGCCACGATCGGCATGTAACTGGTGTGGAAATTCGTCCCAAAAGTGGGGACGATCCCGGCGGTTGCGGTCGGGCAGCCCGCTGGCGGAGGATTCGTTTGGCAGGCGGGGTCGATATAAAAAGTGCGATCTTCCTCAATGAGCCAGCGATAGTCAACGGGGGTGATCTGGGCTTTTGTTACGCCGTCCGCAACCGTCACGTGAGGACCGTTCGCTGTCGGGAATACCAGTGCCACGGTCGCGGCTGCGCCGCTTGTTCCCTGCGAGTTCTTGGGCTGGAAGGTGAAATTCACACTGAGCGTGGTGGTGTGCGCGGGTACGGTCGCGACGAATCCACCATTCGGATCGCCAGTAACCGTCACGCCACCTCCCGCTGTCCACGTGCTAACCGTGAGCGGATAGCCCGCCGCGTCTTTGCAGGATGACAGCACGCCAGGAGGGTTGATGCTCAGCCTGGTCGCCACCGCCGACGAGTACGCTTGGGCGGTACATGTAATGCCGCTGGCCGCCTCAATCTGCGCCCCGCGGAGCGTCACCAAGGCTGTTATACCAGAGGAGCATGTCGTCCCCGTAACCGAGCCGTTAGCACAATACGTAAAGGATGTAGGAGCGCCCAAGTAGGTAAACGTCCCGTTCGGGTTCAGAGTCAGCCCGGCTACGGTCCCCACGACGTGCACGCCATAGACGTTCGTATCGTTGGCGATCACACCCTTGGATGGATCAGACACGGTCAGGGTCTGCCCCGCAATAAGGGAATCGTAGGTATCCGCCATGGCTATGGCAGTCCCCAGTGCGGGGGAACTCGGGAGTGCACTGCCGTTGACACTAAGGTAAGCCAACATCCCTGCGTCGCGCGCCGTAGCGTTACCTGACAGGCTCAATTCACGGTCGTATACCGGAAGGGCCGTCGCGCCACTTGCGGGCACATTGATCATCACGTCATACGTTTTCCCTGCGGCCAAAAACACTTCGCTCTGCACACGGGGAACGCCGGGGAGCGGGTTGCCGTCTTCCGCAATCAGAGAGAAGCCGGAAGGCGGAGTAGCTGGAGCAACCGCAACCCCTGTTTGAGTTCCTACAATCGACGGCACGTGCATGCGCAGGCCTGCGTTCACGAAGCGCACCAGTACGTTTCCGATGACGGCCGCGGCTGGCGAAGCCGGGAATAGCGACGCCGACGCGTTGGTCCTGTTGAACGCGACTCCATTAAAGAGGTAGTAGAGCGGCGAGTAGTTCACCGCCGGAGGATAGCAGTTACCGGAATTGGTCGTAGCTGGATTGCCGCAACCACCTGGCTGGCCAGACCACACCGTGGTCTCGCTGAATCCTGGCAATGTCACTGCCTTGGCCACGGCGTTGTTCTGGACCGGATCGATCTCACTCAGAAGCAACGGAACTTCCGCGTTGTAAGTGACCGCGGGAACCGCCGTTCCGACTGCTGGGTACGCCGTTCCCGCGGTTGCCCCGGCGGGGGCGGTCGTAACCACTAGTATTCCGTACAGGCCCATGGGACCCTGGATCGAGGGGTGCGTGCCGGACTCAATCAGGTACGTGCCCGGTCGAAGAGCTGCCCAAGTCAGTGCCGTCGTCACTCCCGGCGCCACTTCCGTGGAGAACGACTGCACGCGTGGCCCCTGCGCGGGAGGCTTGCCTGTCGTGCCGGGGTCGGTGACTGACTGCGCGTTGCTGTGGTCTGGACTCGACGTGGAGGTCGCCGTTGATCCGAGACCGCCGCCCAACTGGCCCACGATCACGAGCGACGTGGGCACGGAATTCGCGCCAAACGTGAGGCTATTCGTGAGGTTGATCGTCAGGCTTGTCCCAGTCGCGACATAGGGAACGGTAATCACGACGGGTGACCAGCTGCCCGGTGTCGCCGCCGGATTCAGGGGGCGACAGCCGGGACCGGTGAGGGTCACGGTCCCGCAAGTGTAGCCCCACATCGGTACCACTGAGCCATCGGGCAGGGTCGCGTTGGCCGGCCCCGCAGTCAGGTTGACCTGCTGCTGGCCGAAGGCTGCGGCCGCCGCGAACGGAAGAATGCAGACTACTCGTAGCGCGGCCTTCAAGATAGCTTTGAAATTATTCGTTCGCATCGTCATCCCTCGTCGTCAGTTTGACTATTGAAGTTAATTGGACTCGTCGATCACAAATTCCCGGGAATCTACCAGCATCATCATCAGCATCCCACCGGGGAAAATATTGTTGGTGGTAATCTCGCGCTCGTTGTGGGAGTGCCACATGAACGCAAAGCCAGCTTCGTCAGTGGGGGAGTTCGCGATCGTGCCCGACGGCGGAGTTGTGCCGGTGGGCCCGGTCGCGCGGACGGTCGCATTCGGACCGAGATAGGGGCTGCCGCCGTACCACGCACCGTTCGCGAAAAGGTTCGGATCGGGCAGGGTTGCAGGGCCACCAGTCGCCACATCACCGAACGGACTTTTTTGCATCGGCTTGTTGTGGTCCTGGCACCACTCGTAATAGTTGATCGCAGTGGGGGTCCCTGTATTGTAGCCGTTGGCATCTGGAGTACAGGGAAGCTTGGCGGAAGCATCATGAGAAGCAGGATTGTGACCGTACGCATCCCAGTTCAGACCCTTGGCTGTCCAATAGAAAATCCCGTCCATGGCCTGACCCGGAGTCGTCGTAGTTGTGAACAGCAGCGGTCCAGCGAGACTGGCTGTATCGGTCTGACTAAGAATCAAGTTGCCGTCGCGCCCCAGGATGCGCACATGGTTGCCATGTTCGTGGAACGGATGTTGCCACCGGCCCTGGCCGATGACGCGCAACAGTACCTGCTCGCCTGGATGCATGTGAGGATTGCCGTTATAGGGCTGGTGCGGATACTCGAGCGCATAGTTGGGGTCCATGTCGTCGGGCATGGAGCGTCCGTTAATCATGAAATAAGCGGGATGGTAAGGCTCGGTCGCGACGTTGAGACTGCATCCGACTGCCCCAGCTGCGCAACCAGCCTTTGCCGTAACCTGCGCCAATGCCTGGTTGTGAATGACGGGATCCATCTCGGAGAACTGGAACAAGTATTCCCGGTCGTAGCAGCTCTTGGCGTGGTCGTAGGCGGCCGGCGCCAGGCGGAAATCACTTTCACCCCAGTGCGATGCCGCATTCCTGTTCATAGCGGCCAGCCCGGTCGTGCAGTTGGTGGGGACGTTAGCCGGGAGCACAATGATTGCGCCATACAGGCCCATCTCGACCTGCAGGTCGCCTTGCGTTCCGCTGTAGTAGGCTCGTGTACCAGGCGTCCCGGCAGTGAACGTGTAAGTTACCGTCCCACCAGGCACGGCTTCCTGTGTCAGCAGGCCGACTACACCGCCCGACGTTGTCACATTAAAGCCGGGAAACAGAATCGATGTGTTGCCGGCCGAAGTGGGGAGACCGTTGGTCAGCGTTACCCTGACTGGCTGTCCTTCCGTGACGATCAGCGTGGGGCCGGGGACTTGCATCGAGTTACAGAAAGTGCCCGACGAGATAGCGGCATAGCCGCTAGGCGCGCCGTTGCAACCGTACCCCCATGAATAAACCATCGCCCCGTCCGGCTGGCTTATGTAAGCCGGCTGCGCGGTCAAATTGAAGGTGGGACCGGTTATCCCCGGAGCCGCAGCATGCGCTGCAGCTGGGAGCAACAAAGCCATTGCCACCATCACCGCCGGAAGCAGTCGTGTCTTCCAGATCACTCTTAGCATTTTCGTCGCACTCATTGGCTCTCTCCTAGCACTCATTGCCGCGCTCCTAATTGATGCGGACTTCGGTCATCAGCCCACCGAAGTTCTCGGCATCGTTCGACAAGTGGTCAAGATTGGGGGTGTAGAGATAGAACACGCTGCCCGACGGATACTTGGTCGTATCGGTGGCATCCAGAATCACGTCGATCGACTCGCCACCAGCCAGCGTGATCGAGTTGGTATTGTAGTTGAGGTTGTTTCCGGCTTGATCGCGCAGCAGCTTCGCATTGATCGCGATGACATTCATCGGAATCCCCAGTGAGGCCAGCGTCTGATATTCCGTGACGTCGAGGTCGGAGATGCGCAGGAGCGCCTTTTTGCCTGCCGGAATGTTGATGATCGAAGACAGCGGCTGCGAGAAATGGTTCGCGCCATCCGTCGTCTGCGTCTCGAGTGGACCGGGCGTGACCGTATCGGGGTAGCTCCGCCCGTTCAGCAGGAAGTACTTGTCTTTCATGTCCGTAAATTGTTCTGGGTTGAAAGTCATGCCGACAAAATGGAAACTGGGGTCGAAGCCGTGGATCTGGAGGGGATACTCGACATCGTAATACGTCGAGCCGTCACCGTCGTTATAGGCATACTTTCCGGCTGCCGCGCGAGGCACCGTATTCGAAGGGATTGGCAGGGGATTGCTGCACAGGATATCGGTGGCGGAATTGCAAGCCGTGCGCGGATCCAGTTGCTGTTGCTGGAGCGCGGCATAGAGGCTGCCGTTGACCGGAACGCGATTCTGCCGCGGGCGCACATAAAGTTGCCCGACCATGCCCATCTGCAAGTGCTCGGGAGGCGTGATATGGCAGTGCCAGAAATAAGTGCCGGCATCCGGCGCCAGGTAGTAATAGGTGAAGCTCCCACCGATGTTGATGGCCACGGAAGCGTCCGGTACACCGTCATAGAAGGCCGAAGCGTTCGGGTAGCCATGGAAGTGGACGGTGTGCTGCTCGAACAGATCCGGCCGCATGATCATGCCCACGTTGGTAAGGGTGAGGAAGAATTCGTCATCCTCATCAATCGCCATCAAAGGTGCCGGGATATTGCCGTTCATCACTCCGACATCCTCGATCGGGCGGGGATCCACGTGCCCATTGATGGCAGTAACCGGGTTTCCTGAAGCATCGGTGTAAGTCTCGGGAGCCAGCCCCACGGCGCCGTTGTACGTAAAGGAGCCCAGGCCCGTCGTAGCAGGATCACCGGGCAGAAGCGGCGGGCCCGAATAAGGGGTGTTGAAAACCCTCGGGGGCTCTGTACCGGGCTGGCCGTTAGCGATGTCCACGAGCCCGGACAACGGTCCGAAGGAGAACATGTACGTCTGCGTGCCGTCGCCCATCGTCGCGAAACCGTCGCCGCCCGAGATCTGCTGGCATTTTATGGCGCCGTTCACACGGGCGGGTGCCGCCGGAAATCCAGTTGTGCCGCTATAAGTCGGACCCGCGTAGGCAGGTTCCGAATCATTGTTGGCCGCCACCGGGTGAGTGATGGTGCTGGTCGGACATTGAACCCGGAACGACTGAGCCCTCGCGACCCCCGTCGCAAGACAGACAAGAGCGATAAGCAATCCAATATGGTGCAGCTTTCTCATGACAGTCTGGCCTCCTTGCTGACTTGCAGGCGCAAGCAGCGCCCCGAGAATCCCCCGCTTCGTTGGGGGCCACTCGCAAGCACCGGGGTTCTTTCCCTGTCCCAGTAGTTGGCACCTTACCCCCAAATAGAATGTCCTCTTTGCGTTGAAGCAAAAAAAGGGAGGAAAATTTACAAGGGTTGTACGAAGGCAAACTTCACTTTAGGGGTCTTTAAGTCGTACTTCGACTATTACCAATGCTTGCGTAGGGGTGATCTGACCCAGTTTTCTGTGCAGTCAAAAGGGGAACTTATCGGAGACTGTTGATTGCCGGGGGGGGGCGGGGCTAGCGAAACCAACGGCAATAGGACGTAAAGACCAAGCAAGACAAATGCCGAGGACAAGGATTCGAGTTATCACACATTTGTCGAATCTAAGTGTCTTCGACGCATGGCTAGGTTTCAATGAATTTGCCGATCAGTTTGGAATCATCCATCCGGAATTAAGTGGCGTGCCCGGGGCGATTCGAACGCTCGACCTTTTGCTTCCGGGGACCAGCGCCGGTAGCCTATGTTTTTGATTCGTCTAGCTCAGTCATGCACGCTGAGTCTGCATTTTGCTTGGTGTTCGGCGGGTTTCGGACCGTACTCGGGCCCAACTTTTTCTTCGGCGTTTGGCAAGGAGCTTGCGTTCGGAACGAATCTCCGCGCGCAGATTCCATTTTCCCCTTCATAATATTTTCGTTCGCGCTGCGTCGTCTTGCGGGCGCAACTATCGAGCCTCGAACGCGGCCTGTTGCCCCACTCGTATCAGATGGAAATAACCGCTCGATCGCCATGTGGATGGCATTCTCGCCGGTGTCGGTTAAAGTGGCGTTCGCCGTTCCTTCAATACGGACGTTCGGAAAAGAAGGCCCCGTCGAAGCGGGGCCTTCTTGTCATGAACTGAAACCAGACTTACTGGTCATCTCCATCTCCTGTGCGGACCGGTCCACGGATCTCGCCGCCTGGGGAGCGAGTGCTGTGCACATTGACGTAGGCGGCTCCTTCACGCATCGCCTGCACGACTTTTGCAAAGTCCGCGCCGGGCGTAATGCCTTGACTGTTGGGTCCAACTACATTGGCCGCTGTAACTGAGCCGGATACTGTGCCGGAGGTGGCGTCCGGGCACGCCGGCGGATTTGGAAAACCGGCAGGAGGTCCGCCAGCAGCACCTGCAGCGGGGCCACAGAGAAATACCATAACCCCGCCGACTTCTTTGGTGAAGCCAAAATGGATGTGCGAGAAAATCACCTGGGCATTCAGATTGGCGTAGGTGACTGTGTAGCTGAGGGTGGTGCCATCAGAACTGAGCGTGGCAGTGAAAGAACCGCTCGCCTGCGTTGCGACTGGAGGAGCTTCGCCCAAGCCGCGAAGGCGCGCTTTGAAAGTGTTGGCGTCGTCATCGGAGGCAACCGTAGCGACGCTGAAGCAAAGTACGATTGAGATAAGGAAGGCAAGTTTTTGCATGCTTGAATTTCTCCTTCTAACAGGAACTTTGCGGGAATTAGCTTTTGAAGGAAACGACAAACACCTCTTGGAAAATCATCGCGGTAAAACACCGTGACAGCGGAGAATTCTAATACCAACCTTCTTGAGAAGCCAGCGGTTGACCATGATGGACGGGTGGGAGGGCTGGCGTACCAGCACGGGTGCCCTACACGTCGGTCTTCCGTAGCTTATCGTGAGCGGAACCGAACCATGCGTTTTTGACTTTGCTTTTTCTTTGGCGGGTGCTCGCAACCGTTCTGCTGAAACGCTCAGGCGAAGGCGAGGCGGCCCTGCGGCGCGGGGATGGGACGGCGGAGTGTCTTAGCAGTTTCGATCCATTCCTGAATGATGATTTCGACGCCGGCAAGAGCTTCCTTGCAGGTCCCTCCATCGGCGGCGCAGCCGGGAAGCTCGGGGACTTCGGCGATAAACGCTTCGTCCGCCTGACTCCAATAGATGATGATCTCGGATCTAGGCATCGGCTTCTCCGGCCAAGCGATAGTTGATTATGACATTCCTGACCTGTTTCACCTGATGGGGTTTGAGAACCAAAATCAACTTCAAAGTCCCCGCTCTTATAAGCCAAGGGTCGGGCACCCGCGCAGAATTGAATTGCGGGCAGAGGAGAGTTTACTTTTTTGGTCCAAGCGTCCCAGAACAGTTTCAGTGCCGAAGGGGCGCGGCCCGCAGAGTGGCTGTTCGCGTAAAGCTTGTGTTCTTGGGCGTAGTGGCGGCAAAAGGGATAGCAAATGCTGCCATCGCGCCGACTAAGGCCCCCAAGATGGCAAATTCGACGTTTTGGTTCGTGTACGAGAGCAGAACCCCAGCGATGTCGATGGTATGAAGAGATCCCCCAGCCAAAGCCTCTTTCGCTGCCAAATCAGATCGGAGGAGACTCGGAACTACGATCCCGGCGATGAACAAAGTGATCACCACTTCGATTAGCAGTTGAAGGAGAGAGAAAGCCTTTTGCCTTTTCATGGTTTTTTTCCCTTTCGGCCTTAGCACGGCCTATTCAAAAGAGAATAATCAGTAGCGTCCACTTAGCAGGTGAATTACTGGAATCGAGCGAGGTAGATACCCTAGAGAGGCGTGCGGAAGTCTGGAGGGGTTGTTTGGCGCGCCCAAGGGGACGATCTTAGAACTTTTCTTGATCAGTTTGTGGTTGCCGCGGAGCAGTTAGATTTTCCCCTGGGTTCAATACTGCTGAGTACAACAGACACAAACGGTTATTGAAGGGGCTTCCAGGTGGAACTGTCCAGGGAACCAGTAAACGTGCGTAGGTTAGTGCGTAGAATGCGCGTAGATTATTCTTGACTGATGCGTGGATTAATGCGTAGAATATGCGTAGATCATGAGATACATTCACGAAGCAAAGGGATGGCCACACTTCACTTGGCAAGTGGACAGTCTCGTTGCACCTCTGTCTGCCGTGCGATACCAGCAAGGTTTGCTCCTTGGAAAGATGCGCGCGTTAGGTTACCCACTTCAAAAAGAAGCAACGCTTGCAGCTCTCACCGAGGAAACAGTCAAATCATCTGCGATTGAGGGAGCAGCACTCAATCCAGAGAGCGTACGCTCATCCCTCGCACGCCGCATGGGTCTGAGCGTCGCTGGGGCCCCTCCGGCGGATCGCCATATTGAAGGAATCGTCGAAATGATGCTGGATGCTACGCAGAATTATACGGCGCCGCTCACGGACGAAAGGCTATTCGGTTGGCATGGAGCACTGTTTTCGAGCGAGCGTAGTGGTCTTCACAAGATCCGAACCGGGGCTTGGCGTGAGGGTGGAATGCAGGTTGTTTCCGGTGCGGAGGGGAATGAGAAAGTTCACTTTGAGGCCCCGGTCGCTGAACATGTCGGACAAGAAATGGCTACGTTCCTCGCTTGGTTCAACAGTGGCGAAGGAATCGAGCCACTCATAAAGGCTGGGCTAGCACATCTTTACTTCGTTACAATTCATCCGTTTACGGATGGCAATGGAAGAATCGCACGTGCCATCACGGAAATGTCCTTAGCTCGATTGGAAAACAGCTCGCAGCGCTTCTACAGCATGTCTTCCCAAATTCGCGAAGAGCGACGGAGCTACTACGAGATCCTTGAGAATACGCAGAAGGGCGGAATGGACGTAACCAATTGGCTGACTTGGTTTCTCGCCTGCCTGGGCCGCGCAGTTGAAAAAGCAAACATGCTGACGGGCAGCGTCTTGGAAAAGGAAGCATTTTGGCGACGACTCAAGCGAGAATCAATGGTGGTCAGCGACCGACAGAAAAAGATGGTCAACCTGTTGCTGGATGGTTTTGAGGGGAAACTGACAACCGAGAAGTGGGCGAAACTCACAAAGAGCTCACACGATACTGCGCTGCGAGACATCCAAGACTTAATCGACAAAGGTATTCTCAAACAAGAAAAGGGAGGGGGGAGAAGCACGGCCTACTCTCTTGTGATCCGAGAGGGGTGATGCTTAAATCAAACTCTTTGTGCGGGTTGAGTGGCGCGCCAGGAGGGATTCGAACCCCCGACCCTTAGCTCCGGAGGCTAATGCTCTATCCATCTGAGCTACTGGCGCGCAGTAGGTGCTCCTCAAATTTTCCTGAGGACGCAACACGCGGGAGCTTCTTCAAACATTAGTATTCTATCCGGTATGATTCGCCGGCGCTAGGGCGCATTCCCGGCGGAGAGGATCGCCGGCGGGTTCATCCTTTGGCGCGGGTCCTGATCTCCTTGGCCAGTTTTTCGATTTCGTCGGTCTTTCGCAGCATGGCGACAGAGAGCACCAGGACCGAATCCGTTTTTTCCACTTCGGCCTTCAATTCGCTAGCCAGATCGTAAAGCTTCTCGACATTTTTCTTAATTTCCTTTTGATTCGCCGCCAGGATCAGCTTGGGATCGAACTTGGGCATATGCGAATCATCTTCCTTTTCCTTCTGTTGTTCGGGATTTTGCGGGCGCTGGGCGCGTAACTGCCCGCTGGGTGCGAGAGCGAGGATCCCGGCTGGTGCTCCTACGGCCATAATGGTGGTTAGAAATTTTCGTCTCGATTCCATGGCCAGAAAACCCCCTTGCGTCCGCGCAATCCCCCGCCGCACGGGACGACACTTCCTCGAACCTCTTCCAATGTTATACTCCCCCTCTCATAAAAATCATGCCTAGTTCCTTCAATCGCTGGTTGGATTTAGCGCTTCCCAACGCGCTTCATCTTACGGAGATTTTCGTCATCGCGCTGGTGCTGAACCGGCTGCTCCGGGCGGTAACCAATCTAGTTATCAAGCAGGCGTCGGCACCCGGCCGCCCGGCGCAGCTGCGCGAACAGCAGACGCGCACGCTGGCGGGAGTTCTTTACGGAGCAGGGAGCAAAGTTGTCTGGGTAGTGGCTCTGCTGACTGCCGTGCGGGAATTCCATATCGACATCACGCCGGCGTTAACCCTTGCGGGTCTTGCCAGCCTCGCGGTGGGCTTCGGCGCGCAAACTCTGGTGCGAGATGTCATCACCGGCATCTACATCGTTCTTGAAGACCAATATATCGTCGGCGACACAATACAATTCGGGGACTACATTGGCCGGGTGGAACACCTGACCCTGCGGCGCACGGTAATCCGTGATGCCCGAGGCGCACTGGTGACCATCGCGAATGGGGAGATCCGCACGGTCAGCAACCTCAACCGAGACTGGTCACAGGCGTTCGTGGATGTCTCGCTGGCGCCGGAAAGCCCGATTGAAAAGACGATGCAAGCATTGGAGAGCGCCGCGGCTGCTTTGCGGGGCGATCCGGCCTGGTCACAAACGCTGGTCGACGGGCCGCGGATCCTTGGGGTGCAGAGCTTCGACCGCAGTTCATCGACGGTGCGATTGCAAGTGCGGACGGCTCCAACACGGCAGGATGAGGTCGCGCGCGAGCTGCGCCGCCGCATCCAGGTCGAATTTCAGAAACAGGGCATACCCACAGCGAGCGTGCACCGCATCGAACTGGCAGGCGTTGCTCATTCTTCGCAGGAAGCAGCCCAGGCAGATGCGGGGAGTTAGGGCAAGGAGGACCGGCAATGGCCCAGATCACCTACGACGAAGTAAACCTGATGCTGCGCTTGTACGACATGAGGCGCGAAGCGCGGCTACGCCAGGCGCGCGCCTGGTTTGTCGAAAACTTTCATCCGGAATCTCCGGAAGAGATGATGCAGAGGTATCCGCAGGGCGGGGAGGAAAACACTTACATCCGCATGGTAATCAGCTACTGGGACATGGTGGCCGGGATCGTCAACCGCGGGCTGATCAACGACGAATTATTTTTCGACAGTAATGGCGAGATTTGGGTGGTGTGGGACCGTATGCGGTCGATCGTTCCTACGTGGCGCGCCGCTTTCAAGAATCCGCATCTTTTCCAGAACATGGAAGAAACTTGCAAGCGGCTGGAAGCCTGGAGGGAGAAGCGCGCACCTGGATCCAGTGCGGCGATGCGGCAAATGATGGTACAGGCGAAACCGGGCACCAAGGGCATTTAGGATTTGCGAAGCGGGAAAGTTTCCTGGAAGCAAGTCTTGCGTGACGATCAGCGCCGCTGCCGGGCAGGCTCGGGGGCCCGCGAGTCCGGATCAACAGGGGTAATCTTCGGAATAGCGACTTTCATGCAGTTGCGTCCCGCTACCTTGGCCGCGTAGAGCGCCGTATCGGCCTGCTGAAGAAGCTCTTCCAACGGCAGGAAACCCCATTCTTGGCTCAGCAAGAGCCCGAGGCTCATGGTAATTGGAACGGCACCACCGGACGTTTGCACGGGGATACGGGCGATGGATTTGCAAATCTCCTCTGCGCGGGCAAATGCGTAGGCCAGATTGCAATTGTTCAGGACCACCAGAAACTCCTCACCGCCATAGCGGCCTACGAAATCATACGATCGCACGGAAGAGAGCAGCCGCTTTGCTGTTTCCCTCAAGACATCATCACCGGCGAGATGGCCGTAGGTATCATTCACACTCTTGAAATTATCCAGATCGCAGATCAGAATTGCGGTAGAGACTCGCTCGCGCCTGGAACCATCGTTCGGTCATCATCATCGCAAACCAGAACTCCGAGTTCCGCCTTCAACTCGGGTCGGCTAGCCTATTATATAGGACATGAAGTTCATTCGATTCCTGAATTCCTGGGCGCAGAGTCGGACTAGCGTGTAATCAAGAAATTCGTTTAACTCTCGGATCCGGCTCCCGTCACCTGTGCGCACGAATCTCTGGAAACTTTCTCTGCATATGGCCTGTAGCTTATGTAAAGCAGTGCGCTCGACAGCGGTCTCACTCCCTATATTCTGTTGCACGAAACCCCCCTTCAAGGGAGGTCATGTGCATCTAAATATTGGCAGGGAAGGTCAATACTGGGTCCGGCGAGGGGTTAAAGGGCCGTGGAACTCATGGACCTGATGGCGTTTCACTGATCCGCTCTGTCACTATGTTGCGGGAAAAACCGTCGCCCTAACTCACACATTCTAAGGCTAGAAATCTGGAGGCGCGGGTGGGATTCGAACCCACGAATGGAGGTTTTGCAGACCAGTCGTGGATTGCTATCTTGTTGATTCGTCTTGCCTTTACACCCGCGCTGCTAGCTGATTTTGGCCCTAATTTGGGCCTAACTGTTCCCAAGTTGTTCCCAACTTCTTGGGGTGAACCCCTAAGATGGCACAAATTATTTGTGCACAGCTTCCGCATTTCGAAACCCGTAGAGATGCAATAGGTCAACGAGAGAAGACCCGTGACGACGATCCTCGTGCTCGAAGCTCAGGATAAGGCCTTTCGCAGATTCTCGCGGGCGAGAGCTAACTCTGGGTGCGCGGGTGTCAACCGGTTTTCAAGAATTGCGATGGCACTCTTGAGCAGCGGCACCGATTCACTGCGCCGTCCCAAAACAGTCAACAAGCTGCCGAGATTGGAGCAAGTCAGAGCCACATCGGGACTATCCGCGCCCAGCAGTCTCTCCTTGATCGAAAGCGCTCTCCGGTAATTCTCCTCTGCCTCTTGGTAGTTCCTCTTCGTGACGAGAACGGCGGCAAGGTTGTGCAATGTTGCAGCCACTTCATAATGGACGGGCCCAAAGGACTCTTCAAACACCGCAAGCGCGACGGTAGATTGCCTCGCTTTCGTCGTACCTACCGAGGCCGTCGAGAATTGCCGCGTAGGCAGCCGCATCGGCCATCGTTCGTGGATCGGTTTCTCCCAGCAGGCGTTGCGAAAGCTCCCAGGCTTTCTCGCCATAGGGTTTGGCCGCGGCAAAATCCCCTTTCGAGAAGAGAATGCCTCCCATGTTGTGATAGATCGTGCAAGCGGTCAGGCACTCTTCGCCTTGTGTGGCCATGGTCACTCGCAGGGCCTCCTTGTAGAGCCGGAGCCCTTCGTCGAAGCGGCCACAATACTTGTGAAGAACGCCGAGATCGTTAAGTGCTTGCGCGGACTCTCCCGATGTCTCGCCGAATTCGCCGACAGCGAGTCTCACCGCTTCTTGCAATTCGTTTTCGGCACGCACGTAATCGCCTTGCAAGCGTCGAAGTTGACCCAGCAGAGCCAGTGTCTTGAGCCGGATCCTTGCCGCCATTTCGCCCGTGTAGTGATTGAAATGTGCCTTCTCGATCGCGAGCGCACGTTCCGAATAGGTCAGAGCGGCTTGGAACTTCTGACGGTCGCATTCAATTTCCGCGAGGTCGTTAAGGAGGGTTAGCCCACTGATTACGAGTGATTTTCGTCCCTTTGAAACGACAGTGCTCGACGGCCTTATACGCGAGCGCCTGATGGCCAAACTTTCGGGTTTCTTTGGCCTGCTGGCGTCGCTGATCGCCGCTCTCGGTCTTTACGGTGTAATGTCTTACCTGGTTGCCCGGCGCACGAATGAAATCGGGATCCGCATGGCGCTTGGGGCACAGAGGCATGACGTCCTCTCGCTGGTGCTTCGCAATTGCGCTTTCTTGCTGGCGCCAGGATTACTGCTCGGCGCGGTTCTGAGCGCGGCCGTCGCCCAAGCAGCCAGAGCCATGCTTTTTGGGTTGAAACCAACCGATCCTCGGGTGCTTGTCGCCGCCATAGTCGGATTGGGCCTTCTTGCTCTGCTTGCGTGTCTCTTGCCAGCGCGCCGCGCCACGCGCATCGATCCGATAGTCGCCTTGCGTTACGAGTAAATCATGGCTCTCGGTGAGGGCCCATGTCACTGCTGCGAAGCCTATCACACGGATCCCGGTCACTGTTCCGAAAGAGACAAGTCGAACAGGAGTTGGACGAGGAACTAGCGCCAATTTCTCACAGCTTGGCAGAAGAGGAATGAATTTTGTTCGAATTGGGAGTTGCGAGATCGTTCGCGGGGTGCTGGCGTGTAGCTGATCCGTTTTTCGCTGGGCGTGATCGTTTTTCTCTCGCCGAGACTATTTCCGCGCACACCTTACCCCCGGTTGACAGAAGCGAGGAAAAAGTTGTTAGGGATCCTTCTGTTTCAATGCTTTAGCGGCACGGCGCACAGCTTTTCATGGATTTGCCGGAAGAGCTCGACATAGGGGTAACCACCGGCCAGTGAGATCCCGGGAGAGTAGATTCGAGCTATTATTCTGATGACCAAACGCTTTTGCTTGTAACCCGGCCGAGGCCGGTTCACGCCTTCTGCGAGCATCTTTCGCCCCGTCGACGAATCAGTCTGCAATCCCAAACCGAAGAGCCTTCGCCAAGTTGGAAGGAATCCTTTTAATGCGGGGCGCAACGATTTGGCGAACCACAGCTTTGCCAGACGAATCAAGGCAAGATGGTTCGCCGCCGTGCGATCTGTTAGCCGTTCCTCCGCGATATCTGGCTCTTCTAGCGCGCCGCCCGCGCTCTCTTTCTCTCGCGTGCCACGGGTCATTTCACCTCGACTTTCACGCGCATCCAAGGATGGATGCAGCACTCAAAAAGATGTTCACCTTTCGACAGACCCGTGATCTGGCGTTGGCTGCCTTGAAGGATTCGGGTCTTGGCTACGGCGACGTTCGAAAAGCCGCCAGCACATTCTGGAACCGTGTCCTCTCCTGGCGCATTGAGCACCGGTAGAAAACCACCACCAAACTGCGCCACCTCGGTGAAGGTGTGAGGCTCGCCGCCTTGGTCGAAAACGTTAAGAATGGTTCCTTTCTTGATGTTGAGAGTGTCAGGTTCGAAGTCCCAGCCCGGGTCCGGAGTTCCAGCGGCTGCCTTTGCAAATAAGTCGGACAATTTCGTGTCTGCTCCAAGCGCGACGTTCTTGCAGAAATCAGGCCCAAGCGCGGCATTGAAGGTGACCGGATCGCATTCGTCCAAGGCCACCACCTGTGCGACACTTGGTGGATCTTCTTCCGGCGTCCCGCCAGCGAACATCAAACCGCCGGCGAACACAAAACCGCCAGCGAGTAAACCGAACTTCGCTACGGTAGTTTTCATCATGGTTCTCCTTCCTTCTTGTTCAGGAATTGTCCTGCCTTGACGTTTGTCTTTTACGTTCATGGCTATTCTCCTTTCGTAGAGGTTGCCCGACGGCACTCCCTTCTTGTAAGACTGCGGCTGATTCTTAGAGCGTTTTCAAAAAAGCGACGAGGGCGTCTTTGTCTTGCTGCGAAAGGTGAAGGTTAAAACGGGTGTCGTAGAAACTGACGGCATCCATCAGCGTAGCGGCGGAGCCGTTGTGAAAATAAGGTGCCCGTCCGGCAAGACCACGCAAGATTGGGCCCTTGAACTTGCCGATGTCGGCGCATTTGCCAGTGACCATGGCGCGCCCAATATCGGTGACTTGCACGATCTGTCCGGTCGCGTTGCACATGACGGTTACGAGCGGAAGGTCAGGCGTTCGGCGTGAGAGGTCAGCGAGGCCGATGTTGAGGGGTGCGGGCACCGAATGGTCGCCGACGTTCGGTGAATCATGACATGTCCCGCAGAAACCGTTGATTGTCTGCTGATGAAGAACATCGTTGAGGCCCGCGACTCCGGTGATGGGGATTTGCAGCGTGTTAAAAAGGCTCTCGCCGCGGGCGACGGCACGTCGCGCGGCGGTATGCTCGTCATAGTCGCGGTCATCGATGTGCGCCCAATTGTTGTATATGTCGAAGATTTGTGGAGAGAAGGGAGCGCCAGTTGGATTGAGTCCCAGTGGATCATTTATGCCGATGAAGAACTGTTGTCTGAAGAGATAGCTCGGCCCACCCTTGGCGGCATCGGCATTCAGGTCACCGGCATCGCGATCATAGGTTTGCGCGGTGAAGATCTGGGTTTCGAAGTCAACAATCTGCTGAACCTGTTCGGGTGACGGAACAGCACCTTGCGCATGGCCGGTCGTGGCATCGACGGCTTGATGAGTAAGGTCGTCGGTGATTGGCTTGAAAGTACCATCAGGATTCTTGAAGGTTTCGCGGCCGTCCCACATGACCGTGCTGAGGAATGGCAGGTTTGTCGCAGGAGGCGGACGTCGATAGGCGGAGATGGCACTCGTGCTGGTGCAACCGTAAGGGTTGTCGTTGCTTAGCACAGTGAATTCCGCGTTTGCCGGCACCTGCTGCTCGATACGAAACAAGCCTTTGTTAAGAAGCAAGCTGTAGGCTTCACGACGCACCTCCTCCGTAGACACGTCTTGCGCAGGGCAGCCCGAACCGTCGTTCGTCCGGAAGATGGGGTCTAACCCATGCGTGGCCGCGAAACGTGCCTGAATGTGAGGCGGAGTCACGGACCAAGCATCGCTGGCCTGGTGACACGTCACGCAACGACGGCCATTTGTGCCGAGATCTTGGAAGAATGCGTTTTTCGTCGTGTCCGTCGGGCCCCCCTTGTTGAAGTTTGCGAAGCGCCCATCAGGGTCTGCGAACTCCTGAAATCGCGGCACAAACTGATTGGAGTTTTCGGCAACTGCAAGCACCGCTCCGCCGCCAATCATAAGAACGCTCATCGTAAGCAAGGCGAAACGATGGTTGCGAGAGAATCTGGTTATACTCGGAACGCTGGTGTTATGGTTTGCGTCGAGTCTTCCTGCCTTGACGTTTGTTTTCACGTTCATGACCTTTCTCCTTTGGTCGAGTTGAGCGCCTGAACCGAACCGCGAGCCGCCCGGGTTAACGAACGATAGTGTTGTGGTTTGCTGCGAGCCTTCCTGCCTTGACTCTGGTCTTGAGTTTCATCGGTTGTCTCCTTTCTCAAAGTTGTTGAGGTTCTTCCCTCTGTCTCTTAACAGCGCAAAACAGCGGGCGTTTTAATCAGCTGGGCATGAAATAAATTTGCAGAGAGTGCAAGGTTCCTAACCTGCTGATTTGCATGGGTTTTCGCATTTGACAGCAGATTTAAGAAGCGCTAGGCTACGCTTCCAGGGACGTTTCCCATTCCAGAGAACCCCTGTGAAGCACGAGCCTCCAAGCGAGGTCACGCAGCTGTTGCAGGTATGGCGGGGGGGCGACCGCAATGCACTCGACGCCCTGCTCCCCCTGGTCTACAAGGAATTGCGCCGTCGGGCCCACTTCCAACTGAGGAACGAACGGCCTAACCACACCTTACAGAGCGGCGCGCTGGTGCATGAGGCATACCTTCGCCTGGTCGGGATGAGCCGTCCCCAGTGGGAGAGCCGCACTCATTTCTTTGCTATTGCCGCCCAGCTCATGCGCCAGATTCTTGTCGACTATGCCCGCCGCCACGGGGCAGCGAAACGCGGGGGCAGTGTCTGCAAGCTCTCCCTCGAGGACGCGACGATGATGTCCCGCCGAAAAGATGTAGACGTCGTAGCCCTCGATGATGCTCTTATAGGTCTCGCCAAAATCGATCCGCGTCAGAGCCGAGTTGTAGAATTGCGCTTCTTTGCCGGGCTCTCCTTGGAGCAGATTTCTGAGGTACTGGAAATTGCTCCGGCCACAGTGCAACGGGATTGGACGGCTGCCCGTGCATGGCTTCATCGAGAGATCTCCAGGAATTCCCGTGTATGAGTACGGAACGCTGGGAGCGGACCAAGCAGATCTTGGAGGAAGCGCTTCGGATAGCGCCTGAGCCGCGGCAAGCCTATCTGGACTTGGTTTGCGGACCCGATAGTGAACTGCGCACCGAAGTAGAATCGCTCATTACTTCCCACGAAGAAGCAGGCAGCACGTTTCTCGCCGCAGCCGCCCCGGAACTTCTGGAACTTACTTCCTCAGCAAGGCCTCCCGAGCTACCCCTTAACCACGTCATCGGACATTACAGGCTGGTCGAAGAAGCCGGACGAGGCGGGATGGGGGTGGTGTACAAGGCCGAGGATACCCGTCTGCACCGTTTCGTGGCATTGAAGATTCTTCCGGAACAGGTCGGAGAAGATTCCGGGGCCTTGGCACGGTTTCGCCGTGAGGCCGAAGCCGCCTCTGCCCTCAACCACCCCAATATCGTTACCATCTACGAAATCGGACAGGATGGTTCCACTCACTACATTGCGATGGAGCTGGTAGAAGGGAAGACGCTGCGCGAGCTGCTTGTCGCCGGCTTGCTGCCAATACGAAAAGCAATTGAAATGGCGGCGCAGGTTGCGGAGGGGCTGGCCAAGGCGCATGAAGCAGGCATCGCGCACAGAGACTTAAAGCCCGAGAACCTGATGGTCTCTCACGATGGATTCGTCAAAATCCTCGACTTCGGCATGGCGAAGCTCGCGTCGACCAGCGGAGAGCTATCGGATATGTGCATTCTGTCCGCGTCGCAGACTCAACCGGGTCTGGTTCTAGGAACGCTGGGATACATGTCACCGGAGCAGGCCAGCGGTCGTCGGCTAGATTTCCGATCAGACCAGTTCTCGTTCGGCTTGGTGCTCTACGAGATGGTGACCGGAAAGCGCGCCTTCCAGAGAAGCACAGCAGCGGAGACACTAGTGGCCATTCTCCGGGAACAAGCCGAACCGATCGGAGTGCAAAACCCCGACGCCCCCGCTCCGCTGTGTTGGGCTATCGAGAAGTGTCTGGCGAAACAGCCCGATAAGCGATACGTCTCTACCCGAGATCTCGCACGGGAGCTTGCGGCCATACGCGACCGCTTCTCGGAGAAACCAGTTAAGCAGGTGGAGCCCCGTCCGACAAATATTCCTGTGCAGCGGACCGGGTTTGTGGGGCGAGAAAAGGAAGTAGCTGCCGCCAAAGAACTCCTGCTGCGTCAGGATGTGCGCCTGGTCACGGTCACGGGTCCAGGCGGGATCGGCAAAACACGTCTCGCGGTGGAGGTGGCGAGTGGCCTTGTCGAGCGCTTTCCAGGTGGGATTCATTTTGTCCCGCTCTCCCCGCTAAGCGATCCGGGCTTGATCGCTTCCGTGATCGTTCAGACGTTGGGGATCCGGAAGTCGGGAGGTCAGTCGCCGCTCGAAATACTCAAGAAGAATTTACAGGATTCATTGCGCGCGCCAATGCTGTTCCTGCTGGACAATTTCGAGCACCTGGTTCAGGCGGCACCTATCGTGGCGGAGCTGCTGGCCATGGGTGCCAATCTTAAAATCCTGGTAACAAGTCGCGCAGCGCTGCACGTGTACGGAGAACATGAATTCCCGGTGCCGCCGCTTGCGCTGCCCGATTCGCGGTCCATGCCTCCGTTTGAGCTCCTGTCACAGTACCCTGCGATCGCGTTGTTCGTACAACGCGCCGTCGCTGCCAAGCCAGATTTTGAACTTAACCGACAAAACGCGCCCGCCGTCACCGAGATTTGTGCCCGGTTGGATGGTCTGCCTCTCGCGATCGAGCTCGCAGCCGCCCGGGTCAAAGTTCTATCGCCCTCTTCCATGCGGACACGCCTGGCGAGCCGGTTGCAGTTATTGACGGGCGGGGCGCGGGACCTGCCGCAGCGGCAACAGACTCTTCGGGGCGCAATCGACTGGAGCTACGACCTTCTGAACGCTGCCGAGCAGAAGCTTTTCAGAAGATTATCGGTGTTCGTGGGGGGATGCACTCTGGAGGGTGTGGAAGCTGTGTGCGACACCAAGCGCGATCTCGATTTGGACCTGCTCGACGGTATGGCATCTATGGTGGACAAAAGCCTGGTGCAGCAGGTCGAGCAAGCGAATGGTGAATCGCGGTTCGTGATGCTGGAAACGATTCGCGAGTACGCTCGGGAAAAACTGGAGGCAAGCTTGGAGGAGGCCTTGACGAAGCGCGCCCATGCCGCCTACTGCCTCGTGCTGGCAGAAGAGGAGGCTACGGAGTCGGGCGGCGCGGAAGGAGCGGAAAGGCTGGAACGCTTCGCGTTAGAGCATGACAATTTTCGCGCGGGCCTTGAGTGGCTGACAGAAACCGGAGATGTGGAGTGGGGCCTGCGTCTCGGCGCGGCCCTGTTTCGCTTCTGGGAGACGCGCGAGTATCTCGCCGAAGGCAGGGACAGGCTGGGCAGGTTGCTGAAGCTCGCAGGAGCGGCAGCTCCCACGAAGGCGAGAGAGCGCGCTCTTTTTGCCGCAGGCGTGCTCGCCGGTGAGCAGGGAGATTACGCCTCGGCGGACGGGCTCATCAGGGAAAATCTAGACATCGCGCGTCAGTTGCGTGACAAGCAGGGCGTTGCCGTCTCTCTAAACGCGCTGGCGGTCTTTGCTCGGGACCGGGGTGACGTCGCGGTTGCGCACTCTCTGTTCGAAGAAAGCCTAGTGCTGTGGAGAGAGTTGGGCGACCAGAAGGCTGTCGCTCGTTCTCTCAGTAACCTGGCGAATGTCGTCAAATTGCAGGGTGACCATGCCCGCGCGCGCTCCCTATACGCGGAGTGTCTCTCAATCTTTCGAGGACTGGGAGATCCGACAGGCGTCGCCTGGTCCCTAAACTACCAGGGGGATGTCGCCCGCGATCAGGGAGACTCCGCACCCGCGCGGACATTGTACGAACAGGGTCTTGCAATTTTTCGAGAACTCGGTGACCGCTGGGGCATTGCTGGCACACTGGCTGATCTCGGAAGCTTGGCGAGGGAACAGCAGAATTGTCCCACAGCACACTCTCTGTACCGGGAAAGCCTAAAAATTTTCCAGGAACTGGGACATAAACGCGGAATTGCCCGCCTGCTGGAGTGTTTCGCGTGCTCTGCGGCGGCACAACTCGAAGCAGAGCGTTCGCTGCGGCTGGCAGGCGCAGCGGCGGCGCTGCGCCAAAGCATCGGTGCTCCGCTCACGCGCGCAGAACAGGCCAAGCTGGAATCCACCCTGGACCCGGCACGGCAGGTATTGACCAACACGGCAGGCACGACGGCCTGGTTAGAAGGTTGGGCTATGCCGGTCGAGAAAGCGATTGAAGAAGCGCTGATGCCACATTCCGCGGCTCGCTCGTTTACGGCCACGCGCGGCCCAGACGAGCCAGCCGTATGATTGGGGTCCAACGGGGTTAGGCCGCTTGGGCCCGGCGCATTTTAGCCGACGATCACTCCGCAGTTGTTGGGTCGATCAATCTGCGGACAGCGGAGATGCGATTCGCAGGGAAGCCTCCCCTTCGTGCGTGTTCCCTGACCGTCGCCTCGTCCGGAGCGAGGTAGACGCAGTACACCTTGTCGCCGGTTACGTAGCTATGGAGCCAGTGGATCTCGGGACCCATTCCCTTAAGGACGTTGACCGACTTTTGCGAAATTTCCCGCAATTGGGCGTCGGATAGATTTCCGGCTCCCGGGATTTCGCGTTCGATGACGAATTTTGGCAAGGGCGTCCCCCTGATGCGCCCGCATGTTAGCATGCAGGTGGAGCGGCTTCAAGACGACTTGGCCGAAGCTGCCCGGGTCAGCGAAAAATGGCCGAGAATGAAAGAATGAGGTTGCGATGGATCTTCGATCGCTTCAGAAGCCGCTGAAAGAGCAGTATCGCAGTGACCCATATGCCTCACAAATCACAATCCGGGCGAAAGGTGGACAGACAGATGTTCCGGTGGCCTGCTCGGTCGACATCGGGCGTGCCATCTATCATGCCGAAGCCCACAAAGGCGTCGGAGGCGGCGGTACCGGCGCCTGTTCCGGTGACCTTTTGCTTGGGGCTCTGGCGGCTTGCGCGCAGATCACCTGTCAGATGGTCGCCGCGGCTATGGGCATACCAACCGAACGTATTGAGGTCACCGTGGAGGGAGACTTGGATCTTCGAGGCACCCTTGGCATAGCAAAAGACGTGCCCGTCGGCTTTGAGAGCGTTCATCTTCATTTTGATGTCGCAGCTCCTAAGGCAACCCCGGAACAACTGCGCGGATTGCGCGAAAAGACAGAGCAATATTGTGTAGTGATGCAAACGTTGCTCCGACCACCGGCACTCCAGACGGAGTGGGTCGGGGCAGGATAAAGCAAGCAGCTACCCGGCCGGCAATAGTTGAGTCGGCAATGTGCTCTACCAATGAACCCCGCGCCGTCCATTTCACCCTCAAACTTGAATCTAATGTGCGCATCCGCCTTCCCTCACTGTGATCCCCTCATTGCCTGGCGCGCTCTAACGGAAAAAATGTACTGGTACCAAGATTTTTTCTCCCTTTTTCCCTTCTGGATGTTCCTTAAATAAGTATGGGGCTGTGATTGGGATTTTCTCTGCCAGCCTGGGATTTTTGCGCGGGATTAAGATTTTTTCTTACTTTTTCTGGTTTGGATGTTCGTTAGATAAGTATGGGGCTGTAGCAGGGAGTTCGCTTCCAGCTTGGGACCTGTGCCTCATCAAAACCTCACGCACTCCTCGAACCAAAGACTTTGGAAGAACGGCCGTCGGGCGTTGCGCTAAGATTTTCGCCCATGATCCCCTTACTTCGACACCTGATCGGCTGGATTCTCGGTTGTGGTACGCAACAATTCCATCAGGCTCCCATCTGACAGAGATGCTGGTACTTATTTGTTCGGCTTTCCCGCGCTAGGAAGCCCCAAAAACCAATCCTGCGAACAGAAAATGCTTCTCAGCCGGGCCGACCCTGTGCAATCCTGACAGGCCATGTTTCGATTCTTTCAGAACACAAAGCGCTCACTGGATTCTCTGCTTAACTTGATCATCGATCTGGTCGCGGACGGGCTTCTTTTCTTCCGTCTCCTGTTCCGCTCGCGCACATCCCTGAGCGTGGAGGTCCTCTTCCTGCGAAAGCAACTGGCCTTCTATGAGGAGAGGCAGGTCCAACCAAGACGATTGAACGACTCCGCCCGTTTCTCCCTGATGCTCTGGTCTCGCTTATGTAATTGGAAAGAGGCCTTGGTCATCGTCAAACCCGAGACCCTGATTGGCTGGCATCGCAAGGGTTTCCAGTTGTTTTGGAAATGGAAGTCACAAGCCGGTCGGCCACGAATTCCTGAGAACATCCGCAAACTCATCGTGCAAATGGCACAAGAGAATCCGACTTGGGGACAAGCGCGCGTGTCAGCGGAGCTGTCGGTGAAGCTGGGTATCTATGTTTCTCCACGTACAGTACGCGCCTATTGGCCTCCCGAGCCGGAGCGACGGGGCCACCGGAGGACCTCTTCGCAGAACTGGAGGACGTTTGTCCGCAATCACGCCCAGCGCATCGTCGCCTGCGATTTCCTGGTCGTGGTAACCGCTCGGTTCCGAACTCTCTATGTGTTCCTCCTGATGGAGGTCGGGACACGGCGCGTCGTGCATTGCAACGTCACCGCGCATCCAACGGCAGCCTGGACCTTGCAGCAGCTTCGCGAAGCGATCCCCAGCGATCATTCCTACCGTTTCCTGATCCATGACCGTGACTCGATCTTCTCGGCAGAGGTTGACCAGCAGCTCAAGGCTTTTGGATTGCGGGTGCTGCACACGCCCGCGCGAGCGCCAAAGGCAAACGCCTATTGTGAAAGATTAGTGGGAAGTGTACGCCGTGAGTGTTTGGATTTCATGATTCCGCTAGGCGAAAAACATCTGCGCAGAATCCTGTCAGAGTGGGTTACTCATTACAAGTACGTTTCATACTGCCCCACCTCGCTATGTGGTTGAAAAACCGAGTGTACTCTGTTTTGAAGTTGGTATTGCGGGGTTGCGATTGCTGCCTCGGACGCGCGCGAGGAAGTGTGTGGCAGCC
>Ga0193747_1000149_pt1 | contig 31262 bp, 29 predicted proteins | sample L1m2metaG_FD_143048 | JGI IMG/M metagenome (GOLD analysis project Ga0193747, IMG submission 143048) | Soil microbial communities from a riparian zone of the East river system, Colorado, United States - L1m2 | ecosystem: Environmental > Terrestrial > Soil > Riparian zone | place: USA: East River... | reverse complement strand
CTTGTGAGTCTTGCTGGTTTTGCGGAGATACACAGGACACTACATATACCATATACAACAATCATGTCAAGAGAAATACAATTTACATTCGTCACTATTTACGACTTCCAGTAGGGTTTGGCTGAAACGAGAGGACTTGTCTGTCTAAAAAGCGAAAAAATGACCTTCGGCCGCGGAAGTCGGGTTAACCTTTTTCAGCGTCGCTGTAACTGAGGAAGCGAGACCAACTTCTATTCCGTCCGGAGCCAAATCTCCATCCACATGTGCATCGAGCCCTCCATCCCATTTGCGCCCGAAGGCAACAAGTTGGGGCCACTTCTGCCTTGCGTTGATGACTGCAAGGCCCTGAAACTTCATCCCCCCTTCGTCGGAGATCATCTCGTCGAGGGCCCGTTCGATTTCGCTGCGGTACGCCATGCCGTTCCTCAAACCTTTTCAGGAGCGTTTACCTGCGAGCCGATCCTCAGCATCGTTTGACGGTCAATGCCGCTGCCCTTTGCAAGCTGCGACCGCCGCTGTAGAACACGTCGCAATCCTCGAACAATGGACGACCGTTAACACTTCTTCCCGAAAACCCGAACGCGCTGAAAACCCGCTTCAAACATTTCTGCCCCGCTTCCGTGCTTCATTGAAGCATAAAACAAATGCCGCGTCCGCGTTTCATGTGAATCTTGATCTCGCCATTTCGATGCGCTCCATGCGTTTGCAGACGCAAACCAGTTGGCAAGCGATTTATTGGAGTTTAGCGAAAATCATGGGAGGTCGTTTCCGCGGCTGTGATCGAGATTGGCTGGACGCGAGATGCCTTGATTGAAATAGTGTGGTCCTGATTCTGGAGGACGCCGTCCACTCGAAGGAATTTCTCACGGTTGATCACCGCGCGGTACTTCTCGTAAAGGTCAGGATTCACAATCACGTTCGAAATTCCTGTCTCATCTTCCAGACTCAAAAAGACGAAGCCCTTCGCTGTTCCCGGACGCTGCCGAGCGATTACGCATCCTGCTACTCGCGTGTATTGCCCGTCCGGCACCCGAGGCAAATCGCACGCTCGTTTTACTTGCAGCTTGGAGAGAGCCTCCCGGCAATACGTCATCGGATGCGGGCCAGTGCTCATGCCCGACCCGTGAAAATCCGCAACAAGACGGTCTTCGTCCGTCATCTGAGGCAGTGGCGACAATTCCATTTGCTCCGGAATCGCATCCAGCAACGGCCCGGCAAGCCGTGCCGCGCGTTCCACTTGCCACAGAGCAGTTCTTCGATGCAGTCCCCTTCCAAGAGAGTTCAGCGCACCAATTTCGCTGAGCGTTACCAGCTCCGCTTTCTGCAGTTCCGGGACACGGCGGACGACATCATCAATCCCCTCGAACGGGCGCTTCTGCCTCTCCGAGACAATCTTGTCCGCCGCTGTATGCCTCAGCCCCCGCACGTAACGGAACCCAATGCGCAGGCACGGAATATCCTTGTCACCTTTAATCGTGTGCTCGATGGTGCAGTTCCATTCAGAATTGAGGGCGTTGATGGGTTTCACTCGGAGGCCATGCAACTGCGCATCGTGCACAAGCACTGCCGGGCTGTAAAAACCCATCGGCTGATTGTTTAGCAGTGCCGCTGTGAATGCTGCGAGATAGTGGAATTTCAAATACGCGCTGGAATACGCGATCAAAGCGAAACTCGCTGCGTGCGACTCTGGAAACCCGTAGCGCGCGAATGAAGTAATTTGCGTGATGATTTCTTCCTGTGTTTGCGGGGCGAAGCCGTTCTGAGTCATTCCGCTCCGCAGCTTGGCTTCGATTTTTTTCATGCGTTCTTCCGACCGTTTGAAGCCCATCGCTCGGCGGAGGTCTTCGGCTTCACCACCTGTGAAGTTCGCCGCCACCATTGCGATGCGCAGCAGTTGTTCCTGAAACAGTGGCACTCCCAGAGTTCGTTCCAAAATCGGTTCGAGCGATGGATGAGCGTACGTGACCGACTCCTTGCCTTGCCGCCGATTCATGTAGGGATGCATCATCTTTCCGACAATCGGGCCGGGCCGAATGATGGCTACCTGTACCACGAGATCGTAGAACTTCACTGGCGCATTGCGCGGCAGCGACGCCATCTGCGCGCGGCTTTCCACTTGGAACATTCCAACCGTGTCCGCCTTGCGCAAGGTTTCATAGACAGGAGGATCGTCGGGAGGAAGTTGCGCCAAATCGATTGGCTTACCGTAGTGCTCGGGAATAAGTTCCAAGCACTCTTCGAGCACAGCCATCATGCCGAGTCCCAACAAATCGATTTTGATGATGCCCATATCGGCGCAATCATCTTTATCCCACTGCACGACGACACGCCCCGGCATCGTTGCCGGTTCGAGTGGAACAACTGAATCAAGTTGCCCCTGACAGACGACCATGCCACCGGAATGTTGGCCCAAGTGTCTTGGCAAATCCTGAATGCATTCACACAGCTCCCAGTACTTTCGGACGCGAGGATGGTTCAGATCGAAGCCAACTTGCTGAAAGTGATTTTCGAAATTGTCAGATGGACCGCGCCATTCTCCGCTGTTCACTACGCTCGAAAGCTGGTCGAGAGTGTCCTGATCGAATCCAAGAGCTTTGCCCACCTCTCGCGCAGCCGAGCGGTCACGATAAGTAATGACGTTCGCCGTCATTGCGGCGCCGAGCTCACCGTACCGCTGATACACGTATTGAATTGCCTTCTCTCTTTGGTCTCCGCTCGGTAGGTCGAGGTCGATGTCCGGCCACTCGCCGCGTTCTTCCGACAGAAAACGCTCAAAGAGCAGTTTCATCCCGACCGGATCGATTGCCGTAATTCCGAGGGAATAGCAAACCGAGCTGTTTGCAGCCGAACCGCGGCCCTGCACGAGGATTTTCTGTTCGCGGCAAAATCGAATGATGTCCCAGACGATCAGGAAGTACCCGGCAAGATGCAGTTTTTCGATCAGCGCCAATTCGCGCTCTACCTGGCGCTTGGCGCGTTCAAACAGATCATCGTCCCGTTTAGCGCCATACCGGTTTTGAAAGCCTTCTTCCGTGCGCTTGCGAAGAAACGAATCCATCGTTTCTCCCTCGGGAACGGGATAGGTGGGAAATTCGTAGCCGAGATCAGCCAGGGTGTATTGGAGTCTTGCGGAGAGTTCGCTCGTGTTCTGAATCGCTTCCGGCAAATCCGAAAATAGCTGCACCATCTCTTCTGTCGAACGAAGATGGCGCTCGTCGTTTCGTTCAAGCAGCCGGCCCGCCGTTTCGAGTTTGCAGTGATTGCGGATGCAGGTGAACACATCCAGAATTTCGCGCTCGGCCGCCGTCGCGTATCGAACGCCATTCGTGGCGAGAAGCGGCAGGCCCAGCCTTTCGCCAAGCCGTACTGCCGCCTGATTGCGGCGCTCTTCAACAACGTCACAGTGTCGCTGCAATTCGACATAGACATCTTGTCTGCCGAAAATAGTCGTCAGAAGTTCAATGTTCTTTCCTGCTTCTTCGAAACCTTTGTTTGAAAGCGAGGCCGCAAGCACGCCTTCCGCACCGCCCGTCAAACACACCAGACCTTCGGTGTGTTCCGCGACCTCGTCCAGATTTGCTGTTCCTGTTCCTTTTTCTTTTTCGCGCAATTTGTAACGCGTCATGAGGCGACAGAGATTCTGATATCCCGCCCGGCTTTTAACGAGCAGAGGCAACCGTACTGGCCTTGCGGGAAAAGAATTCGGCATCCACGACGGCGGCCTTGCCAGGTTTCCAAAACCTTCTACGGAAATCTCGGCGCCGACGTGAGGCTGAATCCCTACGGACTTTGCCGCCATATGCAATCGTGGAGCACCGTAAACACCGTCGCGGTCCACCAACGCAATGGCTGGCTGTTCCAGCTCCTTCGCGCGAGAAACCAGATCTTCCGGGCGCGAAGCACCTTCGAGGAAACTGAATGCGGAAGCGGAATGTAGCTCGACGTACTTCAATCGTAGATTCCTTCCACGAACCAGCGCTTCGCACGCAGGTCCTTATAAACTCGATACAGTGCAGTCTCGTTTTCACTATTCCCCGAGAGTTCCGCTCGAACCTTGGGACGTAACGTCCTTATCTCGATGTCCCACTCCTCGCGCGCCCATGCCGTTTCAGACCACCAGTCACCTTTTCTTTTCCACGGTCCCGCGAACGCGAGGATCTGCCGGCGAATACCCTCGCAACTGAGAAACGTCGGCCTTCCTTCTCGAAACTCGAGCGTCGCCGGAAGTGGAGGCCGGTAAATGCGCATCACAGCAGTAGCTTGCTTTTCTCCGCCAGCGCGTTTTTCCCTCATTTCCGGTAAGACAAAACGGTTCTGTTGAAAAGAATCGGGACCATGCGTATCGAGCAGAACCGGCGCCCCCACTCGGCCTTCCCCAACTGTGTTTTGGATTCGCGCGAGCGTAATTTCTAGACGCTCCGGGTCGGGAGATAAGGGCAGAAATAACCCGAGCTGCTGCGAAGGTGCTCTCGCAGGAGTCGTCAACATCGAGACCGCAGCGACAGGCGCGGACGGAGGGTGCGCTTCGAGATCGAGCCGCAAGAGTTTCAAGAGAAGCTTGCCGTCTCGCGCCGGCACCGGAAGCCGCAGTGTCCGGACATGATAAACAGGTTCCTTCCTCCGCGAGTCCTTTCGTTCGAGCGTGAGGGTAACTTTGATCTCTCCGATGGAAAGAATGTGCATGCGCAGCCGTGCAAACAGTTGTTCGAGCAGCCTGTTCAGGACGAAGAGCAAGGGCTCCAGCAAGTCCACCGGAGACTCCAAGTCCATGTGCTCTTCAAAATTCGGTGGAAAATCCTTCGCGATCAGAGCATGAGCGTTCGCGCCCTGCGCCAGCCGCCACCAGCGGAGCCCTTCCTGCCCGAGTCGCTCGACAATCGCAATTTCAGGGAGAGCCGCCAATTCTTTGCATGTACGGATGCCCCAGCGTCTCAACGTTTCGACGAACTCGAAAGGAATGCGCAGACCTTCGAGCGAAAGCCGTCCCATCTGAAGTCTTTCGTCTCCGGCTGGAATCACCGTCACTCCGACGTATCCTTGGGCCGCGCATACCGCAGCTAAGGGATTTCCGGCAACGGCAACGTTTGCCTCAAGGCCGACTTCCGAAGCGATACGCTTCAAGTCGTGAGCGATCTTCTCCGGAGAACCGAAGAGCTTTTCGCAGCCAGCCAGGTCGAGCACGACCGTGTCGCAAAAATCCTCCTCCTCGCGTTTTGGCCCATCCTCAACACGCGGCGAAATCGCCCACGCACAGTCGAGAAGCGCGGCATAAGCGCTAGCTTCCTGAGAAAGGGAGCGCCATCGCCACACGACGCCTTGGAACGCTTCTGCCTGCACTTTCGTCATTCCGGTTTCGACGCCCAGGTCCCTGGCTTGGCGATTGGTGGCAAATACTTTCGTCAGCGGCGCTGCACCCGCGAGGATCGCAACTCCTTTTTGTCGAAGGTCCGGCTCAAGGCGAATGACTGCCTGCGCGGGAAAATCCGGAACGAATAGACATGCGAAAGGCAACGTGCGTCCCCTGAACTTGGTAGAGGAAAGGGAAACAAACAGGACCTTCTAGTGCTTTATGGCGTGTGCGTCTGCCAGCGAGCTAAATCTGCGGGTTGCGACAGGACTCGCGAACGCGCCACTTCTCCCTGAACTTCAAAACCTTCGAACGTCGATGCACCCGTTCGAATACTTGCTGCGGCTCGGCTCCAATGGTCTGCTCTTCTCTGGCAGCGGAGAACCAGCGAAGCACAGCTTTTCGCGCATGATTCTTCTCCGAGCAGAAGCAGAATCGTCGGCGTGTTTTCGATCGCACGCCGAAAACGAAACCACGTACTCAGATCGATGCGCCGAGCCTCAACCCAGGAAATTTCCCCGAGGTCCAAGACGACGACTCCCCATCCCCCACTGTGCAACAGCAGGTCGGTTGACTTCAGCGCTTGTTCGAGCCGCTTCCATGGCTTTCCGCTTCTCGCGCCCCTACGCACTTGGTGCGGTGGATTGAATTCACGAACCGACGGCAAAGGTCGTGGAGGGCGAAAACCTCGCCGCGGAGGTTCCCTGTCTCGTTCGACTTCCTCTCCCGCGCAGCGAGCGACGACGTGGATTTCTGCCGACTCCGCAACTGCACCTTGCTTTCCTATCAGCGAGGGAATGGCCTTATCGACACCACGCATCAATTCGCGCGGATGCCGCCAACTATGTACCTGCATTGGCTTTTTGTTCGCGGAATCTGAGCCGCCAGTTTTTCTTATTTCTTTTTCCGCAGGGGCAAAGTAAGAAGAGGTCTTGACATCCGGTCCTCGGTCCTCTGTTTCTCCGCATCGAACCCAGAGCAGTCGCGGAAGGTCCACTCCCGCCGCCGCGAGGGACAACGGGTCAAGAGAATCGGCGACATCAACGAACGCGCACGCCTGCTGACGTTCCGTGGCCTCTGCAAGCAAAGAGAAAGCTAAGCTCGTCCGCCCGGATGAAGCAGGACCGCACAATTCCACGAGAGACCCACGGGGAAATCCGCCACCTAGAACCGCATCGAGTTCCGTGACGCCGCTAGGCTGGAGTTCTACGGCGACGCGGTTCTGAAATCCTTCCAGTCCCCTTCCGATGAGGCCTATATCGAGCTTTCCTTGCTTGCGCGGGAGGGGAATCATAGGGGGTTTTGGTATTCGCCTTTTCTTCGCCTACAGTTAGATTCTCATCTTTCGTGGAAGAGTTGTCAAGGGACCTGAGCTGGATGGAGCTAAAGAGCGACGCACTTGCTCAGTTTCCGGTTAGCCCGTTATCCGCCAAGGATCGGCAGACACTGGGCGACATAGCGCTATTAATCTGTCCGTTCACATCCACGCGGCGGCTTCCCGAGGCGTTTCTCTGAGCTAGCCGTTTTCGACGCGCGCTTTTATATCGGAGTACGCTGCGTCGATGAGCCCGGTTAGCGCTGCAGCGTTTGTGGACGTTTCCGGTCTCAGCTTCACATGGCGCATGAACTTGCCGGTGCCTTGCAACAAGCGGGCCGGATCGGGCAGCGCTGCGCCGTGAAAGAAACCCACGTTAACGTGCGAAGTGAAGACATTGACGTAGCCGAAGGGCGCATCTCCCAAACAGGCAACCGGACAGCCGTCATGCAAGAGCTCCCGGACTTCGTCCCCGCATTTTCGCATCACGCCAAACCAGTGATGCGCGATGGCTCCCAATTCACCTGCATGCTCTCTCATCCAAGCATCGATGGCGGGAGCCCGCTCGACAGCGCCGTTGAATCGCAGCAATTCCGTTCTCATCGTCGCGACTTTGGAATCAGCGGGGGTGTTCTCTCATGGCGTTTTGAGAGGTACCTGCTGGTTCCAGGGTGCCACACTTTCCTCATACTCCATGGGATCGCCGAAACCTTCGGTTTGGACGCCGAGTTGGCGAAGAGCGTCCAAGGCCATCAATCGGCGATGCGCGTTGAATGTCATGATATGGGCGAAGACGCCGCCGAACGTGAAGGTCTCAGCGGGTTCGCACAGAGCGTCGACGAACGTATCATCCCAGGCGGAGCGGTTCCGGATGTCACTGAAAATACGATGCAGTTCGGCATCGGTCTTTTCGAGCCTTTGCAGCATCGCTTGCGGGGAGCGCTGCGATTTGGGAGGGCCGTTCCTATCCATATCGGCTCCGGACAGCGCTGCGGTCCAGACCTCTTTCGTGAAGACAATGTTTTCTAACAGCTGCCTTAGAGTCTTATTCGACTCCCGCCAGGGCAGCAGCTCTACGACCGTGGTCAGCGGCCGATCCAATTGTTCCTCTGTCAAAGTACCCGCGTATTCCAACAAACGCCGCGTGTGCCAAGAGTCGTTGCCTGCAAAACGATCGAACAAGTCCATGTCTCTTCCTCCTTTTGTTGAGGAACCAAGGGCAAAAAAGTGAATTTTGTTGGACGCCGGCAAGTGGAAGTGCGGATCACGCATGCGCCGGTAGAGGCTGGGAGAAGTCCGAAAAGCTTTTCGGAACGCGCGAGTGAACGCCTCCAACGAACCGTAGTTGGCGTCCAGGGCGACGTCCGTGACCGACATTCCGGTGTGCGCCAGTTGATATGCGGCTCTTTCCAACAATAGCCGCCGTCGCATGGCACCCGGAGTTTCTTCGACCACTGTTCGGAACAACCTGTGGAACTGAGTGCGGCTTTGGTACGCTTGGCGCGCTAGATCTTGCGTTTTCGCCTGAGTGTCCAGGGAGTTCGCAACAATTGCACAGAGGCGGTCTGCCGTGTCCTGACCATCCGCTTTATTCATGCGTCCGGTTCCTCATCTTGAGCGAATCATAGACAAGAGATGACACCTGCCGCCTGATAGTACGTACCAATCTTCTACCCTAGAAGGCGGACCAAAGCGAATCGACACATGGATACTCGACGCCGTGCTTGCACGATACCTCCCGACAACGCCGCAGCGCTGACCGAACCGATCGTTCTCCGGTGGTCGGCAATGCGGAAGTAATCCATCATGCCGGTGGCAATTCTGGTGGCAGTTAGATTGGCAATTTCTGGCAAAACAAGACGCGACCGGAGTAACTGGAATTCTCACATCTGTTTGAAATGACGGGCTTGACCAATTCCGGCAGTTCTGGGCGTAGTTGCGAAAATGGCTTAAAAGGCCGAACCCGTTGGTGCCACGCTTGAGGCTCGTTTCCTTATTGCCGCCTTTTGCCGCCTCGGGAAATCGCTAAGTCATTCTGAGCAAATGGGATGGTTGGTAGGGGCGGTGGGGATCGAACCCACGACCTAAAACTCTAAAGCCTTGCCGCTAGCGGCTTCTCACTGTCGAACTGCATTGAAAAGACAAAGAGAAAACCGGTTTGCCAGGTTTGCCAATTAAGAGCCCGGTTGAAATAGCTAAGTGATTGTGGCGCCTTGCCTTAGCTTATTTTCCCCACTGTTCGCAACGAGGAGGCCGGGGGTTCGAATCCCCTCTCGTCCACCAGATTTCAAAGGACTTACACTATTTTTGACAACCGGGTGGTCCTCGTTTTGCCAGCTAACGAGGGCGCCGGGAATTCCAAGTGATTGCAGCAGCTTACTTTAGCTTGGGAGCGCCTCGTTGACGTCGAGGATATCCGCCTGCCTGTCACACAAGAGGTCGCGAGTTCGAGTCCGGTCTGACGCCGTAGTTCATCTGGATTTTTACTTACCGCTATATTTTTTTGCGTAAGACGCGGCGGACGATCAACTGTCGTACTAACGGCCGTTGACTTCCTCTCCGACGATCGCGACGTCAGCCTTCGACGAATTGAGCGGATCGGGCTTCCACGAAAAGCCGATCGAAGGAACCTCAACTTCCGCTTCCAATTGGCACGAGGCCCGAGTCCCCTGTGAACCGGAAGCGCTTGGAGGAGTCGTCATACTTCACAGGCTCTCCGGTTGATTTCCAAACCATCTTGAAGGTCATTCGTGCGGGAGTGGCTATCGAATCCAGGGCTGAACTCAAGAGGATACTAATTACTGTAAGATCCATTCAGCTGGTTTCTTGACGAAACGGAAGCCATAACGGGGGCAAGGCGTATCGCTCGATTCGGTTCGAACCACGCGCGCCGTACCCGCGTAGTGTTCGCCTTCGTTGCATAAGAAAATATCTAGGATCGCATCCTTTTCCAAAGCGGCCGTGCAACCACACAAAAATCCGTTTGCGCTTACGTTCTCGGTCGTAGTGAACAGCTCAAACGGTATTCCGTACTTATCTTTTCCTCGCAGCTTCAGAATCACATTCAACCGGACCCGTGGCTCGGCTCGGCGCTCTGCTCTCTTGTCTCGTAGTACAGCGGCCAGGCAAGCCCTCAGCTGGTTAAAATCAACTGGTTTTTCAAAATATCCAGCTGCGCCGAGATTCTGACAAAAAGCCTTGTATTTCGATGCGGCCTCTCCACTGACGATGAAAATTGAAATCTGTTGAGTAAAGCTGAGGGCGGTAAGGGTTTGACACACCTCAAAGCCGGAGAACCTCGGCATCATCAAATCGAGCAGTATAGCGTCGGGCTTATGTTGGAGCGCCAGTGCGATCGCTTGTTCGGGATCTCCCGTGTCAAAGATCTGATAGGTGTCTTCAAGGCGATCGCGGAGAAGGCCTCGCATGGCTTCATCGTCATCGACAATCAGGATTCGCGGCATGTCTGTTACCTACTCTCTTTCCACCCGAGGTCTCGGGCCACCGATCTCATGCTCCTCGGCTACCCCGAGGACCTCGCGCACCTTGTTGGTCAGGGTTGCATGGGTGAAAGGCTTCTGAAGGAGTGTGATCCCGGAATCTAACACCCCGTGATGCACGATGGCGTCATCCGTGTAGCCCGACGCGTACAGTACTTTGATTCCCGGGTATATTCGGGTGATGCACTCGGCCACTTTCGGTCCGTCCATCCCTGGCATCACTACGTCGGTAAGTAAGAGGTGGATCGGCCCAAGATGCTGCTCAGCTACTTGGATCGCCTCGGCACCACTTCCCGCTTCCAGTACGGTGTAGCCACTGGCTTCGAGAAGCTCGCGCGCCAGCTCGCGCAACGGTTGCGCGTCTTCCACCAACAGGACGGTTTCCCACCCTCGCCCAATTTCCTTACCGCCTTTGGCCGGGTCCGATGCCGTCATGGCCTCCTCAATCCGAGGGAGATAAATCTTGAACGTAGAGCCCCGCCCCGCCTCGCTGTAAACCCAGATATAGCCCCCGGTCTGCTTCACTACTCCATAGACCGTCGCCAGACCCAGACCGGTTCCCTTCCCCAGTTCCTTGGTGGTGAAAAAAGGTTCGAAAATGTGCGTCTGAGTTTCACGATCCATGCCACAGCCTGTGTCGCTCACCGCAAACATCACATATGACCCAGGAACGACCGCCGGATGCTGGCGTGCATAGACCTCGTCCAGTTCTTCGTTGACGGTTGAAATGGTCAGCTTTCCTCCGTGTGGCATCGCGTCGCGAGCGTTCACAGCCAAGTTCATGATGATCTGTTCGATTTGCCCTTGATCTGCTTTGATGCGTCCCAGTTCCGGCCCTGGAACCATAATCAGCTCGATATCCTCGCCAAGCACCCGCTGAAGCATCTTCAGCGTATCGGCCACGACCGCGTTCAGGTCCAAGACCTTCGGCTCGAGCACCTGCTGGCGGCTGAAGGCCAATAGTTGACGAGTCAATGTCGCTGCGCGCTGCCCCGCCTTCTTAATCAGTTCGGCCTTCGGCCTGAGTGGGTCACTCTGACCCAGTCGTTCCTCGAAAATCTCACTGTAACCAATAATCACTCCCAAGAGATTGTTGAAATCGTGAGCAATGCCCCCGGCAAGGCGCCCAACAGCTTCCATCTTTTGCGCCTGGCGCAGCTGCTGCTCCAATTGCTTCCGCTCACTGATGTCAAGAACAAATGAGACGCATTCGATGTCTCCATCCGCAGCTACGCGAGTGGTAACTCCAATCAAAACGGAAATCCGGCTACCATCCTTGCGAAGGAATTGTTTCTCCCACGGAGGAGCAACCCCTGTGGTCCTGAGTTGTTCGACTGCACGCTGGTCAGAATCGTGATACTCGGGAGGGGTTAAGGTATCCCAGCGCATCTCGCCCGAGATAAGATCTTCCCTGGTATAGCCCACGAGCCCCAGAAAGGCGCCGTTTGCGTCGATAAGTTTGCCTTTGAGGTCGCCCGTCGCAATCCCGATGATGTTGGATTCGACCAAGGTCCGAGCCCTTGCTTCACTTTTCAGGAGATCCTGCTCGGCTCGTTTGCGTTCGGTAATGTCCTCCCCCGAACTGAGGGTGCCGATGACGCGTCCTGCATCATCTCGCAACAACGAATTGCGCCACCCGATCATCCTTTCTTCGCCGGATTTACTGAGAACCGGGTTCTCGATGTATGCCAGGTCTCCGGCAAGGAGGTTGTCGAATGATCTTCTGAGCACATCCTGCGTTCTCGCTGGGAGGCATGCATCGATCCAGTCGCGCCCAAGTAACTCGCATTCTTCCCATCCCAGGATGGAGCATCCTTTACGGTTAATCAGGGTGATCCGTCCTTCTAGGTCGAGAGCGAGCAGAATTACGTCGATAACATCCAGGTATTGCTGTGCTCGGTCCCGCTCCTTCCGAATCGTTACCTCCGTTTGTTTGCGCTCGGTGATGTCCCGGCCAATGGCTGAGGCACCCGAAATCCGTCTCATATCATCCAGGATCGGTGATACCGTCAGCGCAATGTTGATTTGCCTTCCATCCTTCCTGATCTGGATCGTTTCGAACTGCTCGACCTTCTCTCCTCGCTTTACTTTTTCCAAGATTTCTGGAATCTCCATATATCGATCGGGGGGAGCAAGAATCTTCATCGACTTGCCAACCATCTCCGCCGCCGAGTAGCCGTAAATGCGCTCCGCACCGGCGTTCCAACTGATAATGATACCTTCGAGCGTCTTACCAATAATCGCGTCATTAGAACTCTCTACCACGGCGGCCAAACGCGACAAGCCACCTTCACGTCGCTTGCGCTCCGAAATATCGCGGCCGATGGACGAAGCGCCCACAATTCTTTCCATGACATCCCGGATGGGCGATACTGTGATTTCAATATGAAATACTTTTCCATCCTTTCTTACGCGCAGGGTCTCGAAATGATCGACGATTTCGCCCCGTTTCAAACATTCCAGCACTTCGGGAATTTCATCCGGGCAATCGGTGGGAACAAGCATGCTCACGGGCTTCCCGATGGCCTCGTTAGCCAAATACCCATATATTCGCTCCGCACCGGCGTTCCAACTGGTAATGATCCCGTCGAGCGTCTTACCAATAATCGCGTCATCGGAACCCGCAACAATCGAGGCTAATCGGCGAAGATCTTCTTCGGTTCGACTCCTGTTGCTGATATCGCGGATGGCACTGCAAATCAATGTTCCGCGCGGCGTGTCGAGCGGGCTCAGTCTGATCTCGGCGGGAAATTCGCTGCCGTCTTTTCGCAAACCAAAAAGGTCCAGCCCCGCCACCGTCTGATGGGCAGCCAGGAAGCGAGGATGCTGATCGCTATGTTGACCTCGGAAATGTTGGGAAATTAGAATTTCCGCGGGTTGATCAATCAACTCGTCTCGGCGATAGCCAAAAAGTTTCTCCGCCTGCATATTGATCAGGACAATCGTGCCTGAGCGATTGACGATGACGATGGCATCAGGAGCCGCTTCGATCAGGGCCTGATACTCCATATTTCCACCCTCGTTTTTTCCCACGTGAAGCGGCGGCGAAATACGTGCGGACAGGTCGCGTAGGTCCGTCATTGGCGGTTCGATTGTAGTTGTCTTCATAACGAATCCATCATGTCCTTTTCAGTTTGATAACTGCGTCGATGCCTGGCTGCACGTTCGCCGGGCAGGTTGTCACAGCCCAGTGACCCGGTGCAGCAAATTCATTCACTAAGACGCTGAGCACTATTGCTCTGTTGTGCTTCACGCGCGCAAAGAACTTGCCTTGACTATCACTGTAGACCACTCGACTGCCTGCAAGCTGGATGGCCGCACCTTCAACGGTTTGGCCGTGCTCATCTACCACGGTGCCTGTGATGACGAACTTGCCGCCAGCGCTGTAGCTGTGCTTCTCCGTGGCAAGCCCCGCCAGCGGACCCTGCACGTAGGTGGAAGCATAAGTGGTGTACTTCATGTGCATCTGTGGGTCAACGGTAGTACCAAGGCTTACCACAGTGTCATGAATGCGCAGAGAAGCCTGTACGGTGGTGGTCTGCTGGAAGCCCATCCCGCCAAACGGAAAAAAAAACACGGAGTGGTCAACTGACACGCTGAGCTTATTGCCATGATATCCACCACCGAACGCATATGTGGTCTGGCCATGCATCTGGTTAATAATTCCCATGACTGTCCACCGTCTGAACCTCTCCTGCACGGTGTGCACCAGCATCGTATGGTGATTCGATTCATAGAAGCTGGAGCGTGCCGTTGTGCTGCCAATACGCAGACCCACACCTGCTGATGCTCCGGTGGTCTGGAGAGTCTTGTACTGCCCATCCAACACCGAAGCTTGCAGCGTTACCCGGCCAAGAGCGCTGAACGCACTAAGACTGTTTGCCGTCACGCGGTCAGTCAGAAAGTAATCGTTGTGCGTCGCTGAGAAGCTAAGACTGCGCAGCGGCAGGTAGTCAACCTCACCGCTGAAGTATTTTTGATTCTGAAGTAGACCGCCAGAGCCTGAGACACGGAAGACGTGAGCCTGATAGGCCAGACCCTGTACCGCCGTGCGCCGGCCGCCGTCAACCACCGCTAACGATGAGAAGAGCAAACCGTTTTCAATATGATGTTGCAAGAAAAAGCCCACACCGACATGCTGAGCTGTTGCAGTGTTCATGAACGGTGCCCCGTATCCAATCCCAGTGGAACCCGCGAACGCGGCGACGCTTGTATGCTCGCTGTTGCGCTGAACGAACAGACCGCGAGTGCTGACACCCAACCCCGCACCGTCGAAAGAATACCCAAAGCGCTTATCTCCCGCTGTAACATCCAAGCCATGAAATTTGAAAGTGTCAGACGCGCCGAAAACAAAACGACCGTCAGCGAATCCCGCTGAAGCAGTGATGGTGCTCATAGGCAGGTAGGCTGTGACTTCACCGCCAGACCCGCCAAGCAACGTGCTACGACCAGCAGACAGTTGAAGAACCTGTGCGCTAGCCGGAACGCTGAGCAACAACACGCAGATGAGAAGACGGCACATTAGTTGACCGTGACGCCTGCCGCTGCGCGCACGCTCTTGCGGCAATCCTTTTGCTTTTCGCATGCATAAACTGTGTGCGGGAGTTGTACGCGGACCCAGATGCCGTCAGGCGTGTGACCAACCACCATTGAAGACAGCAGCGTGACAGAGCACGGAACGACGGAGCACTTCAGTTGGTATGAAAAAGTGTGAGTGCCCTTCGGAGCGACGCGCGCTGAGCCTTCGTCAAGCTTCAGGTCAGCAGCCGCGTCAAGGGTGCGATACGTTGCATGTCCCTGAGTGTCCATGCTGAAGCTGCGGGCTTCCACGGTCACCGCGAGAGGTGTCAGTCCGTTGTTTGTAACCGAAAATGCGCCGTTGCATTTCTTGCCGCATTCCACGATGACCGGTGAGACGGTCTGGGCAGAAACGGGCAATCCGAAAAACAAGAGTTCTAGGAGTGCCAAGATCAAGCTTTTTTTCATGGGTTCCATTCTCCTTGGAAGAAAAAACCGGATGCGTCCGAAATGGCGCGCACCCGGCAGGTGTGCGAAGAAGTTACGTGGCCTGAGCACTGATAGTGATGGTGCCCGTGTAGCTGGCTACAGGGAAGTCAGTACCGCTGCTCAGTAAAAGCAGGATGTTATCTGAGTGCGTGCCCTGTGCCGAAACGCCAATGCCCGCAAAGATCTCTGGGCAAATGCCGCCTGGGTTCGCTGCCGCCACATTGACGTCGGCTCGCGTGCATGCAGTGGCTGTACCGCCATTGATAGACGCGAGAATATTGCTGGTTGGGATATTCAAGGTGCCGTTAGTCAAAGCAGCCGTATTGGTTGAAAAGTACGCGACGGTGAAGACATTTCCGCCACCTACGGCGAGGTTCCAACTAGTTGTGACCGCGATTGGCGCAGAGGCGGTGGCGTGTCTGAGGTCCGTTGGGTTGAAGACGATGCTGCTAGGTGATGCCGCTACCGTCAGCGAACTTTCAACCGCAAACGACATTGTCACAGCCGCTGCGTTGCTGCTTGTCTGGGCCTTCGACTGAGGCGCGGAAAAGAGGCTCAGCAGAAGTGCAGTAAGGACAAAAGTTGCTTGTTTGAAGAACTTCATTTTTGTGCTCCCTTATTAGTTTCAATCTGACTGCGCGGCCCGAAGCAGCCGCAAAACTTGTTTGTGTTACGCTGCACGAAGTGAACGATCTGCTTCCTTCGTTTCGAGTGCAGAATGGACTGAGAATGAAGGCACCTGAGAAGGTGTGGGGGCAAGGGTTAACTTGCAAGGTCCATCGAACAGCGCCGGCGTTTCAGCGGCAAGCCGTTCGATTCCACTTCTTATCGATTCAAAGATTGGTGATAGAGTGCATGAAGGTCGCATGTCGGGTCATCTCCGAGGTGCAGGTTAGGGGCTGCCCGGTGCTTCCGGCACCGTGTTAGCCGCGCTTTGACGCTAAAGTCACAGTAAATATATTGCATTATTAAAGATATGGTACTGAAGTTTAAAAAGTGGTTAATATGATACCTGTACCAATATGACCTGCGGACACTGTACCGTCGCTGCCTGACTACCTTGGGACGAAGTGGACTTTGCGAGCCCTGGCCGCTGTGCTAGGACAATAAGTTGGGAAACCAGGGAGGAGGTCAGCTTTTTTCACTTTTGACGATTGTGCTTGGATCACGGCGCTCGGGAATAATTCGCTTGCCTGATAAAATCTAAAAGGACAGGTAACATCGCAATTGCCCGATCATCCACAGACCAAGCCACGGAACAATTGATCGGATGCGACAAGGACGGGCTGCGGGCGCGAGTCTCCGACTTCGGACTCTCTGGAAGTGTCAATCCCAATCCCTTTGCTAAGTAATATGAGTCTGACACAACTCTATGTAATCCATCTCAAAATCGGTTGTTCAACAAGCTGCTAAACAGGCTGCACAACGTGCTGCCTTGTCGGACCGGTAACTAACTGCAGTGGGAGCCGAACAGATTTCGGAGACTTCGAAAGCCACGTTAGTTTCGTGGCAAGTTTTGCGGCCTCAGAGTGATGGCCATAGATTATCCACGTCGGGCGGCGACGACTGCATCCGTTAGCGTCGAAAGCCATTGAAGAGGACAGTCAATACATGGATGGTGAATGGGTATATACTGGCGGCGATTAGGGCATCACCAATGTTCGCTTGCTTTGGCCCACCTTCCTAGCCGAGAAAAAAGCAGGCCTACCGTTTCCATCTAGTGCAACTTGCCCAGGCAGTGGCGACCTTAATGTCTAAAATGTCTAAACAGAGATTCAAGTTACGTGAGAAACAAATTGAAGGGCATGCCCTGAATCTTTCCGAAGCAGATATTGAGGCGATCAATCTCAGTTCCAAAGTAGTAGTAGCAAATCGAAAGTTGCAGAAGGCGCTTGGAGCAATCACGGGTTGGCGCCTCGCTTCCCAAACCGGGATCCCCAAGAATAAGTTCAGGTTGATTGTCGCGTATGAGGATGCTTTAGGCGACCTAGGGGAAGCTCTTATGCGGGCGACCCTCAAGCGAATGCAGGGAACTCGGCCCAGGCGGTAAAGGGCATTTACTTACTATTTGTCTAAAAGCTCGGCCATTGTAGCTCCCAAGGCCTTCGCCACAGCCCGTAGAGTTTGGAGGCGAGGGTTAGCTGCGGGATCGTTTTCAAGTCGCCAAATCGTATGGGTGGTCACACCTACCTGATGCGCGAGATTTTCCTGGCTAATTCCCGCTTTTATTCTAAGCCGCCGTACGTTTGCTCCCTCTCGGGACCGGTGATAAGCAGATTTCATATTTCACAAGTAAAATTCTTTATCCGCGCTTCGACAAATTAGCTCCTCACCAGCGTAGAGGCAGTCGCAGCCATTTAAGCTAACTTAGAGCACGTTTCATTCCTATACGTTCTTACAGGACTCTAGTTGTGTAAATGTATATATAAATGCGGTCTTTTATATTGCCCTATATAACTTACACATGCTAAATCCAGTTCCGCGAGCGTCACTGGGATAGGGGCGGCGCGGCATCACAAGCCGCGTGATAGCTAGAAAAATGCCATCCCGGGAAATAGAACCAGAGGAGCAGGAGAGACTAATCAAAGAGTCTGACGTAAATACACCGATGGCGTTCTGGGAAAAACCCCCTGTAAAACAACTCATGCAGGTCGAGATGGCTGGAAAAATCGCCCAAAGTTGTCGTAATTGTTTAGCGCGTAGGGACAGTTAAGTCCAGAGGCTTGGGCTGAGAACAGTGATGAAGCATACCCTGTGCTCCGCAAAAAATCCATACACCGCGAATTTATAGTCACAAATTCGCATGCGACACACAGTTGCCCCTCCCAGCACACTGGTGGCAATGCTCCCAGCTCCATGAGAACAGCTCATTCCCTGCTTCGCCTGGTTTCTATACTTCTCGATCTGGCCCAGGGCGCTCTGCAGTTCCTACTGTTGGGGACGCGTTCGAGCGCTGCCCTCAAAGCGGAGAATATTTTCCTCCGTAAACAGCTGGCCCTCTACCTGGAGCGCGAGGCTAAGCCGCGACGGGCGACCGACGCTACTCGGCTATCTATGGTTCTACTCTCGCGGCTTTTTGCATGGCAGAGTGCCTTGATCAACGTCAAGCCCGAGACCTTCCTCGGCTGGCATCGGAAGGCTTTTCAGTTGCTCTGGCGATGGCAAATCGAGGCCTCGCGGCAGGCCACGACTGCGCGAAGAGGTACAGAAATTGATCCAGAGAATGGCTCGGGAGAATCCGACGTAGGGAGAGGAGCTGATTGCCGCGGAATTGCTCCTCAAACTACACATTCGCGTCTCGCCTCGGACGGTCCGACGCTACATGCCTCTCGGCACTGGACCGAGGAAACGCGTTCCTTCTCAACATTGGATGACGTTCGTACGAACGACTTATCGGTTTCATAACGCTTTGCATCTACAAAAAAGTGATACGTCTTTGGATGCTCATTCATGGACAACCTCGTGGTAAAAAAAACATAGCATGACTATGGCCAGTCGCAAAAGACAAGGCCCGAAAGCTGCTTCAGGAAACATGCAATGCCGCGGCGGCGTTTCTTCCGCGGTGCGGCTTGACGATAATCTCCACGTCGTGATCGAGCGCAACGAGAAAGCGCAGCAATCGTTCCACCGAGAACTGCCGAAATTCTCCGCGCAGCATGTTTGAGACATCCGGCTGTTTGATACCGAGCAGCTCGGCGGCCTCAGCCTGCTTAAGGCGGCGGCTTTTCATTATGCTCTCAATCTTGAACACAAGCTGCGCCTTTACCAGATGTTCTTCTGCATTAGGAATGCCGAGATCCTTGAACACGTTCCCGCTTCCAACTTCGTATCGCTTCTTGCTCATGCGTTTCCCCCTTCGGCTATTTTCTCGGCCTCGCGCACACGCTTTTCGATTAGCTCGACATCTCGCCGAGGTGTCTCGCGCCCCGTCTTCGATTTCTTCTGAAACGCGTGCAGGACATAAACGGTCCCTGCGTATCGCAAGGTATAGACGGCGCGGAATGTGTCGCCGCGAAAATCTTTGACCACTTCCAAGACCCCTGCCCCGCCAAAACCACTTAGCACCTTGGCGTCGTGGTGCTTGCCACCTCGCTGGGCAACGTAGATGGCATAGCCCATGTGATCCTGGACAGGATCGGGAAATGCGCGCAAATCCCTGCGGCTCGACCCCACCCAGACCACCGGCTTGAGAGGCAGCTCCTCGGTCATTAAGGTCAATATAGTGATTTCACTATACTATGTCAAGGGCGCAGCTATCCCTTTGAAGATCAGCGAGGAGCTACGACAGCCTTCCGATGTCGCTCCGGGTTGCGGTCTTTGCCAGTGAGTGTATTAAGATGTTTTCGGCATGAGCGCACGGATATTTATTAGCGGTTTATTGGAGGTTTTGGCAGGGACAGCTGCTACTGCAGGCACCGCTGGCAAAACGTGCGAGGGCATGCAAAACTTGCAAACGCCTTATCCTCTAGGGCTTTACGCTAAATCGTTGATTCCACGGTTGGGGACGTAGTTCAGTTGGTTAGAACGCTGCCCCCTTCCCGCACACTGTCACGGACGGTTCGGCTCTTTCTTCGAAAACATTTGACAGCAGCAGCGCAGAATCCCACTTTCAGCTCGCGACGGGTCTTCGACAGCCAGTCGGTGTGCGCGAACCGCAATTGCAGGAGTGTTGCCAGTGTTTCCGTGGGAGAAACTTTGGGTGCTGCATCAGCAAGCTTGAATCGCGGCGCTCCTGCTTCTCATCGATCGGAATTTCAGTATGCCGAGGACACATTATCTCGCGCGATCAGTTCGCGACTGAGGTTAAGGAGTTCTACTTCTGTGGATTGCTCCGGTCCTTTGAATCCCCGGGGAATAGCCATAATTATAGTGAAACAGGCCGCGATAGGTTACAGGCAAGAGGCTACAGGTGACAGCGGAAATCGCTCCTGTCGGTCCTCAAGGTCCTCGAAGATTGGCGTGCTGGGCGCTTGGATTTTGAGCTAAACTGGAGAAACAGGATAAGAAAAATGGCGCTTGATTGGTCACAATGCCCCGCGGTCGAAAGCATTCCGGGAAAGGTAAGCGGCGCCTGGGTACTTCGTGGCACCCGCATGCCGGTCTCCGTCATCTTTGAAAATTTGGAAGCGGGTGCCAACATCGACGACATCATGGATTGGTTTGAAGGTTTGGATCGCAACCAGATTATCGCCGTTATCGAATTCGCTGCCCGCAGTCTTGACGAGACTCCTTCGTCCGCTCTTAGGCGCTGATGTTCGTTCTCTATGACCAGGGTACTCCTGTCCCTATGCGTCCATTCCTCAAAGAACATACGGTCCAAACAACCGCGGAGAGAGGGTGGGACACGCTCGAGAACGGCGAATTGCTAAAGGCCGCTGAGACCGCCGGATTTAATGTGCTGGTCACTCCCGACAAAAATATCCGCTACCAGCAGAATTTGACGGTTCGCACAATCGCGCTTGTCGTGCTGGGCAATCCGCAATGGCCAATACTACGCCTGCATATGGAGCGTGTCGTCGCTGCGGTGAACGCGGCGGGTCCGGGCAGTTACACCGAAGTCGAAGTACCTGAATGCTGACACCGGCCCCCAGAAAGGCACCGCCGCTCTCTTCCTAGTTCGTCTCTTGCAGCACTCTGCGTTGGTATCGGTTCCGCATGAGCGCAGTAGTTCTTACTGGCGGTTTATGGCGCTTCTTCCAGAAAAACTGCTATTGGAGGCAACCCAGGGGGACAGTGCGCCCCATGCAAATCCTGCAAAGGCTTTATTTGTAGGGTTTCACTGGTTTCACTCTAAGTTGTCGATTCCACGGTTGGGACTGGTTCAGCTGGTTAGAATTCAGCTAGTTCTTGTGCCCAATCTCCCACTTTTGCCACATTTCGTGATTCGCAATCATTGGCAGGAAGACGCCCCCTACAACAGACCGCGCCTGGAATCCCTGTTGCCTTCCATCAGTCGTCCAGTACCAATCGGTTAAAGGTACCCGGCTTGGAGACGTCCTGATAAATCGCTGGAGGGGTAGAATCATGCGGTCAAACTCCTGCCGGTTGTGGGCGAGCGTGGCCGTCCAGACCTCCCAATCCAGCTTCGTGTAGTCGCTTCGGTTGTCGAGTGGCAAACCAAATTCATTGAGGTGCGCCTTGTAAAACTGCGACTCCGTTCGGGCAACGCTCGGCGGGAATACGTTGAGGTCGAGAATTCGATCCCACACGAGATTGTATTTCTGACTCCATGTCCCGGGCTTATCAAATGCGAGGCGGAAATGATCACCATCCCCCGCCAACTGTACCCACCTCTCCGCCATATTGCGGCTCACGTCGCGAAATTCGAGCGCCTCGGCCTTGCGGTTCGTCTTGTCTGCCAAAGCTGCGAAACCTGCCAGCGCCAGGATCGCTTTAATCGACAGATTCGAGTTATGTGCCAGGTGGCCAGAGAAATCGTCCGTGGAAAGCTGATTGGCTGGATCCATCCCCTCGTTTCGAAGATATTCCGCCCACCGTTGTAACTCGGGCCAATAGCGGTTGGCGAAATCGGCATTGCCCTCCGCCTTGGCCAGTGCGGTGAACATCAAAACCATGTTGCCGCTCTCTTCAACCGGCATCTGATTCTCTTCTGTACGTTCTCCTCCCCCGTACACCTGCCCGTTGGCCTTGGGATATGTGCCAAGGTCGTGTGGTGCGAACGGAAAGCGCCAGCGCCCTGTTCGCGTGTATTCCATCAACGGGCGCAATTCCGCCTTCAAGAGCTCGGGGTTGAAGAGCAAGAAAAACGGCGAGGAAGGATAGATGACGTCCACGGTCGAAATACAGCCGTTGCTAAAGTTCTCTTTCGGAAACAACATTGGCTGGCCATCGACGTCCACGACCAGCTTGTGAGCCGCAATCGTCTGCCGAAAAGCAAGGGTCGCGAGGTCGGCGTATGCTTCACCGCCGACCTGCCGCAAGTCGGAGGCGAGTCGCTCATCGAACTCTCGCGAGCGCCGATCGATTGCCGAATACTCTCGTTCTGCGGTCTCCAGGAGCTCGCCTATAGTCATACCCTTTCGACGCCAGTACGGACGCATCCACCGTCTCAAATACTCAATAGAATAGAGATCGTCGTAACCGACGAGGATGTGCCGCGAAACCGATTCTGAGCCCACGTGGCCAAAATCAAACGAGGCAGCTAGAAGGGCGCCTTCGCTGGCGCGCCGCGGCATATCGAGGTCATCGCTCACAAACGGTTTGCCCGCTGCGAAGATTGACTGCGCAGTTTCCTTCGCCTCCGTCGCGGAGCTGGCCCCAGACTGGTCCGGTACGGCGAGCAGCACCGAACCCCAATCGATCCGCAAGTTGTCGCCAGCCTTCTCTAGGACTGGTTGCCGAAAATTAGACGCGCGAAGAACCGTCATTCCCCTCAGTCGCGAACGAGACCACAGGACTTCCTGCGTCGGAGTATCCGTCGCCAGCACTGGCGATACTCCGAACAGGAGTTGAACCTCGTGTGAAGCACGGTCAGTGGCTGTAATAGTCGCCGTGACATAGCTAATTGGGCGTGCCATGACATCCAGCTCAAAAGGCAGTAGCGGAGAGAGGAACACAACTTCCAATCGGATGCCAGCCTCCTCAAAGCGGTACGTGGTGCGTGTGGCGGTCACCTCTAGGGCAGTCTGCCCGATACTGGGAATGGACTGGGGCCAAGTGCCCATCCATCGAAGAATCTTTCCATCAATTTTTACCAGCCCGATTAATGGCTGTACTGTGCCAGTCCAATGACGTGTTTGACCGTCTGTCAATCTGTCATTCATGGACCAGACGCTGAAGTACGGGTCATGCGTCAAGAGAGGAACCGCGGGCACGCGGACGGATTGGGCAAAAGAATCGACAAAAACCGAAGAGGCACAGAATAACAAAACGAGCCGGAAAATCAATTTTATGCGCAAGGAAGCCTCCAAGCAAAAATCGACTGATCACGCGTCTATCGGACAAACTGGAATAATAATCTTGTTGGGCAAAAAACTCTGTTGCCATGGATCGCAGGGACCGTTCCTTAGCTTTCAAGACGCCGGATCATTAGCCATTCGGCGAACTACGAATGTCCTCGGTGCGCGTTTCATGTACGGTCCGGAGAACTTAGAAATGGACGCGCTCATTTCGGACCTGGCTCGACTTCAAATATCTTGTAGCGATCTTGCAGCGCTTCCTTCTCCCGCGACTCCCTCCGTAATTCGGCTAACCTCTTGATCAAATCGGGCGGTTCTTTTTTGTCATCTGACCTGCGCAACGCCTGAATGAGGTGATACAGGGCGGTCTGGTCGGAGGGCAACAAACGGAGTGCCTCTCTCGCGTAGTGTTCAGCAAGGTTGATTTGATTCGACTTTAGAAAGAGGCCAGCTAAGGTCTCATGAGCGAGCACAAACTGAGGGTTCAGGTTGACGGCTTGTTCGCTCTCGCATATTGCCAAAACTCCGCACATCCCTGAATCCCTTTCTCGTAACAATGTTACAGGCGGCTGTACACGCTATCCATTCCAATCGCATTTTGAATTTTGCAACAGTCCGGAACATTTAAAGGAACGGCACAATCTGGCGCAGGATGTGTTGCGGAATACCTAACGAGTTTCTCCTCCCTGAACGGCTACTTCCTTCCGATAATCTCTCGAATGAATTCAGCTTCCTCCTGTCTATAAGGAATGCCATCTGTCCGGAATATTTCGTGAAACCAAATGGCGGGCTCGCGGTCCGTATAGGGATGCTGCCAGGAGTCCCATGGAAGATAGGTCTGCGTTTTTCCAGCTACCAGGCCCCAATTAATGGCGGCAACGTGATATTTCTTCGCGATGGGCAGTGAGCCCTGGAACGTGCTGCCATTTCCGCGTGCCATATACTCTGTGCAAAGAATCGGCCGGTGATAGGGTTGCAGCCAGAGAATGCGCTTTTCGAACTCCTCGGGCTTGTCGTAACTGTGGAAGGAAATCACATCGGACATCTCGATCTGGATTTTCTCCATGGCGTCCAGTTTGTCCGGCGAGGACCAGCCGTCCTTCCACACTCCGCTCGTCAAAGGCTGAGTTGGGTGCGCCTCGCGCGCCCACTCAAATACCCTCGGTAGAAGCGCTAGAATCAGTGCGACCTTGTTCTTCGGTTCCAAATCTTCATAACTTCCACGGTTTATGTTGTCTGGCTCATTCCATACGTCCCACCCGAGCACGCGCTTATCTCGTCCAAAAGCGCCGACAATGCTTTTCACGTACGCTTCCAGCCGGGGATATTGTGAAGAATCTCGTAATGCTTCCGCTCCCGGACTCTGTACCCACCCGGAATTGTGCACCCCTGGACGCGGCTCGTGCTGTTTGCCAAGCTGCGGGTTGGGGTCCAGCAGGAATCGAACAACACGAAAAGCGACTTAACGTGGTGCTTTTCCGCAATCTGGAGGAAGGTGTCGATACGCTTCTTGAAGCCAGCGGGATCCTGCTGCCAAGTCAGGTCGTGCAGAAAAACACGCATGGTGTTGAGCCCAATCGATTCCGCCCAACTGAGTTCCTTATCGATACCCGGGCGATCAAACGTGTCCGCCTGCCACATCTCCAGCTCATTGATTGCCGACGCAGGCGTGTAGTTGCTTCCAACGAGCCAAGGGTGTTTCGCATACCACTCGTTGGCGGCTTTTTCCGTCCAGCGTTCCGCATGCGGCTGGGATTTCGCTTGCGCGCCAGTCGCCAGGCCCATCGTAATGGCCAAGCCAATCCACAAATATTTCAACATTTGCATCCTCATGGTCTTCCTCCCGCCCCTTCGTATGCTCGCCGCAGCAACAACGGAGTGACAACGCTTCCGATTCAGTCGGCACCACCGATCACAAGGACGCGCTCGGTTCATGTATTTCCTTGAGTTTCTCTGCCAGATTTGCTTCCGGCGGCAAGTCCGCCGTCGAGATCCACCGCTTCAACACCCTGCGATGCTGCGCAGATGTAGATGTCCGGCCGACGATCTGTTTCGGACTCGTATTCAGCGGCAACTCGGCGCTGAAATTCCATCGCATCGGCAGCGTCCACCAGATTAATCGTGCAGCCGCCAAAGCCGCCGCCGGTCATACGCGCACCATATACGCCACGCTGCCGCGAGGAAATCTCGACCATGATATTTAATTCACGGCAACTGACCTCATAATCAGTCTGAAGGCTGCTATGCGAATCCGCCATCAACTTTCCAATCTTTCCAATTTCGCCGGTTTCAAATGCCTGCGCAGCTTCGCGGACACGAAGGTTCTCTGTGAGGACGTGGCGGCATCTCTTGTAGAGGGTGTCCGTAAGCCGATGGCGGTGTTCTTCGAGTTGTTCGAGCGTAACATCTCGCAGTGCTCGGATCACGGGCAAAACCCCGGCAAGACGGCGCACGGCTTCTTCACATTCTGCGCGGCGTGCGTTGTATTCGCTAGCCCCCAGTTCATGCTTGACCATGGTGTTGCAAATGACCAGTTGCAGATTAGGCGGCAGGCGAAAAACGCGGTAGTCGAGGGACCGGCAATCGAGCATGAGCCCATGGCCCGCGCGCCCGTGGCAGGAGATGAACTGATCCATGATGCCGCATCGTGCCCCAACAAATTGGTTTTCCGAGAGCTGGCAAAGTAGTGCGAGATTTGTGCGGTCAATCGCGAGGTGCGCTACATGGAGAAGCGCATACCCTACCGATACTTCGAGCGCTGCCGAAGAGCTCAATCCCGCTCCTAAAGGTATTTCCCCGGATATATAAAGGTTCGCGCCACGAAGACAATTCCCTGCCTGTTCCAGCGTCATAGCAACTCCCAGCGGGTAATCCGCCCATCGGTCACAACCACGCAACGGGAGTTTGTCGAGGTCTGCCTCAATCAATTCGGCAAAATTCTCCGAGAAGAGAACAAGTTTCCGGTCCGTGCGAGGAGCGATGGCCACCCAGCACGAAAGTCCGATGGCAGCAGGTAAAACGAACCCGTCGTTGTAATCGGTATGCTCGCCGATTAGATTCACGCGGCCCGGAGCACGATAGACAACCGCCGAAGTACCAAAGCGAGCCTGGAATTTCGCGAGCAGCTCAAGAGCCCTATTCATCCATATTTCCGAATGCCAGGATTAGGCGAAATGAACTGGTAATTTGCATGATCTCCACCGGGCAATCTTGCAGAAGCAGGTTGGGAGGGGCGAGATCGTAGTGGAAATGTGGACTGTCGTTCTTATCGAGGATAGGCAAGCGGGTCGTGGAATTAAGCTTTGCAGGAATGAATACACGGCCATGATGATCCGATCGATGCTGGTTAAACCCACATGTCCGAGCTCCTCGATCTGTTTGCTCGAATTCTGCCAATCGCCTGAACCAGCATTTCACCCACCACGCACCATGCGGGAATTCTGTCTGGTATTGCTGGACCTCGATAGATTAAAAGAGATTAACGACCGATACGGTCATCTGGCGGGAGACCGGGCGCTCTGCAGGCTGGCGCACATCTTGGCAGACTGCTGCCGGTCCGTAGACACCGCAGCGCGGCAAGGCGGGGACGAGTTTGCCCTGGTCCTGCCTGAGACCGGCCTAGCTGCCGCGAAAATGGTAGGAGACCGGATTTGCGGTCTCGTTACGAAAGATGCAGAAGAGCCAAGACTTTCCGTTAGCGTGGGAGTTGTCAGTTATACAAAGGATGCCGATACTATCGGAACCCTACTCCACGCAGCGGACCAGGCTCTTTATGCCAGGAAACGCTGGCAGGCAAAAGCTGCCCGCGTCTCTTAGTTGCTCTTGCCACACTTAAATCCCGAGTCGTTGTAATCGGGAACGTCAATTTGATATGAACGCGGCCTCCAAAGGAACGCCTCCGATGGATGAATATCATTCCCGCTCACGTGCTAGGTCACAAATACTCAGGCTGCGTCGTAGTTCCGAGGATAGGATCCAATATTCACTGCAAGCAGAAGAACAGCTTCTTCAATCGATTTCCGCCCGTGTACCCCTTTTGGAAGTTCTCGATAGAATCTGCAGCGCTATTAATTCTCAGATTGGCAACATGGTTTCGCTCATTTCCCTGCCGGACGACGATGTAACCGATGATGCCGCAATCGCCCGGATCGCAGCGCTTTTTGGTTTGCATGCTTTTTGTTCCGCAGGTGTTGTTGCGGAGAATGACGAACTGCTTGGATCTCTGGAGATGTACAGTTGCGTGCAGCGCCGCCCGTCTGCCCGCGAGTTTCACTTGATTGGACGCGCAACGTGTCTGGCCGCAATTGCGATCAAACGTCACAATGAGGCAGGCCATCATGGCTATGGGCTAGTGCCAGGACGTGTGCTCGAATTGCCAGTTTCCATGAACTAGTCCCCAAGCGGAGGACGGGCATGCACCCCGATAAATACATCCTGAAACATCGAATTGCCCCTGGGAGAAGGCGCTACAAGCGAGTCGAGGCCCGCCAGGGGGTGTGGGTCTATTGGGGCTGTGAAGAACTTGAGGATATTTCAGGAGTCCGGGATCTGAGCTTGGGAGGTCTGTTTGTCGCGACCCAAGAAACGCTGGCTGTGGGAGCGACGCTCAGGCTTGACTTTCTAGTCCAGGAAGGCGCGATCAGGGCCGCCGGTGTTGTGCGGCACGCAGAGCCCGGACGCGGAATGGGACTGAAGTTCACGTCAGTGCGTGGTGAAGATCTCCAGCACCTGGCGAAATTGGTGAATCGCTTGTCGGCTCATTCTAGTTTTCAGCATGCAATGAGGCAACCAGCTGTCTACTCCGGAAGGGAACAAACTTCTTGATACCATACCATTCCGGACACTCTCCGTGTACCGCGGTTCAGCGTTCCGCTGTTTTCTCGGTTTTCGACGATTCGTAGAATCAATAACCTACGTAGTATCAATCTTCGCAAGCTAAGCGCCTTTTGGCTTCACCGCGCGCCAGAAAGAAACTGCTCCGAACATCTCGTGCTCCGCGAGCCCGTTTAAGAACCAGCGATTCGCGATTGCATCTCTCCTCCCGAGACCAAGAAGGCGAAACTTGCGGGGTAAATTGAAAGCTCGCAGATGAGGGGGGCTCGGCCTCCGCATCTAAGTTTTGTTTCGAGGCCACCTGCGGGTCCGTGAACGAATGGTTTATGTGGACTTTCTCGTAGAGAGTGTCCAAATGAGGACAGACTCAAGGCTTTCTCGCTTGTAATATGCCCCCTCCGATGGCGAGCGAGAGCACGCCACAAGGACCGACCGAAGAGACCGGACCAACATCCGGCTCCGTAGGAATCTTCGCCCTTTAGGGAGAGGAGGATGTCAATTGCCCTAAGCCTAGAAGGAACAACCCAAAACCATTTCGCAAAAACCAGCGAGATAGCCACAGCACCCTCTATTCAAAAATCTGACGGCTCAGAATTGCGAGGCCAGCCTATGCTCGGTAGGTGAGCACGGGAGAGGAGCAACTTTTTCGGACCTGGATGTTGACCGAGCACGCTGGAGCCGCGTATGAACCGAGTTTGTTAGCAATAAAAAATCAAAGGGAGAATTGATGAAAGTAAAGTTGCAACGAGCAGTAATCCTCTGGTGCATTGGACTATTCTGTGTCCTTTCTGCTTCAGCACAAACTACAGCACCAAGTGTGAGTTTCACGGTTCCGATCATCTCTTCCACGGATGTCGCCCTCAATCAGAAGATTGCCGTTATGTTCAGTGAGGCGATGAATCCTGCAACGGTCACCAGGGCAACCTTTACATTAAGAAGAGCTAACAATGAAGAAGCTGAAGATGATGACCGCGTGACGGGCGTTGTCAGTTACGCCGGGGTGACGGCAACCTTTACTCCGAGAAATAACCTTGCTCCTGACACTAAATACACCGCCAGGGTCAGCCATCGGATCAGGAGCTTGACAGGCAATGAGCTGGCCGAGAACTTTAGCTGGAGCTTTACTTCCGGTGCGACTCTCAGCACAGCTCCACCAGCGGTGAGTTTCACCATTCCCCCTCTAGTCCCTCCGGTAGTGACGGGCGCCTTGTCACCAGTCGCTGCTTTGTCACCAGTCGCCGCTGCTGCTGTCACCGTTGTTGGCAATGGCGGAACTGGCGTGCCGATCAGCGGAGCAGTCGCGGCCACTTTCAGCGAAGCGATGGACCCACTGACTATCACCGGCTCCAACTTTACATTGACGCAGGGGGTTACACCCGTGGCAGGCGTTGTCAGCTATGCTGGCGTGACTGCTACGTTCACACCGACTAGCTTTCTCGCGCCGCTGACCGTCTACACGGCCACGGTAACAACCGGGGCGAGAAGCCTGACAGGCAATTCTCTGGCTGCTGATTTTAGCTGGAGTTTCACCACGGGCGTGACCCCGGACACGACACGTCCACTTGTGAACGCTACCGTTCCGGCCAATGGAGATTTAGGCGTGCCTGTCAACCAGAAGGTCGCCGCCGTCTTTAGCAAAGCCATGGATCCGTTGACGGTCACAACGGCAAACTTCGCCCTGCGGCAAGGGACCACGGGGGTACCAGGCATCGTGAGCTACGTCGGCCTGACCGCGACCTACATACCGATAAGCAGTCTCGCGCCAAACACGGCATACACAGCGCAGGTGACAACGGGAGCGAGAGATTTAGCAGGCAATGCCCCCGCGGCAGATTTTACTTGGAGTTTTACGACCGGTGCGACTCTGGACACGACGCCACCGATTGTGACTGTTACCGTCCCGACCAGTGGAGCTACAGGGGTAGCGGTCAACCAAACGGTCAACGCCACGTTCAGCAAGGCGATGGACCCCTTGACGGTTACTGCGGCTAATTTGACGGTGACTGGTCCGAGCGGGGCCATAACAGGAATCGTCGCTTATGATGTCATCAGCCAGATTGCGAGCTTCATACCGACGAACAATCTTGCTGCCAACTCCGTTTACACCGCTACAGTGACGGGAGCCAAAGACTTGGCAGGAAATGCTGCCGCTAATTTCAGTTGGAGCTTTACCACCGCAGCAGTACCGATACCAGCCGGTCCGGCACCTGTCGCTCTTGGAGCTGCATCCACATTTGAAATTTTGGCGGCCTCTACGGTCACCAACACTGGACTGACCACGGTCAATGGGGACTTGGGACTTAGTCCCGGCACCGCGGTAACGGGATTTCCTCCTGGAATCGTCAACGGAACGATCTACGCTGGCGTTCCGGCTGCTGCCTTGGCACAGCTCGACTTGACCACCGCGTATAACGACGCGGCGGGACGAACCGTCGGCGCTATCCTGCTCACTGATGCAGAGAACCTTGGTGGCCTAACTCTTGCACCAGGACTCTATAAATCCAATTCCTCGCTAGCAATTTCTAGCGGGGATCTCACGCTCGATGCTAAAGGCGATGTCAACGCCGTCTGGATATTTCAGATGGGTTCGACGCTTACCACGACCGTTGGACGTAAGGTAATCCTGGCTAACGGAGCTAAGGCGGCCAATATCTTTTGGCAAGTTGGCAGTTCGGCCACTTTAGGAACGGGCTCTGTGTTCGAAGGAAACATCCTGGCTCTGGCTTCCATCACCGTAACGACTGGAGCAACAGTGGATGGACACTTGTTTGCCAGGACGGCTGCGGTGACGCTGGATACCGATGTTGTTTCAATTCCGGCACCGTAGATCAGAATCCCTTGGCCGCGTGACACCTGCTAGCGCGGAGCGGGAAGGAAGCAGGTTTTTTCTATGGGGGTTGGTGATGAGGGATTTTACCATCGAAGAAATTGCCGAGCTGGCGGACTGGGCCGAGATGAAAGAACGAAAGAGCGTGAGGCACAGGGTCAGGATGCCAAGAAAGCATATGCAGGATTGCGTCAGAGGGCTGACTGGGTGATTCGTCATGATGTCAAAGAGCGTCTCGCATCGGGAAAGTCATCAAAGGTGATGAATGCATACATAAGACGGAAAGACGGAATGAAGGTGACAAGTGCGTGTGTCGGAGATGTATCTGAAATGTTCGGCCCGCTGTTCATCTCAAAAGCAAGCAAGCATTCCGGCTTCAGGATGCTTTCCAGGCTCTGCGTGTCGTAATACCTGAATCCGTCGTGAAAACGTAGGGTGAATGTGATTTTTCGCCCTATTTGACGCAGTTTTTCTTAACGTTCGGCTGTCTGACTAATTCCTAACGCTCTGTTAG
>Ga0193747_1000148_pt1 | contig 31569 bp, 34 predicted proteins | sample L1m2metaG_FD_143048 | JGI IMG/M metagenome (GOLD analysis project Ga0193747, IMG submission 143048) | Soil microbial communities from a riparian zone of the East river system, Colorado, United States - L1m2 | ecosystem: Environmental > Terrestrial > Soil > Riparian zone | place: USA: East River... | reverse complement strand
TTGACGATAGCGGCCATGTACGGCCATGTCTTCCCGAAACGCAGTAACCTTTTCCGGAAATTGACCTTCCGTCTCAGCCCGCAGACGCTCAACCCATTGAGCAAGCGTGCCGCGCGTGGCGCTATAAAGCCGATCTACTTCTTCGTCCGTCAGTTTTTGCGTGAGCTTGACAGGAGAAAGTTGCGCCGCGAAAAGGATCTCGTCTGAGTAGGCATTGCCAATGCCGCTAAACAAATGCGGATCTGTCAGCGCGCGCTTCAAAGTATGGTTTTCGGATTGTAGCGCTTCAGCAAACCGCGCGCGACTGAGGTCAAAGATTTCCAGTCCTCCGGGATCGAGGCTCTTAAGACCTTCGTTGCCTTCGACGACATGCAGGGAAGCACGCCTCTGCGTGCCCGCCTCAGTCAATGAAAGCGTCCCGTTGTCGAATTGAAAGGTAGCTAATTGAGCCTTAACTTTGGTGGCAGAACGCCGTGCGGGGCGCACCGCGATCTCATCCTTCCAGTGAAGTCGGCCGGCGATCATAAGATGCAGCACCAACCACAGATCTTCTTCCACACAGATGCAAATGCGTTTGCCTAGCCGGCGGACTTCAAGAACTTTCTTACCTTCAATGGCTGAGAGTGGCGGCGCCGCCGTGCGCAGGAGAAACGGCGAGAGCAGATGGACCCTTTCGAGCGTTCGTTCGATAATTCGCTTTTCCAGCGCTTCGATATAGACGACGATGTCGGGGAGTTCGGGCACAAATGATTTCTTATTGAACAAGCCTCACCGAGTAAAATGTGCGATGCCTAGCTCATTCCTTAGGTTCTCGTTCCGTGCTTTCGGGAGTTAACCGGCGCTCGAATCGCAGCAATTGGTTGTCTAATTTAAGCTGGAGTTTCTCTCGCTCGTGATCGTCTTTCTCACTGACGCGATGGATCTCATACGCGAGGCGCTGAACCATGGTAGATAAGTCCTTAACTTCCTGACGCAAATCCTTGATATCCTCCCGATTAGTGCGCGTCTCGTGGGTCAGTTGAAATAACCATTTGACCCATTCAGCGATTTGCTGCCACATGGTTCAAGCTGCTTTCTATGTTAACAAGGATGGTGCGAGTCTCTGCCTTAAGCCGGTCAATTTCTTCCTGATCTTTCTGCATTTTGCTATGCTCGCTTTCCATCCCGCGAAACATTCTCTCGATCTCGGCCTTGAACTCAGACTCTTTTGATGACATGTCTGCGGTCAAACTCTTGTTCATAAATGAAATCCCCCACATTCGAGTCTACCTCTTGCCTTGGTATTGCTCAATTCGAAAACTCTACAGCCGACAGATAAGCAACTCTCGCTCGTAGATCGTCTCGGGTGGCAGACGGTCGTGTAAATCGAGAAACAACTCTTCGTGGCCGAGCACTTCCTGGCGCCACGCGTTGCGATCGAAGGCTTGCAACTCTTCGAACTTCTTTTTAGGAAAGTCGAAACCGCGCCACTCGATGTCTTCATAGTGCGGCACCCAGCCAATCGGAGTCTCTTTGGCGAGCGCGCGGCCATGCGCGCGATCGACAATCCATTTCAGCACCCGCATGTTTTCGCTGAATCCCGGCCAAATAAAGTTTCCATCTTTATCTTTGCGGAACCAGTTCACGTGAAAGATACGTGGGGTCTCTGTGAGCGAGCGCTGCATGCGGATCCAGTGACGGAAATAATCGCCCATGTGATAGCCGCAGAACGGCAGCATGGCCATCGGATCGCGGCGCACTTTCCCGATCGCGCCAAACGCCGCGGCAGTCATCTCTGAGCCCATTGTCGCGCCGATGTAAACGCCAGAACTCCAGTTGAATGCCTGATAGACGAGCGGCATCGTCGTGGGACGTCGTCCCCCGAATATGATCGCGCTGATCGGAACGCCGTCGGGTTTCTCCCAATCAGGATCTATCGTCGGACATTGCGAAGCCGGCGCGGTAAATCGAGCATTCGGGTGAGCGGCCTTGGCGCCAGTCTCTTTCGCGATTGTGGGGGTCCAGTTGTGGCCCTGCCAGTCCAGACATTCCGACGGCGGTTCGTCGGTCATGCCTTCCCACCAAACGCCGCCTTCGGGCGTTAAGGCCACGTTGGTGAAGATTGAATTCTTCGCCAGCGTGGCCATCGCGTTTGGATTCGTCTTGACTGATGTACCCGGCGCCACTCCGAAGAACCCAGCTTCGGGATTGATCGCCCGCAAGCGTCCATTTTCGTCCGGCTTGATCCAGGCGATGTCATCGCCTACGGTCCAAACTTTCCATCCTTCAAATCCTGCCGGCGGAATCAGCATGGCGAAATTGGTTTTACCGCAGGCGCTCGGAAACGCCGCGGTTACGTAAGTCTTCTCGCCTTGCGGATTCTCGACGCCGACGATCAGCATGTGCTCGGCCATCCAACCTTCGTCGCGCGCAATGTTTGACGCGATGCGCAGCGCAAAACATTTCTTGCCCAGCAGCGCGTTCCCGCCGTAACCGGAGCCATACGACCAAATCTCGCGCGTCTCGGGGAAATGAACAATGTACTTTTCTTTGTTGCACGGCCAGGGAACGTCTTTCTCGCCGGGCGCGAGGGGCGCGCCAATCGAATGCATACACGGCACGACGCGCTTGTAGTCTTTATCAATCTCTGCATAAACGGGCAGCCCGATGCGGGCCATGATGCGCATGTTCACGACGACGTAAGCCGAATCGGTGAGTTGCACTCCGATCTGCGACATCGGCGAGCCAATCGGTCCCATGCTGAATGGCAGTACGTACATGGTTCGTCCCTGCATCGAGCCGTCAAAAAGCTCTTTCAATTTCCGACGCATTCGAAAAGGCTCTTCCCAGTTATTCGTGGGACCAGCCGCGTCTTTCGAGAGCGAACAGATGAAAGTGCGGTCTTCGACGCGAGCGACGTCACTGGGGTGCGAACGCGCATAGTAACAACCGGGCCAGAGCTCTTCGTTGAGCTTGATGAGCGTGCCGCTCGCGACCATCTCAGCTTTTAGCGCTTCGTCCTCTTCTGGCGAGCCGTCGACCCAGTGAATTGCGGCGGGTTTGGTCAGATTCGCCATCTTCTCGACCCAATTAAGCAGGTGCACGTTGGTGCTTAGCGGTGTCGCCGGATCGCGTTCGATCGTTTTCTGAACCGGAGAACTCATGATGCCTCCATTTGATTATTTCTGGCGGTGTTACTTAAATCTAATCCTTACATCAGAGAGCATTTGGAAGCAAGTTGCTGCGCCGAACTGGCATAGACTTCACTGTCTCTGGATTCGTGACGATTTACACAGACTAAAGTCTATGCTACTTCCTTCCATATGATCGCACTGCCGGCGCGTGAAGCCTTCAACGCAACAGAGAGGAGCTTGATCCAGCGACTGAGTACGCCACGGCGAGTCCAACGCTGGCTGACTTCGCTGCCTTACAACTGGGAAACGCAGGGTGGAACCATGCGGTCGTTTCGCCAGGTGGTGAAGCGAAACGAAGCACACTGTTTGGAAGCCGCCGTTTCAGCCGCTGTGATCCTGGAACAGCACGGGTACCGGCCGCTTCTGTTGGACATCGAGTCGGTGGACCTGCTCGACCATGTTCTGTTCGTCTTTCAGAAGAACGGACTATGGGGATCGATTGCGCGATCGCGCGACATTGGTCTGCATGGACGGAAGCCGGTCTTTCGCACTCTGCGACAGTTGGTTTGGAGTTACTTCGATCCTTACATCGACATGACCGGCCGCATCAAAGGCTATGGCCTAACGAGCCTTTATGATCTCGGCAATTACGATTGGCGCTTCAATCCTAGGAACATGCAAAAGATCGAAGATCACCTGCGCGCAATTCCGCATAAAAAACTTCATTCGTCCGATCGTCGTTATGAGTACTGGCACGAGCGCTACCTGAAATATAAGCAGCGCCACCCTGATCGATCGCCGGCGTACTATGACAATCGCAATCAATGGATGCTCTAGTTATTCTTTGCCGGAGCAATTTGCTTTGCGCTTTTTCTTTTTGTCTCGATCAGCATGTGACAGATGACTGACGCGATGATGATCGCACCCCCAACAATCGCCCAACCCGATGGCCGCTCACCGATAAAGAGAAAAACCCAAATCGGATTCAACACCGGTTCGACATAGCCGATGATTCCCGCGTCGAGCGAGCGCACACCACGCGCCATCGCCAGCGTGAAGAGCAGGTAAGCAAATCCAATTTGCACTATGCCGAGATAGGCCATGCGCGCGACATCGCCGGCGCCAATTCCGCGCTGCATTGCGCCGAAAAATGCGGGCGCGCACATCAAGACTACAAGTAGATTGCCGTAGATCGCCGACGAAGCGCGGTTCACAGCTCGGGCCTTCGAATGCCGCAGCAGCAGAAAGAAAAGCGCGAAGCAAACTCCCGAGGCCAGCGCCAGCAAATTTCCGTTTACATCCTGCGGGCGTAACTTGCCCACGAAGAAGAGCGACATCCCAGCGACGCAAGCAGCAACTGTGACCAGGTCGCGCGAGCGAAACTTCTCTCGGTAGAAAATTGGTTCCAGGATCAGCACATAAACCGGCGCCGTGTATTGGAGAAAGATTGCGTTAGCGGCGGTCGTGAGTTTGGTGGCGAGCACGAAAAGCAACAGCAACGCTGCGTAAAGGAGGGACGTAATCGCGCTGATGCGATTGACTCCGAGACCTTCCCGTCTCGTGAAGACCGCGATGGTGATTGCGGCAAGCAACGAGCGCCCGAATGACAGTTCGAAGGCAGAGAGATGCGTGGCTTTGATGAAGAGACCGCCCGTGCTCCAGAGGATGGCGGCGCCGAGGACCAGCAACAACGGCGAGTATGACTGGGCCTGCGGTGATGTCACTTCATCTTGAGCTCCGGAAGTAGTGGCGATTCCGGGCGCGGAATGAGCTGCTGATTGGGACAATCGACTAAAAGATCCAATACTTCCAAGATCTCCTGTCCCAGTAGTGGCTCGCTATTTGGCGGGCCGACGACGCAATCTACGTCAGTCGTGCGATTGCCGACCTTCACGGTAACAACGCCAGCGACTGGACGTTCCTCTTTACGCTCGTCGGCGTAACGAACGACGATTTTCCCAATTTCGCGAAGACCCAAGGCCTCAACCTGATCCTGGTGCAAAACTAGTCTGACGGCACCGCTGTCGACCAGCAAACCAGTTGTCAGTTTGCGAACTTCTTGTTCTGCCAACTGACCACGATGTACAAGTTCGCGATCAACTGCGTTCTCTAAGTCGACTTTGACTTTTACCTCACCCATAACATCCCCGTGAATAATCCTAGCACGATCCACTCTGGGCTCAGAGAAATAGTCGACTCGTAGAGTCATAATCCCTTGGCGGCAATTACTGAAGCCTTCGACTAAGCAGCGCATTATCTGAATCGTCCTTCAGATTGACACTGGGGATGCTCTCCTCCTCATGGAGGGAGCGCAAGTACTTTCCAAACTGTCCGTTCCATGGCGGAATCACGATCGAAACCGCACCCAGTGACTGGGCCTGACAAGCGAGCCGAATCAGCGGCTTCGGTTCAGCAGTGTCGATGTAACCGAACTCTTTGATCTTCTTTCCTTCGCGCGCGCCTACGTCGGTGAGTTTCTCAACGCCACCGAGCACACCTACCCAACACGTGCCGCATGAAGCCGAGCGGCATTCGACGGGAATTGGTCCTTCGACGCGACGCGGATCGATGGCCTTCCAGTCGCGCGTCTGATCCTTGGCCGCGCCCCAGGCAAGGTCCTGAGCTTCGCGCAGCTTGTATTGCGCGCCTTCGTCATTTTCGTCCCAGGTCACGGTCCATTGCTTGTCTACCGTCTTCAAAAATCCTAAGAAGCCCTGACTGTCATCTTTCGCGCGCTCGCGCAAAATTCCTTCGGGAGATTTCTTCGCATGCTTGCGATCAATTGTGATGGCGCCCGGCGCGCGTTTGAATGCCGGCAGCCCTGCCTGTTGCACGGTCATGAAAGCCACGGCTGTGATGCCGACGAGTAACGCTTGGTCGATTCTTGCTTGTTCGCCGACGCCATGCGCGACCTCGAGAATTTGATCGGCAAGCGAGGTAGCATAGACTTTAGTCTGTGACTCATTCGATACAGACTGGCGCCCGTGCCATTGATCGGCATATTGCTCGACCGCCTTCTTCACCTGCGGCCAGAAGCGATGGCCGTAAAGAAAGCGATGTGAAGTATCGATCTGGTTTTTCAATTCGTAGTCGCCCTGCAAGAGCAATTGCGCCGCCAGCTTCTCGCGGTCGTCAACTTGTTCCAGCGCGCGGAATAGCGGCAGCGGATAGAACGCAAACCAGATTTGGGTCGCGTTACGATCCACCTCGTGAATTGATCGCTGCAACGTCGCCAAAGTCGCCGACCAAGCTTCTTCGTCGTGTTGATTCAGGAAGATTTCAAAGGAAGTTTCGTTGTTCATGGCTGTTAGATTGGAATTGTCCGGTTAATGAAAACGCCTAGTCTAGCAGTCTTTAGCGGAGGATGAAAAGTGGCGTTACAGAACCGGGAGCGGTAGCGACCGGCCTCCCTGCGTCTCGACTCTGCAACCGACGAACTGGCCGGTCGCTACCGCTTCCGGTTCTGTAACGTGTTGACAACGCTCAAATGAGCTAGTAAAAGTCGTTTCAGATTTAGCGGGAGCGGCATGGCGGAAGAAACCAGTCAGAAGGCAAAAACCGGAAAGACCTTCGATAGTGCTTATGGATTCTCGTTCAGCATTGCCATCGGCCTGGCCCTGTTTATCGCGGGCCTCGTGATTAGCCTCACACTTGGACAGGGGACCAACATCGGCTTGATTTTCGGCATCCCGCTGCTCGTGGCCGGCCTGATCATCCCCCTCTTCATGATGCGCGATCTCTTCAAGACAAACGAAATCCAAGAGCCTTGCCCCAACTGTGGCACGATCATCAAGACGTCAGATGCGACCTTGCAACTTAAGTGTACGAGTTGTCAGAAAGTGATTAACGTGCGCGAGGGGCAGTTCGTTCTTGGCGAATAATCAGGTCACCGGCAGCCAGGCCCGCGTAGAATAATCGCTGATCGTTAACGCGAATAAGATCGCCATCCAGAAAAGCGCCGCCGCAATAATCAAAGCGATGAGCCGCGGACCGTAACGCACGTGCATGAAATAAAGAATGACCAGCGTGGCTTTGATGACTGCGATGGTGAGGGCGACGACGGCATTCAGCGGACCGGGAAAGTTGTAGAACGCCACCCATGCGGTCACCCCGGTACCCACCAGGAGCGCCAGAAAAATCGTGACGTAAACGCGTGGATAAACTATGTGTTCGCTCATAAATCAAGAAATCAGAGATCAGAAGTCAGCGATCAGCAAAAGCATGCCTGCGCTTCCAGCCAATTCACACTTCGAGATTCCAAATTCAAAATTCCTACCCTAAGTGTCCTGCCAAATGGCGGCCTAATAAATAAAGCAGCGGAAACAAGAATATCCAAACAATGTCCACAAAGTGCCAATAGAGTCCTGAGATCTCGACGGGCGCGTAATACTCGGGACTGAAGCGGCGACGCACCGCGAGAATTGTAATCACAGTCAGAATTCCCATGCCAATGATCATGTGCAGCGCGTGCATGCCGGTCATGGCGAAATAAATCCAATAGAACAGCTCGACGTTTCCGACAGGCATGCCTGGCGGCAGATGCAATTCATGCGGATTCGGATTGAAAGGATGACCGGGAATTAACGTGCCGGGAATCAGACTGTCTCGATACTTGTCGTAATACTCGATTGTTTTGATTCCCAAAAATGTCAGGCCCAACGCAATCGTCATCAGCAGGAAGATGATCGAGTTGCGTCTCTTACCGACTTGCGTGCTAAAGACGGCCATCGCCATTGTGAAGCTGCTGACGATCAGCACCGCGGTATTGATGCCGCCCAGCCTGATGTCGAGGTGATTGCTCGCCACCGCGAAAGCTTCCGGGTATTTGTAACGATACAGCGTATAGGCCAGAAACATTCCGCCAAAGAACATGATCTCAGTGACGAGAAAGACCCACATGCCGAGCGTGCCCGCTTCGCGCTGCTGCTCCATGTTCTCGAAGTGATGCTGCAACGCGCGGTGCGCGGTGGCGTGTTCGTGGGTTGTGGCTAATCCTTCCGGCAATTATTAGCTCCTCTGAATCTTACTCGAGGACTTCAGGTTTGCTTTGGGTAACTCGAGATTTTTTCTCTCAGCCAATCGTTGACAAGCGCCTCTGCCGGCGTTTGTTCCTGCTCGGCAATTTCCGTAAGCTTGTTGTTCACGTCTTCGTCAATCGCCAAAAGGTGCGTCCTTTCTCTTAGATCAACTTCGAAATTTACCTCTGGCAAAGACTCCCCATATTCGCCCATGTCATGGGTATCAAAAAATTCAACAAGCTCATCCAGCGATTGAAATGTGGGCAGTAGTTTGGAATTATTTTCGGCCATACATTCTTCTCTCTTTCTCATCCATGTCTCTGGCACTCAGGACCAAAGCGTGCCTTGTTCTCTTATAAATGAAAAGCACTGTCAAGTATCTACCTGCTTCAGTTTGTCCAAGGGCTAAGTAGACATCTTCACCTTCGCGATCCCCTTTTTCTACAAATCTGAATTTTGGGTTTGCACTAAGGACTTCTTCAACCTCATGGATCTCAACATGGTGTTTTAAGGCTAGCTTGTCAATGACTGTCCTGAGCCAAACGATGCCTTTGATATTCATGAATTCGCTTCATCTCTCATCTGAATTCGAATCGGAATTCGTCTGGCCGTTTTAAATCTTCATCGGCCTTTGCCGTTCGAACCTCCCCACAACTTGTTTCGCGTCCGGCGGCGCGAACTCGTAAGCCTCAGCGGTCACGATTGGCGTCTCGTAGAAATTCTGCGTCGGCGGTGGCGAAGCCGTCTGCCACTCCAGACCGGGCAGATGCCAGGGGTTCGCTTCCGCAATGCGGCCATAGCGCATCGACCAGACCAGATAGATTAAGGGAATCAGCAAACCGATCCCGAGTATCGACGCGCCTGCGGTTGACAGCACATGCAACACCTGCCATGAAACCAAATCTGCCGGATAAGTGTGATAGCGGCGCGGCATGCCCATGTAACCGAGCACGAACTGCGGCGAGAATGTCAGATTAAATCCAACGAAAACTATAAGGGCGGAAAAACGTCCCCAACCTTCCGGATACATGCGGCCGCTGATCTTGGGCCACCAATAATGCAATCCCCCGAGATAGCCAAACAGAGCGCCGCCCACCATGATGTAATGAAAGTGGGCGACGATGAAATACGTGTCGCTCAAGTGCACGTCGGTCGCCAAAGAAGCCAGGAACAGTCCCGTCAGCCCGCCAATCAAAAACATGCCTATGAAGCCCAGCCCATACAGCATCGGCGTGTCGTAAGAGATCGAACCTTTGTACAGGGTCGCGGTCCAGTTGAAAACTTTGATCGCTGAAGGAATCGCCACGGCGAAACTCAGGAAGGAAAAGATCATTCCCGCATAGACTGATTGGCTGGCGACGAACATATGGTGTCCCCACACCAGAAAACCGAACACCGCGATCGCCAGGCTCGAAAACGCGACGAACTTATAGCCAAAAATATTCTTGCGCGAGAAGTTCGCAATCAACTCGCTGACGACGCCCATCGCGGGCAGCACCATGATGTAAACGGCCGGGTGCGAATAAAACCAGAACAGGTGCTGGAACAAGACCGGATCGCCGCCCGCCGCGGGATCGAAGATACCGATGTGCGCCAGACGTTCGAACGCGACGAGCAGGATCGTGATTGCCACTACCGGCGTGCCCAGAATCATGATCAGGCTGGTAGCGTAGTGCGCCCAAATAAACAGTGGCAGCCGATACCAGGTCATGCCCGGCGCGCGCATCGTGTGAATCGTGACGATGAAGTTCAGACCCGTGAGAATCGATGAAAAACCGGCGATAAATATTCCCAGTCCAGTGGCAATCACATATGAATTGGAAAACGTCGTGCTGTAAGGCGTGTAGAAAGTCCAACCTGTATCCACGCCTCCCGCCAGCAGCGCATAGATGGTGATGACGCCGCCAAGCATGTAGATATACCAGCTCAGCAGGTTGATGCGCGGAAAGGCGAGGTCTTTCGCGCCGATCATCATTGGCACCAGAAAGTTGCCGAGGGTCGCCGGAATCGATGGGATCAGGAAGAAGAACACCATGATGATCCCGTGCTGCGTGAACATCTTGTTGTAAGTGCTTGACTGGACCAGATCGCCTTGCGGCGTCAACAACTCAAGTCGAATTGCCATCGCATAGAGACTGCCGATGAAAAAGAAGAAACTGATCGCCCCGAGATAGAGCAGCGCGATGCGCTTATGATCTTTCGTCAGCAGCCACGACTTCACGCCGTATTCAGCGTTCAGATAATTGGTGCGTGGCGGTTTTGGTACTTCGAATTCTTCCATTGCTCTTTAGATAAATCTACCTTCTTGAGCTTCGTCTTTGTGTGGCTTTGCCACAGCACACGGCGGTAAGGCTTCGCCTTACCGTGCAAGTCTTGAATTCTAATTTCGTCGAGGCTGCGCCTCGACGTGGAGGCATAGCCTCAAGAAATCTGGGGGCTCACTACCGGAAAGCCGGAGGCTTTCCGCACTGTGCTGCGGCAGAGCCGCAAGGCATTCTTTCAAGGAACGATCAATATCACTTCTTCGGCGAACTCGCCGGTGTTGCGCTTGGCTTATTACCAGCATTCACCGCTGGTTTGGTCGTCGGCGTCTCGGGCTTCGCCGTCGGCAAACTCTTCACATACGCGACCAGCTGCAAGAGCTGCTCTTCATTCACCTGCCCCTGAAACGAAGGCATGATTGGCCCGAAGCCGGAAACGATCTTCGCCTGCGGATTCAGAATCGATTCGCGCACATAGCCTTCGTCCGCCCTCACTGTTTGGTTGTTATTCAAGACCACGTTGCTGCCGAACAATCCCAGCAAAGCCGGCCCGCGGCCCCCTTCGCCGTTCGCTCCGTGACACGAGGCACAGCCGAGCGATTCGAACATCTGCTGTCCCGCAGTCGCCGGCGATAACTGACTAGCGTTGCCGCTCAACCAATTCTCAAACTCTGCCGGCTGCATTACCTCCACCCAGCCGCCCATGCCTGAATGATTCATGCCGCAGTATTCGGCGCAGAAGAAATGATAACGTCCGGGTTTGGTCGCTTCGAACCATTCGGAGGTGTATTTGCCCGGCACGACGTCAGCCTTGATGCGAAAGGCGGGCACAAACACATCGTGAATCACATCCTCGCTGGCCATGATCAATTTGATCTTCTGACCAACCGGAATATGCAACTCGTTGATTTCGCGCTGACCGGTCGCATGCTGGAACTTCCACATCCACTGCTTGCCGACAACGTAAACCTCCAGAGCATTCTTCGGTGGACGATACTCGGCAAAGTAAACTTTCGCGCCCCACACGAAGATGCTCATCGCAATTACCAGGGGAATGACTGACCAGAGCGTCTCCAGTTTGGTCGAACCTTCGATGGGCCGCGGGATCTCGAATGGATTGCGGCGGCGATAGCGGATGACAAAAAAGATGACGACCAGCGAAATCAGCGTCGTGAAAAAAACGGTCACGCCGGAGATATAGAAATAGACCGCGTCAACGTCGCCCGAAAGAGTTGATGCGCTTTCCGGAATGAATGGAAACCAGGATTGCATTGTTTCAGATCCTAAATTTCAGATTTCAAATTCGAGATTTCAAATTTGAGATCCAATCTCTCCGTGAGCGTCTGTGCGATCTCGCTGGTCATTACCGTACGGCGAGCGGTAGCGACCGGCTGATAAGGCCAACTTGACGAGTTCCCCTCCCTACCGCTCGGGGTTCTGAAAGATGTTCACCACAGAGACACAGAGGTCCCACAGAGTTTCACGGAGAAATCTCAGATTCTCTTGCTGCTAGGGTCGTGTTCGGACCGCGTTTTCTCAAAACCAAAATCATCCCCACAATCAAAATCACCGTGATGATGCCGGCCACTCTCATTACATTCATCACGACCACGCCATATTTTCCCGTGACCGGATCGTAGTGATAACAGTAAAGCATCAGCGCATCGACCGGCGTGCCGATCTTATTTTGCGAAGCTTCTACCAGCGCGAGCCGCAAATCATTCGGTGGATAATCGATGCCGTAAAAGTAGCGCGCCAGCTTTCCCTCCGGCGTTAACACCATGATGCCGCTGGCGTGCGCAAACTGTTTAGTCTGCTCGTCCCAGGCATAACGAAATCCGACTGCTTCAGTTAGTCTCTTGATGTTGGCTTCATCGCCGGTCAGAAAATGCCAGCCGGCTTCGCCACTGGGCCGGTTATATCCCTTGATGTACGTTTGCTTCTTGGCCGATGCCAGCTGCGGCGTTTCGCGCGCATCGAAACTGACCGTGACGACTTCGAATTGCTCGCCGATATTGAATGAAACGTTTCGGAACGCGCCCAACTCGCCATTCAAAACCTGTGTGCAGAGCATCGGGCAACTGTAATAAACCAGCGACAAGACGACCGGCTTTCCTTTTAAGAACTGGCCCAAACGCACCTCCTGTCCCTGCTCGTCTTTGAAAACAGCATCGAGTGGAATCTGTTCGTTCAGTCTTTGATCGATGCCGACATTCTTCAGGGCCTTCGGCAAGCCGGTTGATACAGTTCCCGACTCAGGCCGCCCGCCGTAGAGTGGTGAACTCGGCTGTGGCATGCCGGGCTGGGCGAATGCCAGGAAGCAGGAGGCAAGAGACAGGAAGCAGGACGCAGACAGCAGGAGGCAGGACATAACTAACCGCCTTGCGATTCCTGCTTCCTGCCGACCGCTTCCTGCCTCCTGAGTCCTGCTTCCTGCCGTCTGCATCCTGCCTCCTGGATCCTGCCTTACTGCTTCCTGCCTTCTGATTTCTGCTCTCTCACCGTCAACCCTTGCTTCAAAATCTCTTCTTTCGCTTTTTCGATCGGCATGCCAAATCGTTTGCCGGCCTGATCGATCGGGCCATGCGCGAGGACATCTTCCCACTGCTTACGTAACGCTTGAATTTCCCAGAGAGGATTCTTCGGATTACCGGATCGGGTAGGGGCGGCCGCTTCGGGCTCATTCAGGGTCGCGCTCTTTTCCAATGTCTCGCCAAATCCCGGCGCGCCTTGCAAGCGCGGCTCGGGCGGCAGGCGCTCCTCGCCGCTCAAAGCCATCGGCGACCGCGGCGGTTCCTGCGAGCGTGCCTCGAACATGCGAAACATTCCCCACGTCACAAAGAAAACGGCAACCGTCATCACAAAGAGTCCCACGACGAACTTCACAATGCCGCCAACCTGCACGTCACTCAATTCATGTGCGGTATCGGCATTGCGGATGTAAGAGATGTCGGGCGTCTCCGTGACGTGTCCCTTTTTATTCGATTCCTTCATCTTTGCCAGAGTCGATCTTATTAATACAACGCTTCAGTGTCCCGCGTGCGCTTCGAGTGCCGCTTCAAGCTGTGGATCGTTAATCGGCAGCAGCGAACGCTTTTGCAATTGCCACGCGAACGTCGCCAGCCATAGTCCACCCATCGCCATCGGCGCAACCACGTCCATCCAACTCAAGTGAAAGCGGGCGGGATTGTAAGTCGGCTCGATCAACCAAATCACATCTACCGCGCGCATTACCAGGATCAGTACCGCCAGCATTGCCAGCTTGCGCCCACTCTGCTTGGTCGCGCGCGAGAGCAGCAGCAGAAACGGAAACCCGAATTGCAAGATCGCGATTGATAACGCAATCACGCCCCAGCCGCCATGCTTGCGCGCCACGTACCAGACCGTTTCTTCCGGCAAATTACCGGACCAGATTATCAAGTACTGCGAGAACGCGAAGTATGTCCACAACATCACCAGGGTCAGCGTCAGGTTTCCCAGATCCTGAAAATGCGACTGCTGCACGACGCCGTTCATCGGTTCCCTTTGCGACAGCCACGACATCGCCAGGATCGTGAGCGCCAGAGCGCTTAACGTCCATGACGCCACGAAGATCAAACCGAAGATCGTCGACGACCACGCCGGGTCGAGCGACATCACCCAATCAATCGCCGCGAACGTCGTCGTCAAAACGAAGATTCCAAGACCTGGCCCGCTTAGAAACTGCATTCGCTTGCGCAGTTTTGGATCGGCCGTGCGATCCTGTTGTAGCGAAAACCAGTTCAGCAACAACGCCAGCACCGACCAAATTGCGAAATAGCCGACCGCGCGCGCCGTAAAGAACGACGGGTTCAAGTAATGCGCTGCTTTTTGTTCGAGCGCAGCGCTTCTACTCATCTCTTCGGCGTTGGTCCATGGATAGATCCGCCGCAGGCCGATCACGATCGGAATGAAGAGAATCAGAAGCAACGGCAACGTCCGCGTCGAAGCTTCGAGCACACGTCGAATCACTACACCCCAGCCGCCGCCAGTCAAATGCTGCAACATCAGAAGCGCCAGGCTGCCGACAGTGATGCCAATCCAGAAGACAAACCCCACCAGGTACGCGTGAAAGAACTGCGCGCGATCTATGAACGCGCCGATGATCAGCAAAGCGGACAAACCCACGCCCGCAATCAGCGCGCTCGAGCGTACCCGGCTAAGTTCTGCCGGAGGTGTGTAGCCTGAGGTAATCACTTCTGTGCACCCTCCCTTACGGTCGGGTTTCCGCCAGCCGGCATCTGGCTCAACTGCAAGGCTCTGATGTAAGCGATGATCTTCCAGCGATCTGCAACCGGAATCTGCGCCGCGTATGATGGCATCGCGCCCCAACCATTCGTCATCACGTCGAAGAAATGGCCCACCGGCGCCTGGCGTAAACGATCCTGGTGATATGACGCGGGGGCGGGTTTGTTGAATCCGCGCCGCGCTATCATGCCGTCGCCGTAACCGGTCATCCCATGACATACGGAGCAGAAAATCTGATATCGCTCCTGTCCGCGATCGAGTGCTTCTTTGGTGATCGTAAACGGGAACGCATCCACGTCATCCGGATACATCGCCGCGGCGTTCGTTGCGGTAACGGGCGCATTCGGCAACCTGATCGATGGCGCCGTTGCTTGAGCGCCCGCCGGCTGCGTCAGGGTGGGACCCGTCTGCGTGGTCGCCGTCGCCTTTTTCCCGAGATAGAATTCGCGATCCTCGCGCAAGTAACCGCGCGGCACCGTGCCCTCGACCAACGGCCTTGAGCCCGTGCCGTCTTTGTAGAACGAACTCTCGCGATAAGCGATGGTCTTTGGCTGATCCTGCATGTCTCGGCGGCATGACGAGGTGAGCAGTAAGCAGTGAGCAGTGAGCAGTAAAAGGAATGGGCGCCACCTGAAAGTCTCTCGGTGTAACTCATTCTGAGACGCCCCAGTGAAATCGGACGGCCGCCAACTGCTTACTGCTTTCTGCTCACTGTTCACTGATTCACAGCTCCACATCACAAACATCCATCGGCTCAAGCGTCTTCAAGAACTTCTTCGCTTCATTGTGTTCAAATTTCGGGTCCTTTGATTCGATCACCAGAAAGAAACTGTCACGCGTCGCCAGCGCAAAGTTTGGGGCGTTGAATACCGGATGATACGGTTGCGGCAGCTTATTCAGCGCCAGCATCCCGAGTACCGCCGCAAACGACGCCACCAGCACCGTACATTCAAACGTAATCGGAATGAACGCCGGCCAACTATTGAATGGTTTGCCGCCGACATTGATGGGATAGTCGATCACTTCCATCCAGTACTGCATGAAGAATCCACCCAACGCGCCGATGATACCGCCCGCCAAAACGATCAGCGGGAGGGTCGTGCGCTTGAAGCCGATCGCCTCGGTCAATTCTTCGATCGGAAACGGCGAGTATCCGTTAATCTGCCGATACCCCGCGGCGTACGTCTCGCGCGCGGCCGCGACCAGCCGGCTCGGATTGTCGAACTGGGCCATTACCCCGTAAAGACGACGCGGGTTGTGTTTCATGCGAATCGGTTAATCGTTTTCATTTTCCATTTGTCATTTGACATTTTTCATTTGCCATTGGTCTCAACTACGACGCGCTTCTTAGATCAAGTTCGCAAGTGCAGGGAAATGACCAAATGAAAATTGTCAAATGACAAATGGAAAATGAAAACGACCTTTCTCCTTATGCCGCACCTCACTCCTCAACTTCGGCCGCCGGCAAAATCGTGCGCATCTCGAAGATCGAAATCATCGGCAGGAAGCGAATGAACAAAAACACCAGCGCCAGGAAAAATCCGATTGTGCCGATGAACATCGCCCAATCCCATTGGGTCGGTTTGTAAAAGCCCCACGACGACGGCAGATAATCTCGATGCAAACTCGTCACCACAATGACAAAGCGCTCCAGCCACATGCCGACACTCACCACCAGCGAGATCAACCACAACGCCAGGAGATTTGCTCGCACCTTCTTAATCCACAGAAGCTGCGGCGTGAATCCGTTGCATAAAATCAAAGTCCAGTAGTAAGGCGCATACGGTCCGTGCATGCGGTTCCAAATCATGAAGTGCTCGTAGCCGTTGCCGCTGTACCATCCGAAGAACGCTTCCATCACGTAGCCGTACGCGACAATCAAACCCGTCGCCAACATGACCTTCGCCATGTTGTGCATGTGTCGCATCGTGATGAAACTCTCCAGTCCGTAAACTTTGCGCAGCGGAATCGTCAGCAACAAGACCATCGCAAAGCCCGCGTAGATCGCTCCGGCCACGAAGTAAGGCGGAAAGATCGTTGCGTGCCAACCCGGAACGATCGCGATCGAAAAATCGAAACTGACAATCGTGTGCACCGAAAGCACTAAAGGCGTCGCTAAACCCGCGAGCAGCAGATACGCCATCTCGTACCGATGCCAGTGCCGCGCCGAACCGCGCCAGCCCATCGCCAGCATGCCGTAGATAATTCCAAACACCTTGCTCTTCGCGCGATCGCGCAGCGTCGCAAAATCCGGAATCAAACCGACGAACCAAAACATCGCCGAGACCGTCGCGTAAGTCGAGACGGCGAATACGTCCCACATCAAAGGACTGCGAAACTGCGGCCAGATGCCCATCGTGTTCGGATACGGAAACAGCCAGTAAGCGAGCCACGGTCGCCCCAGGTGCATCACTGGAAAAATTCCCGCTTGCGCCACCGCAAACAGAGTCATTGCTTCCGCGAAGCGATTGATCGAAGTTCGCCATTTCTGTCGGAGCAGCAAGAGGATTGCCGAGATCAGAGTTCCGGCGTGGCCAATCCCAATCCACCAGACGAAATTAATGATTGCGAATCCCCAGCCGACCGGCTGATTGATGCCCCAAAGACCGATGCCATTGAAAAGTAGATTCGTAATCGCCAGCAGGAGCAATTGAAACAGCGCAAACGAAATGGCGAATCCGATGAACCAGCCGATCGGAGTCTTGCGCTGCAGAACGATCGCGCTAATCTTGTCGGTGACCGAGCCAAACGTCAGCTCGGTGCCCACGACCGCATGCGTCGCGTGGATTGACAGGTCTCGCTCGTCTGGTTCGTTCATAAATTAATTAGCCACAGATGCACGCAGATGAACACAGATCAGAACATGTGTTTTTGAATCTGTGAAAATCCGTGTTCATCCGTGGCTATTCTCTCTCTGTGTCTCTGTGCCCCTGTGGCAAATCTATGACTCAAACGTCAACTCAGTGCCCACGACCGCATGCGTCGCGTGGATCGAAATGTCTCGCTCGTCTGGTTCGTTCATAAATTAATTAGCCACAGATGCACGCAGATGAACACAGATCAGAACAAGGGTTTTTGAATCTGTGAAAATCCGTGTTCATCCGTGGCTATTCTCTCTCTGTGTCTCTGTGGCAAATCTATGACTTAATCTCCGGATTAGGATTTCGTGTCGCCGACAAATACGTCGTCCGCGGCCGCGTGTTCAATTCGCCTAACAATGAATAGTCGCGCGCGAGCGCTTTCAACTTTGAAACCTTGCTGTTCGGATCGTTGAGGTTGCCAAATACGATCGCTTCCGTCGGACAAACCGATTGACAGGCCGTCACAATCTCGCCATCGCGCACCGCGCGTCCTTCGATCTCTGATTGAATCTTCGCCGCCTGAATGCGCTGCACGCAGTAAGTGCACTTCTCCATCACGCCCCGGCTGCGCACGGAGACATCGGGATTGCGCATCAATTGATACGTCGGCGTTTCCCAATCCTGATAAAGCAAAAAGTTGAAGCGCCGCACTTTGTACGGGCAGTTATTCGAACAATAGCGCGTGCCGACGCAGCGGTTGTAAACCATGTCGTTCAAGCCCTCGGCGCTGTGCGCGGTTGCGTGCACCGGGCAGACTGGTTCGCACGGCGCGTTCTCGCAATGCATGCAAGGAACCGGTTGAAAGAAAGGCCCTTCGGGTTTGTTCTCGTCGCCTTTGAAGTAAGCATCGACTCGAATCCAGTGCATCTCGCGGCTGCGCGAGACCTGTTCCTTGCCGACGATCGGAATGTTGTTCTCAGACTGGCAAGCAATCATGCAAGCGTTGCAGCCAACGCAACTGTTCAAGTCGATCGACATCCCCCATGCATAGCCGTTGCCCTGATTCTTGTAATCGAAATCCTGATAGAGCGAGAGATCGTGCAGCTCCGTCTTATGCTTTTCCAGTTCCTCGCGCAGTCGATCTTTTTCTTTCAAATATTCTTCGAGCGAGCTCTCGCGCAGGATATCGCGGCCTTCCATTGAAAAGTGGACCTGCGTTGCAGCAAGTTGATATTGCGCTCCGGTCTTTCGTACTTCGACCCCGGAAGCTGCCCAAGGTGCATCCGACCCGCGAATTTCATAAGCGTTGAACCCAGGACCACTGCCCACGCGACCTGCGCGGTCGCGGCCATAGCCAAGCTGTATCGTGATCACGTCGTCGGGCTGGCCGGGCATGACCCACGCGGGGACTGCCTTGGAGATTGCGCGGCCGTTCAATTTTAATTCGATCGTGTCCACGAAAGCTTCGCCGCCCTTTTTCTCTTGTTCGTAGTTCGGTACCGCTAAACCAAGTTTCATCGCGGTGGACGGGCTGACGAGGGCAACGTTGTCCCAGGTGAGTTTGGTTAGCGGCTTCGGCAATTCCTGCAACCAGCCGTTGTTCGCGAAGCGTCCGTCGTAAATCGTTGGGTCGGCGCGAAAGACGATTTCATAGGAGCCCGGGGCCGGGGCTGTGGGGCCGGAGTTCAACGAATCAGCCCAGTCCGATTTTAAAGCGACGGTCTTAGCCGGCAATTCTGTGTTCGGAACAAAGCCATCGTGTAAACACTTTCGCCACCACGATTCAAAATCCGTCGGCCCGACTGCCGTTGGAGCGCCCGCATCCTGCGGGCGGTTCGCGGGCATCTTGCCCGCTCCTTCAACCCGCTGGCTACCGCCAGCGGTTCCGAACCAAGTTCGCCAATAATCGCGAACAATGTCATAAGTCTTCCGATCGTAGTTATCGCCGAACAACGCAAGCACCTCGTGCGAAGTCTTCCCTTCGTACAGCGGAGCGATCAGCGGCTGCACGATTGTGACTGTTCCGTCGTAAGAGCGCGCATCGCCCCACGATTCCAGGTAATGCGCCGCCGGAATGTGCCAGTGACAAATATCGGAGGTTTCGTTGTTGTAAAGACTGAGATGCGCGCGCAGCTTGACCTTATTCAATCGATTCAAATCAAGTCTCAGATCGACGGGCGTGTTGTAAGCCGGATTGCCGCCGATGATTATTAGCGTGTCGACTTTGCCCGCGTCGATGTCGTTAACAAGTTCGCGTATCGATTGAGTTTGATCGATTGAGTTAGCTTCGATTGGATCAGTGTAGAAGACCGTCTTACCGACATTGCCGAGGGCGGCGTTCATGGCATGGGCAACCGCATGGACGATCGGCGGCTGATCGTCCCCAACGATAATGATCGAGGCACTCTTGTGATTATCCAAATCTTTCGAGAGCGACACCAACGATTCGTTTGGCAGGTTAGATGGCAGCATTCCCTGCTTCGTGGGTAACGCTCCTGCAAGGACCGCTCCAATTAACACTTCGATCTCAGTTGGCTTAAAAGAGAATCGATGATCCGCATTGGCGCCGGTGATCGTCGGCGTACACTCGACGACATAAAGTCGATTCATTTCCGACTTTTCGCCATTGATTCGACGCTTCGCAGCATAATCCCGCGCGTAACGTAATGAGCCGGGCATTGCTGAAAGAAAATCTGAGCCGAGCGACAAAATCCGATCAGCTTTGCTGAAGTCGTAAATCGTATTGACGGGCTGGCCGAACGCCATGATCGCGCCGGCGCGCGCGTTGTCGCGATTGACCGGTTCGTATTGATGCCACTTCGCTTCGGGATAGTCAGTGAGGATTTGTTTCATCTGCGCGGCCAGTGTCGGCGACGTAATTGTTTCTGTCAGGAATCGCAGGCCCGCGCCTTTCCTGGCTTTTAGTCCGTCGCCCTCTTTATCGATCAAGCCGCGAATCTCCGCAACGAATGCCGACCATGGACGCGTTTCTCCGCGGTAGAGTGGTGTCTGCGAACGATCGGGATCGTAAAGTGTCAGAATCGATGCTTGCGAAAAGATGTCGGTGGCGGTCGAGCCTTTGTCGTTTGGATCGCTGCTGCGATTGTTCGGATGATCGGGATTGCCTTCGATCTTTGTCGGCCGTCCTTCGTTGCTGCGCACCAGCACCGGCGTCGCGATGCCGCCAAGTGAAAACGCCGTCGCGAAGTAGAGACCTTTGCCCGGTGTCTCTTCTTCGGGTTGTTTGACGTAAGGAACGATCTTCTCCGGCGGTTGAATGACACAGCCGCTCAACCCGGCCAGCGCCAAAGATGCGCCCATTAATTTCAAAAACGTGCGGCGCTCGACCGGATCGTTCCATTCTTCGGCGGCTTCGGGAAATTCACGAAGAACAAATTCTTCGAGGATGGGTGAATCCGCTAATTCTTCGAGGCTGCGCCAATACTGCTTGCCGTCACGCGCGGAGTCAGTACCACCTGCGTTAGCGCGTGGGTGCTCAGGGCTTGACCCGCCCGCTAACGCAGGCGGTACTGACCTCGCGCCGCCGGCGAGAATGCGATCGCGCAGCAGCTTGAAGTTGATGTGACGGTCGTTATTCATACCGGCTCTCCCGCTTGATGTGCGGAAAGGTTCTGCCTCGCCTTGCGGGCAAGTTGCCCGCGAACCGCACGCAAGGATGCGTGCGCTCCTACCGATGACAAGTCGAACAGCTTGTCAAAACATTCGCTCCCTGAATGTGAAAATTCTTAACGAGTTCTGTCCCTTTCTCCTTTTGATCCGCCGGCGGTCGCCATTCCATGTCGAAAATCTTCTCTTTAGGTCGCACGAAGTTTTCAGGCTTGCGATGACATTCGAGGCACCACTCCATTTGCAGCGATTGCGCTTGCGACACGACGGGCATCTGATCGATGCGGCCGTGGCAAGTCGAACAACCAACGCCTTTATTCACATGAATCGAGTGATTGAAATACGCGAAGTCGGGAAGGTCGTGCACGCGCACCCACTCCAGCGGCTTGCCCGTCTTGAAACTCGCGCGCACCGGTTCCAGATAAGGACTGTCAGCCCAAATCTGTTTGTGGCAGTTCATGCAAACCGCGGTCGAAGGCATGCCTGCTGAGGCGGATGTTTCAACCGACGTGTGGCAATAGCGACAGTCGATGCCGTCGTCGCCGACGTGGTGCTTATGACTGAATTGAATTGGTTGCTGCCGCTCGATGTACTGGCCCGTGTTCCAGCCTGAGCGAGTGATCTCAGCGGCCACGAATAAGGCAGCGACGAGAATAAAGATCGCGCCGTAGATCGTGGTGCGCGCCAGATAGTTCGTGCTGTGACGGAAAATCTGTGGCATCGCCGCGGATAAAACGCGTTCTTGCTTAGCGCTCGTTTAGAATGCGGACTTGTCCGCCCTTGTCGCGATCGGCGGGACAAGTCCCACGTCTAAACGCTGAGCGTCCGAGCGTGCAAGAGACGAGTCCCGCCTCAAAAAACGTGATCCAACCAAGAAATAAAATGAATTGCTGTTGCGGGAATACTTTAGCGAGATGGGAAGATTTTTTCAAACTATCATCGGTTACGTGCTAGAGTGCCGCGCAACGAAATGTTCATTGGACATTATGCCGTCGGCTTGGCAGCCAAGAAATTAGCGCCCCGCGCCTCGTTGGGTGTGTTGATTGCCGCGCCTATCCTGCTGGATCTTCTCTGGCCAATATTTCTGCTGCTCGGCTGGGAACACGTCTCCGTCAGCTCAAGCAATAATCCGTTTCTGCGGCTTCAATTCGATTCTTATCCGATTTCACATGGACTCGTTGCCGTCGTGGGTTGGGCGACCTTATTTGCTTCGCTCTATTTTGGCTTCACGCGTTACGTACTGGGAGCAATCGTAATTTGGATCGGCGTCGTCAGTCACTGGCTGCTGGATTTCATCGTACATCGCCCTGATTTACCGCTCTATTCGGGCGGCCGTCTGTTCGGGCTGGGAATGTGGAACCATCGTTGGTGGACGATTGCGATCGAGGGAGCGATGTTCGTTGTCGCGATCTGGATTTATTTCCGACAAACGAAACCGAAGCCTGCAGACAGAGTGGGGACTTTTGCTTTCTGGGCGTTCGTGGTTTTTCTGTTATGGGCGTACGGATTTGCAGCGTTTGGGCCGTCGCCGTCGGGCGTAACGAAAATCGCGATTGGCACGTTGCTGAGCGCGCTCTTCATTCCCTGGGCGTGGTGGTTCGATGCACACCGCGAAGCGACGTTACCGAACCCCGAGCGGTAGCGACGGGATCTTTTCAGTCAAGTTAGCATTGACGAAGATCTCTCTTTGCGGTGTTTTTTGATCGCATCTACGCCCACGCGGGCTGCCCCCCGCGGGGACCCCGGCCCGCTCCCGGTTCTATAACGTCAGACTCGCCGGCGGCTGATTAGATTTATCAAAGCAACGAAGAGCGCCGCGCCGATAATCGACCAGATGATCGGAAAGTTCATTCCGCCAACCGGGATGCTAATCAGTTCCGGCAAACCAAGCGCACCGGCGAGCCATCTGCCTAACAAAGCTCCGATGAAACCCAGGGCAATTGAAACCAAACATCCGCCGTGTGAATATCCACCGATCGCCTGGCCGATCGCGCCACAGACACCGGCGATCAAGAGCAACAACAGTAAATGAATAATCATAAAATTTTCTCCGTTCTGAAAACCTTAGTTGAAACTTTACCTCGAGAAAAACCCAACTAAAGTTGGTACTCTAAACAACCGCTCCGAATCGCTTCACGATCTTTCCCAGCGCGCTGCTGCGTCAGGGATGGTGCCCTAATTTGACGGCGTGAGAGTACCAACTTTAGTTGGGTTCTTCTTCCGACGAGGAAAAGCCCGACTGGAGTCGGTACTCTAACACCCGAGATCCGAAAACAGGACACCACTGCGTCAGCTGAAGTCTTTCAAACGATCCAGGCGATATCGTATAATCCTCGGCGCGCGACTTCTCTGCGCCGTTAGTTGAAAGACCAATTGAAAAGCCGAATCGCCAACCTCGACAGCGCACGTTGTATCAGCACCGTTATTTTCAACTCAGGAGTTCAAGAATTATGTCGAAAGTTCTCTCAGTCCTGCTAATCGTCCTCGCGACTTCTGGCGTCGCTCTCTCTCAGAAACCTTCGCCAAACAATGACAATCCACCCAGCCAGGGCATTGCGCCCAAAGTAATTAACGGCATCGGCCGCGCCGATGTTCGCGTTTTTGACGAGAGCGGCAATCCTATCAGAAACGCCTACGTCAAACTAGAATCGACGCGCTCGGACGGATTTTTCTGCGAAAGCTGGGGCGACACGGATGAGCGCGGCATCATCGCGCTGCTGCCGATTCACATGGGCAATCTAAAATTAAAAGTTAAAGCGAAGGGTTATCACTCGCTGATGCTCGATGTGCCGGCCGATCAATTGGGCGAGCCGGTGCGAGTGACGTTGAAGAGGAAATAATTTTAGAGGAGGAGGCGGCGGCGGCGGAGAACGGTACGCACGCCTCCGGCGTGCTCAAAGCTTGCGCGCATCCTGATGCACGCCGGAGCCGTGCGTACCGCTCTGCCGGCGCCCTGCAAAGCTAAACACCCACTGGCTGGGCCTTCTTCTCCGGCGCGTAATAAAGAATCCGATTGCAGTTATCGCAAGTGATGACCTCTTGGCCGCGGCGCACGTCGGCCATTATCTGCGGGCGCAAAGACATGTAGCAGGCCATGCAGGCGCCGTTGCGTGCCTCTGCCATCGCCACCCCGTCGCGAATGCGTGAAGCGATCCGTTTGTAGAGCGCGCTCATCGCCTTGGGCAATTCGTTCATCACTTGTTCACGTCCGGCTCGCGCCTGTTCGAGTTGGCTCTGCTTCATCTGCGCTTCGTCGTCGAAAGCCTTCAGGCGCGCTTCCAAATCCACGCGCAAATTCTCGACCTCCGGCGCGCGTTCTTTTAATTCGTTCTCAGCCAGGTCAAAGATTTCCATCTGTTCGAGTATTTGTGTCTCGAACGCGGAAATCTGTTTGCGCGCGGCATCGGCTTCGCGAATTGCGGCCGTGTATTCGTCGGGCTTTTTCGCGGCCATCAGGTTTCGATCGGCGCGCTCGGCGCGTTGTTTCTGATCGAAGATTTCTTTTTCCAGGCGGGCGCGTTCGTGGAAGGCTGCGTCGCGGCGTTCTTCGAGGGCGCGAATTTCAAAGGCGCGCTGATCGAATTCCTTTTCGATCTCGACGCGCCTCTCAGGGATGCTCTCTATTTCGGCCTGTAGTCTTCTTATATCTGTATCGGCATTCTGCAAAGCGATTAACTGCGCTAACTCCGCTTTCACTCTTTATCGACTCCTTGAAAGATTGGGCTTCTGAATGATTGTCTTCATAGACCAATAATCACACAGGGAGCGGCGCCCGCGCAAGCGCGCGTTTGCGCATCACCGAAGACGAGCATATTTCCGCCGATGGCCTTGATAGCCGGCGGACAGCGTGTTATATGAAGCTGAAATGCGAAACGTTTCAGAGTATGTACGGAAAGTCGCGTTGGCAGCTTTGATTATTATCGGACTAATGCCGATCGCGCGATCGCAAACTCCGTCACCTTCGCCGGCAGCAACACCTGGCTTTAGCGATATCTTCATCGTAGGCGTCAAGAACGAGCGGGGGCACGTGCAGTTTGGCCAACCGGTCAAGATTACAACCTTCGCCGGCTATAACAATCAACCGTCGTTCCTGGCTGACGGTCGGAGCGTTCTTTACACTTCGATCAGAAACAAGCAGGCCGACATTTATAGTTACAACCTTCGCAGCGGCGCCACGTCGCAAATCACGAACACACCGGAAAGTGAATACTCGCCCACGCTGATGCCCGACGGAAAGAATATTTCTGTCGTGCGCGTCGAAGCTGACGGGACCCAACGCCTGTGGAAGTTTCCGCTCGCGGGCGGAACACCGTCGCTGATTCTGGAAAAGATAAAGCCGATCGGTTACCACTTATGGATCGACGATCACACGCTCGCGCTTTTCATTCTGGGTAAGCCGAATACTTTGCAGATCGTCGACACGCGCACCGGTAAAGCTGAAACAATTGCCGAGAACCCCGGCCGCATTCTGCGGCGCATTCCTCATCAAAACAAATTCAGTTTCGTGCAAAAGATTTCAGATCGCGAATGGACGATCAAGGAATTCGATTTGCGGACACGAACCAGCGCGTCGCTTACGACGACGCTGCCCGGAGTTGAAGACTACGCGTGGCTGCCTTCGGGCACGCTGCTGATGGCGAAGGATTCGAAGATGTTCTCGTTGGTTCCGTTGCGGGGAAAGACGTGGGAAGAGATCGGTGACTTCAGTAACGCCGGCCTCAAAGGCATCACACGCATTGCGGTCAGCCCGAAGGGAGATCGGATCGCGATCGTTGCCATGCCTGACACCGGACGCTAGGCTCGAATCGATTCCTGCTGGTAAACTAATTCTCTGAAGAACTGATAATGACGGAACCAATAACCTTGAGAATCGAAGCCGACGCCGCGCGCGTCTTCAAGTCGGCGTCTCTGGCCGAGCGTCAAAAAGTCGAGGCGCTAGTTGGCATCTTGCTCCAGGAGTATGCAAACACCAGATCAAGCTCATTGAAGAGAGTGATGGACGAAATCGGTGAAAAGACGCGGCAAAGAGGACTAACTCCGGAAATACTAGAGTCGATTCTCGAGGGTGACTGATTTGCGTGTCGTGCTGGACACCAACGTGGTTGTCAGCGCAACGCTGCTGCCCGGGTCGATTCCGCGACGAGCGCTCGACCAGGGCCTCGATGAGGGTTCGATCTTAATTTCAATCCCAGTTTTGCTTGAAATTGCCGAAGTCCTCACTCGTGAAAAATTTGATAGTTATCTGACTGAGTCTGAGCGCTTGCGGTTTCTTGTGGCTCTGCTCAAAGAAACCGAACTCATCGAGATCAGAGAGCAAATCGATGTTTGTCGCGATCCCAAAGATAACAAGTTCCTTGAACTCGCTATTTGCGGCGAAGCCGATTTCATCATCACCGGCGACGATGACTTACTGGACCTCGATCCTTTTCGAGGAGTGCGAATAATCACCCCGCGAGATTTTCTCGAAGCGTCTACTCAGCACCAACAGCCTTCGCCGCATTAATCCTGCCGCCGCTCGACACTTTTCCTTTCAACGAAGGAATTGGGTCAACAGATTTCAGTAGCTTCGCGCGCACGTCGCTGACGGACAGATTCGGATTCTGCGAAAGAATTAACGCCGCCACGCCGGAAACGAAAGGGGTCGCCATGGACGTGCCTTTCAATTCTTTGAAATCATGTTCCAGCCAGGTACTGAGAATCTCTTCACCGGGAGCGGCGACTTGCACGGACTTGGCTCCATAGTTTGAGAACGAAGCCAGCTCGTCATTGCGATTCACCGCGGCCACGCTGATGACGTTGCCGAGATCATAGCTGGCCGGATAATGCGGCGCGCGGTCGTTATCAGAACTCGAATTACCCGCGGCCGCGACAAACAGAATTCCCTCTTCGCCCGCTTTGCGAATCACGTCTTCGAGCGCGCGCGATTTTATGGTGGAACCCCAACTCGCTGAAATTATTCGCACGTTAACTCCCGCGCGTTTGCGATCGATGACGTAGTTGATCGCTTCGATCGCATCCTTGGTCGTGCCTGCGCCGTTCTCGTCCATGAACTTCAGCGGCATGATCTTTATGTTCCAGTTCACGCCCGTGACGCCCAGGCCGTTGCCGCCCTCCGCGCCGACGATGCCCGCGCAGTGCGTTCCATGCCCGTTATCATCCATTGGATCGCCATTGTCTTCCACGAGATTAAAACCATGCGTATCGTCGATTGGACCATCCGAAGTCAGGTCGTCGTCCTGATATGCTTTGATAATGGGCGGACGCATCCAGATATTGTTAGCCAAATCGGGATGCGTGTAATCAACGCCGCTGTCGAGCACTGCAACCACCGTCTTGTCGCTGCCAGTAGTCACCGCCCAGGCGCGCATGGCACTGATGTCGGCGCCGGCACGGCCGCCATTCTGGCCGCTGTTGAAGAGTCCCCACTGTCGAAAGAACAATTCGTCGTCGGCATGCACGTGCTTTCGGCCGGCGTCTTCGTGGTCTAATTTGATTTCACTGTTTGCTTCAGCGTATTCAACTTCAGGTAGCGCTCGATATTGGGCCACAACCGATTCGGCATCCTTGCCATTCTCGTCTTCGATCACGTCGAGTCCATCGATTGCCTCGATTCGATCTTCGATTTCGTCATTCAGCTTTTGCGCGATCTTCTCAATCGCGTCCTGGGTGACCCCGGCGCGAAAACGCACCAGCACTTCAGCTTTATGATCGTCGCGCTGATCGTCGCCGTCGGTTTCTTCGCTGGCGTCTGAGTCTGCCGAAGTTTCCGGCGAGGATGAAGATTGTTTCACCGGTGCCCAATGCATGCGCCACCGTGCGATCTGACCGGCGAAGGCGGCGACCAGAACCAAGACCAAAGCGATTGCCAGATGAGCCCAGATGTTATTGCGTGACATAAGTAAATTTTTATGAGCCACAAAAAGGCACAAAATGCTCAAAGGGACAAACCAGGAAAATCCTTTTCACTCCGCGATTATTTTTATGTGCCTCTTGTGCCTTTTCGTGGCCAATTCAAATTCTATGATTCCTGCCGTTGAAATTCGCCAAGCGCAATTGTTTCGCAGTGGCGCGATATTCATATGATCGATCTTGCGCGCTGAGACGAATGCGCCAGCCGGGCGTAATTACTTGTGCGCTCATCTCGTCTTCAATCGGAGCGCCAAGCCCAGCATCGGGAAAATCGACATGTTCGACCGATTGCTCTGCAATTTCGTCTTCGCTCAGACCGAGCCGTTGCGCCAAATCGCGGCGCGCTCGAAGAATTATGTCTTGTTCACTCGCTGACATGCGTCTACCGCCTGGATAAACGATCCAAAACGATTTTCGGTTCCGTGAACAACTTCCCGCTGACGGTGTTAGAGTACCAACTTCAGTTGGGCTCTGACCAAAGCCCGACTAAAGTCGGTACTCTGAACGCCGTGGTCAAACAAGATCTCCGAAGCGATGCTGCAATAACGTGGCGGCGACGATGGCGGCTGTCTCTGCCCGCAAGACTCGACCTCCCAGCGTCACAATTCGCCAACCATTCTTGTTGGCTTCATCGATCTCGCCATCGGTCCAACCGCCTTCTGGGCCGATTAGCGCAATAGCTTTGGCAGGCATCAACTCAAGTTCCTTTAAGACTTCGGAAAACGATGATCCTTCGCGTTCGGCAAACATCAATCGGAGTTCGTCCTCTTGTTCCGCGCGCTCGATGAGTTCTGCAAAAGCGACCGGCGCGTCAATTTTCATCAAGCGCGCTCGGCCACATTGCTTTGACGCTTCGAGTACAATGCGTTGCCAACGCATCAGCTTTCGCCTGGCATCGTCATCGCTCCGAATTCGCACGTCAGCGCGATTCGTCACAACTGGGATGAAGCGAGTTGCGCCCAGCTCAGTTGCCTTCTGCACCACCAAATCAAATTTTTCTCCCTTCAGCAAAGCGACGCAGAGTGTTAAATGCAGCTGTGATTCAGGACGCGCAGGTTCGACTTGCTCCAACACTTCGACTCTGACTGAGTCACGATTGAGTTCAGCAATTGCACCGCGATACTCTCGGCCCTCGCCATCAAAGACGCAGACTTCCTCGCCGCGCTCCAAACGCAAAACATCGCGCGCGTGGCGGGTTTCCTCAGCGCTGAGCGTTACTGATTCTCCCGGCGAGAGTGCCTCGGGCGGCGCATAGAATCTTCGACGAGTCATTGCTATACGACGATTGAAAACCACTCGCCATCGCTATTGAATTCAAGATCAGCCGCGCCCAACTCCAGCAGAAGCGACTGCACCATCTCGATCTGGGAGTCGAGGATTCCCGACAAGATCAGACGGCCACAACTGACGCCCAACAGCAATGGCAGCAACTCAACAATCACAGGCGCCGTAAGATTCGCGCAAACCAGATCAGCGGATGGAGTCTCGTTATCAACGCTGCCGACGCGAAAATTAATCTGGTCCCCAACGTTGTTCGAGCGAGCATTCTCTTTCGCGATCGCAATCGCCTCGGGGTCGATGTCGCAGGCTTCAACCCGCGCCTCCGGAAACCGTTTCGCCGTCGCGATTGTCAGGATCCCGGTTCCGGTTCCAACATCAAGAAAGCTGCCGCCACGAAAATATTTCTCGATTGCTTTCAAGCACAGCCGGGTAGTTTCATGCGTGCCGGTGCCAAAGGCCATGCCTGGGTTGATGTGAATGACGATTGGCGCCTCGCTCGACCCACCCGCTGACGCAGGTGGTACTGTCTCGAGCCACGGCGGCGCGATGATGAAGCGGCCAACCTGGACGGGCTGCCAGTCTTTCTTCCATTCCGCAAGCCAATCGCGATCTTCGACCTCGCGCAGGTTAATTTCGCGCACCGAAGAGTTGGGGAGATCATAGATTCGCAACGCTTCGAACAATTCATTTCGCACCCGTTCGGTGTCGGGGAGTCGGTCGAAATATCCGGTGATGAGGATTAAGGGTCCGTTGGTTGTGCCCGTTTCCGTTCCCGATGATCCGGCCTCAATCAAGCCGTACTCGACCGCCTCGCGCGCTTCCCTGGTAACAGTGACCTCGAACGCGTACCAACGCGGCTGCTCGACTTTTGTAATGGCAACGCTCATGGGGCGGCATTTTCCAACACCCAAAAAGGGCGCGGAGAAATTTTCTCCAACCCACAATAACTCTTCCACGAGGGAATTTGCGTGGGCATCTGTTTCTTGTTGAATTGACCCAAAGAAAATCTCCTTCAAACCCCCATCTGATTAAGCACGCCCTCTTTGTCGCGCCAATCTTCTTCGACTTTCACAAACAGCTCCAGATGACAACGATGGCCGAGCATCATTTCAATGTCACGCCGCGCGCCGATGCCGATCTGTTTCAACCGCTGCGCTCCGTGGCCAATGATGATTTTCTTTTGCGATGCTCGCTCGACGAAGATGGCGCAATAGATACGCGTGAAATCCTGGCGCGTTTCTTCCCATTTTTCCGTTACTACCGCAGTCACGTAGGGAATCTCTTCGCCGGTTACTTCGAGAATTTTTTCGCGCACAATCTCGGCGGCCAGCACTCGCATCGGCTGATCGGTGAATTCATCTTCAGAAAAGATTTGTTCACCCTCCGGAAGGTGCTTGATCACTTCGTCGAGCAATGCTTCGATCTGATCGTCTTTCAACGCCGAGATAGGAACGACAGCTTCCCAGTCGCTCTCTTGCTGATACCATTCGATGAGTGGCAGCAGCTTCGACTTGTCAGCCAGCTTGTCTGTTTTGTTCAGCAACAGCAGCGACGGCTTGTCGGATTGCTTAACCAGATCGAGCGTGAACCGATCGCCCTGACCCGTCGAAACCGAAGCATCGCGAATCAGGCAAACCAGATCGACCGCGAGCAAGGCATCGTGCACGGCGGCCATCATGCGCCGATTTAATGCGTAACCGGGTTTGTGCACGCCTGGAGTGTCAACCAAAACAATCTGTCCTTCAGGACGATTAACGACGCCGAGAATCTTGAAGCGAGTTGTTTGCGGTTTGTTAGAGACAGCAGCAATCTTTTCGCCGACCAGGCGATTCAGCAGCGTTGACTTACCGGCGTTGGGCCGGCCGATGAGGGCGACGTAGCCAGCGCGAAATGCTCCGGGATCTTGTGTAGGCTTTGCCACGTCGTATTTCGTGAAGGTCACTCCTGCAACAGTCCACCCTTAAAAACCGGCTGACCGCCCAGGCTGATGTAGCACCCGTAGACGGCGAGCGCGATGCAAATGACGAGCGAGATGATGAAATCGGTGGCATACCAGGCCGTGAAGTCGCTGGTCATCGGAAAGAAGACGAAGAGATGACTCACGAATAAAGCAAAAGCCAGGGCCAGTAGCCCATAGCGATAGAGCACGAAGACAAAAATGAACGAGTAGATCGCGATGACTGGAATCATCATCAAAGTCGACTGCGAAACCAGCGCACCGAGAGCTACGACGAGCAGCCAAAGCGGAATCAATGCGAGCCGCTCGCGTCGCAGGATCACGACGAACAGCAGC
>Ga0193747_1000147_pt1 | contig 31645 bp, 34 predicted proteins | sample L1m2metaG_FD_143048 | JGI IMG/M metagenome (GOLD analysis project Ga0193747, IMG submission 143048) | Soil microbial communities from a riparian zone of the East river system, Colorado, United States - L1m2 | ecosystem: Environmental > Terrestrial > Soil > Riparian zone | place: USA: East River... | reverse complement strand
GCGGCCTACGACGCCGCGCAGTTCGACCGCCGTCTGATCCGCAACGTGGTCTTCGCGCAGCACAACCTCGTCTCCGACCGCTCGTTCAACGAGTTCAACGTGATCGTCTGCCGCAACGTGATGATCTACTTCGACCGCTCGCTGCAGGACCACGTGCACGAGTTGTTCTACGAGAGCCTCCCCGCGTTCGGTGTCCTTGCGCTCGGCCACAAGGAGTCGATCGCATTCAGCCCCCACGCGGAGAGCTACGAGGAGCTCGACGCGCAAGAGAAGCTGTATCGGAAGGTGCGCTGAGTGATCGAGATCGCGGTGATCGGCGCTTCGTGGGGCGGGCTGCAGGCGCTCACGACCGTCCTGTCGAGCCTCGTCCGCGAGGATCTGCGCGCGTCGGTCGTGATCGCCCAGCATCGCAGTCCCGATTCCGCAAAGGGCCTCCTGCCGCAGCTCCTTGGCTACTCGAGCACGGTGCCCGTGCGCGAAGCGGGCGACAAGGAGCCGATCGCGCCGGCCACGATCTATGTGGCTCCGCCGGATTACCACCTTCTCATCGAGGAGCGGCACTTCGCGCTCGCGACGGAGGGGCGCGTGCAGTTCGCGCGGCCGTCAATCGACGTCCTGTTCGAGACCGCGGCGGAGGCCTACGCCGACCGGGCCCTGGGCGTGATCCTCACGGGCGCGAACGCGGACGGAGCCGCGGGCCTGCGCTCGATCCGCGAGCACGGCGGGCTGACCGTCGTCCAGGATCCGACCAGCGCCGAGAAGAGCGCGATGCCGGCCGCGGCGCTCGCCGCGACGGCGGTCGATGCGGTGCTCCCGCTCGAGGAGATCGGCCCGTTCCTCGTTCGCCACTGCTGCGAGGAGCGGGCGCGTGTCCGCTGAGCCGCGCACGAATCTGCTGCTCGTCGACGACCGGCGCGAGAACCTGATCGCGCTCGAAGCGATCCTCGAGCCGCTCGGCCAGAACCTCATCCGCGCGGAATCCGGCTTCGAGGCGCTACGGCACCTGCTCACGACAGACTTCGCGCTCATCCTGCTCGACGTCCAGATGCCGGAGCTGGACGGCTTCGAGACCGCGAAGCTGATCAAGCAGCGCGAGCGGACGCGCGCGATCCCGATCATCTTCCTGACCGCCATCTCGAAGGAGCCGCAGCACGTCTACCAGGGGTACGGCGCAGGCGCCGTCGACTACATCTTCAAGCCGTTCGACCCCGAGATTCTGCGCTCGAAGGTCTCCGTGTTCATCGAGCTCCACCGGAAGACCGCGGAGCTCGAGGAAGCGTCCGAGACGATCCGCGAGCGCGAGCTCGCCGAGTTCAGGCGCAACCTGGCCGAGTCGATGCCGCAGATCGTCTGGACGACGCGCCCCGACGGCAAACCGGAGTACTTCAACCGCCGCTGGACCGATTACACCGGGGTTCCTGCGGAGGTCGCGGTGGCCGGGACCGGCGACAGCACGCTGCACCCCGACGACCGCGCGCGGACGGCGGAGTGCTGGCGTGAATCCGTCGAGACCGGCAAGGAGTACGAGATCGAGCATCGTTTCCGGAGAGCCAGCGACGACAGCTTCCGCTGGCACCTGTCCCGCGGGCTCCCGATGCGCGACGAGGACGGCACGATCGTCGGCTGGGTCGGGACCGCGACCGACATCGACGACCAGAAGCGCGCCACCGAGGCGCAACGGTTCCTCGTCCAGGCGTCGAGCGTGCTCGGCAGCTCGCTCGACTACCGCAGCACGCTCTCCCAGGTCGCGCAGCTGGCGGTGCCGGACATCGCCGACTGGTGCGGCGTGGACATCCTCGAGGACGACGGGACGACGAGACAGCTCGCGGTCGCGCACAGCGACCCACAGAAGGTCGCGTTCGCACACGAGCTGAGCGAGCGCTATCCCCCCGACCCGGCGACGCCGCAGGGCGCGACGAAGGTCGTGCAGACGGGAGAGGCGGAGCTCGTCCCGGTCATCACCGACGAGATGATCGAGGCGAGCGCGCGCGACGAGCTGCACCTCCAGCTGATCCGCGAGCTGGGGCTGCGCTCGTACATGTGCGTGCCCATGGTCGCGCGCGGCCGCACGCTCGGGGCGATCACCTTCGTCGCCGCCGAGTCGGGCCGGATCTACGGCGACGCCGATCTCGAGCTGGCGGAAGAGCTGGCGCGCCGCGCGGCGACGGCGGTCGACAACGCCGAGCTCTACCGACGCGCGGAGGAGCGAGCCCAGGCCGCGCAGGTCCTGGCGACGGTGGGCGACGGCGTCTGCCTCATCGACGGCGCCGGGATCGTCCGGCTCTGGAATCCCGCCGCGGAGGCGATCACCGGTCTCGCGGCCGACGGGGTTACGGGTCACCGAGCGAAGGACGTGCTCCCGGGCTGGACCGAGCTCTCGCCCCGCGTCCCCGTTGCAAGCGAACCGGGCGCCGCGTCGACCAAGGCGACCACCCTGCCCGTTCAGATCGGCGACCGCGAGCTCTGGCTCTCGTTCTCCGGCGTCGACTTCGAGGGCGGGACCGTTTATGCCTTCCGCGACCTGACGGAGGAGCGCGCGCTCGAGTCGATGCGGCAGGAGTTCGTCGCGACGGTCTCGCACGAGCTGCGGACGCCGCTGGCGGCGATCTACGGCTCCGCGCTCACGATCAGGCGGGCCGACATCGACCTCGGCGACGAGATGCGCGACCAGCTGCTCGGTGTGATCGCCGAGGAGTCCGACCGCCTGGCGCAGATCGTCAACGACCTGCTGCTTGCAAGCCATCTCGACTCCGGTCGCCTGCATGTCTCGACCGAGCAGTGCGACGGCCGCGCGCTGGCCGAGCAGGTGCTCGACGCGGCTCGCACGCACGCGGGGGAAGGCGTGGAGCTCGAGCTCGACGCGCCCGAAGGACTCCCATTTGTCGAGGCCGATCCCGGGCAGCTGCAGCAGGTGCTGACGAACATCGTCGACAACGCGATCAAGTACTCGCCCGGCGGCGGCACGATCACCGTTCAGCTCGCGCCGAAGGATCGGTTCCTCCGCTTCGCGGTCGTCGACCAGGGCCTCGGAATCCCCGCGATGGAGCAGGAGCGGATCTTCGAGAAGTTCTACCGCCTCGATCCGAACATGACCCGGGGGATCGGCGGAACAGGCCTGGGCTTGTACATCTGCCGCGAGCTCGTTCGCCGCGTCGACGGCCGGTTGTGGGTCGAGTCGCGGGAAGGCAAGGGCTCGACCTTCAACGTCGAGATCCCGCTTGCCGACGGGACTGCCGCCGTCGGCGGCAAGGACGCGGCCGACCGTACCGTCGCCGCCTAAGGGGCGCGGAGTCTAAGGAGCCGGGGGCCGGACTCGAACCGGCGACCCACGCTTTACAAGAGCGTTGCTCTACCAACTGAGCTACCCCGGCGGGCTGCCTCGGAGAGTAGCGCGGACTACAGCAGGACTTGCCGCGAGCGCTGGTGTGTGACCACCTTGCGCTTGACGCGCTGCAGCGCGTTGTCGATCGTCTTCGTGTCGCAGCCCAACTCCTCGGCCATCTCCTCGTACGACGAGCCTTCGAGGTAGAGGCGTAGCGCGTCCGACTCGAGGCTCGACAGGCCCGTTCCGAGCGTGAAGACGAGGCTTTGCAGCTCTTCGGTGGAGATCACGCAGGTGGAAGGCTCGTCGACGCTCGGCCCGGGCAACGCGTCTCCGAGCGTGCAGTCGCTGTCCGAGTCCTGTCCCGCCGGCGTGTGGCTGAACGAGACGTACTGGTTCAACGGCGCGTGCTTGAAGCGGGTCGCGGTCTTGATCGCGGTGATGATCTGGCGGGTGACGCAGAGCTCCGCAAAGCTCCGGAACGACGTCTCCTTGTCGGCCCGGAAGTCGCGGACGGCCTTGTACAGACCGATCAGGCCTTCCTGGATCAGATCCTCGGAGTCGCCGCCGGCGAGGAAGTACGAGCTCGCCTTGAGGCGGACGAAGCCGGTGTAACGGCGGATCAGGAAGTCGAGCGCGGATGAATCCCCGTTCCGCGCACGCATGATGAGCTGTAGATCCTCAAGCTCGCGTTGAGTCTTCTGAGCGGTTTGAGCGGCGGTCATCTGACGGGCGGCCATGGCTCACTCCGGGGGATTTGCGGGAGGTTCCCGAACGATTGCCTGGTGCATTCGCCCGAAGACTCACCCTGAGGTTGAGGGAGAAGATAGCAAGGGGTCCATGCATTTACAAGTCCTTTGCAATGGACCCAGTATGTTACGAACGTGTGTTCGCGTTCAGCTCTGACCGCGGCGCAGGCGCTCGAGCCTCGCTGCCGTCTCCTCGTCCAGGCGCCCGCTCAGGCCGTGCGGCCGCTCCGGCTCGAGGCGGGTGTCCCCACCGCGAGGGCCGAGCTCGATAAGAAAGTTCTGCGACGTGACCCAGCGCACGCCCTGGCCCGCCGTGCCCCGGACGACGTTGTCCGAGGAGACGAGCGTCACGGCGCGTTTCGCGCGATTGTCTGCCGCGAGACGCTCGAGCTCCTGGTCGGCGTGCTCGGCGTAGAGAACCTCGAGCGGCCCGAAGGTTCCCTCGTCTCCGACCCCGTCGAAGACGACGATCCCCTTTGCTCCGCGCAGCGCGACGAAGCTGGCGAGCGCGTCGCGCAACTCGCGGACGTCCTCCCACGGACCTGCGTGCAGCACGTTGAACCCGTCGAAGAGCCAGAGATCGTCAGCCACGCTGCCGCTTCGCCTCGTACAGGAGCAATGCCGCGGCGACGCTGACGTTCAGCGACTCGATCTTCCCCGCGAGCGGGATGGACACTGCCGCGTCGCACGTGCGGCGGACGAGCGGACGCAGGCCCTTGCCCTCCGCGCCGAAGACGAACGCGGCGCCGCCGGTGAGGTCCGCCTCCCACATCGTCTGTGGCGCGTCTCCCGCGGCTGCATAGACCCACAGGTCCTCGCGCTTCACCTCCGCGAGATAGCCGGGGAGAGTCGTCACGACCGCGACCGGCAGATGCTCGACGGCGCCAGCCGACGCCCTGCAGACGGCAGGTGTGACCCGCGCGGAGGCATGCGCGGGAACGACCACGCCGGTGGCGCCTGCCCCTTCGGCGCTGCGACAAACGGCTCCGAGGTTGCCCGGGTCGGAGACCTGGTCGAGACAGACCAGAAGCGGCCCTTCCCCACCCGCCAGCTCGTAAGCGTCGGCATAGGGATAGGGCTCGCAGAAGGCGAGCATGCCCTGATGGTCACGCGTTCCGGCCGCCTCGCTGAGCTCGCGGTCTTGCTTGACGTGAACTCGAGGTCGATCCGTCTCGCGGAGCCATGTCTCCGACTTGAGCGCGCGCTCGGTCGCCCAGAGCTCGAGCACCTCACGGCGGCCGCGCAGAGCCTCTCGAACCGCGCGGCGCCCGTAGACCTGTTCCCGCGTGGTCATTTCGGGACGAGCTGGAAGCCGTCTGCGACATCTCGCACAACCCAGCCGGCCGCCTCGATCTCGGCTCTAAGCCGATCCGCTTCGTCGAAGTCGCCTGCCGCGCGAGCCGACTGCCGATCCGTGGCGAGCGATTGAACGAAGTTCGGTGCGTCGACCCTCTGCGGCTCGATCCCGAACAGCCCGAGCCCGCGCCGGAGCTGCTCCGTCGCGCCGACCGATCGCCAGGAATGGAGAACAGCGAGCGCGTCGGGCGTGTTGAAGTCGTTTTCAAGCGCACGCTCGAGCTCTCGCCATTCGGCTTCGCCGCCCTGCTCGATCAAGAGAGCGTTCTGGAACGTCTCGAGCTGCGCACGGGCCTGGGCCATCGTCTCCTCCGAGAAATCGATCGGCTTCGACCAGTGCCCGGTCATGAAGAAGAGCAGCACGGTCTCGCGTCCCCAGCGGTCGAGCGCCTCGCGGATCGTGACGACGTTGCCCTCCGACTTCGACATCTTCTCGCCGGTGAAGCGGAGCATCCCGTTGTGCGTCCAGATCCGGGCGAAGTCGTGGCCGAGCGCTCGCGACTGCGCCAGCTCGTTCTCGTGATGCGGGAAGACGAGGTCGAGCCCGCCGCCGTGGATCTCGAACGCCGGCCCGAGCAGCTCCTCGGCCATAACCGAGCACTCGATGTGCCATCCCGGCCGTCCGGGGCCCCACGGCGATTGCCACGACGTGTCCTCGCCCGGCTTGTTCGCCTTCCAGAGCGCGAAGTCGCGCAGGTCCTCCTTGCGGGCGCCCGCGCGCTCCTCCTCGTCCTGCCCTTCGACCTCGTCGACGCGCTGGCGCGACAGCTGCCCGTACTCCGGATAGCGCGCGACGCGAAAGTAGACGTCTCCGTCGGCGACGTACGCGAAGTCGCGGTCGATCAGCTCCTCGATGAAGGCGACGATGCTCGGCACCGAGTCCGTCGCCTTCGGCAGATGGTCCGGAAGCCCGAGCCCGAGCGCCTCCGTGTCGTCGATGTACCACTGGGTCGCGCGTGCGGCGAGCTCGGCGCTCGATTCGTCTCCGGCAGCCTCGTAGATCTTGTCGTTGATGTCGGTGATGTTGTGGACGAGCGTCACGTCGTACCCGCTTGCACTCAGCCAGCTCCGGAACCACATTCCAACGACAAACGGCCGCGCGTTCCCGATGTGCGCGCGCGCATAGACGGTCGGGCCGCAGAAGTACATCCGGATCGGGCCGGGCGCCGGCGGAAGCTCCTCGGGCTGCCTCGAGAGGGTGTTATAGAGCCGCATCGATCCGCCGTTTCATGGAGCACTGATGCTACGCGAGCCCTCGAACCGGTCCAGCTCGCGCGCGACCAGGCCCGCCCACGCATGGGCGCGCGGCAGTGGCACCGGGCGACCCCAGTGCGCGCGCAACGCCATCCCGTGCATGGCTCCCCGGAGCAGGGTGTACTCGCCGGGGACGCCGAGCGCGCGCGCCCGCTCGAAGCCCCGGCGCGAGTCGGCCGGGCTAACGCCGGGGATGCCCGGCAGCGCGCGGTCGAGCGAGCCGTGTAGGACGGTCAGGCGGCGACCGGTCAGCGGCGTGAGGTCGAGCCGGTCCGGGATCCACGGCGCGAGGCCGAGCACCTCCTCGACACTCGGCTCGCCGGCGACAGAGATCCCGACCGCACCGCCCATCGAGAAGCCGAGTAGCAGCACGCGTGGCGCGCCCACCGCCCGGATCGCCTCACGCGCGTCCTGGATGCACCAGTCGAGTCGCTCCCACGACTTGATGCGGTAGCGCAGCTCGGCGAAGCCGAGTCGCGGAAAACGCGGCGCGAGCCGCCGCACGAGCCACTCGAGCGACGCGCTCCACGTTCCTTCGACCTCGGCGCGCTGGCCGCCGTTCATGCAGACGACGGCGGCCCGGTCGGTCGGCCCGGTGAGGCGCAACTCGGCCCCGGATGCGAGTCGCGCCATCGCGTCGATGCTACGTCAGGCTGCGGGGCGAAGCTGCTCCTCTTCGCCGGTCACGGGCGGCTCGTCGATGCGCACCAGGCGCCCGAGCAGCCCTCGCCGCTCCCATTGCGCGGACGCCGCAGCGACATCTCCGGGGCTGGGCGGAACAACCGTCAGATGAGTTTCTCTGGACTTCATGGTGCCTCCGTTCGGGTTGGAAATCGTCCTGAACCCAGGAAACCAGCGGAGGCTGTGAGATCGCTGAGAGGCCCCTAGGAGCTCTTTTAAGACTCCGACGCAGACGGGTGCACGAGCGGAACGAGCGGTCGCCAGCCGGCGCGTAACACCTCGACTAGGGAGGGCGGAGTGATCGCAGCGCTCGGCCGCGCGACGGGCGAGGTCGGCGTGCCGTGTAGCCGGCCGCCGTCCACCCCAGCAACTCAGAGCCGAGCACCAGGAACGGCGTGCCGTCGAGCAGGACGAACGATCCGTCAGGGAGGTCGGCGAACTGGGCTTCGTGCGTGCGCTGCGCGCGCGTGTCCGGCTGGACGCGCTCGGCGTGGAGCCGCTCGTCGATCGCGTCGGCGCCGATGTCGCTTGGATGGAGCCGGCGCCAGATCGCACCGAAGCGGTCGTAGTCTGCCCGGCGGCACAGCGCGCACGGGCGATGCCCGCCGGCCAGCGCCGTCGCCTCGTCGAGGAAAAACAACTCCGTGAACCGCCCCGGCTGAAGCAGCGGCCGCCGCAGCCAGCCACGGAACTCGAGCTTGCAGGCGATCCAGCGCTTCCCGTTGTAGCGTCGGCGAATCCGTCCCGCCTCGTTGTGGAGGCAGCCGCGGTTTCCATAGACGAGGCCACGCCCCGACTCCGCGACGAGCTCGCCGAGCGGCGTGACCCGGTTCTGGAGGGGCATCTCTGCCACCCTAGCCGTGCCCTTCACTAGGCTCGCGGGGTGGAAGCGCTCCTCCTGGCGTGGTTCGCGGCAAACGGCCGCGATCTGCCCTGGCGCCGCACGAAGGATCCGTACGCGATTCTCGTCAGCAAGGTCATGCTCCAGCAGTAGTACGTCACGCTATATCGCCTCCCACGGACGGTTAGGCGGCGGGCGAAGGCGATGCTCGAAGCACGCGCAACATCGCGCGGTACCCGCGATCCACCTCCTGCTTGATGAACGGGAGGTTGTCCTTGTCGGTCTCGCGCTCAAGGAACCACGACTTGAAGTCGCGCTCGCGCCAGAGATCGGACGACTTGCTTTCGAGGATCGCCGTGAATGGCTCGCCAGCAGCAACAAGCGCCATCAGAACTTCGTACTCCTCGCCGTCGAGCAGGATAAGCGGCTGTATTCTCTGCTTCTGGTCTTCGGGAGTACGCAGGAGATGGCCGCCGTACTTATCGCACCATGCCCACAAACTTGGACTATGGAACAGGCTGTCCGGCGAGACGATGACGGGCCATATCCGCTCGACGACGCCGACGTCCACGTCTGGCAACGTCGCCCGTCCTGCGACCAGATCCCGTGCTACACGGTCAAGCTGACGCATCTTCGCGAGAACGATCTTCTCAAGGTCACGCGCAACGGACTTGACGTCGCCGTCCACAAGGCTCTGCGAGGTTACGCGACTGCTAGTCACCTCGACGAGCACGAGATCAAGCCCGAGGTCAACAGCGAGGTCAGACGTCTTCAACTCGCCCGACTTCCTAACCCTGTAGATCTGCTCAGGAAACACACGGCCACTCCCCGCGAACGACGCGCGACGGCGAGGGTAGGGATGCGCGATGTGCGTGAGCTGTCGAAAGTACCGCTCATGCAGGAAGCCGTTGAATCTGCGGAACCGCTCAAAGTCTTCGCGGCCTCGTGAGCGCGCGATGTCGAGCAAACGGTAGTAGTTGCCTGTCGACCCAATCCAACTCTCGAGCGCGCGCGGTCCCAGCACGACAGCGTTTCCGTCCCTCTGAATGAACGCCGGACGGCGCAAGAACGGCTGAATGTCGCGTCCTGCGGAGCCGCTGCCCTTAAACGCTGAGAATTCGTTCACGAACCACTCGCGCGTCGCGCCGATCGACTCGACTCCTGACGAGTAGCGTCCTGCGAGGCCAGTAGACGCAAAGTACTCCTCGTTCGCGAATAGCAGTGGGCCGTCATCGCGATCCGCCACGTTCGAACGCGCGAAGAACGAGAACCCGAGCGTCTGCAGCTCGACAAAGCCAAGGCCGTAGCTCTCGCGCAGCCAATCATCGATCGGGCAGTAGTCGCGGTGGCGGCGTGCGGCCCTCGACGTCCCGATCACGTGGTAGAGCCGGTACGCGCGGGCTAGTTCATGTCGGAACGCCGCATGACTGGAGAGGCCGCCATGCGCGACGAAAAACCGAACCATCCTCTCGTCAGCAAGATCAACTGTCGATAGACGCTGATCGGCGAGCAGCTCAGGGTCGAGGAAGGCGTCCGGAATGAAGAGCAGCCCCCAAGTGAGCTGCGCACGCTCGTGCGGCGTCAAGTCTTCGGCCGGCTGATCATCCGCATGGAGGAGCAGTAGCCGCTGGAGCGCGAACACCTGCTGCTCCGAGAACAGCGTCCGACGCGGGAAGGCACGGAGCATCCGCTCGCCCGCGCGTGCGAAGTCCTCCCCGCACAGCTGACGCATCGTCTCGAGCTGCGCGACTGTGTCGACTCCGTGGACGTATAGGCGCCGCTGCAGCCACACGGTTAGGCGAAGCGCCGGCTCGAGCGGCGTCGCCCGAATCGTCGCGAGGATTGCATCGCGGTCGAGAACCGGCCGACCGCCGAGCTGGTCGGCCTCGGCTGGAAACATGAACTGGACGAGTTCGGCGCCTGTCGTGTACGACCAGAGCTGATCGAAGAAGGTGGGAACGCCCTGCGAAGCTGCGGTCGAGTCAGGCCGCCGCACCCCAGGTTCTCCGAGGTTGCCTTCAGCCATCACGACGTCCCCGAGCCGTCGATCGGGCGCTACACAGGCTGCCGCCGGCTATGCCGAGGCGCGAGCGAAAACTACAACGCGCGGATGCCGCCGCACTCGCGACAAGAAGCGACCACACAGGCATTGGTCAGCACCGATGTCCGCCGCGTCCATGACACGCCCATTGTCGCAGACGCAGCTTCCTCCGCCGCGACCGGGCGCGGCGCCACAGGGGTGCGGCGCCACACGGGTGCGGCGGCGGCCCTACCCGAGCGCCCTACGCCCGACGATCCGGATCTTGCCCACGTCGAAGACGATCCACGCCCGGTGCGCGACGCCGTTGCGCTCATCAGGGCGCGTGACAGCGTCGTGGCCCGCCGCCTGCACTACCGCGAGGAGTTCACCGTTTGCGGCCGTCACATCGTCTTCTTCTTCAATCGGCCGCCCGTGAAAGTACTCGAGCGCCGCATCACAGAGCTCGCCGGCACTGTTCCAATCCGATGGCGGGACGCCTGCCGCCGTCGCAGCGCCAACCAAGTCAGCGGAAGCGGTCTCGTCGAGGCCGAGCGGCCGTTGAACATCGAGCTCGACCGTAAGTACCTGCGGCATCGACTCCGGGGTCGTGAACGTCGCGACGATCTTGCCGCCGACGTCCTGTTGGTCGCTGAGCGTCCAGTCTGGATGCTGTCGCAAGAACGCATCAAGATCGGGCTGCGATTCGAAGCCGCGAATCTCGGGGACGTGTCGGAAGACCGCGAAGTTCTCGGCCACCGCTTCGTTGTCGGTGAAGTAGAAGGCACTCCCCAGCTGCCCGCCCTCCTGGGCACCGGCGTCGAACGAATCGAAGACTCGGGAGGTTCCGTGGTAGAGGAACATACGCGCTCAGCGTAACGGCGTCCGCATGACCGATAGGCGCCGCCGCTTCCGGACATTGCATGGCGCATCCGAGGCAAGGGCGACAATCTAGGCGTGTCGGCTGACGCATCCCAGACGGCGATCCACAAAATCCGCCAGACACCGGGCGAGTGGCTCTACCACTACACAACACTCGAGACCGCGCTCGTCTACATCCTGCCGCAGCTACGGCTTCGGCTCAGCCCGTTCTCGCAGATGCGCGACCCCCGCGAGTACAAGCAATGGTTCCCAGGGGCGGTCGGCTTCTTCTCAGACGACCAAGAGGGCGAATTGGTAAGCCGGATCGACAAGGCGAGCGTGCGACTGAATCTGCTCCGGAACGAGTTCAAGCTCTTGTCCTTCACCACCGACTCGCCCGACCCTGATAAAGGCGAGTACGGCAGAGGCTTCTCCCGTTCTCGACTATGGGAGTCGTATGCGTCAAACGGCACCGGCATGTGCCTCGTGCTACGGAAGAACACCGCCGTGGAGGCGATTACACGGCAACTCGGCGCAGCCGGCACCTCCGCCCACGGCCCTGTCGTGTACGCGAACGGCCCGACCCACGCCGAGATCATGCTCCACTTTGAGGAGATCTTTGGAGACCTCGACGTCCTCGCCGAACGAATCGCAACTCGCCACCTCGAGAAGCTCTTTCTGACAAAGAACACAGAATGGGAGACCGAGCGGGAGTACCGGTTCGTCGTACGAACGCCGAACGCGTACGAGTACGTCGACGTCTCCGAATCTGTAGTCGCAATGATCCGTGGCCCCGCCTCGGCTCGAGAAGCGGAACACGCCTTGCGCTACTTCGCCGCTGAGCTCGGGATAGGACTTGGCTTTGTGCAATGGAACGACAACGAGCCGATGTTGCTCGGCCGGCCTCTCGCGAGAAGCTGACTCCGCCTTGGTCGCTGCCTCAAGCAGACGCCGCGACGCGACTCACAGCTTCACGAAAACCGTCGCGCGCATTCGACCAGTCGACAGCGGGACAACACATATCGACTAGCTCCGCAATCAGCCAATGGACGAGGATCCCCCGCCGCGCGAGGTAGATGCCGACGCCTTCAAGCTTGTACTGGTCTGTGTAGTCGAGGAGCGCGTAGCCGAGCAACTGGTACACGTGGTCGACGCGCTCGAAGCTGTCCTGCTTGGTTGTCTTCAGCTCGAGCAGCACGTCCTCGACGATCAGGTCGGCGTCGGCTCCGCCGATCTCGACGCTACCGTCGAAGCGCGGGTTCAGTACGGCTGACGTCATCACGAGCTCGGGGTACCGCTCGCAAAGTAGGCGAGCCATTCCTGCGAGGTCATCGACTGCAGCCTGAGGAGCAAGTGCAAGCACATCATCAAGCTTTGCCTTCTTCCCGAGCTGCAGAAGCGGCGAGCTCGTAGCCGCAGCCAATGTTCTGAAGAACTGTTCGTAGAGCGCCAGGCCGTAACAGCATCGGGACAGGCGATCTTCAGTCGCGCGGTCGAGGTCGCCGCCGCAGCGCTCAGGCGCGACGCGAGCAAGCTCATCGCTAAGTTCAAGCGCAAGCATCCCGAGATCGGCGCGACCGAGACCGAAGACGTTCATCATCCCGCCGGCCGCGACTGTCGTTTTCCAATCGATCGGTGCCCAACACAGACGCGCGCGATAGTCGAACGCCGTACCGATCGTCCCTGGACTTAGGCCATCCGGCGGCTCGCAGACGATCGGAGCTGCGCGCACCGTTTCGTACCAAGCCTTGCTAATCGGCTTGAACTGGGACGCCGGGAAATAGGTCTCGAAGAATTCACGGACCGGAGTGCCGCGCCGGTCGAGCTGATGAGTCAGGGACACAGCGCTAGAGGATCAGGTATCGCCAAGACTTCTTGACTCGCGGAAGACGGAATTCGTCGGCGCCGGAGACGACGTCGCAGGCAACGTCGCAGACCCAGGCTGGCGGGCGCCGTTCGCTCACCTCGGCATTGTCGGACTCGGCAAGCGCCAGGTAGTGCGTTCCCCCGTCTTGCTCGATCACCCGATAGCCGCGGTCGATCGAGACGTCGTAGGCGATGCCATCAATCGTCTTGCCATGGTCGGTCCACTGGACGCCGTCTCCAAGCGCGATGTGCAGATTGCTGAACGACATCCCAATCGCCTTGATGAGCGCCTTAAGCCAGGGCTGCATGAACAGCGCAGGGATGAGTGCTGGGCTGGTGAGCGTCAACAGGTACGCGATCCAGTCGGTGTCGCTGAAATGCTTTGCGAGCTCGAACCACAGCAGACCGACGAGCCCCCAGAAGGCGAGCGCTGTGGCGCCGGCGGCGATCCACCGATGATGCAGCCAGATCCGCGTCACGGTGACCCATTCCTCGCGGTCTTTCCGGCAGCACGGTGGATCGACTACGACCCCATCGCGCCAGGCGCGGATCCAATACCAGTCGACGAGGCTCGACAGGAAAATGATCTCTAGTGCGATTGCTGCCGCACAGACAGCGACAGCCCGAATGGAGGAGTCGTGTAGCGCTGACGGTGCGACATGCAACCGCTCGTGTCCGACCGCCAGCATCGCGAAGATCAGCGGAGCCGGGAGCGCGATTGCAGACGAATACGACGCGCGGCGATCTCCTTTCGCCCTTCTCCCCGATCGGCCGCGGCCGCCCAATGCCAATGCGTAATGGACGTTCAGCAGCAGCCAGATCAAAGCGCCGGCGCCTGCCGCCGCGATCACAACGACGGAGGTCCGATTGTCACCAATCAGCGACAGCAACAGCAGCGCCGCCGCAACGAGAAGCGCTTGGAACTTCGTCCAGCCGGAGCTCACGCGACATTTGTGCGCGAAGAGCGCTGACGAGTCAAGCCCTGAGGGCGCCTTACGTATAGAGCGAATGCCTCGAGCCAGACCACCAGCGAGCCGATCAAGAGGTAGCGGGCGATCTGCGCGACGCTGCCGTCGAAGCCGAGGCCAATGCCGGCGGCAATCATGACTACTGCTGCAACGGAGACGAGCGCCAGAGCGCGGGTGCCGCGGGCGCCGCGGCGAGCGGCGTGACCGGCGACGAGAGCCGCGGCTAGGACGGCGGCGATTGGTATCGCTGGATAGACGTAGTTGTGGATCTGGTCGTGCCACGATGACGCTTCACCGGTTCGCGGCCGGTCGGGACGGAACGCTTCGAGCGCGACCGCTAGCCCGATGACGAAGATCAGTACGCCGATCAGCCTGCCGTACGCGCATTCCGCGTTGTCGATGACGTAAGCGGCGAAGAGCATGCCGAGTGCGCCGATTAGAACGAAGCACGCCGCGACCAGCCAGCCGAGATGGCCGAGCAACAGGACGCTCGGCCATTCGACGTCGCTACGACGACTCGCTGACCATCCCAGACTCCGGATGTCGTGCCACTCGAGAATCGTCCCGAGCGCCAGAACGGCAAAGAGAAGCGGCGGCGCGATCACGCCGGCCAGTTCGCCGATCCGCAATCTGACGGCATTCGCACGCGGCACTGGGGTCAATGAGCCGGACTAAGAACGCCACGCGAGCGTAAGTCCTGCAGAGCGGCGCGAAGGTCGCGGTCGAATCGCGAAGCGTGCTCAGGACGTCCAGGGAACGGCAAGATCGGGAACGGAGCGTGAACGCCAGCGTCCGCGGCTGCACGACGGACGTTTTCCTGAATGCCGCTCATCACGAGAACGACAGCTTCAGGTGCGTGATCCCGCATCCGTGCGGCGAGCGCTGCTTCGCCGGCGAAACGCAGACGCAGCCGTTCCCGCTTCTGGTCGCGGTCTGTCAGCTTGAGATGGTTGACCGGTGCGAGACACAGATCGTCGAGGAAGCAGCCGAGCTCGCAGAACGCCTCGAGGAACGGTTCGGAAACGATGTCCGGCACGGCGGCTTGGAAGGCGGCCTTCGTCGCGAAGTACAGCTTGGAGTTGCCGGCGTAGAAGAATGTTCCTCCGGCGGGAGGCGACTCACCGACGAACAGGATGCGTACGTTGCTTGGCCGGTAGCGAGCGCGGAGGTCGTCGGCCGCCTCGGTCACAACAGGGCGTGCTTTTCGCGCGCCCACGCTCGCGCGCTGTCATCGAGCGGAAGCTGCGGGATCAAGTCTTGCCACGAGATCGCGCGGAACCGCAGACGGTTGAGCTGCTCGGCGTCGTTCAGCGTTCGTGTCAGCAGCTCTGGCCATCCTGGCCACGCGTCGATTGGATGGAAGTACGGATTGCGCTCGTCGTAGACGAGGACGAACACAGCCTGCCTGTCAGGGCCAGCAAGAGCACGCGCGGCCGCAGCGTTCCGGATGGCCTGGTACGAGGACGAGATAGGACACGGCTTCCCCTGAACGCGATCGGGAAGGAAGAAGACGTCGTTCGCGGTCTCCCAGTAGACCGGCCGCTGCAGCACCTTCTTCGAACAATCGGCGATGGCGGGAGCACCAGCCGGGCAGCTGCATCGGCCCATCCCGTCCTCGCCGAACTTGGCCTCGATGCAGATCACTGCCGCGTCGTCCTCGACGAGGAGATCGATCGTGCTCACAAGTGGCGACTCGTTCAACAGCTGCGAATCGAGCTCGACTTCGAACGACACCTTCGGCGCGAGCGATTTGAGGAGACCGGGCAACGAGAGAACGTTCTCCAGGCTGCGCATCGACAGGTCTCGGCGCCAGGCGAGACCGATCATCGCGAGCGCGATGACTTGGCTCGAGCGTCCCGACAGGTGCTGGGGATGGCGCAGCTTCTCGGGCAGATATTCCTCGAGGAAGTCCGCACCCGGCGGGAGCGCCGAAGCGAGGTCTTTCGCCTTCAGCGGGTGGTAGCTCGCCAGCTCAGGATGATCGAGAAAGTACTGCTGGTAGTGCGCGGTGAGCGCACGCACATACGCGCCATAGGGCTTGGCGCAAATCGCGTCGATCTCGTCCTTTGTCCATGCCGCTAGCTCAAGGCTCACGCCGATATCCTCACCGAGATGTGGCGCCGTTGGCAACCGGCTCGCGCGCCCACATGGCTATGGCTCAGTTCGTCGGCTCTCCGGTCACGTAATAGGTGGAGGGTACGCCGGTGCGCCCCTCCACCATCGTGCTGCGTTAGCGAACAAGGGTGATGACTTGCAGCGCGAGTGACACCATCCCGATGACCAAGCAGGCCACCGTCAGAAGTAGAAGCAGCATTCGCTCTAGCTCCCGTACTGCCGGCTAGCGGGATTGCTAGCTGGGAGGAATGCGCTCCTCACCTATTACGGATGCGTAGGGGTCACAAATAGAGGGTCACGAGATTGGTGCGGGCGAAACCACGAGCCTCTAGGCGGGCCACGCCTCGAGCACCATCCGTTCGGCATGCCGCTGAGCCTCAACGAGCCGAGCGTGAGCTTGCGCCCAAGCATCGGCTGGTCGTGTCCCGGCCGCCTCAATCATCTCGGTGGTCGGGATCGCCTCGGAGACCGTCACACGTAGCCGGTTCACCTCTTCGTCCGCGGCGACGCGTGCGTAGATGTCGTGCGCCTCGGGACTGAAGTGATTAAGCACCCATTCGGTTGTCCAGCCCATCTCGTTCGCCGCTGCCTTGAATCCGTCGGCGTACAACGCGAAGAATGCAACGACGCGCGGCCGCAGGCTTGCGATCGACTCGAGCGAACGCGGTTGCGTGAGCAGCCCGCGGAAATTGCCGTCCAGGATGTCGAGCGCGTCTGAGTGTTCTCCGACGAGAGCGACCGCTGCCGAGTCGGCGTCCTGCTCATGCGGGACATCCCGACCGAGCGACCTCCCGCCGGGTCCGGTTCCGCCGAGCTCATGCTCAAGCGCCCGAACCGCCAGCATGCCGATCCGGTAGCAGTCATTGTCGGCGCTCTGCTCGACGTGCCTCAGCTCGTGTCGCATCAACGCCAAGATCACGTAGTTCGGAAGGCGAGGCGACCCGAGGAAGACCACCACGCGATGCTTGTCTGGATCGAGCGCGTCGATCGCATGCAGGACGTCTTCGGTCAGGCCGTGCTCGGGGCCAAGGCCGGCGCTTGAATCGCCGGGCGCCAGCGCGAAGCCCCAATGCTCGCCCTCAGGATTCGCGGCGACCAGCTCAACCTCAACGTCTTCAACGTCTAGGCCCGCAGCTTCAACTGCCGCAAGCCATAGCTTGTGGACGTCGCCGTTCGGGAGCTCGGACTCCGCTCCGGGGTCGGCGGGCGTCGAGTTTGCATCCTTGCCGGTGCTCTCGTCCATACCCCATACGTCATAGCAACCGAGCGAGACGATCGGTGGCGCGCAAGTCCGCGACCGATGCGAACCGGCGCCTCATGACAAGACTCGCGCGAGATCTCGCGCAGTCGTCATTCCGCCTTTTCGAGAACAACCTCCACGGCGAGGTAGTTGCCGACGACGAACCTCACGCGAGTCATCGAGCCGAGGTACTCCACCGCGTACTCGAACCGCCAGCTGCAGCACTTCCCAGTCGTTCGTCACGCGCTTCTCGTTCGTGATCAGCAGCCGCTGCATCATCCTGCTTCCTACTTCGGGCAGAAGGTCAGGCGGCTGGATCGCGTGGAACCTCGCTACAGCTTCGGCGTCTAGCTCAGACAGCGGCCGGTACGTAACTGTCGCGACGTCCTCGCCCGAGAGTTCGCCCGTCTCGAATGTCCGCACTCCGCGCCCGCGGTCGCAAGATGCATAGAGGTGAGTGTCGGGACGCGCACCGCGTTCTGCCGCGAGATGGCGTTGGCGGAGGAGCGGGCCAAGCGCTCGCGAATGTGCACGCCGATGCTCGCGGCGCTTCCCCACCTCGGCTCCTGGATGGCTGTCGGCACGGGCGTCATCTTCACGCCGCTCGTCCTGCGCGGAATCGGCGGACTCGAAGCTCCGCTGATCAGCAAACTGACGCTCTTTGTCTTCTGGGCTGGGATCGTCGCGGCTCTCGCGCTCTCGATCCGCTGACACGCGCCGTCCTCGCTTCGGACCCGTTGTCGCCACTAGGCGCCACGACTGGTCACGCACTTGTTCGCACGACCTGTTCGCACGCTCAAGAAAAGCGCCCGCGGCGGCCGCGAGGCGCTCTAGGCTAGGCGGCGTGAAAGAGCTGCTTTTGGCTTGGTACCAGGTAAATAAGCGCGACTTGCCGTGGCGCCATACCCAGGATCCATATGCGGTCCTGGTCTCTGAAGTGATGCTCCAGCAGACGCAGGTCGAGCGCGTCATTCCCCGCTACCTGGCCTGGCTCGAGCGGTGGCCGACGGCCGAGGCGCTTGCGACCGCGTCCGCGGCGGACGTGATTCGCGCCTGGCAGGGGCTCGGGTACAACCGGCGCGCGCTGAATCTCCACCGCGCTGCCTGCCATGTCGCCGAGCACGGGTGGCCCGAGGATCTGACGGTGCTGCCCGGGGTCGGGCGCTACACGGCTGACGCGGTCTCGAGCTTCGCGCTCGGGCGCGCCGTGCTGGCCGTCGATACGAACGTGCGCCGCGTGCAGGAGCGAACTGGCCACTCCTTCGGGGCCGAGTCGGGTCAGGCGCTCATGGATCTCGGGGCGACGATCTGTTTGGCGCGCGTGCCGCGCTGTGGGATCTGCCCGCTCTCGGAGGCGTGCCCGTCCCGCGGCCGCCGCTACGAGCCGCTGCGCAAGCAATCGCGCTTCGAGGGCTCGTTCCGGCAGCGCCGCGCCGAGACGCTGCGGTTGGTCGCCGCGGGCGCGCGGGCGCACACGGAGCTGGACGCAGAAGCGGTCGCGGCGCTACAGCGCGACGGTCTCGTTCAGCTCGCGGACGGCCTGGTCGCCCTGCCCTCCTAGGCCGCGCGCGCGAGCTCGTCCGTGGCCGGACGCGGCAGCTCGTAGCCCCGCACGGCGAGCACGTCGCGGAGGCGTCCGGGACGGTCGGTGACGATGCCGTCGACGCCGAGGTCGACAAGTGCGTGCATCGTCCAGCGACGGTTCACCGTCCACGGGAGGACGCGCATCCCGGCGGCGTGAGCCTCCCGGACGAGCTTCGGGTTCACGGAGCAATGATGAGGGCCGATCGCGTGCGCGCCGGCGAGGAAGGCGAGCGCAACGAGCTCGCCGCTGAAGGGATTGCGGGAGCGCACGGGCAGGCCCGCCGTCCACGCGCTTCCCGGCCGAACCGTGCTGCGCGTGGCGAGCGCCGTCGTGCGGATATCGGGGCACAGCCAGCGCGACTCGACGATCACGCGCCAGTCGAACGACTGCACGACACAGCGAGGCACTAGGCCGCGAGCCTCGACGGTGTCGACGATGCGCTGGGACAGCTCGGCCGCGGGTGCGGTCTCGTCGGGCCGCCTTGGATCGACCTTCGCCTCGATCACAAGTCCGGCCTCGTGCGGCTCGACGAGCTCGAGCACGTCGTCCAGCGTCGCGAACCGCTCGCCGGCACCGCGATCGAGCGTGCGGATCTGCTCGAGCTCGAGATGCTTCCAGAGCTTCCCGACGTGGGCTCCGGTGCACTCGAGGCGCGTTGCAGAACGTTCGTGGCTGACGATCACGACCCCGTCCCGGCTGAGCCCGACGTCCAGCTCGAGCGTCGTGACGCCCGCGGCGAGGGCGCGCCGGAAGGATTCCAGCGTGTTCCGCGGGCCGAGGCCACGCGCCCCGCGATGAGCCTGGATCTCGAATTGCATGCCCACGCAGAGTCGCAGCGATCGCGGACGGTTGGGTACGAGCGGAGTAGCAGTTCGGTTAAGAGGTTGTAACGAGTGCGACCGCCAGGGCGGCAAGTCCTTCGCCGCGACCGGTGAAGCCGAGACCGTCGGTCGTAGTCGCGCGCACGGCCAGTTGCTGCTCCTCCACGCCGAGCGCTCCGGCGAGCGCCGCGCGCATCTTGAGCCGATACGGCGCGAGCCGCGGCTGCTCGCCGATCAGTACGACGTCCGCGTTGACGAGCGACAACCCGAGCTCGCGCAGGCGGCCGTACGCGCGCGCGAGCAGATCCAACGAGGACGCCCCCTCCCATTGCGGATCGCCGGACGGGAACATCGCCCCGATGTCGTCCAGCCCAGCGGCGCCGAGGAGCGCGTCGATCAGCGCGTGAGCGATGACGTCCCCGTCGGAATGTCCCGCGAGCCCGCGTGCGGACGGGATCGAGACGCCGCCGAGCACGAGCGGAACGCCGTCGGCGAACGCGTGCGCGTCGAATCCGGTCCCGACGCGAAGATCAGACATGCGCGAGCGCCTCCGGCAGCTCGGCGAGCGATCGCACACCGATCGCCTCCGGCGGCGGCTTGTGCAGGTGCCCCCACGGACCGCGTCGCACGTGAACCGCGACCATGCGGGCTGCGAGCGCCGGATTGACGTCGTTGTCGACACGGTCGCCGACGTACGCGATCTCCTCGGCCTCGAAGCCGGCCTCGTCGACGATCCGCTGGAAGAATTCCGGGGCTGGCTTCTCCACTCCCCAGCGGACACTGGAACCTACGAGGTCGACGTGGGGGCGCAGCATCTCCTCGACGACCTCCGGGGTGTTGCCGGCGGCGCCGACGACGAGCCCGCGCGAGCGCAGCTCGGCGAGACAGGGCAGCGCATCGGGATAGAGCTCGTCCGACCGGAACATCGACGAGGCGTGCTCGACGTCCAGCACCTCCCAGACGCGATCGTGATGCTCGCCTCGCGCGGCGAGACCGCCGAGAACGCCCATCAACGTGAAGCGTGGCACCCCGGCGCCGTCGGCCGCGCGCTCCCAGATCCCGGTCTCGTCGAAGAGCGTCTCGCCCACGTCGAAGACGACGGCCCTCAGAGCCACGATGCCACCAGGTCGAGATCGTCGCGCGATGTCACCTTCAGGAGCCGCGGGTCGCCCTCGACGGCACACACGCGCGCGCCTCGCCGCTCGACGAGTGACGCGCAGTCGCTTGCATCCGCCACGTCCCCGGCGAACGCGTCGCGAAGAACGGAGGCGACGAATGCCTGAGGCGTCTGGACCGCGACGAGCTCCGTGCGGTCGAGCGTCTCGACCACCGAGTTTCCGTCCACCCGCTTGACCGTGTCGGGCAGCGGCAGTGTGGGCACCGCCGCGTCCCAACCCTCCGAGAGCGGCGCAAGCACCCGGCCGATCACCGTGTCGGTCACCAGCGGACGCGCGGCATCGTGCACGACGATCGCGACCGCGTCCTCCGCGACCTCCTCGAGCGCCGCAAGCACCGACTCCGCACGCGTGGCGCCGCCGGTCACGCAGGCGCCGACCTTGGCACAGCCGAGCTCCTCCGCGAGCAGGATCACCGGCTCCTCCCACCCGGCCGGCGCGGCGACCACGATCGCGTCGACCCAGTCCGACGCGTCGAGCCGCTCGAGGCTCTCGGCAAGCAGCACTCGCTCGCCCAGGCGGGCGAATGCCTTCGGTCTGTCGGCACCGAGCCGCTCTCCGCTGCCCGCGGCAGCGAGAACAGCCCAGACCCCACTCACGCGGTGGCGGTCGCCGCCTTCGTGCGGCTCTTCTTCGCGCCGCCGTTCGTGCCGACGTCGGCGAGGACGCCGTCGAGCCATTCGGCCGCCTCGTCTTCGTCCATGTCCTTGGCGTACATGAGCTCGCTGGCGAGGATCTTCTTCGCCTTCACGAACATCTGCTTCTCGCCCGTCGAGAGGCCCTTCTCGTGATCGCGCAGCGAGAGGTTCTTCACCACTTCGGCCAGCTCGAGGATGTCGCCGGTCTTCATCTTGTCGCGGTTGTGCTTGAAGCGGCGGTTCCAGTTCTTCGGCATGTCTGTGCTGCCACCGGTGAGAGCCTTGACGACGACCGAGATCATGTCCTCGGCGATCACCTTTCTGAGTCCGACCTTCTCGGCGTTCTCCGACGGAACGTTGACGGTCATGTCGTTGTGGAGAATCTTGATCGTCAGGTACTCGCGCTTCTGCCCCAGGATCTCGCGCTGTTCCCTCTTTACGACCGTCCCTGCTCCGTGGTGCGGATACACCACCTTGTCGCCGACCTTGTACAAGGGCTCCCCTTTCGGAAATTGCCGTTTAGTCGCCAAGCCGCCGGCGGTACGAAGCCCAGCCGGCGTGACCGAAAGTGTACCAGATTTCGCACGAAAACGCGCCGGTTTCCAGGGATTTTGCGCACCCGGGCGGAAAAACCCTGCTAACGCGCCGGTTCAGACCTGTCCTAGAGCTGCAAATACCGGTCGACGAGGTTGTGCTCCTGCAGCCGGCGGAGCCCTTCCTTGATCTCCCGAGCCCGCACGGCGCCCACTCCGTCGACCGCCTCGAGCTCGCGCGTCGAGGCGCGCACGATCGACTCGAGGCCGTCGAGATCGCCCACCACACGGTCGATCACGCCGAGCGGCAGGCGTGGGATCCGCCGCAGGACGCGGTACCCGCGCGGCGTGACGGTGAAGTCGAGCGGGTTCACGTCGGCGGGATGCCCGAGCAGGCGGATCAGCACCTCCGACTCGAGCAGGTCGTGGTACGGCAGGCTCTCGAGGCCCGAGACGATCTGCTCGACGGTGGTCGTGCCGATGCCGACGAGATAGTCGGCGACGACCGCCTCCTTCTCGGCAGGCACCTCGCCGACGAGCTCCTCCAGCTGCATCCGGATCAGCCGTCCCTCGGAGCCAAGCTCGACGCAGTCGCGCTCGATCTCCTCGGCCATCCGCGTCGTCATCTCCGCGCGCTGCAGCACGACGATCACGTCGTCGAGCACGACCGCGCTCTGGAACTCGAGCGCGGTCAGGCGCGTCAGCACCTGCTCGAAGCGCTCGCGGTAGGTCTGCAGCGTCGCGAGCGCCTGGTTCGTCTTCGCGAGAACATCGGCGATCGAGTCGAGCTGGTAGCGGCACCGGCCGACGAACAGCGAGATCGTGGAGCGCTGCTGCGAGATCGAGATCACGAGCGCGTCGGTCTGCTTGGCGACGCGCTCGGCGGTGCGGTGGCGTGTCCCTGTCTCGGAGGAGGCGATCGTTGGATCCGGCATCAGCTGGACGTTCGCGTAGGCGAGCTTCGAGAGCGCGTCGTTGACGATGATCGCGCCGTCCATCTTCGAGAGCTCGTACAGGAGCTGCGACGTGAAGGGCTGGTCGAGCGCGATGCCGCCCGAGAAGAGGAACGAAAGCTCGCCCGGGTCGCCGATCACGATCAGAGCGCCCTCGTGCGAGCGGATGATGTCGTCGATGCCCTGGCGCAGGTCGGTGCCGGGCGCGATGCGGGCGATGGCGTCGAGCAGGTTCGGCTCGCGGCGCGGATCGTCTTCCGAAGGCGTGCGCGTGAACCCCAGGCCGGCCGAGGCGTCTTGCTTACTCCTGGGGGTTCCCTCCGGAATCGAGCCCTGCCTTGATCGCTTGGCGCAGCGTCTCCACCTGCGTGGGACGCAGTTTGCCACGGGCGGCCGTGCCCGCCGGCGCGACGACCGTGCCGAGTCCGAGCTTCGCGCACTCCTCGAGCCTGCGCTCGGCCTGTGCCGCCGGACGCAGGCGGCCGGTGAGCCCGATCTCGCCGAACGCCGCCGTGCCGTCGCGAACCGGCGTTCCCCTCGCGGCAGAGGCGATCGCGAGGGCGATCGCGAGGTCAGCGCCCGGCTCGTCGATGCGCACGCCGCCGGCGACGTTGACGAAGACGTCAGCCGAGCCGAGCGCGATTCCTGCGTGGCGGGAGAGCACGGCGACGATCATCGCGAGACGCTTCGGGTCGACGCCGGTCGCGACTCTGCGCGGCATGGCCAGATCGGTCGGTGCGACGAGCGCCTGGATCTCGAGCAGGATCGGACGCGTTCCCTCGAGCGCGCACGCGACGGCCGCGCCGACCTCTCCGCCGGCGGTGCGGCCGAACAGCTCGGACGGATCGGGCACGCCGACCAGCCCGGCTCCGGTCATCTCGAACACGCCGAGCTCGTTCGTCGACCCGAAGCGATTCTTGGCCGCGCGGAGGATGCGGTGGGCGTGGTACCGGTCGCCCTCGAACTGAAGCACGCAGTCGACGAGGTGCTCGAGCACGCGCGGACCCGCGACCGCACCGTCCTTCGTCACGTGACCGACGAGGATCGTGGCGACCCCGGACTCCTTGGCGACCCGCAGCAGCCGCGACGCGGCCTCCCGAACCTGGCCGACGGATCCCGGCGCGGAGCCGAGCTCGGACGAGTAGAGCGTCTGCACGGAGTCGATCACGCAGACGTCGGGGCGCTCGCGCTCGAGCGTGGCGCAGACGGTCTCGAGCTCGGTCTCGGCGAGGATCTCGACCTGCTCCGCGCCTCCGAGCCGTGCCGCGCGCAGCTTGACTTGCGCCGTCGACTCCTCGCCCGTGACAAGCAACGCACGCCGGTCCTTCGACATGGCCGCCAAAGCGCTCAAGAGCAGCGTCGACTTCCCCACGCCCGGCTCGCCGCCGAGCAGCACGAGCGACGCCGGGACCAGCCCACCGCCCAGCACCCGGTCGAGCTCGGCCACGCCGGTGGGAATGCGCGCCGCCTCCTCGACCTCGACGTCGACCAGCCGCAGGAGCGGACGCGCCGCGGCGGTGCTCTTCCCTTTCGCGGCGGAGGCCGGCGACGCTTCATCGACGAGCGTGCCGAACTGGTCGCACCCGGGGCATTTGCCGAACCAGCGTCCGGCGGAGTAGCCGCAGTCGGTGCAGAGGAACTGGACGGCAGCCTTCGCCACGCAACCGAGTCTAGGTCTCGGTCCCGACGACGACTGTGCCGAAACTGGAACTACTTCATCCGGATGACGACGCTCTTCGCGACCCTGTCGTGCAAGGCCTGGTTGCGGTCGTCCCAGAGCGGCCACAGCCCGTCGACGATGCTGAAGACGCCGCAGAAGAAGTTCACCAGGGCCGGCACCGCCCAGCGGCCGAAGGACCGTCCATATCCGATCGGGCCGCCCGCTGCCTCGTCGATCACGCGGATCCCGAGCAGGCGCTTTCCGTACGTCTGCCCGCGCTCGTTTCCGTTGAGGATCGTGAAGTAGACCGCCTGCCCGACCGTGATGCTGGCGAAGATGAGCACGAGCCCCACGACGGCCACCGGCGCGACGCCGTTGTCGAAGTTGTCGAGCGCGACCAGGACGACCCCGAGAGCGGCGGGAATCAGGATGATCAGGTCGTCGATCAGGATCGCGGCGAGCCGACGTCCCCATGAAGCCAGCGTCGGCACTCCCGGGGGCGGCGTTTGCTCCACGGCCGGATCATGGCATGCACCGCCCAGCGGGCCCGACGCGACGAGATAGGGTGCGCGTCCGTGGTTTCAGAGGACCAGCTCCAGAGGTACGCCGAGCTCGTCGTCAGGGTCGGCGCCAACGTCGCTCCGGGGCAGCTCGTTGCCGTACGGGGGATGGCCGAGCACGCGCCTCTGATGCGCGCGATCGCGCGCGAGGCCTACGTGGCAGGCGCGCGCTACGTCGATCCGTACTACACCGACGACGCCTTCCGCCATGCGCTGATCGCGGTCGGCCCCGAAGAAGCGTGGACGTGGACGCCGCCGTGGCTGACCGACCGCCTCGACCGGATCACCGACGAGCGCGGCGCGCACATCTCGATCAGCGGCGATCCCACTCCGGGCCTGTTCGACGACCTCGATCCCGCGAAGGTCGGCCAGGCCCGCGCACTCGAGCTGAGCCGCTCCCACCTGCGCATGGTGGGAAGCGGCGAGGTGAACTGGACGATCGCGTCGTGGCCGACCGAGGGCTGGGCGAAGCAGATCTTCGGCGAGCCCGACGTCGAGCGCCTCTGGACCGCGATCGCGCACACCGTGCGGCTCGACGACGACGATCCGGTCACGGCCTGGCGGGAGCACATGGACCGGCTGGACGCTCGCGCGACGGGCCTGAACGCGCGCCGGTTCGAGGCGATCCGCTTCCGCGGGCCCGGCACGGATCTCACAGTCGGCCTGCTACCCGACGCGGACTGGGAGGCGGCGCGCGCCGAGACGACATGGGGCCGGGAGCACATCCCCAACATGCCGACCGAAGAGGTCTACACCTGCCCCGACTGGCGGCGGGTCGAAGGGGTCGTGACGTCGACGAAGCCCCTGAACCTCTTCGGCGGCCCGATGGTGCACGACCTGAGGATGCGGTTCGAGGCCGGCCGCGCGGTCGAGGTCGACGCGTCGGCGGGAGCCGAGGCCGTCCGCGCGCACATGGAAAGCGACGAGGGGGCGAGACGGCTCGGCGAGATCGCGCTGGTCGACGAGGCCAGCCGCGTCGGGCAGACCGACATCCTGTTCCTCAACACGCTGTTCGACGAGAACGCGACGTGCCACATCGCCTACGGCGACGCGGTCGTCCACGGGGTCGAGGGTGGCGAGGCGCTGAGCGACGAAGAGAAGCTCGCGCGCGGGATCAACGTGTCCACGCTCCACACGGACTTCATGATCGGCGGGCCGGAGGTGGACGTGGACGGCATCGAGAGGGGCGGCGCCGAAGTGCCGATCATCCGCGACGACGCCTGGCAGCTCGAGACTTAGTAACACGTTGTTACTTGGGCTAGCCCGCCTCGACGACCGGGGCGGCCGCCGTCGAGCGCCTGCCGGTGGAGACGGCGACGAGACCCGCGAGGATCGCCGCCGCACCGGCGAGCTGCAGCGTGGACGGCGACTCGCTCAGCAGGACGATTCCGAGCACGACCGTCATCACCGGCTGCAGCGTCAGCAGGATGGAGGTGAGGACCGCCGGGAGCCGCGGCAGAGAGAGCGAGATCAGCAGCCAGCCGAGCACCTGCGAGCTGAGCGCCAGCAGGACGAGCCAGCCGGTCGCGGCCCAGCTCGGAGTCAGGTCGAGGTCGCCGAGCGCGAGACCGGCGACGAGGCAGGCGGCGGCGGAGACGGCGGTTGCATCGCAGAGCGGCCCGGCCGGCCGGCGCACGTCCTGGTTTCCGTGGCGCAGCGTGAGCAGGAAGCCGGTGTACATGAGCGCTGTCAGCACCCCGAACAACACTCCGCGCGCGGGATGCGCGCCGTACGCGTCCGCGCCGAACGCGCCCGAGATGAGCACCACGCCGACCATCACGATCGGGATCGACACGAGCGCACGCGTGCTCGGCCGCTCGTCGAGCAAGGCCCAGGCGACGAGCCCGACCAGCACGACCTGCGTGTTCCCGAGCACCGTGGAGAGCCCCGCGCCGACGTCCTCGATCGCGTGGTGCCAGAGGATCAGGTCGGCCGCGAAGAACAGCCCGGCGAGGACAGCCCAGACGCGCGCGGAGCGCGGACGCGGGCCAAGGCGGCGATCCTCCCACCAGGCGAGGAACCCGAGCGGCGGGACCGCCCAGGCGCAGCGAAAGAACGCGCCGGTGGACGGCGACACGTGCGAGTAGCGGTAGAGGATCGCCGAGAAGGCAATCGCGATCGCGCCGGCGAGCGCCGCTAGAACGGGCCGGTCGCGCAGAGCGCGTTACTCGGCGTCGGGCTCGGGCTCGTCGTCCTCGGCCGAGCCCTCGGGCTCGGTCGGCGGGACGGTGATGCGCTCCGGCGTGACCTCCGCCGGGATGACCGTGATGTCGACCTGCTGATCCGCCTCGAGCTCGCCCTCGGCGAGCTCTCCGGCCTTGCGGGCGACCAGGATCGTCGAGCCGGGCTCGAGCTCGCGGCCTAGGACGAAGTCGGCGAGCGGATCCTCGATGTAGTGCTGGATCGCGCGGCGCAGCGGCCGGGCGCCCATCGCCGGGTCGTAGCCCTTCTCGACGAGCAGCTCCTTCGCCTCGTCGGTGAGCTCGATCGAGACCTCGTGCGCGGCCATCTGCTCGCGGACGCGCTTCATCTGGATGTCGACGATCGGGATGATCTCCTGCTTCGTCAGCTTGTGGAAGACCATCGTCTCGTCGATGCGGTTCAGCAGCTCGGGACGGAAGACCTTCTTGAGCTCGCCCATGACGCGGCTCTTCATGTCCTCGTAGGACAGGCCCTGCTCGTCGCCGATCGAGAAGCCGAGACCCTGGTTCTTCGAGATCTGGGCGGCGCCGATGTTCGAGGTCATGATCACGATGCAGTTGCGGAAGTCGACCTTGCGGCCCTGCGCATCGGTGAGCCGTCCTTCCTCCAGGATCTGGAGCAGGATGTTGAACACGTCGGGATGCGCCTTCTCGATCTCGTCCAGGAGCAGCACGGAGTACGGCTTGCGGCGCACGGCCTCGGTGAGCTGGCCGCCCTCGTCGTAGCCGATGTAGCCGGGGGGCGAGCCGACGAGCCGGGACACGGTGTGCTTCTCCATGTACTCCGACATGTCCACTTGGATCATCGCGTCCTCGTCGCCGAACAGGAACTCGGCGAGCGTGCGCGCGAGCTCGGTCTTGCCGACGCCCGAGGGGCCGAGGAAGATGAAGGAGCCGGTCGGGCGCTTGGGATCCTTGATCCCGGCCCGTGCGCGGCGGATCGACTTGGACACGGCGACGATCGCCTCGTTCTGGCCGATCACGCGCTTGTGGAGCTCGTCCTCCATACGGATCAGGCGCGCGGTCTCGGCTTCGGTCAGCTTGAAGACCGGGATGCCCGTCCACATCGAGACGATGTCCGCGATCTCCTCCTCGCCGACCTCGGGCTGCTCCTCGCTCGCGTCGGAGTTGCGCCAGTCGTCCTCGAGGTCCTTCTTCTTCTGCGTGAGCTTGCGCTCCTTGTCGCGCAGCGACGCGGCCTTCTCGAACTCCTGGTTCTCGATCGCCTCTTCCTTGTCCTTGCGAACGTGCTCGATCTCTTCCTCGAGCTCGCGGTAGCGCGGGGGCGCGCTCATCGTGCGGATGCGCAGGCGCGACGCGGCCTCGTCGATCAGGTCGATCGCCTTGTCGGGCAGATGCCGGTCCTGGATGTAGCGGTCGGCTAGCGTCGCGGAAGCCTGCAGCGCGTCGTCGGAGATCTTGCAGCGGTGGTGCGCCTCGTAGCGGTCCCGCAGGCCGCGCAGGATCTGAACGGTGTCGTCGACGGAAGGCTCCTCGACGCGGATCTGCTGGAAGCGTCGCTCGAGGGCCGCATCTCGCTCGAGGTACTTACGGTACTCGTCGAGCGTCGTGGCGCCGATCGTCTGGAGCTCGCCGCGGGCAAGAGCCGGCTTTAGGATCGAGGCCGCGTCGATCGCACCCTCGGCCGCGCCGGCGCCGACGAGATTGTGCAGCTCGTCGATGAACAGGATGATGTCGCCGCGCTGGGTGATCTCCTTCATCACCTTCTTCAAGCGCTCCTCGAACTCGCCTCTGTACTTCGAGCCCGCGACCAGCGCGGCCAGGTCGAGGCTGTAGATCTGCTTGCCCTTCAGCAGCTCGGGCACCTGGTTGCCGGCGATGCGCTGCGCGAGCCCCTCGACGACGGCGGTCTTGCCGACGCCGGGCTCGCCGATCAGTACCGGATTGTTCTTCTGGCGGCGGGAGAGGATCTGCATGATCCGCTCGATCTCGGTCTGGCGGCCCACGACCGGGTCGAGCTTGCCCTCGGACGCGAGCTTCGTGAAGTTGCGGCCGAACTGGTCGAGCAGCTTCGAGCTCTTCGCCTTCTCGCCCGAGCCCTGCTGGCCGCCGCCCTGCCTGCGCCCGGGCCCCGAGAGCATGCGGATGATCTCGTTGCGGATCTTCTCGGCGTCGGCGTCGAAGTCGAGCAGGATGCGTGCCGCGACGCCTTCGTTCTCGCGCACGAGCCCGAGCAGGATGTGCTCTGTGCCGATGTAGTTGTGGCCGAGCGAGAGCGCCTCGCGCAGCGCGAGCTCCAGCACCTTCTTCGCCCGCGGCGTGAACGGGATCTGCCCGGTCGTGACCTCGTCGCCCTGGCCGACGATGCGCGCGACCTGCGCGCGAACCTCCTCGACCGTGATGTCGAGCGACTCCAGCACCCGCGCCGCGAGGCCCTCCTCTTCGCGCAGGAGGCCGAGGAGAATGTGCTCGGTCCCGATGTAGTTGTGCTTGAGCGCGCGTGCTTCGTCCTGGGCCAGGACGACCACTTGACGGGCACGCTCTGTGAATCGCTCGAACACTAAGTCCCCTCTATCGGCTGCTGGGCCATCGTACCCAAGGGTTCGGATTCTCCGCGACCGAGATTCACACCGTCTTTACGCTTGTTATCCATTCCGACAACACCTACGACAGGGCCGCAACGGTCGTGTTTCGATTGACCATTCCTGACATCAGGGTGACTTGACATGACATCACAATGATGTCATGGTGCTGTACATGCAGCTCTCATCGCACATCGAGGCGCTCCAGCACGATCTGGCCGCCGTCGCCGCCCTCGGGGACGAGGCGTCGCGCCAGGCCGCAGAGCGGATCTCGCAGGCGCTCGAGCCCTCGCTGCGGTTGCGGCTCCAGGAGGTCCTGACGGAGGCGGCGGCCGAGATCACGACGCAGCTTCCGAACGGGCGCGTGGACGTTCGCTTCGCGGCAGGCGATCTCGAGCTCACCTATGTCGAAGAGGAGACCCCGGCGGGACCTCCGCTCTCGACCGACGAGATGACGGCACGTATCACCCTGCGCTTGCCGGAAGGCCTGAAAGGAATCGTCGAGGCTGCCGCCGCGCTCGAGGGCCTGTCCGCGAACACCTGGCTCGTCCAGACCATCGCCCGCAACGCCGAGCAGAGGCGCCGCCACGGCGGCAAGCGCCTCACAGGCTTCGGGCAAAGCTAAGGAGGCTGACCTGTGTCCCTGCACCGCTACCAGCTGGGCTACGTCGATCTTTCGGACGACCCGGCGGCTTCGGCCGAGCACGTCCTGCAGTCCGCCGACACGGCGCATGCCGTGACCGTCCGGCTCCCGGGCGCGCTGAGCTCGAGGATCGACGAGGCGGCCGCCCGCGAGGGCGTGTCGGCCGACTCGTGGCTCGAGAAGGCCATTGCGTCGAGCCTCTCCTCCTCCCGCGCGGCTGCAGCGTCATGAGCGTGTCCGAAGACACCCGCAGCGAGACCTTCCAGACCACCGATCCGGTCGCGCTCTCGCTCCGGATCGCGGGCGGGCAAGTCTTCGTCCGCGCGAGCGAGACCTCGGAGACCCGCGTCGAGCTCGACGCGCTGAACGACGCTGCGCGCGAGGTCATGCCTCGCGTCCGCATCGAAGGCCGGCCCCGCGGCGATCGCTTCGAGGTCCTCGTCGACGTTCCGGAGCAGCGCGGGTTCATCAAGTTCAGCTCGCCCAAGTTCGAGCTGCGGGTCGACTGCCCGTCCGACGCCGATCTCGAGCTGCGCACGGCTTCGGCGGATCTCGAGGCCCGTGGCGGCTTCCACGACGTCGAGGCGACCAGCGCGTCCGGCGAGGTCGACGTCGACGCGATCAACGGCAGCCTGCGCGTCAAGTCCGCGAGCGGGGACGTCCGCGTCGCGACCGTCGAGGGAGAGTCGAGCGTCAATACGGCCTCCGGCGACATCGAGATCGGCCGTGCGGGCGGCCTCGTGACGGCCACGACTGCCTCCGGCGACCTCCGCGTACGCGAGGCCGCGCGCGGGATCGAGGCGCGCACGGTGTCGGGCGATCAGCAGCTGGAGTCGGTCGCCGAGGGCGAAGTGACGGCGAACGCCGTGTCCGGCGACGTCCAGATCGGAATCCGGCGCGGCTCGAAGGTCTGGATCGACGCGAACAGCGTCAGCGGCGACACGAGCTCCGAGCTCGAGCTCGCCGGAGAGGCGCCCTCCGGAGAGGGCCCGCTTGTCGAGGTCCGCGCCCGCACGGTCAGCGGCGACATCCGGCTCGTCCGCGCCTAGTGCGGAGATGAGCC
>Ga0193747_1000145_pt1 | contig 31941 bp, 31 predicted proteins | sample L1m2metaG_FD_143048 | JGI IMG/M metagenome (GOLD analysis project Ga0193747, IMG submission 143048) | Soil microbial communities from a riparian zone of the East river system, Colorado, United States - L1m2 | ecosystem: Environmental > Terrestrial > Soil > Riparian zone | place: USA: East River... | reverse complement strand
AGAGAATCTTTCAAAGAACAGGGTTACAACTCTAAGGAGCAAGATGTGAGCGGCAGCTTCGTCTTTCGTTAAGCTGCCTTATCACGCAACAGGTTTACTGAGTTTGAAGAGGCAATAAAACAAAAAGAGCTTCCCGCAGGCAAGAATCTTTTGACGTATCAGGATAAAGCGGCTGAAACCAAAGGCAGCGCAATTTTGAAAGCACCGACAGGTGCGGGCAAAACGCTCGCGGCACTGCTTAGGGCGAAGCGCAACCAATCTGAAAACGGACGCTTGTTTTATGCTCTGCCTTTCACTGCAAGCATCAATGCGATGGCAAAGCGTTTTATTGAGATTTTCGGAGAAAATCAGGTCGGAATCCTGCATCACAAAAACGCCGACATTCTATTTTGTCTGCTGGAAAAAGACGAGATGAGTTTACAGGTTAAAAACAAACAGGCGAAGCATCTGCAAAGGCTAGCGAAAGAGATGTATCACCCTATTCGCGTCACTACGCCGCACCAAATCTTACGTTTCGCACTACGCGGGCGAGGATGGGAAACGGGCTTAGCGGAGTTCGTCAATAGTTGCGTCATCTTTGATGAAGTTCACGCTTTCGAGCCTTTGATTACGGGGTTGACTTTAGCGACGGCAAGTCTTCTCACAAGCGAGCAGTTCAATGCGAAGGTTCTTTTTACTTCCGCTACAATTCCTAAGTTCCTCGAAAATCTAATCGAAAAAGAATTAGAGATTGATGTGTCACACGTTATTGAGCCAAATCCGTAAAGTAAAAAAGACGCGGAAATTTGCTACAAGAAGCGGCACAAAATTGAAGTGCGCGAAGGAAACTTGTTCGATAATCTGCCAGTCATTGTCGCGGAAATAAAAGATTCGAGGCAATCAACTCTCATCTTCTGCAATCACGTCAAAACGAGTCAGCAAGTTTATGAAGAATTGAAAAACGGCTATGGCTTTATTGATATGACGCTTTTGCATTCGCGTTTCAATGGGCGCGACAGAACCGAAATCGAAACTAAAATCACGCGCAAAAAAACGAAGGGAGAAAAAGCCGAACTTGCGTACGCGCTAAAAAAGAACCCTCTGCGAACGCCGATTTTAGTAGCAACGCAAGCCGTCGAAGTCTCGCTGGATATTGATTACGAGCGCGGTTACAGCGAACCCGCGCCCGCCGATGCACTCGGTCAGAGGCTTGGCAGAGTGAATCGCAGAGGCGAACGCGACGCCGCACCAATCGTTATTTATGCCGAACCAACAAACGGCCATCTCTACGATGAAACTCTAACCGAAAAAACAGTTGGGTTGCTGCGAAATGTCAAAGGCGAATTATCGGAGCAGGAATTGACTTCGATTGTTGACGGCGTATATGAGAACGGCTATTCGCCCGCCGCACAATGCGAATTTGAAAAAGGCTTGAATAATGAATCGATCAAAAACTTTGCCGATGAAATCATCGCGAGAACGCATGTCGCTTGGACGGATACGATTTTCGAGCAGACCGACGCGCAAATCGAAGTTTTGCCGCAATCCTTGTATAGCGAGTTTTTGGATTTAAGAAAGGAAAAACGATATGTTGAAATGCGGCAGCTTTTTGTGCCGATACGTTGGGGAACATATCACAAAGCGAAAGCAACGAATGCTATTCGTTATAATGAAGATTTGCACGAGCATATCGTCACTTTTGCTTACAATAAAAATAAAGGGTTAGATTCCGATAACCTTGATGACAGCAATTTCTGCTGACTGCACCATGAAAGAGCTTCCTCAATTTACAGGATTAGAGGTCAATTACTACTTCATCTGCCCGAAGAAGCTATGGTGGTTTGCGCATGGGGTGGAGATGGAGCAGGAGAGTGATCGTGTGCGTATGGGGAAGTTGGTGCATGAGGAGAGTTATCAACGTCGGCGCAAGGAGTTGAATATTGATAACCGGATCGTTTTGGATTGGCGTGAGGATGGCATCATCCATGAAGTGAAGCTGACGGATAAAATGGAAGAGGCGCACGAGATGCAGCTTCTCTATTACCTCTATTATCTGAAATGCAAGGGAGTAGAAGGGTTACGCGGGCAGATTGATTACCCGAAACTGCGCGAGACGAAAATGGTGGAGTTGACGCCGGAGCGGGAACAGTTGATTGAGCAGGCCCTTGCGGAGATGGCGCGCATCGTCAATTCGCGTCAAGCCCCGCAAGTTGAATGGATGAAGATTTGTCGCTCGTGCGCGTATGCAGACTTGTGCTGGGGATGAAAATAGTTCGATGCTCAAGGTGAGTGCCGACTTCTTTGAACTCCGAACTCTGAACCTTAAATCTCGAATCTTTAGCTAAATCATGGCGAGACATTATTACCTAACACGTTCGGGACGCTTGCGGCGCAAAGACAACACGCTCTGTTTCGAGCCGTCCACTGAAGAGAAGACGCCGGACTCTGAAAACGCCCCGCCAGTGGAAGAGATGATAAACGTAGGCGTTGACGAACTGAAAAAGTCTGCGCAATCATCCGGCCTGAGCTTCACGGCTGATGAGATGGGTGATCTCGCGCTTGAGCCTTTGATGACCGAAGAGCATATTGACAAGCTCGCACACGAAGAGGCCGCAAACGAGGGTGAGACGGCGGCCCCGGTCAAAGTAAGGGAGCGGAGAATGATTCCGGTTGAAGACGTTGATGCGATCTGGGTCTTTCGTGAGGTTGATTTGAATGCGCGCGTGTTAGTCTTTCTCGCACAGCACAAAGTGCCCGTGCATTTCTTCAACTATTATGGCTTCTACTCAGGCTCTTTTTATCCACGCGAGTACTTGTATGCTGGGTATCTAGTTGTGCGGCAGGTGCGCCATTATGCGAACCGGCGCTTGCGTCTGAAGATTGCGCGGGAATTTGTACGCGCGGCAATGCACAACATCCTGCGCAATCTTCGCTATTACGGGACGCGCGGAGTGGAGTTGCAGGCCGAGACAGAAGGCGTGCAGGCAGAGATGCTCAGGCTCGAAGCCGTCAGTACTATTAACGAGTTGATGGCCTGCGAAGGGCGTGCGCGTGCCGCCTACTATCAAGGGTTTGCGGGTATCCTGCGCAATGATGTCGAGTTCACAAAGCGCGTGCGTCGTCCGCCGGATAACATCGTCAACGCGCTCATCTCTTTTACCAACGGGCTGGTCTATAGTGCGGCACTAACGCAGATTTATCGCACGCAGCTTGATCCGACGATCAGTTTCCTGCACGAACCGGGAGCGCGCCGCTTTTCGCTCGCGCTGGATGTGGCGGAAGTCTTCAAGCCGTTGCTTGCAGATCGTATGATTTTCAAGCTGCTCAACAACCGACAACTGAGCGACCGGGATTTCGCGCAGGATTTAAACTGCTGCTATCTCAATGCGCGCGGGCGCAAGACGGTTCTCAAAGAATGGGACACGCGGTTGCAAAAAACCATCGAGCATCGCCGCCTCAAGCGCAAAGTCTCTTATGAAAGATTGATGAGGCTAGAGTGCTACAAACTCATCAAGCATCTAACTAATGTTGAGCCGTATTCGGGCTTTCGCGCCTGGTGGTAGGGAGTTTATAGCAGACGGAGAAGGAACGCGATGTACGCCTTGCTGGTTTATGATGTCGAGGTGAAAAGAGTCTCGAAGGTGCATGAATTTCTGAAGCGCCATCTGCACTGGGTGCAGAACTCGGTCTTTGAGGGAGAGCTAACCGATGCGCAGATAGAAGCGGTTAAGGCCGGGCTGCGACGATTGCTCAATGATGAAACAGATTCTGTGCTAATCTATACGGCGCGCGACCAGCGTTGGCTAACGAGAGAGACTCTAGGGCAGCAGAGAAGTGAGATTAGTAATGTAGTATGAACACGTTGCGGGAATAGATGAGAAAGTAGCAATCGTCGACCAACGTCAGATCGCATCGGAGGTCTCGAATAATTGGATTAATAGCTTGAGAAGATTTCAAATAAGTCAAGCAACTCCTTCAGATAGAGGCCGTCGTCAACGTCCCACAGGTTCAGCACTAATGCCGCCCGACGACACAAAGCAACAAATATCCTGATAATCATGAATAAATTCCTAGGAAAACGAGGGGAATTTTATCGTTTTTAGCGGCACTTGAATCGAACCAATGTGGAATTGAAACTTCTGGCCTGCGGCACACGCTTGATGCTCTCGCGCGCACTTGAATCGAACCAATGTGGAATTGAAACCGACGCCGTCAAGCGCGCGGTCACGAGACAAGGGAGGACTTGAATCGAACCAATGTGGAATTGAAACCCTGTTAGCTTTGGACACGCTCATTCACCGCGAATACTTGAATCGAACCAATGTGGAATTGAAACAGCGAGCTTGTGAGCCTTAACACTGAGGGCGACCGACTTGAATCGAACCAATGTGGAATTGAAACGAGGAACGCCGAATTGGGGCGACAACCTGCGCGGCTCCACTTGAATCGAACCAATGTGGAATTGAAACGAAGTAGGTTGAGCGCGTCGGTTCTGGCGGGGTGGGTACTTGAATCGAACCAATGTGGAATTGAAACGTGTTAGCCTTTCGCGGCAATTCTTGCAAAGGATGCACTTGAATCGAACCAATGTGGAATTGAAACGTGCGATGGTGATGATGATTGCGCCCTGCTGGTCGGACTTGAATCGAACCAATGTGGAATTGAAACTGAAGTCCGGGACGGAAGGGAACTCGTCACGCGAGAACTTGAATCGAACCAATGTGGAATTGAAACAGTAACTGTACTTCTCAGTGTAGATGGAAGGACCTAACTTGAATCGAACCAATGTGGAATTGAAACCCTAGTAGCTCCGTCCCGAGCAGCCTTGTACATCTGCTTACTTGAATCGAACCAATGTGGAATTGAAACCAATTTTTTTACTTTTTAGCTGTGAGTAGTCGCTCGTACTTGAATCGAACCAATGTGGAATTGAAACTTTGAATTGATTTGAATTGAAATGATTGAGCGAATGACTTGAATCGAACCAATGTGGAATTGAAACCCGGCCAACATGCCGCCTGCGCAGCCCGTTCCGCCAAACTTGAATCGAACCAATGTGGAATTGAAACGATCAACGCGAAGTGCATAATGTTGCTGGCCGGGAACTTGAATCGAACCAATGTGGAATTGAAACTTGCGTTAAAGGCTCTCCGCAATGCGCGTGTTATCACTCACTTGAATCGAACCAATGTGGAATTGAAACACGAGAACTCCTCTGCGGCTTCGGCGTGGCGCTTGGTCACTTGAATCGAACCAATGTGGAATTGAAACTTCAACGTCCAGGTCCTCTACCCCTTCGCCGGGCTTGAACTTGAATCGAACCAATGTGGAATTGAAACCATCTCCTGCCAACACACTCCGCGCTCGATTAAAGATACTTGAATCGAACCAATGTGGAATTGAAACACTGGCGTCCGCCCGGTGTCTATTGTGCAAGTCGTAAACTTGAATCGAACCAATGTGGAATTGAAACAGCATTAAAGCGCAGCCGCAAGGAGTTATCACCTGCGGCGCACTTGAATCGAACCAATGTGGAATTGAAACTACCAATCGCCATCATAGCGGAGCGTTCCCGTTCGGACTTGAATCGAACCAATGTGGAATTGAAACACGAACATAGGTTTGCTTCTCGATATTAAAATTGCTCCATTACTTGAATCGAACCAATGTGGAATTGAAACTCAATCTGGTTGGCAGACGACTGTTGCAGAACTGGCAGAACTTGAATCGAACCAATGTGGAATTGAAACTCAGCAGTCGAGGCACGAGCAATCCCCCTGCAAAAATACTTGAATCGAACCAATGTGGAATTGAAACAATTCTTTCCAGTTCTTTGAATGAATCTATAATACTACTTGAATCGAACCAATGTGGAATTGAAACTCTTCTGTTTTTTCAGCCTGCATGATTCCTCCGATTGACTTGAATCGAACCAATGTGGAATTGAAACTGCATGTACAACGCGCGCCACGCGCTTCATTCGGCACTTGAATCGAACCAATGTGGAATTGAAACTAGTTCCGGCAGCACCTGATACGCATCGCCGCAGAACTTGAATCGAACCAATGTGGAATTGAAACGATTCACGGCCTATGCATCCTGCGTGGGCTAAGAAACACTTGAATCGAACCAATGTGGAATTGAAACACTTAAAGCGACACGGCTTAACGAGAACGCGCTCGGACTTGAATCGAACCAATGTGGAATTGAAACGAAGGCGGCGCGAGTAGTAGCGCCGTTTCGGGTATTACTTGAATCGAACCAATGTGGAATTGAAACCCACTTCCATTTGAGCATTAGCCAATTGCTTATTGACCAGACTTGAATCGAACCAATGTGGAATTGAAACTTCGTTCACCAGCCGATTCAGATTTACGCGCCGAACACGACTTGAATCGAACCAATGTGGAATTGAAACCCCGCGTCCGTCGCGTGCAAGTAAAGGTTCGTTCCACTTGAATCGAACCAATGTGGAATTGAAACTATCCAAAAGCAAAACAATCCTCAGACCGAAACTATTTCAACTTGAATCGAACCAATGTGGAATTGAAACCTACACTCTGAGATGCGGCTACAACCGGGTCAGATGGTGACTTGAATCGAACCAATGTGGAATTGAAACTTTGTTCCGCTTGACCAGTTAGGCGCGCACGTTTCCACTTGAATCGAACCAATGTGGAATTGAAACCATCTAATTCGGCTAAGCGAAGGCTGTTTATCTGGCGCGACTTGAATCGAACCAATGTGGAATTGAAATCAATTAGCAAACGGGAGTTATAAGCATATTTATTAGCGGGTGTGCTGGGCAGCGTACCAACGTGGATCATCCCGATCACAGGCTTCGGGCGAGAGAACAAATTGTCTTTACCTAAATTATTACCCATTTAATTAGATGGTACCCAATTACCACTTTCCAACCTTTTGCCATTGAGCGTTGCGGCCTCGCCCTAAGCATTCGACTTGCCCTGTGGCACGTAAATCTTTCAAGACGCGGCGCACGAGATCAATACTGACGCCGGGACATTCGCGCTGGATGTCTGCGACGCTGAATCGTCCATTCTTCTTTTTGACGGCATTGATGATCGTTTCAGTCTTCGCGCCCTTTGGTGAAGATATGTTGCCAATACGTTCCTCGAACTCACGGTAGGCTGTTTTCAAAATGTAGAGCAGGTAGTTGATGTAAGGCCAAGGATCGTGTGCGCCTTCATGCCAACCTTGCGAGCTTTGTTCCAATGTCTCGTAGTAACGCTCTTTGTTCTGCTCAGTCAGACGTTCGAGACTAATGTAGCGTCCGACCTCGAAGCCTAGATGATGGCTCATCAGCAGAAGCAGCAACCTTGAAACACGTCCGTTGCCGTCTCGAAACGGATGAATACAGAGAAAGTCGAGATTCGCTGCCGCCATTGCCAACACAGGATGAATCCGCTTTTCATGCAAGCAGTCATGCCATAGCTCGATTAGTTTGCTTACGAACGCATGTGTCTGCTTAGCAGGGACGGTTTTGAACCGAACTCGCACGCGCCCATCAGGGTATTTTTCAATGATGTCACTATCCTTGGATTTATACTTTCCAGCATCTCCGATTCCTGCGCGGCTCAGAAGGTGAAGTTGCTTGATGGTCTTTTCGGAAACGGGAAGCTTCGCGCCTTGTTCGTGAATCAGCTTGAGCGCGTCGCGGTAGCCGCGCACTTCTTCTTCGTCTCGATCACACAAGTGTGACTTGCCGAACATGATTGCGTTAACGCGCGAAGGCTCGACGATGACACCTTCGATGCGGTTGGAAGAGACTGCGCTTTCAATCAGGGCGTGTTCGCGTAAGACTTTCAATCTTTGTGGCGATTGCTTGGTGAAAAGCTCCTGCCTACCACGTGATTCGCCCAAATCTGCCAGATACCAAGCGGTGATTGCAGGAATGCTGTTAGATTGTTCGGTGAACTGCCGCAAGGTCATCATAGCTGCATATTAGAGCGGAAGAGAAAGAAATCCAACTTTAATACATTGGCTAGACACCTGAATTATTGCGGTAGGAATATGGCAGGAAGAGAGAAAACGACTGTAGATAGGTGAAACTAAATGTTAGCAGATGTCAAAAGGCTTGATTTTGCTAGTGGCTGCATCTCGATGCGAAATCAATTGTTTAGTTTTTAGTAACGAATGCGATTCATAACCCCAAGGTTGAGCTTTGTTATACTTGGCGCGAAGTTGGCGCGATGACGTGACAGGAGTTGCTGGGATAAGCTCTGCTTTGACGGCTGCGGGTTGTTTGAATTCCTAGCAATTCTTAGGTTTTCGCGTTTGGGCGCGAGGGGCTAAGGGGACTCGAAAACCGGAGTGGGTTAACGCCCACAGCTTTGCCTATTTATTCAGAAAAGGGCGCATAGGTTGTCACTCTTATTCAATCATGCAAAGTTTATGCAGCCTTTCTTGAATTAATAGGCAAAGCCAACGCCCACCGTGGGTTCGAATCCCACCCTCTCCGCCATCTTTTCAACAACTTACGGGCGAAAACCTTACTTGCTTTCGCCACGTTTCTGTGTCGGGTGGCGCTCAGGTGGCGCGGTCAAAATCTTTCAACCCGCACGACTCGCTTCCTGCTTCCAGCCTTCAAGGATAATCTGCTTTCCCTCTCCCAGGCTCTCAACGGCATCTCGGAGCCTCTTTGGAACCCCGTGGGCGTAGCCGCGAGTGACTGCCGTTCCGCGAGTTTCGTTCTTTGTGGTCGAATGGCCCAAAAGGTCGGCGATGTCGTACTCGTGTACGTTAGCCGCTCTGAGGCGGGTTGCGAACGTATGCCGGAGATCGTGAAAGTGAAAGTCATCAATCTTGGCATTCTTAACCGCCTGCTGAAAGCAGACCATTAGCTGCCTGCGCCTTCGGCCCGTTCGCTTGTGGTCGAAGATGCGTTCATCATCGGGGGCGTCTTGCCTTAAGCCCCTGAGAATCTCAAGTGCGCGCGCCGTCAATGGTACTTTGCGCGGCTTATCAGTCTTAGTTTGAATGATAGAGATGTAGCGCGCAGCGAAATCTATATCCCACCAACGAGCTTTTAGAATTTCTCCGAGCCTCATCCCCACTTCCAAGTCCAGTTCCGCCAGCGCAACCAGATGCTCTCCGAAGGGAGCGAGAGCTTTCATCAGTCGCTCTTCTTCATCAACGGCCAGTTGATTGAGATAGCGCTCACGCGGCTCAGGTTCTTTGAGTCGCTTGACGCGCTCCATCGGGTTGCTATCAATTATGCCATTCTCAAAAGCCATCGAAAGGATGCGTGAAAGCACCTGCAAGTAACGATTAACGGTGCTCGGAGAGAATGGTCGCTTGAATTTGCTGTCAGACTTGCGCAGCTCACTCTTGAACTTCTCGATGAGCATAGGCGTGATGTCGCGGATTGCCCTTTTGGGGCCGAAGAACTCTTTAATCCGCTCGGCACGTTGCTTGTCATCAGAGTAGCTGCGCTTGTTATCGCGTGCCCACGGCAGAAACACCTTATCTGTAAAGTCTGACAGGAGTGTGGCCGTGGCCGCTTTGTTGTATTTCCGGTCAAAGATTGATTGCCGGATTAAAGTCTCGACCTGTTCGGCTTGCTTGCGAGTCCTCGCCTCCGGTATGGCCTTTTTGACGTAGTGACCTAATGTGAACTAGACATACCATGTGCCCTTATCCCAATCAGGATCAGAGGGCTTCAGCCGTCGTTTTTTGTGCCGTTTATAGACTGCCATCTATTTGTGCCTCCTTCATGGACGGCAGTCGCCAAAGCGACCTAAGCTTAGCATTACTCTCCGACAGCGTGAAGATTAGTTCCTGTCCTTGCCTGACGTTTCTCTACGCGGAGCGTGCGCTGGCGCACTGCTTCTGCACGTGCCCACTGATCTGCTTCCTCGCGGTTATACCGGCGCAGGTCACCCATGTTGGCGCAAGGTAGCGGATGCTCGCCTTCGGGACGTGAAGTCCACTTGCGGATAGACTCAGCGGTAAGCTCGCCTTCCCTGTTCCGTAGCTGCCAGTATTCGGCTAGTTGAGTTTCGGTCATCCAGTCGGGCGGCGGCTTGACGTGCCTCAACTGTTCAGCGACGACCATGGGCAATTTCTCTTCGAGCTGTCTACTGATATGTTGATTGATGAGAGCTTCGATTGTTATTGGCCCGTTCATCTCTGTTACTCCTCATTCTAGCCCCGGTCTGCCGGTGGCCTTTGGCTCGCTTGCATCCCCATCAGTCGGCCCCCATTGTGCAGAAGGCACACGAATCCCTGAAAGAGCCCATGCTCTTCGTCTCTTGGCTTTAGCTTCAGTCAGGTGCGTTGGGGCGGAGAAGCTATCCGGTCCTTGATTCTTCAAACGAGTTCAGTAGAAACGGTTAGCAGAATACGAGTAGATCAGCTTACGGCAGGCCCCCCTTGAAGCGAGAGCAGCCATATAATCCTGGTAGAACAGTAAGGGCTATACCCTTTATGACATCATCCTACATAGGATTCAGACAGAGAGCGTTGCTATCCAACAGGGTCAGTAATCGTCAGTTGTCTATCTTCAAGTCGGCATCTACTGTCTCGGTCATTAACCTTGGCCCCTTAAAACTGTAAAAGCTCATTTCCTTCACGAAGTCAGGTGCTTTTCAGCTCCCGTTCAATTATTCCTACCTACAAAGGTCGTGCCACTACAACCAGCGAGACACGTTTGGGATATGTAAACTAGCTCGTAAGTTAAAGGAACTGGAACGGTAAAAATTTTTTAGCCGACAGCTTCGTGCCAGCGTTAAGGGGGCCTCCAAGGGGTAAAAAATGAAACCATCGTTTCACGAGGAAAGGATCGGTTCATTTTTTCAAGGACCAGAAGAGAAGTATGTCAGTTAAAAGTAGGCTTCCTGATGGAAGCGTGATTGTTCTTACTTTACGCACGATGGGTAGCCGTCACCGGGGGGCCAAATTGCACCCTGGGGGGTGCAATTTGGCCCCTTTACACTTGATCAGAGGGAATAACATTCGACCGCCGAAAGAGGAACGCTTTTCGCTAACTGCGTTAACTGAGGCCACAAGTCTTTACGCCATCTAACTATTGGAGTATTGAGTCTGTTAGAGCGCTATCGCATAAGCGAAGTCCCTAGCAAGATCGAAAGCGTTGTACTTTTCGAGGTTCGAGCTGAGGTTTTCTACAAACTTCGTCGCTTCGGTTCTGTTACTAATATCTCTGAGTACTACGCGCCTCTCGTGATACCCCACGGACGCCAACTTCTCCCGGGTCGATTCCTTTTCCTCCGTCTGGAAGAGGGCCGGCGCCGGTTGGCCGTATTTCTCTAGGCATTGCCCCTGAAGGTCTCTTTAATTCGGGAGAAGTGACTTAACCCCGAAGGTTTCTTAATGATGCGCCTTCGAGAGGCAAGCCCGCAACCCGTCCCTAATATCTCTCCTTATAAACATACGAAGCATCCAAATCTCCTGAGAAGCTCTCAGCCATTCTGACAGTGCCTCGATTACGGATACGCGTACACACCACAGCGGCTCGAAGGATATAATGGCTGCGTACGAAAAGGGGCGTTTCGGCCCCGGACCGGCAGAGCGCATGTTCTAGGTAAAGTGGAGTGAATATGTCTAAATGGTATGACGTATCTTGTCGTCATTGCGGTAGGGATATACACATGCATGAAGACTGGAGTGACGTGCCCGAATATCACAAGGAGTGCGCCTGGTACGAGGAGGACTGCGAAATCTGCGGCCACTCAATGCAGATTCACAGGGAATGGGATCATCCGCCGAGAGTTCACAAGGAATGCGAGTGGTACGAGAAGACGTGCGAGATATGTAATCGCGCGCTCAAGGTGCGCCGGGCGTGGGACAACCCGCCGCGCTCTCATAAAGAGTGCCTGGAAAGGTTCTCACCCAAGGACGTCGCCTGTTTGCAGTGTGGCAAGTACTTCAAAGTCTCGACCGGCCTCCAGTTGAAGTGCCGCGAGCGCGGGTGGGACCTGCCGAACAGGTGTCAGGAGTGCAAGCACGACACCCTCTTGATCAAGGGCGCCGTCGGCGCGCTCCGCGATAAATTCCCGTTCGCGCTCGAGACGACCATCGAGCAGCGCGGCATTATCTGCACGGACAAGGTCGCCGTCGTTAGGAGCAAGAAGACCGGGGAGGTCGTCGCCGAAGTCAAGATGAATGACGAAGGGCTGATCTTCGTCGATAGGGTGGCCGTCGCTTATGACCCGAAGACCAAAGAGAAGTTCTCCAAGACCAAAGACGGGACGGAAGGATTCATCTTCCAGAATAGGACTGCCGACACCTACCACGCTGAGACGCGGAAGAGAACCCACCGGACTAAAACGGTCGAGAGGGGAATCATTTTCCCTGTGCACGTCGCCGAGACGCGCAACGAAGACGACGGCTCAAAGACTACGACTCGCATTAAAGACAAGGGTTTCATCTTCACCAAAAAAGTGGCTGAAACTGACAAAGGCAAGGGATGTGCTCCCTTTACACTGCCGCAATTATCCGGGCGGCTGTTTTAGTGAGGTGAAGGGAGTATCGAAGGCTTCAACTGTTATTGCTGCGGAGAGTTGTCACGTAGGTATAAGACGAGTGAGGGTAATGGCTGGAATGATAACTTGTCTCTCTGTCTCGTCGACTTCCTCCATACGGTTGGCGCCGGTCACGATGATGCCGAATACCCGGTTGTCGCCGTTATGCAATTTGTTGACCTTGGCTTCCTTGATTGTTACCGGAAAGCGGAGGAAAGGAATAATGAGTACAGCCGGCCCCAAGAAAAGCGGAACGAGCATGCCTTACAGGATAAGACGGAGACCCATGATCACAAAACGAAGTTGGTAGGAGCGCCTGAGCAGGTGGAGCCTTCGAAGTCCGCGATTGAGCGCGCAGAAAACTCACATCTAGCGCAACAGGTTTCTACTATAGAGCAGGTGCGTGAACTTGTGGCGGTGATGCTTTTAATGTTTGAGCTTATGGCTGCCTGAAATTGCAGCGGTGATAAGGTCGTCCGAGTAGAACCTTTGCAGCGCATCCTGCAAAACTTAATACTATCTTCGATAAGTCATCTACCTGGAAATCCTTGTATAATTATAGGGATGCATACATAATTTGCGGTGTTCAGGAGTGAGACTAATCTAATGGTGCTAGAATCCTCATGGCCGACCTTGATTTCGCTGCTCATAATACTCTCTTCGCCACGCACGGCCTTCACGCCTATGCTGCCAAATGCCCTCCGCAATTAGTTAATTACGGCCTGCGCTATTACTCAAGGCCTGGGGAGAAAGTGTTGGACCCGATGACGGGTAGCGGGACGACGCTCGTCGAGGCCAAACTGATGAGCCGTCATGCCGTCGGCTATGATATTGACCCTCTAGCACGGCTGATCGCTCAGGTAAAATCAAGCAGGGTGCAAGACGGATGGATCGAGCAAGCATATGAGAGAATCCATCGAAAAACTCTCAATGATATAGCTGCCCTCCGATCCAGGCGAATATCAACGGCCCTGCGTGAGCGCGCGACGCCACCTGATTTCGATAATCGTGATTACTGGTTCGATAAAAAAGTCTCCGCATCCTTAGCGATCCTTGCATATCACATCACCCACACGCAGATGAGAGAATCTGTGCGCAACTTCTTTTGGGTCGCCTTTTCCTCGCTCATTCTAGCTAAGACAAGCGTCGCTAATGCCCGTGACATCATACATTCAAGGCATCACCACTGGCAGCACGACGAAACGCCGGACGTTGTGGAAAAATTCGCGGCCCGCATTCGCTCAATGCGTAAACAGATGGCAGATTTTTGCGCACAGTCTTGGCAGACCACTGGTATCAAGACAGATGCCCGTCTGGGCGATGCGCGTCGGCTGCGTGTAAGAAGCGAAACGGTTGATCTGATTTTCACTTCACCGCCATATGCGACAGCGCTTGATTACCCACGCGGCCACTTTCTTGCCGTCGCGTGGATGCGAGATGTCCTCGGCGTGAGCCTTGAAGAGTATCGGGCCAACGCTCCCACGTACGTGGGCAGTGAACGCGGTCGTTGGCCTAATGAATTTACTATTGACGATTGCCTGGAGCAACTCGACCTCGCGCCTCTCATCCTGACAAATATCGCCCAATATTCGAGCGCACACGCCAAGCGCATTCATCGCTATTTTGTTGACATGTACCAGGTCTTCAGCGAGATCGCGCGCGTGCTTAAAGAGGGGAGGCATGCCATCATCGTAGTTTGCCCCTCGCACATCCGTAGAGTTGAGGTCCCGACCCAACGCGTATTTGCCGAGATCGGCCATTTGCACAGGCTCAGATTAAAATACTGCCACGCCCGTACTATTTGCTTAGGCAAACGTATCTTACCTTACATGCAGGAGGCTTTCGGCAGGCGTATGGATACTGAATACGTCCTCATCTTCCAGAAAACTCCTTAAATCAAACTCATGTCTTCACAGACCGCCAATCTAAAGCAGGAAGGCGAGCGTTTACACCAACGCTTGCTCGACAAAAGACCCACCGCCACGAGCGAAATTGCGGAGTTGTTTATGCATCTCTTAATCAAGAGCTTGAGAAGTGAGTTCAAGCAGATAGGAGACCAGCATCTCATAGATATGGCTGTCACAGACGCTCTCGTTAACTATTTCGAGCATCCTGAGAAATTCGAGCCTGCCAGGTCAAGCCTCTTCACGTACCTGCGCATCCGCGCCAAAACCTATTTACTCAACAGCCTGGGGCAGTCGGCTTCCGCAAAGAAAGTTGTCGAACTTGATGAAGCCAGGACTGTACATCAAATGGCAGATGAGAATAAGCCGGATGCAGAGACAGCGCTCGTCAGCAATGCTTACCAGGCTGAGATCATACAACAAGTACAGAAGTATATCTCTGATCCAACGGACTTGCGCATCGTTGCCCTGATGACCATGGGGATTCGTGAGACAAACGATTACGCAAAAGTTCTGGGCATTACGCAGTGTCCATTCGCAGAACGGAAGAAAACGGTTAAGCGCCATAAAGACCGCATCAAGAAGATTATTGAGAGGAAGGTAATACCGGAAGTGAGGAGGCGACGATGACCGAGCAAGAATTGTCCGCGCCCCTGCTAATGCTGGCGAATCGGCTCCGCCGCGATCCTCTTTACATGGCATACGTGCTGGCGACTTATCAAGCTCAGGAGAATCTGACGGATGAAGCCCTGGCGCATGAGCTTGGCACATTGCCTCTCATGGTCGTGCGGCTATCTTTGTGCAAGCGTCCTGACGCGCTCTCATCGGATTTCGCTGAACAGGTGTGTGAAATCGCCGATTATACGTTGGTGGACGAAGCGAAACTGGCGCATATCTTGAGACGAATTGACGCGCTGGAAAAGCTTGCCGGACGACCTGAAGCGCTTATCGAGCCGGGAGGCGAAACAGAAGCAAGCCACCCTCTGGCGGGCTTACTCGCCGCGGCCCGTGATCGTTATGAAGATGTTGACGCAGAGGAAAAGCCAGAAGATGAAGAAGAGTCCGAAGAATAAGAGGCCGTGATGTGGCTGGACAATGTGAGTCAGGAAGCAATAGACCGCTTCTGGCAACAGTGTGGTGAGCCTGAACCCTTCCCGCGCACGCTGGGAAAATCTGTTTCGCTCGCGCTTCCCGTCGCCATCACTAAACTTCCTCGCCTCAAGCTACATATTATTGAGGGCTGGCTTGCGCATTGCGGAGTCTCCTACAGTTTCAACTGCCGCAGTCGCGCCGTTCGCGGCTGTCTCATCGCTTACGGCGGACACGGCACGATCTTTGTTGACGGAGCAGACCCGGACGACGAGCAGAGATTTACAATCGCTCACGAACTTGGACATTTTCTGTCTGATTACCTGATTGTGCGCGAAGCCGCCATCTCCAAATTCGGTAACGCAATAAGGGATGTCCTTGACGGCTTGCGACATCCTAGCGTCACAGAGCGGGTCCACGCCGCCCTCGCCAGCACTTCGCTTGTCATCTATACCAACTTGATGGAGAGGGATGAAACGATCAATTCGGCTCATCCGGGCGTGTGGAAGATAGAGGATCGGGCAGACCGTATAGCTCTGGCGCTATTGGCTCCGCCCGAGGAAGTCTTAGCAATCGCAGACACATCGGGAGACAATTTCCACGCACGCCACCATGCGATGATGCGCGTACTGTGCGAGCGCTTCGGCCTGCCCGCACAGATTGCAGACACGTACGCATGGTCTTTGCTTGAGGACACGGGTCGTGGGCCGTCATGGGTTGAAATGCTCAGGTCGAGATAAAAAGTTGTCGAACTTCGCCGCCTTCCCTCTGTATATGGTTCAGAAGGGACTTAAGAGGCTGAAGCGGCGGGATGAAAGACGACGAGCGAAAAGGTGGAGCAGTCGCTGGACAGGGGGAGTTACCCGCTCTGGGAGCGAAAAAAGATGGGATTGTGTCCACCGCAGCAGGCACGGGTCTCGCCCTTGGTGAAGTTAGCGTTATCTGGGATAAGCGGAAGAATCAGGCAAATCAAAAGGAGCATGGAGTAGCTTTCGAGGAGGCGGCAACTGTTTTTTACGATCCCTTAGAGGTTACCGTTGACGATCCGGCCCATTCTTATGCGGAGCATAGGTTTTGGACAGTCGGCCAGTCGAGCATGGGCCGATTGATCGTCTTATCATATACCGAGAGAAGCAGTACAATTCGCATTATCAGCGCGCGTAGACCGGAGCCTAGCGAACGGAGAGACTATGAAAGCGGAAGACTCTAAATCACGCCGGGCGATTGATTTCAGCAAAGGCGTGCGGGGTAAACATGCGGGGATGAACGTGCGCGTCGCCGGCGCGGTGAATAATAGTTCGTCTCAACCATCTGACTCCGACGAGTTCGAGTCCGCTTACGGAGAGAGATTTGCCGACACGCTTGATTTGAACACATGGACGCTCGGCGAAGATTTGGCCGCCGCCTTCGGGCGGCTTGAGCAAGAGGTTGAGGACGCTCTCAAAAAGGAGAGCGAGTATCGGCAGCAGGTGCGGAAAATAGTCTTCCCCAGATTAGCCGCCGCACCCGACGCGCCCTCCAATGCCGGCGTCTGGCAGGCGCGCGCCTCTGACCTTGAGAGAGTCCATAAGGGACTCCTATTCAATGGCGGGGTCGAAGCGTGTGATGGCACGAGCGTGGTACATGACACCCTGCCGCTCACAATCACGCAGATCGGCGTATGCCTCGTGTCATACCAGGGACAACAGGGTTCTTGGGCCCACCGCCTCTTCCGGCGCGATCTGCGCGCGCAGGTTAAAGACCCGGTTGAGGAGGTGCTGGCCGTGCTGGAGCGGCGCGAGAAGCGTGAGGCTCAGGGGCAGGATGATGAAAGATCGCTGAGCCAACTCGCACGCCGAGGCATCATGGCTTACGCCGAGCGCGCTATCCTGCGTGAGAAGTCAAAGTCGCCGTGGCGCATGGGGCACGGCAGCCCCGCCCCTTACGAACTTCTCACCGGCCTTTGGGCCTCAAAGGGCGAGCGCCTCAAGATCAGTGGCGAGCTGATTCGTTGGTACGCCGAACACAAAAAATTTGTCTTCGTGCCTTCCGCGCCGCGCAAGCGTCACTGGTTGATGATCGGCAACGCCCTACGGCCTCTCGAATTCGCCATCGTCCAGACGCTCAAGCCTGAACTTGACAACCTGATCAGAAACGGCGGCTACCGTGAAGAGAGCGGCGCGCTACCTGTGATGAGAAAGCTCCGTGATGAAGTGGGCCCAGAGATGGTCGTCGGGGTGTACCGCGTTTGGGAAGCTGCACCGCCTTTTCTCTTCTACGCGCACGTTGACTACGCCGAGATGGCCGCGCATATAGCAATGGCCGACAGCCTGCTACAAGAGCATCGCGGCTTCCCGATGCTGATTGATTTGGCCGACACGGTATGCGCCGCGACGTTCGGCGCTGATGACTTCCGCTCTTCTGTGTACACGGCCCACGCCGATGCTGGCGAGCCGTTTCGCTATCTAGGCGAGCGTGAAACGCGTACTCGTTAATGGAGGTAATTTATGAAGAACAGCGACGAATTGAACGAACTCATGAAAACGAACGGTAGTGATGAAAGCAGGCAGATGAAAGACGACTTTATGGATCTTTTAGAAGAGGAGATTGATCAGGCAGGCGGGGAATGGAAGGAGGACGAAGAGTCTCGAGGTTCGGTGGGATTTACGATGTACGACACGCCAACCAGCAAGGACAATACCGTGACGGTGCTTCTTCCCGCAGATGAGATTCGTAAAACGCCTTCGCAATCGCTGGTGCGCATCAAGAGCAAGGCTGGCGAGCGTGGAGGCGATGGCCGGCAGTATCTGGGCGCTGTGGTCGAAGGGCCGTTTGCCGAGCCTGACGGATTGCGCGCGGACGCGCCCCTAGTTGTAACAACCACAGTGCGAGGCGCGAAATTCATGCCACGCTATCACGGGCGCGTGCAGGTCGAAATTATGGGCGAAGAAGTTGACGGCACGATGCTTCCTCCGCGCTTTCGCCCGCTTCCTAACAGCCCTGTCTTCGTGCTCGATCAGAATGAGACGCAGGAGAAGTTAAAGCTCGGCGGCGATGTCTTGCTCGGCCTCGCAGTCGGCTTCGAAGAGATGCCCGTCGCCCTGCCTTCGACACGTAAAGATGTATTTCCGCGCCACACCGGCATCCTTGGCACAACCGGCGGCGGCAAGTCAACGACCGTTTCGGGCCTCATCGGCAAGATGGCCGAGAGTGGCGTCGCGGTCGTTGTATTCGACACTGAAGGCGAATACACGAAGATTATGGAGAAGGCTGAAGGGCATGAGATGCAAGAGATGCTGGCCGCCCTTGCTCGTCGTGGCATTGAGCCGAAGGGAGTTAAGAATGTCGGCATCCGCCGCCTCATCGGTCGCGAAAGTACGAATGAAGACTACACGGACAATAAAGAGTTTAGCTTAGAGTTCGCCAACATCTCACCAGAGGCGATGATTGAGATTCTCGAACTGAACGACGCTCAACAGGATCGTTTCGATAAGGCTTTTGAATTTACACGGCGCATTTTGCAGAAGTTGAAGATTTATCCATCCAATAAGGAAGAGGAACAGGAACTGCGTGAATTAGACTTGTTGGAACGTGGCTTTCCGCGTATGACACTTCAGCATATGTATGACGTTGTGCGCCTCTGCGCCGACAAAGTAGCTAAAGAGGAGAAGGACACTTACTTGGGCACAAAAGAGTTTCATGATAACCGGTCGAAGATATTGGAAATCATCAGTGAAACTAAACTTGATAACTGGCGGAGTTGGCGAAAAGTTCAAGGCCGCCTTGGACGGTTGCTCAGGATGAATATCTTCGACAGGCCGGAAGGCTTGCCCGACTATGACGAGATGACCCAGCCGGGCCGTGTCACCATCATTGACCTCAGCGATACCGACTCGCCGCAGATTAACAACCTTGTCATCTCCGAAATCCTGCGCGGCCTGCATGAGCAGCAGGACAAGAACTACAGGGCAAGCGAAAAGAAAAAGGAGGCGCAACCCCGACACGAGGAAGATTGGGAATCGGCCTTCGATAGCCCAGCCGGTGGCGAAAAGAAAGAAGAGGCGCTGCCGCGCCGCGTCGTTGTTATCATCGAAGAAGCGCATGAGTTTCTTTCGACGGAGCGCATCAAGCAGATGCCCGTGCTCTTTCAGCAGGTCGCACGCATCGCCCGGCGCGGGCGCAAGCGCTGGCTCGGCCTTGTCTTCGTCACGCAGCTACCCCAACACCTGCCGGACGAAGTGCTCGGTCTCGTCAACAACTACATACTGCACAAAATCGCGGACGCGAACGTCATCAGCCGCTTGAAACGCTCGGTCGGGGGCGTGGACGAGGGCCTTTGGGATCGCCTTTCGAATCTCGCGCCCGGCCAGGCGATTGTCTCTGTTGCCAGCATGGCCCGTCCACTGCTGGTCGCCATTGATCCGACGCCTTCAAAACTGCGCATGGTCGAATAACTCATCCTGCTCTGACAGGTCATTACGTGTCACCCCAGCGAGGGTAAAGTGACTTCCGTATGTCATCCTCGAATGGACAAAATTCTGCTCGCGTCCACACGCGCGCGCTGTCGAGGCTCCAGCAGATTCACCAAGAAATCAGCGCTGGGCGCTTCCCGAACGCGCAGACGCTGGCCCGACTCCTTGAACGCAGCGACCGCACCATCAAACGCGACCTGCAATTCATGCGCGACCAGCTCGGCGCTCCCCTAGTCTTTGATCGAGCACACAACGGCTGGCGCTACCGCGAGCCTGGATGGGCCTTGCCGCCTGTAGAGTTCAACGAAGGTGAGTTGCTGGCCTTCTTCACGGCGGCAGAAGTCTTACGCGCCACAGGCCATGCGCCCGAAGCCATCCTGCTGCGCGCCGCCCTCTCTAAGCTCGCGGCCTTTCTGCCGCCGGAAATCAACGTCAATGCCGCCATGCTCGGCGAAGCCCTGACCTTTCAGCCGTTCCCGCATGTCATGGTCGAGCCGGCCACACTGCAAACGCTCGCACGCGCCGCCGCCGAACGTCGCACGATCTCACTCGAATATCATTCGCAGCATCGTAACAAGAAGACGCAACGCGAAGCCGATGTGCTCCTCTTGCACAACTTCGCCGGCGACTGGTACGCCATCGCCTACGACCACCTGCGCCGCGAAATGCGCGACTTTCATGCAGGGCGCATCCGGCGTCTCACTCTGACCACAAAATACTTCGACCCGCCCGCGGGCTGGAATGCTGATGATTATCTGCGACGCGGCTTTTTCATGAAGCGCGGCGGGCGCATCACAACCGTCTCCATAGTTTTCGATTCCTACCAGGCGCGCTGGATGAAGGAACGCATCGCCTTTCACCCCGACGAGCGGCGCGAAGACCTACCCGACGGCAGCTTACGCCTGACCTTCCCCGTCGGGCGCGACGGCCTCGATGCAGTCGCACGCTTCTGCCTCGCCTACGCCGGGCACTGCCGCGCCGAACGCCCCGTCGCACTTCGTAAACTAATTCGCCAACGACTAACCAAAGCCTTGGAAGACCACAGAGAGGACTAACATGAGCACCAACACCCAGCACAACATCACACCGGCATCCGCGATTAACGCCGACACATCTCCCTACGTCACCGTTCACTTTCCCGTGCAAGGACGACAACTACCCGCCGATCACGGCTACGCACTCTACTCTGCCATCACACGACAACTGCCCATTCTGCACGGCGCATCATGGCTCGGCATCGAACTACTCAGCGGCGTCCCCTGGCGTGAAGGCATCATCGTCCTCCCCACGCGCGGCGCATCGTTGCGCCTCCGCCTCCCCGCCGACCACTACGGTCAGGTGCTGCCCCTCGCAGGCCGTCGCCTAGACATCTCCGGCCACACCATCCGCCTCGGCATCCCCACCGCCCGCCCACTCATGCCCGCAGCCTCGCTCTACGCGCGTGTTGTCACCATCAAAAAATTCACCGACGCCGAACCCTTCCTCGACGCCTCCCGCCGCCATCTCGACGCGCTCGGCATCACGGCCACCCTCGAATTGCCGATGGACGAACAGGGACGCTTTCGCCGCCGCATTCTCACGATCAAGGACAAAGCAATCGTCGGCTTCTCCCTCGCCGCACACAATCTCAGCGACGACGATTCCATCAAACTCCAAACTCACGGCCTCGGCGGACGCCGCGCAATGGGCTGTGGGCTTTTCAATCCAATTGTGAGGCGACTTGACAATGAAGAGAAAGAGCAATGACAACAAAAATTCCTGACAGACTGTTAGCTAAGAGTCGAAGGCAAGGTAAAGAAGAAATCACTTTGCAACGGCACCTCTTTGAAACAGAGCAAGCCGCCGAACAAATCTTTCGGTTAAATGGGAGATGGGGACGGAACTGGTGTCGCTTCTTCAAACTTGACGGGCTTGAAATGCAAGAGAAGTTTCTTTTGCATCTGCGCTTGGCGGCGCTCTTTCACGACATCGGCAAAGCCAACGAAGATTTTTATTCGGCGGTCACATCGCCAAAGTTTTTCCAGCAAACTTTGCGGCACGAACATCTGAGCGCGTTGCTTTTGCACTTATCCGAAGTTCGCTCTTGGTTGCAGCAAAACCGCTTGCTTGATTTGGAAGTCATCACTGGCGCGGTTTTGTCGCACCATACTAAAGCAGCGGAAAGCGGCGATTGGAAATGGTGTCAGCCGAAAACCAAAGCGACGTTGCAACTTTTCTACGCGCATCCTGAAATCAACGCAGTGCTTGATCGAATAAAAGAGGTTGCCCAGCTAACTGATTCATTGCGACTCAATTCAAGCGTGTGGTCGAACAAGATGCCTTGGAGTGGTGCATGGCAAGACGGGGATGAAGCAGCAAAACGGTTTGGACGTGATGTAAGAAGAAACACTGAACGCCGCTCTCTACTCTTAGCTGTCAAAGTCGGTTTGATTGTGTCCGATGCCGTCGCTTCGGGTTTGGTACGCGAAGGCTATTCGATTGAAGACTGGATTAACGAGAAAGTTCACGCTACGGCGATAGCTGATGAAGATATTGCAAACAACATTCTTAACCCGAAAAAGGAACAGCTTGCAAAAGGCAATCCTGCATTTGATTGGCACGAATTCCAAAAGAGAGCCGCAACACTTGGACAAAGAGTTTTGCTGCTTGCTGCTTGCGGCGCAGGCAAAACGGTTGCAGCTTGGAAATGGGCAGAAGCCCAAGCGAGAGAGCGGGCAATTGGCAAAGTCCTTTTTCTCTATCCGACACGCGGCACGGCCACCGAAGGTTTCCGCGATTATGTCGGCTGGGCACCGGGAGCTGAAGCCGCTTTAGTTCACGGCACATCGCGCTATGAACTTGAAGCAATTGCGGAAAATCCGAATGAAGCGACGCAAGGGAAAAACTATGAGACCGAAGAACGCTTGTTCGCTTTGGGCTTATGGTCGAAGCGTTATTTCAGCGCGACGGTGGATCAGTTCTTAGGCTTCATGGAACACAGTTATACCGGACTATGCTTATTGCCCGCGTTAGCCGACAGTGCGCTGATTATTGACGAAGTTCATAGCTTTGATCGGCACATGTTCGACAACCTCATCAGCTTTCTCAAAACTTTTGATGTTCCAATCCTGTGCATGACCGCGACGCTGCCGCCTTCGCGTCGGGACGAATTAATTGATGTGGGCTTGCGCGTGTATCCAAACGACACTGAAAGGATCGAACTGCCTGACCTCGAAGAAAAAGAAAAGCACCCTCGTTACCGGCTTGAGTTTGTCGCGGATGAAGCCGCCGCGCTCAAAATTGCCGACGACGAGTATAAGGCGGGCAATCGCGTCTTGTGGGTTGTCAACACCGTCAAGCGTTGTCAGAGCATTGCGCGACGGCTCGACAAAAAACATTCAATCAAGCCTTTGGTCTATCACAGCCGCTTTCGTTTGCAGGATAGAAAAGACAGACACGCGGAAACAGTCGCCGCTTTCAAACAAACAAGCGAAGCAAAAATCGCCATCACGACGCAAGTTTGTGAGATGAGCTTAGACCTTGACGCTGACGTACTGATAACTGAATACGCGCCTGTTTCTTCTTTGGTGCAACGCTTCGGACGCGCTAATCGCAGCTCTGACAGAGAATCAAACTTTCGCGCACGTTTGATTGTGTATAGACCGGAGAATGAAAAGCCTTACACCAAGCAAGAGATTTCAGATGCCCAAAACTTTTTGCGCGATTTAGGCGACGAAGCAATCAGTCAGAGAATGATGGCAGAGATGTTGGAAAAGCACGCACAACCGCAAAGAATCGCTGACGGTAGTGCGCGGCTTTTAGAAGGTGGCTATTACGCCACGCCCGGCATGTTTCGTGACATTGACGAGTTTACTAAGCCAGCAATCCTTAATAAAGATTTGGCAGAGGTGAAAGCCTATCTTGATGCCAAAAAACCCTACGACGCACTGGTGATTAACGTGCCGGAAAAGTTTGCGAATGCGATCGAAGAACGCCCTAGTTGGTTGCCGAAATATTTAGGCATTGCCAGCGAACAATTCTACGACCCGCAATTTGGCTTTATGACTGACCCGGAGGAAGCAGACTAATGAGCGACGTTTTAGAACTCGATTACAACCTTACCGAATTGCCTTCCTCGCAACACCGCGCCGGACTCGCCGGATTGGTGTTGATGGTGAAATGGCTCGCAAGGGATAAAAGTAGAAAAGGTATCTGCGAACTCACGCGACTTGATGAGCACGGCACGACGTTGCGAATTGATCAAACAGGTCTGCAAGAGTTGTTTGATGAGATTTACGCCGCTTCCCAAGAAGAGCAAGGAGAACCCAAACTACGAAAGAACAAGTCTGATGAAATCGTCCCACCGATACGAGAGGAGGTGCGCCAAGAAGCAGATAAGACGGGAAAGATCAGAGAGAAAAAATATTACTTTTACCCTGTGACTATCCCTCGCGGCGCGTTTTTGGTTGATTACGACCCTAGCGCGAAAGATGCGGACGGGGTTTGGATTAGGCTGTGGCGTAATATGATTTGGGGAATCTTGCGCGGCGTTCCAGCAACACGACGACCATTTGAGGAAAGATCGAGAGGACAATTCACAGAAGATGCCGATAAAGTTTGGCAAGATTTACAACGTCCTGCCAAATACACGGTTGACTTGCCCAGCACTTACTTCATCGGGGCGCAAGCCAGCAACGCTGAGAATGTACCGTTCAAAGACCGTGCGAGGTCTCAATTCCTGCTGCACTTTTGGGCATTCGTCGCGCAAATTTATATTCCCACAACTTTGATTTATGACAGAAAGAAGAAAGAAGGCAAGCCGAAGGATGTCGGTTACGCAATAACAATTCCAGATGTTGCTAACCTTGAGGACTTTTGCGATGAACTGCCTAAAGTCTTGCAAAGAGATCGTAGTGCAGCGGCGCATAACTATTTTCGCCGACGTCCAAGCGAGAGCGTGATTGATTTAGCGGCTGAAAGCGCACTTGATTTGATGAGTAAGTTGAATCAACGCCTTGCTGCTGAGGCTGGCAACCAGTCTGTCAGTGATTTGTTGCTGGGTGTGGACGTGGTTCATCTGGAAAAGCAAGGTAACAACATTAGACTCTGGGGAACGGCACGTATTGACCCGACGCGAAGCATGATTGACGAGTATGCGCGGGTGAAAGGAATGTTTCGTTACGCGCTCTTTCGGCGGCAACGACTGTTGAATATGCTGAACGAGCGCGAATGGTTCAGTGGCTTTGGTTCGCTCTTATCTACTACCGATTCCGAACAAACATTCGGCTCTAGGTTTTTCCGCGCCGATGTAAGAACCGCTTTCAAAGATTCCATGCAGAGCAATCAATCAACGAAAGGAGAAAAGGCTGAAGTGGACACAGATACTTCAAAGCAACCCGCCGATCAGTCATCGGTTGAAGACTTGGTCTATCAATTGGTCGGCACGTACATCACGGCAAAGCTGAGGTCGAAACATCAACTCGAATGGAAAGGCGTACAAGGCTCACCCAAAGAGGCTGAGTATGGCGAAAAGAAAACCAAAATCGCTAAAGACGCTTTTCTTTCCGTACGTAGTCGCACAGGCGACGACTTCGTTGAATATTTCGTTTCGACGCTTTGCTCTTTCCCGCAATTCCTGAATGAGGAAGGTTACGCGACTATCGCGCAGGCATTGCATATAGACACGGACAAAGTTCGCACGCTGACGCTGCTGGCTCTCTCCGCTCGCGGCTAATTGATCGAAAGGAAAAAGAAGATGAGCAAAAACTTGAACCTATTCGCAACCGTCTTGACTTACGCCGCGCCAAGCTCCAACTATCGCGGCGAGAGCGAAGAAAACCGCACGGTGTTACAGAAAATCAGTAAAGGCGGTAAGGACTATACAATCATCAGCCCGGAGTCTATGCGGAATGCTCTGCGCGAAATGTTAACGCAAGAATTGCCCGACAAGAACATTAACCGCAAGCGTCGCCACGATCTTGACCAATTGGCGGTTGAGTTCAAAGAGTTTCCCAACGCGGAAGAGTTCGCCGATGATTTTCTTTTTGGTTTCATGGTCGCAGACAACGACGCTATCAAGAAGAATAAAGGTAAACCATCGAAGCGTGACAGCGTTTTGCGAATGAACATGGCAGTATCGTTGACGCCCTATCGTTTCAACGCAATTCTTCATCAATCGCCGCTCAATGCTGATCCAAGCCCCTGGAAAAACTCCTCTACTTCGGCATTAATTCACCGTGAAGTGAATCATGCGGCTTATCAGTATCCCTTCGCCTTATCGGGGGATGATTGTCGCAACGGAAACTCGGAGTGGACGAAGTCATTGCTCCAAGCTATCGGGCAATTAAACAACGTCGCAGGCGGTCACGCGCGGAGTTACTTCGAGATGTCACCGAGCAGCATCGTTGTTCGCTTAACGACAAATTTAGTCGCTGGCTACAACACTTACGGCTTCGATGAAAAGGGCAGCTTCCCTGAATTGCAACGCATCAACGCAAACGATTTGCCGGGCAATGAGTTTTGGATTGGTGGCGACCTAGCACGCAATATGCCACCTGATGAAAAGACACGCTTGGAGAGCGAAGGCGTGCATTTCTATGACAACCCGCAAAGGATGCTTGAGGAAATTGCTGGCGATTTTTTGAAGACGAAGGGATAGCGCAATGAACACTTTCTGGTTACGCATCCACGCTCCGTTTGCAGCGTTTCATGGCTTTCAAGCAGGAGTTTATCGCGGCACTAGCCCGGTGATGCCGCCATCGGCGGCTTATGGGCTAGTGCTGAACATAGCCGGAATCGAAATGCGTGCGGCTTCAAATGGAGCAATAACTTTGATTCGCCCGGACGCGCCACGTCTAAGACTTGCGATTGGCTTGGTCAAAGTGCCAGAGAGAAATTCACTATATCAGCAGTTGCACGGTTATCGCGTTGGCACTGACGAGAAGACAAAAACGATGGCAGCGTTAACCAAAGGCGCAAAGTATCAAATTGTCCCCGTGCGCCGCGAGGTGTTGGTTGATTACGAAGGCGTGATTGGCGTGCAAACATACGATGAAAATTTACGCGAGCAAGTCGCAAGAGGTTTGCGCGGCGAACTTGAGACAGAGCGCTACGGGCTGCCATTTGCGGGCGACAATAACTATCTTTTCGACAACATCGAACTCGTTGACGAGCCGCCTGCAAGCGTTCTTTGGTACGCACGCTTTCAACCTAACGACGCACCGCGCAAAGGAACTTGGCGGCTCACCGTCGGCATTGATCGCGCAGACAACAGCAAGACAACGAGTTTCATTTACGCGCCAACTACTAAATTCACTGAAGACGTTTGGAGTTGGACGCCAACTGAACCTGCGACAGTAAATTAAGTGAGAATTATTATGTCAGAAACACTTCGAGTTCATTCGCTTCACGCTCTAGCCTACTGCGAACGTCTCTTTTATCTCGAAGAGGTAGAGAATATGCGTGTCGCGGATGGAGCAGTGTATGCAGGGCGGCGGCTGCACGTGGAGTTGGCGCGGGAGGAGGATGAAGAGGAGTGGCTGACTCTGAATTTGGAGAGTGAGCGGTGGGGGCTGACGGGAAAGATTGATTGTGTGCGGCGGCGGGATGGAATGATTGTGCCGTATGAGCATAAGCGGGGGAGGTCGGCGCGTTCACGTGATGGGGTGGCGGAGACTTGGCCGAGCGACAGGTTGCAGGTGATCGCGTATGCGGTGCTGGTGGAGGAGCATACGGGGCGCGAAGTGACAGAGGGACGTGTCAGGTATCACGCGGATAACGTGATGGTGCGTGTGCCGATTGATGAGAAGGCACGGGCTGATCTGGCGCGTGCGGTGGCGCGTGCACGTGAATTGCAGAGCACTGTAGAGCGCCCGCCAGTCACGGAGAACGAGCGTTTGTGTGTGCGTTGCTCGCTCGCGCCAGTTTGCCTGCCGGAAGAGGCGCGACTGGCCGCGACCATTTCGGAGACAACGCCTGTGCAATTGGGCCGGGAGACGATCAAGCTGTTTCCGGCGGACGATGATCGCAGGACGCTGCACGTGTTGACGCAAGGGGCGCGCGTCGGGCGCAAAGGAGATCGCTTCGAGATTACTGCGCGTGATGAAGAGACACAGCTCCATCCGGTGCATGAGATTGGTCAAGTAGTGTTGCACGGCTTCTCGCAGATCACTACACAGGCCCTCAGACTGTGCGCTGAACAAGAGATAGGGGTGCACTGGGTGACGACGGGCGGGCGTTACATGGGAGCATGGTCGGCTGGAATGGGGTCTGTGCAAAGGCGTATTAGACAATACCAGGCGTTGACGGACGGAGAATTGTGCTTGCGCCTGGCGAGAAGATTGGCGGAGGCCAGAGTGCGCGGGCAGTTGAGCTTTCTCTTGCGCGCGAGCCGCGAAGCGGGACGCGATGTTGGGGAAGTGCGTGAGGCTGTCAGCGGAATGCGTAAATTGCTTTCGCCAATGTCGCGTGCGACGAACATAGATTCTTTACGTGGTTATGAGGGCAGCGCGGGAGCGCACTACTTCAGCGCCCTGCCGCATCTTGTTGTGCCGGAGATTTCAGCGGCGATGCGTCCGGAGGGACGTAACCGCAGGCCCCCGCGTGATCGCTGCAACGCGCTATTGTCATTCGGCTACGCTCTTTTATTGAAGGACGTAACGAATGCGATTATGACGGTGGGTCTCGATCCCTGTCTGGGGTTTTATCACCAGCCGCGCTCGCAGGCTCACCCGCTCGCGCTGGATTTGATGGAGTTGTTCCGCGTGCCGTTGATTGATCTACCCGTGATCGCTTCCATCAATCGCCGGCAGTGGGATGAAGATGAAGATTTTCAGATCGCTGGGCAACAGGTCTGGCTTTCAGATGCAGGGCGCAAGAAGTTCATAGGCATCTATGAGCGGCGCAAGGCGGATAAATGGAAACATCCGGTCATAGGGCACTCTCTATCCTACTCGCGTCTGATGGAGCTTGAAGTCAGACTGCTGGAGAAAGAGTGGATGGGCGAGGGTGGACTGTTTGCGCGTATGCGATTGCGCTGAGTGTAAGGAGAAGAGGAAGTGGAAACCAAGCAATGGTACGTTGTCTGCTACGACATCACCGAGCCGAAGCGCTGGCGTCGCGCCTTTAAGATGCTGCACGGCTACGGGCGTCGGCTGCAATATTCGATCTTCAGATGCCGCTTAACATCAAGGCAGATGGAGCGCTTGCGCTGGGAATTGGAAAAGATATTAACAATAGAAGATCGCCTGCTCATCCTCAGCTTATGCGAACCGTGCGAACGTCGCGTGGCGGCTCATAATCGGCCAGAATCATGGCTCGATGAATCAAAGAGTTTTGAAATAGCCTGAAGGCGTGTCTCAAGTACCCCGCATCTGCGGGGCTTTTCTAGCACCTTTAGATCCTCGCAAGCATCTACGCTTGTTTTACCTTTGGGAGTGGAGTTGAGAAGGAAAATCGAAGTGATGTAAAGACTTATCATTAAGTTCGCCTCATTTAGATACTTGCGGGTTGGCAATCACCTAATTACAAACAGGTTACCCTTCGATTTGACCATCATTATGAGTTAAATATCCATGAAGACCACACAGAAATTTTCGATTCACGAAAAGCAGTTCGTAAACTACTTGGTTTACATTATTTGGGACCCACGCAGTGAAGATTCCAATGATGCCGAAAGGCGTTGAGCACGTGTACTGGCCGAAGTTGACGCCATCTGCGACGGGGAAGGTGAAGATTCCAATGATGCCGAAAGGCGTTGAGCACCTATGCCGTCAATCGAACTCTTCGCGTCGTCGAGACCGTGAAGATTCCAATGATGCCGAAAGGCGTTGAGCACCAGTTCTCATCTTCACAGGCGTATTGACTGCGAAGTGAAGATTCCAATGATGCCGAAAGGCGTTGAGCACATCTCAGGCGCACGCTCTTCTTCTCTCTCTTGCTCTTGTGAAGATTCCAATGATGCCGAAAGGCGTTGAGCACCTCTCTGAGTTTGAGAACGGGTCGCCATAGCTGTCGTGAAGATTCCAATGATGCCGAAAGGCGTTGAGCACCAAGAGCGTGTCGCGCAAGAGCTTCAACTCTCGAACGTGAAGATTCCAATGATGCCGAAAGGCGTTGAGCACTTGCCCGGGCTGTTCACTTCTTCTGCTCGTTCGACAGTGAAGATTCCAATGATGCCGAAAGGCGTTGAGCACACGACGCTGTGAAACTGTTCGCCGCAGAGACACGCGAGTGAAGATTCCAATGATGCCGAAAGGCGTTGAGCACAAGATTATTTGGGAAGAGGCAGACATTATTGTCGGAGTGAAGATTCCAATGATGCCGAAAGGCGTTGAGCACATGTAGGTGGTTCAAACCTGAGGCCGTCTTTAATATTGTGAAGATTCCAATGATGCCGAAAGGCGTTGAGCACTCGCTGGTGGGACTAAGGGGATGCAGGCCGCGAGCGTGAAGATTCCAATGATGCCGAAAGGCGTTGAGCACAATACACCTTCAAAGGTTATCGTCTCACGCGCGCAGGACGGTGAAGATTCCAATGATGCCGAAAGGCGTTGAGCACCTTCTGAGAGATGCGGCGAGTTGAGAGCGTGTTCAGTGAAGATTCCAATGATGCCGAAAGGCGTTGAGCACATTATCGCCAGCCGATTGCCCTGCATCTCCTGAACGAGTGAAGATTCCAATGATGCCGAAAGGCGTTGAGCACAGGAAAAGAGGATTCAGATTGATTGGAACATCATGCGTGAAGATTCCAATGATGCCGAAAGGCGTTGAGCACTATTCTCATCGAACGAAGCGAACTATACTGCCATGAGTGAAGATTCCAATGATGCCGAAAGGCGTTGAGCACCACTCTCGCCTGCTGGTAGAACTGCGCGACAGGGCGGTGAAGATTCCAATGATGCCGAAAGGCGTTGAGCACCTTGGGAAGGACTGAAACTGGCGTTCGGCGACGCGGTGAAGATTCCAATGATGCCGAAAGGCGTTGAGCACGCGTTTCTGCGTCCTCAATCCAAGTCGCCATGTTAGTGAAGATTCCAATGATGCCGAAAGGCGTTGAGCACAGATTCTAGTGGGCGCTGTAATCTTCGGTCTAATCTTCGTGAAGATTCCAATGATGCCGAAAGGCGTTGAGCACCGGCGAATCTTCGTTGATGAGTTGGCCGCCGAGATAAAGTGAAGATTCCAATGATGCCGAAAGGCGTTGAGCACTAGAAGTAACAACAAATGCACAGGGCGTGCGCGTGGTGTGAAGATTCCAATGATGCCGAAAGGCGTTGAGCACCGACAAGACCAAGACAAACAAGAAGAAAAACCAGTGAGTGAAGATTCCAATGATGCCGAAAGGCGTTGAGCACAGTTGATGCCTCTGTCTCCCGCAATCTCAAAGAACGTGAAGATTCCAATGATGCCGAAAGGCGTTGAGCACCAGGGGGATTCGACACTGCCCCCGCCCGAAGAGGAGTGTGAAGATTCCAATGATGCCGAAAGGCGTTGAGCACTTGAGGTATCGGCTAATCCGTTCAATCCTGATTTCGGTGAAGATTCCAATGATGCCGAAAGGCGTTGAGCACGTGAATGCGCCCGCCGGAGTCACTCCCCAGCGCACCGTGAAGATTCCAATGATGCCGAAAGGCGTTGAGCACGTAGGGTCTGACAATTCAGCCCAAGCGCCGCGAAGTGAAGATTCCAATGATGCCGAAAGGCGTTGAGCACTCGGCAAAAAATCCATTCGCAAAGCACACGTCAGGAGTGAAGATTCCAATGATGCCGAAAGGCGTTGAGCACACGCTTGGCTTTCGCGCTGGTGTCTTCTTGCTGGCCTTGTGAAGATTCCAATGATGCCGAAAGGCGTTGAGCACTTTGACGTTAAGAGTAAAGATTTACTGATAGGGCTATTTTGAAGTTAACATATATGAAGCGTGTGCATAAATCGTCGGGGGTCGCAGAAACAGCTAAGTTTCTGCGATTGTTGGGACTATGTGCCAACATACCCAACTCCCCGACGGCCTGTTGTCTTTGATCCAGCAGGCACGGGAACAC
>Ga0193747_1000144_pt1 | contig 32300 bp, 31 predicted proteins | sample L1m2metaG_FD_143048 | JGI IMG/M metagenome (GOLD analysis project Ga0193747, IMG submission 143048) | Soil microbial communities from a riparian zone of the East river system, Colorado, United States - L1m2 | ecosystem: Environmental > Terrestrial > Soil > Riparian zone | place: USA: East River... | reverse complement strand
TCAGGACTCTGTTCCGAGCCGCTCCGTGCCGGTAGTGACGCGTGCGTTGATTCTTATAAACGTATTGGTCTTTTTCTTCGAGCTCGCGCTTCCAAAGCAGGGCCTCGAACAACTCTTTTATCTTTTCGGCATCGTGCCGGCCCGCTTCACTCATCCCGATTGGGCTTCTTATGTCGGTTTTCCCGTGGACAGTTACTGGACGATCCTCACGTACCAATTTCTCCATGGCGGCTGGCTCCACATCGTAGCCAACATGTGGACGCTCTGGATTTTCGGCGACAACGTCGAGGATCAGATGGGTTCACTCCGATTTGCGACCTTCTACTTGATCTGCGGCAGTATCGCCGGTCTCACACAATTGCTGACAAATCCGGATTCCACTATCCCCTCGATAGGCGCCTCGGGCGCGATTGCGGGTGTGCTCGGTGCGTATCTAATGTTTTTTCCGACGGCGCGACTAATTGTTCTATTTCCGATCGTCTTTTTCCCGTTCTTCTTCGAGGTCCCGGCAGTACTTTACCTTCTCCTCTGGTTCTTCATTCAGCTGTTTAGCGGCACCGCGGCGTTGGCCGGTCCGCAGGAGGTCGGCGGCATCGCTTGGTGGGCGCACGTTGGTGGGTTTGTGAGTGGAATGCTTCTGTGTCGCTTGTTTGCGCGCCGTCGCCGACAATTGCAACCGGATGAGTACGGACTGGAATGGGCGTGGGAACCAAGATCTCGTTAGGCGAAAGGAGAATCTGAATGGATATTATCTGGCTGTTTTTCATGCTCTCGGCGCTCCAGCCGATCATTAAACAGAAATTGTTGGAAGCGTCCCGGAAACGCATGATCGCTCTCATCGAACGAGAGCGAAAATCGCGGGTTGTTCTGCTCGTGCACCGGCAGGAAACGATGAGCCTGCTCGGCTTTCCGGTATTCCGCTATATCGACATCAACGATAGCGAAGAGGTATTGCGGGCCATTCACCTGACGGACCCGGAAATTCCTATCGACCTGGTACTCCACACACCGGGTGGTTTAGTGTTGGCCGCCACCCAAATCGCGCGCGCGATTTTCACACGCAAAGGGAAAGTCACGGTCTTTGTCCCGCATTACGCCATGTCCGGCGGCACGCTCCTCGCGCTCGCCGCGGATGAGATTGTCATGTCCGATTACGCAGTTTTGGGCCCGGTCGATCCGCAACTAGGCGAGTATCCGGCGGCTTCGATCTTGAAAGCGGCCCATCAGAAACCCGTCGCGGAGGTCGATGACAAGACATTGATTTTGGCCGACCAGGCGGAAAAGGCGATTGCACAAATGCGACATGAGGTGGGTGAACTCTTAGCGGACAGATACCCGCGGGAAAAAGCCGAAGAGACTGCCAAACTCATGACCAGTGGAACGTGGACGCACGATTATCCGATCACGTGCGAGCGCGCGCGCTCTCTGGGTCTGCCAGTCAACAGCAACATGCCGGAAAACGTCTTGCGATTAATGGAGCTTTATCCACAGCCCATGCGCCGGCAGCCTTCGGTGGAGTATGTGCCGGTTCCATATCGCTCGGATCGGCGTGCTACGCCGAAATAATGACTTGAACTGCCGCAAATCAGGGCGCGACTGCTTGTAGGGCGCACAAAACGCCGGCGGTGGCTGTTCAAATGCCAGATCGACAACTATCGCGGGATCGGTAACAGCAGGTGAAAAGCGAATGCGACGCCTCGAAGATTAAAGACATCACACTTGAATTTCGCGAAAAATAGTTCTCACTACTGGCCCTGTAGTGAACACGAGGACCAAGACCAACATCCGGTTCAACGGCCGGGAGTATGCGAACGCGGATGAAATGCCGGTAGATGTTAGAGCGGCATATGATCGTGCTGTGGATGAGATGCCGCCGCTTCATTCTGGCGCGCGGCTCGCGGCAAAACTGAATGCCAAGATCATAGTCAATGGCAGCGAATTTAGTAATGCCGGCGAAATGTCAGTGGACGATCGACATTTATATCACGAGGCGCTCGAGGCCCTTTTCCCGCCAGACATTGCTGTGTCCGCCAGCGAGCCGGGCGAAACCAACGGCGAGAAACGCTCGCCGATCATGGGCGCGGTGAAAAAACGCTTATCGCAAGCTGCAAGAGTTTTTCGCCTAAGACGCTGAGTTTGCTTGGGCCAGCGGTTGACACAACCGCCGCTACAAATTTCGCGTTAAGCGGTCACTTGCTTGAAGGCGCTGACGAAACTTTCCATTTCGGTTTTCTTCCCGATCGTAAGGCGCATGTGGTTTGGAAGAGCTGGGAACAACCGGCCGACGTGAACCTTGCGCTCTTTCATTGCCTGGATCAGCGGCGCGACAGGGCGTTTGCAATCGAACATGATGAAGTTGGCTTGTGACGGAATTTGTTCATAGCCCATCTTGTCGAGCTCGGATGTCACGAATGTTTTCGCTTCACGGTTCAAACGTTGACCGGTGGGGACATGATCAAGATCGTCAAGACTCGCGGTTGCTGCGGCCAGAGCCATGCAGTTGACGCTGTCCCACATTTGATTTCGGCGCAGGCGATCGATCGTTTCCTTCTGGGCGACACAATAGCCACAGCGCAATCCTGCCATGCCGTAAATTTTCGAGAATGTGCGTGAGACAATCAGGTTCGGATGATCTTTCACCAGCGCGATCACACTCTCGTAGTCGGGGCTATCGGCATAATGAAAATAAGCTTCGTCTACGAGAATCGTCGTCTGCGGCGGAGTCGTTGCGATGAAATCTCGCAGTCCGTCCTTTGGCGTGATGCTGGCGGTCGGGTTGTTAGGGTTGCAGATGTAAATCAGACCCGCTTTCGCAGAATCACGCATTTTCGGCAGATCATGCTGAAAGCTGCTGGTCAATGGCACTTTGACGACCTCAGCGCCATTGGCGCTGGCATTATTGATAATTGCTTCAAAGGTCGGGTCCGCTGCTACAAGCTTCCCATTTTGAGGTCCAGTGAACGTTTCTGCACAGAGTTTTAGGATTTCGCCCGAACCATCGCCGAGCAGGATCTGATCGTGATTGACGCCGTTCAGCTTCGCCAGTTTGTCAATTAGCACGTTGTTGTGTTCGTCTGGATAACGACAGGCAAGGCCGAACGAATCCGTTATCGCCTGAAAAGCTTTCGGGGATGGGCCGTAAGGATTTTCATTCGCGCTCAAGCGCACGATGCCTCCTTCCGCTAAAGGGGTAGTAACGGACTGAGTCGGCTTTGCAAAAGAAAGCGGCGGCCTAACGACTGCCGCTGCCGCGCCTGCACCGAGTAGGCGTGCAAAATCGCGGCGGGAAATCGAGATCGTAGTCATGGAGTCATCCATACGGCTTTTCGGGGGTTAAGGCGAGACCGAATTCCGTCGTCTGCATAGCGAATACGGGAGACGTGCGCGACCCAAATGCGCGATTAGTGTTGCACTGTGATCCTTATGTTATTGAGACAGCGCAGGCGACGCTGGTTGCGAGCCCGGCCGTTCCCGAAAAAATGGCTAACGCTGATTCAGCGCCACGTTGTATTTTTTCCCAGACTGTCCGCGATGGATCGCGCGGAACTACTTGGTCACATTCAGGTTTTTCTTGCCGAAAAACGCTTTGAGGGATGTGGCGGTTTCGCGATCACCGATGAGGTCCGCATGACCATCGCAGCGCAAGCTTGTCTTCTATTGTTGCACCGCAGAACGGATTATTTCCCCGGCCTGCTCACGATTCTCGTTTATCCATTGACGTACATGGTGGAAGAAAAACGACAGATTGGAGAGCATGTTTGGGAAGAAGGGACTGTGAGTCGCCTTGGCGAGACTGGCCGTAGAATGGGCTCCTTGGTTCTGTCCTGGGGGGCAGTCAAACATGGAGCAGCTGATCCCTCCGATGGTAAGAACGTTGTTCTTCACGAATTTGCTCACCAGCTCGACTTCGAAAATGACGCAGCCGACGGGGTGCCGGGATTGGCGACGCGCGAACAGCAGTTAGCCTGGGCCGCCGTGATGAAAGCCGAGTTTGCGTCGCTGCGCGCTGCCGACGAGAGCGGCATTCCTACGCTGCTTGACACGTACGGGGCCACCGATCCTGCTGAGTTCTTCGCGGTATCAGTAGAAGCATTCTTTGAGCAGCCGCATGCGCTGCGCGCCCATCATTCAAAACTGTATGCTGAGTTACGAAAGTATTTTCAGCAGGATCCGGTGGAATTTTCTACCGAGCAATATGGTTAGGCCTGATAGCGACAGCGCGCTGCGCCGTCCCTACCAAATATGCCCACCGTATCGCGGCAGAAACATTGCTACGCTTATTGCGGCTGCGGAACGATTCGAAGATATGGCTTTGGCGCTTTCCAGCCTTGCGGATACCGCCGCTTCGCCTCCTCGTCAGAGACAGAGCCCGCAATGATTACGTCCTCTCCGGGCAACCAGTTGACCGGCGTAGCCACCTGGTGCTTCGCAGTGAGTTGCAGTGAGTCGATCACTCGCAGCACTTCATCGAAATTCCGGCCAGTTGTCATCGGATAGACAAGTATCAGCTTGATCTTCTTGTCTGGTCCGATGACGTAAACATTACGAACAGTCGCGTTATCGGCTGGTTTGCGCGATTTGGCGTCGCCTTGGGTATCGGCCGGAAGCATCCCATATAGTTTTGCGACATTGAAATCGGCATCCCCGATGATTGGGTAATTTGGCGCGTGACCCTGAGTTTCCTCGATGTCCTTCGCCCATCCTTCGTGATCGCCCGTCGAATCGACCGATAATCCGATGATCTTTACGTTTCGGCGGTCGAACTGTGGCTTTATTTTTGCCATGTATCCGAGCTCGGTAGTGCAGACTGGGGTAAAGTCCTTTGGGTGCGAAAATAAGACGGCCCATGAATCGCCAATCCAATCGTGAAAACGGATCCGACCCGCAGTTGTTTGTGCTTCAAAGTCTGGTGCTGTATCGCCAATTTTCATTGTTCTTCCTCCTCGTTTGTCTCCGGAATCTTATTTCAAACGCAGACGCAAAAGTCAATCGTCGCTTTGCGAGATCAACTCGCAAAATTTTTGCAAATCGATGTTGCCGCCGGAGACAATCGCGACGATCGGCCCTTTGCCAGCTTTCCCACTCAACGCCGCAGCCACTGGCAAAGCACCGGCCCCCTCAGCAATGACACGTGCTTTTTCAGCCAACAGTCGCATCGCATTTTTTGTCTCCTCGAGAGTGACAACGATGCAGCCGTCCATGACCGGTTTCATTCTTTCCCACATGCGAGGGAACATGCTTTGACCGCCGGCGCCATCTACAAATGACGATTTCCAGTCCGGAAAAACTTGTGGCGAACCTTTTTCGAACGAAAGCGCCGCTGGAGCCGCGGTTTCCGGTTCAACACTGAATACTTTCACTTCTGGTCTTAGCGCCTTGATTGCGCTGGCCACGCCGACGATCAATCCGCCGCCGCCAATACTGGCGATGACCGCGGCCACGTCTGGCGCGTCTTCGAGAATTTCCAATCCCATGGTGCCGTGACCGGCAATGAAATCGTCGTCATCGAATGGATGAATGAATGTTCCGTCAACTCCGGGAAAGGATCTTTCATCGAGCGCTTTCCAGGCAATCTCGTAGGGGACCGGAATGAGTGTCGCCCCAAGCGCTTTCATTCGTTCCAACTTCGACTTCGGCGCGGTTTCAACGACAACGACAGTGCACGGCACGCCTGCCGCTCTCGCCGCATAAGCAACACCCTGGCCCGCGTTGCCCGCACTGATTGTCCAGACGCCTCGTTTGCGATCAGCTTCGGACAGTGCCGCGACGGCATTGGCTGCGCCGCGCAGCTTATAGGCGTTGATCGGTTGCAGGTTCTCCAACTTGAGACGGATGTCCGGAAATTTCGGTCCGAGTTCGAGGCGAATCAGTGGCGTGCGTACGATCGTCTTCGCGATTCTTTCGCGCGCAGCGCGTATTTCTGAGAGTTCAATCGGTCGAACGGGTTCCAGCGTTGTATGCATGCGTCGTTAGTGTAGAAGTGGCTGGAACTCGCGCAATCTCACGTTGTCGAAAGACTAATTTTGGTCTGACGCTTTTTAGAACGTTTTGTCAGAGTCCAAAAGGATGGTCACCGGACCTTCGTTGACCAATTCCACTGACATCATTGCGCCGAAAACTCCTGTCGCGACGATGACTCCCAGGCTGCGCAACGCTCCCGCAAATTCTTCGTAGAGGTTCTTTGCTTGTTCAGGTGGCGCTGCGGCAACAAAGCTCGGTCTGCGTTGCCCGCGCGCGTCGCCATAAAGTGTAAACTGCGAGACGACGAGCGCGCTGCCTTTTACGCCCAACAACGAGCGGTTCATTTTTCGCTGGTCGTCCTCAAAGATCCTTAGGTTTGCGATTCTCTCGGCCATGCCCGCGGCGACAGCTGACGTGTCGTTGCGCCCCACGCCGAGCAAGATCAAAAGGCCCGTCGTGATTTCTCCCGTGACGCTGCCATCCACGGTTACAAGCGCGCGGTTTACGCGCTGGACAACGGCTCGCATTGTAGTTTGAAAAATTTGTGCTGGTGGCGGGATTTCAGCAGCTAAGTAAGTCGCTACAAAATCTTCTCCAGTAAATCGGCAAGACGCCAGCCAGCCTTGTGCAGTTCGTCGTGCACAACGCCGGTTGCCCATGCACGATACAGCGTTCGATCTGGCACTGGTTTCTCGATTGCCTCGCCCATCGCAACGACTCGGTCGCCATCGAGCAACGGTTTTACATTCCTAAACTCCAGACGAGCATGCGCCTCGCGCGCAATCGGCAGGATTTCGTCCGCCCAAATTTCGGCGTAACTGTCGATCGAGACATTCGATGGCATTTGCCAATTGCGAGGTTCCTGAGTCGCCATGTCGTGTACCAGTTGTTGTTTGAGAGGATTGATTTGCATGTCGAGTTCTGCTTTCGGCGAAGCGCCGGGGCCCTGAAAGAGAAGCGCGTTTACGGTATCGTAATCCCAAAACCCGTGGAATTTCTTCTTCCGAATACCTCGCCGACGCGGCGGTTCATCGCTTAGCTCAAGTGCAATTGTATTTCCCCCTTCATCGGCCAAGGCTGATTTGTTCTTGTCGGGATCGGTGGCGCGGCCTTGCGCATCGAAGTAATTCGCACCGACGTGCAAGGGTTGATGAATATCAGCGATGTAATGCGCCAGAAGAATGATGGCAACAGGCTTCGTGATCTTCCGTTCGTTTTGTTCGGGGATTCGCCCTTGCAAAACATCGATGCAGAACGGAATCATGTGCACGACATCCCATTTGCTCCGACCTGCGTATCCGTCACGATATCGTTGCGCCGGCATCACCGGGACATCAGTGTAGTGAAACCAGTGCTGCGAAGGCGCGGGCGAATTGGGATCATGCGTTGGCTGGTTCGCGCGCCAGAAATCACGCAGTTGCCTGTCGATGTTCCGGTGCGCCGAGTAATGAAACGACCGCGGATCGTCCACCCCTTTTTTGTCCCAGCCCTTAATTTCGTCTGCAATTACGGCCGCCTTTTCCAATCTTAGCCCATCGAGTAACGCGTAGACCTTTGCGGCTGCAGGCGTATTCGCCAGGCGCTCATCCGCAATTGCGCCCACGATCTCATGTCCCAATGGCCCGTAACCGAGAATCGAAGCGCGGAACGCGACGACAGCGGAAGCAACTAGAATTCCTCGATGAGCGAAGTTCATATATGTGCTGCGCCCATCAGAACTTCAGCGAGGCATCGAGAAAATGGAATTGCCATGCAAACAATCCGAATGCGATTCCGCCAATCGCCAAAAGAATTGCGTGAGCGCGAAACCAAAGCCCGTGCCCCGGCAGTCTGACAAAGCGAACCGCGGCAATAATCAAAAGAACGACACCTGCCATCAAAGCCCAGCCAATCACATGGAACGCCTGCAACCAGGGATTGATGGCATCTCCGAGAATCACGATGTGCTCCAGTCCCTGGCTAAGCGCAACGATCGGCGCGAGAAGGAAAACCACTTGGGCGAGGCAAACAATTCGTGAGAGAAAATATAGAACGCGATCACTTTTCGTATTAAAAAGCGGGCGCTGATATCGTTTGCGGATTATCACCGCGACGGGCCACAGCAACACGGTCAAAAGCGCGAGCAGCAAATTTCCACCAATTATCAAACCGATAAAAATTTTGCTCGCGTACCACGGAACGCGCTGTCCTTCGTAGATCGCGGGGAAGGGGAGCATTTCGCCGACAGCGCCGGACGCGTCGCGGCGAAAGCCAATTCTTTCCAAACCGTCTATCTCTCGATAAACGAGCGGAGCGATCTCACACCATCGCTTCAGTTCTCCGCTCTGGTTCTTCATTCCTTCAACTTGAAGGACACCTTCCTTGTCGCTGCTGACCTTAAACTGATCGATCAATGCGATGATTCTCAGCAACGTTGTCTCTCCGCGGCGCGTTCCATCATAACTGCGGCCGACTGCACGCCCGTCCGATTTTGCCGTGTTTGGATCAACCTCGGCCTTGGGTTGGCCTGCACTCGGGAAATAGCGATTCACAAACGTGCGCCAGACTTCGCCCCGCCCGCCGCCAACATCCTTACCGAGGCTGTTGTAAGATAGGAAATAGCCCAAGTGCGCATCGGGAACGAGGATCATGTCGCTATGGAAGTAAACTGTGTCACCGCCGTGAGCGATGATGCGAACAGGATCTATCAGATATTCCATAAACGTGATGCCGAGCCCGGGGAGCATCGGGTGAAATTCAAATTGCCGTGCCTCCATTTGCCGCACAGTCTCTGGTTTTAGAATCGACACACCGTCGACCGCGCCATCTTGCAGAAAAGCGAGCATGAAACGCGTCATGTCAGCAGCCGTTGTGGCTAGTGCTCCGGCTGGCGCCGCTTGCACAAATTCGAAATCGCGCGGTTTCTTCGACGCGCTGAGATAACCTTTCGACATTTGCGGCGCGAGCTGCGGCGGCAACGGTTGATCGAACGTCGAATTGTTCATCCCCAGCGGTTTCAAAATGTGATTCTCGACGTAACGCTCGAACTTTTCGCCGCTCACACGCTCGACGATGTATCCAGCGAGCGTGAATCCGTAATTGGAATAAGACGGAACTTTACCCGGCGGGAAAATGCGAACGGGCATTTCGTTCACGAGATACGTCCGCAACGGTTTGATATCGCTTTCATGCGCGACGAAAAGATTTTTCAATGTTTCCTCGAATCCGCCCGTGTGAGTGAGCAATTGCTGCAGCGTGACAGGCTCCGGATAAGTTTTTGGGATTGCGAAATCGAGGTAATCATTGGCGTCGCGGTCAAGGTCGAGCTTGCCTTGTTCGACCAACTGCATCACGGCTGTGGCAGTGAACAGTTTCGAGATTGAACCTGGGCGAAACAAAGTCTGATCAGGAAGCACCGGTTTCTTCTCTTCGACATCAGCGTAGCCGTAGCCTTTTTGAAATAACACCTGACCGTCTTTCACCACCGACACGACAGCGCCCGCGATATTTCGATTTCGCAATTGCGAGGGAATGAGCGCGTCAAGAAAAGTTTCGAAATCGGCTTTGGTTAAATCGGGTGGCGGACTCAGCTGCGGCGCGACCACAGGAACATTCGCCGGCGCCGGCGATGGCGCTGATATTAACGGCGACGGCACTGGGCCTTGAGCGCTTGCAACGCTAATCGCAATTGCCTTAACGACAGCTAACGCCGCAAATTGCTCGCGCCGCGAAAATGCAAGCTGCATATGGCAGCGCAGTCTGCCAGTTCAGCTGAGTTGGTGACAAGCCTACGCTTTGCTTCGAACCCGCGAGCGAATTTGTTGGATCCGCTTTTGCAGTTTGGGGAAATGCGATCCCGACCAGTAGATCTGTTTGCAATCAGGACAGCGGTGGAACTGGTTGTAATAGATTTTGGTAAGCGGTTCGAGTTTGTCGATTACGTCGGCCTTGGTTGCCTCTTCCAATGGGGCATTACATCGCAGGCAGCGGGTGAAAGGCGCGATCAATTCCGAAATGTCAAAGCGGCGGACAACCTCGATCGTCTGTTCGTCGGGGTTTTGGGATCGCGGGTAATATCCGTGTTGCACGATCGAGTGCATGAGTAGACGCCGATCGCGCGTCAAAAGCGCTCGATTTTCGCGGGCCATCACCTCGAGGAGTTGCCGGTCGTCAGCGTTTTGGCGGTAGGCGACATCAAATCCGAGGAGGCGAAGATTGCGTGTGAGTCCTCCTAGATGCCCATCAGCAACAAATCTCGAGATTCCAATGGTTTGTAAGCGTTTGTCCGTGTGAACCGTGCCACGATTCTGGACCGGGAAGACCTCTACTTTTGCGTCGTTGGCCAGCGTATGATCAAAACCGACTGTCTGTTCATCGACCAAGATCAAATCAACCTCCGGGTGTGGAATGCCACACGACTCAATGATGTCTTTTATAGACGTCTTTTCTGCGAGCCGCCGCTCGATTACTGCGTCGCCCGCTTTTGACCCGAGAAAAACATTAAGGTCGCCGTGAAAGCAAAGCCGGACCTTGAACGGCTTCACGTCAATCTACGATTCGCGCGTTGGCGTATGCGTACTCAAAGGTAGTCGCACGCGGACGACCCTGGAGCTTGCCGGGCCCGAGCGGTTCATCTTCGCCGAAATAACAATCGATTTGCCATCGCCGCAGACCGCCACCGGTATCCATGATCTTCCAGCGGTTGCTCCCGAAGATTTTCTGAAGTTCCGGGGACGTTGTCTCTATAACCGCTCCGCGACGCAAGCCACCGTGCCCTCCCACCATCGCCGCCGAATAACGCGGCACCAGAACACCGCCTCCACCCATCGCGTGCGAAGCAAATGCGTACGAATCGCTGCTGTTGTAGCGAATGTAGTATCGCCCGTTAACAGGCGTAGTAATTCGACCGAAGCCTTCCTTTTTGACGGAGCGCAGAAAATCCCGCGGATATTTTCTACCCTGCAATCCGGGCTTCGTAACCGGCGTCGCGTCAAAGCCGCGCTCGAAAGTAAAACCCGATTCCTTCGGTGTGTAATAAAGCGTGCACACGACGAAGTATTCACCGGTATGTCCCTGCGGACGCCGCGCCAGTTTGTCGTTCTCGTACGCAAGCCGCTGCACGACTTCCGGCCATGGGATGTCCGCGTACAGCTGCGAATTGAGGGCTGCTGCGAGAACGAAAAACGCGAGCGCGACGATCAGTCGCCAAAAACCGGTTCGATTGGTCCGCCGATTAAAATTTCGATGGGGAGTCTCTTCCATTCGTATTCATAAGGCGGTTGCTTCCATTGAAAATGCTCAGGGTAAGTATTGCGGATGTGCTTGATTATTTCCACCCCGACGCGAAACGGCTGGAAACGTTCGCGATCGATTACATGAATTTGCGCGCCGGCACAAAGTTGACCGGCAAATTTTTGGAAGGTTGGCTGAAAATAGTTCTCGCGAAAGAAGACGCCGGGGAGCTTTAAGCTGTTTAGCTCGGTGCAAAGTTTCTCCGCATCAATAAATGGCGCACCAAAAATTTCGAATGGTCGCGTCGGGCCGCGTCCCTCGGAAATATTCGTGCCTTCGAACAGACACATGCCCGGGTAAACCGCGGCGGTGTCGAGCGTCGGCATATTGGGTGATGGCATCGCCCACGGCAGCCCGGTCTGGTCAAACCACATCGCGCTTTCCCAGTTTTTCATTGGCAGGACGGACAGTTCACACTTTGGGAATGCCTCGTCACGGAATTGCTGTGCCAGTTCGCCAATTGTGCGGCCATGCCGAACGGGAATAGGATGCATGCCGACGAACGACGTATAATTCGGGTCAAGCACCGGCCCTTCAGTCGTTACGCCATTGATTGGGTTTGGCCGATCCAACACAACGACTGCGATGCCGCATCTCTCGCAAGCACGCATGGAGAGATACAGCGTCCAAACAAAAGTGTAGTAACGCGAGCCGACATCCTGAAGATCGACCAACAAAACATCGAGGCCTTCCAGCATTTCTGCCGTCGGCTCGCGATGGTCGCCGTAAAGACTGTAGACCGGGATGTGCAAACGCGAATGCTCGTAACTTTTCCATTCCACCATGTTATCCTGCGTTTGGCCGAGAAATCCGTGTTGAGGTCCAAAAAATGCGGCGAGGCGAAACAAATCGCCACTATGTCGCTCCAGGATTCGTGATGCGTGTTCAAGCTTCGAAGAGACCGAAGCCGGATGGAGCAGCGCACCGATGCGCGCGCCGCGAAATTTGTTAGTCCAAAGTTCTGGTAAATGATCCAGCGGCAGTTGGACGCGCACAACGGTCTTTTACTACAACAGGCAAATTGTAGCGAACCAGTTGTAGGCGTCTGTGTCAGACGCCGACCAGGCATTACACACGAACGTCTCTACACGCGTCTCCAAAGACGTACGCCGAAAAGTACGAGAATTGAAACCAGCGTGATTGCTGCGCACGATTTCGCGAATAGCTCGCCATGCCGGACATAAAACGTGAGCTCTTGTTCGGTCGGCACTTTTACTTCTCCGGCAAGCACGCCCTCAGTGAACGTGCTGCCCGTTTCATCCCGGAGCATCTGAGTGACGCGGCCAAATTGGCTGATGAAACACGTCACGCCGGTATTAGCCGTGCGAATCATTGGCCGACGCGTTTCTACGCAGCGAAAAATTGCATTCGCCAGATGCTGATGCGATCCGGCAGACCGCTGAAACCAGCCGTCGTTCGTCACATCTACGAGCAGGTTCGCGCTGGGACTTGTCTCTTTTGGAAGGACAAATTGTCTGGTGAGCTCGCCAATAGTGTCTTCGAAACAGATCAACGGCGCCACATGGACATCGCTGTTGGTCAGAGTGAACACGGTGTGTTCTCTCCCTTCTTTAAAATCGCCGGGTACCTGATCGCCTACAATCCGCGCAAGAAGCGGCACTGTATGTCGACCGGGAACGTATTCGCCAAAAGGTACCAGGTGGACCTTTCGATAGATCTGCACGCGTTCGCCGCCGTCAGAAACGAGCAGCGCCGCGTTGTAAACGTCTTGCTTGTCTACGTCGATCGTTCCCAGCAAAAGATCTGCCTCCGCAGATGCGGCCAGATCCATGACGAACATGTAGCTCTCCTGGTCTGTGAGAACTGGCCCGGGCATCGAGCTCTCCGGCCAAACCAACAAATCAGGTGGGGGATTTGAGCGCAGTGCGATTTCGCTTAACCGCCGGAATTGATCGAAGATTCTCCTGGTGAACTGCGGATCGAATTTTTGATTTTGCGGAACGTTTGATTGCACCGCGGCGACGCGAAGCGGTTTTGTGGGCGGCGAAATCTGCGTCGCGCGGAGTCCGAAAATCAAAACGCCTACAATGGCGGCCATTGTAACGGTGAAATCAAAATGCGGTCGCATCACGCGTGTGCGCGCCTCTACAACCAGTCTATACGCGGTCGTGAGAACGATCACGTTGACAAACGCAACCATGAACGACAACCCGGCAACACCGGTGAGTTCTGTGATTTGAATCAACGGCCAATTACCGTGTAGCGCGACACCGAGGCCGTTCCAGCCAAACCCGGAGAAAACCCAGCCGCGCAACCATTCAAGCGTGGTCCACGCCGCCGCGAGGATGAAAGCGAGTCGGAGGTTGCTCGTCGATTTCGTCCATGGGGATTGCGCGGGGGGTGCCGTGCTGCGGGCTCGAACGAGCATCTGGTCCCATTTGCTTGTGCCAGCTGATTGCCTCTTGCCTGCTCGTGGTCGCACCAGACCGCAAAACCACGCCCAGATCGCGAAATAAATCGCCATGTAAAATTCAAGAACAAACCAACCGAGAACGGTAACCGTCGTGAGCCAGTAGAATACGACCCAGAAAAATGTCAGACCGGCGACGTAACCGAGAAGCAGGTTTCGGAGCCACGCATGACGTGACTCCCTGCCGGAAAACCAAATTGCGGCGATGAGCGGGGTCAGTGCGATCCAGCAGAACCACGTCAGGTTGAACGGCGCAAAGCAAGCCGCGTAAAGAACCCCGCTACTGATCGCAGCCAACCACGGCCAAAGCTTTTTCATTCTTTTCATCGAAGTGCGCTCATACTGTCATGTTGAGCGAAACGAGCCACCTCAGGTTCTATTTCAGGAAATGGCGGAATCCCAGAGATCCTTCGCCTTCGCTCAGGATGACAACGGCATGTCTTGAGCTTGGAGTTCAGGTTTTCGCCAGCCGCGACTCGGCATCCTTCCGCAGCCAATTCCAGAGATCCTCCAGTTGTTTTTCAACCTCCGCTTTGATTCCGTCGAGGTCTGCGCCGGTGAAGTTTTCACTTTCCGGCTGGCGGCGCGCAAAGAGGTAATACTTTATTTTCGGCTCTGTGCCTGACGGGCGCACTGCGATGCGCCCCGCGCCTGCGGGATCTTCCAGCTCAAGCATCAACATTTTCGTCTTTGGAATCAGATCGCCTTCGACGTCTCTGATCTCATCCGTCTCGAAATTTCTAATGTTCGCCACTATTGAGTGGAGTATCTGGCGAACGGGATCGGTCGCGTATGATTTCATCAGACTGTCGATCTTGCTTGCTCCCTCTGCGCCCTCGAAAACAAGCGAACTGGTTTTCTCCGCAAAATAACCGAACTGCGAATAGATTTCGTCGAGTAACTGATCGACCGTTTGACCACGCGATTTCGCGTAAGCGGCCACTTCACAAAACATGATTACTGCGCCGTTGCCGTCCTTGTCGCGAACGAAATCAGCGCCGCTGTAACCGTAGCTTTCTTCGCCGCCGAAAACGTAAAATGAAGAGTATGCGAGCCGAAGCCTTCGCGTTTCGCTCTCGGCAAGGTCGGCATAACTCTGTCGCAGTTGTTCGGGAATGGCACGCTCGTAATTTGCCAGCTTCGCGCCTATGTACTTAAAACCAGTCAGCGTCTCCACACAGCGCACGCCGTAATGATCGGCGATCGCGTTTTGCAGATCGGTGGTGACGAAAGTTTTGACGATCACGGCGTGCGCTGCGTTTTGCTTGTTTAGCACGCCTTCGTCGAACAGCGTCTTGATTCGATACCACGCCAGCAGCGAACCGATTTGATTTCCGGTCAGCAATTTCATCTTGCCATCCTGCGTTCGAACTGCCACTCCCATGCGATCGCAGTCCGGGTCAGTCGCTGCGACCAGGTCGGCTTTCTCTTTTTCAGCAAGGTTGATCGCCATGGTTAGCGCTTCTCCATATTCCGGGTTCGGCGATTTCACCGTTGGAAACCGGCCATGGAAACAATCCTGCTCGGGCACGACTTGGAAATTAAAGCCGAGCCGGGTCAGCATTGGTTTGATGATTACGCTGCCGGTCCCGTGCAATGGCGTATAAATAACCCGCAGCGATTTCGCATCGCGAATTACTCGCGGATCGAGGATGAGCGTTTCGAGCCGGCGCATGTAAGCCTGGTCGATATTCTTTCCGATAACCGTCACTTTTCCTTGTTGCTCTTTAGGAAGCGGCGTGAACGACTCGGTCGCGATCGCGTTCACTTTGGCGATAATTCCACTGGCGGGTGGTTCGATCACCTGCGCGCCGTCGTCCAAATAAGCCTTATAGCCGTTGTCGTGTGGCGGGTTGTGGCTCGCGGTGATTACGATCCCTGCGCTCGCGTGCAGATGACGAACAGCAAACGAAAGCTCCGGGACAGAACGCGGACCATCGAACACGAAAGCGTCGCAACCATTTTCGGCCGCGATTTTCGCCGCCATCTCGGCGAATTCTTTGGAGAAAAATCGCGGATCATGCGCGATCACGATTTTTGGCTTCGTCGAACTTCCCTCGCTCCGATTGCAGTCCTGCAGGTACGCAACAAGTCCGCGCGTTGCCCGGTTGATGTTAAAGAAATTCATCGCGTTCGTACCGACGCACGGGAATTCCGGCCGCTCGCCTTCGCGCGCATTTCCGTGTTCGGCACTCGCTACGACTTTCCCGATGGTGCGCCCGCGCAGCCCACCCGTGCCAAAGGCAAGTGTCTGGTAAAAACGATCGTTGAGTTCCTGCCACTCAACTGCACCGATGAGTTCACTGACCGCTCGTAAATAAAGATCAGAGCGCGCGCCCGCTAGCAACGTACCAATGTTTTTTGCTGTCGATTCCATTAATTGCCCTTCGGCAACTGCACGTTCGATCTTGGGATTGAGTTGGTCAGCATTCTCTGCCATCGGTGCCGAACTCTTCCGGCATGTCCCTGCTTTGCAAGCGTTTGTCTTGAACGACTTGCTCGTCTATGGCAGAAAATCGATGCGTGAACCCGAAGGCGTTCTTCGGCGAATTAATACAGCGCGACGTTAGCGTTGGATTGGCGATACAGTCTCGAAGAAAAAATTGACAGAGAGCTGTGGTTAACTGGTGTTTTTATGACCTGGGTCTCGGACTTGCCAGAAGCTAGCGCGCGGGCACGACGGCGAGTCGCGTACCGTCTACTGCCTTTTGTATTTCTCATCTACGTCGTGAATTTCATCGATCGCGTCAACGTTTCCTTTCGCCAATCTCAGAATGAGCGCCGACCTGGGCTTTAGCGACCGCGTATACGGTCTCGGCGTAGGCATGTTTTACCTGACCTATGTTTTGTTGGAGATACCGGGAGCCATCATTGTCGAACGATGGAGCGCGAGGAAATGGGTCGCACGGATCATGATCTCCTGGGGAGTAGTCACGATTCTTACTGGCTTTGTGCACACCGCCGGACAGTTCTACACCGCGCGCTTTTTCCTGGGGCTTGCAGAAGCGAGTTTCTTTCCCGGGATGATTGTTTACCTGACACACTGGTTTTCCTCGCGTGATCGCTGTCGGGCGATTGCGTGCTTTTACATTGCGATTCCAACAGCTTCCTTGATTGGCTCTCTTATTGCGGGATGGCTGCTGGGAGTTCATTGGTGGTCACTGGCCGGATGGCGCTGGCTTTTTATCCTGGAGGGGATTCCTGCCATTATCCTTGGGATTGTTACGATCTTCTATTTAACGGATTGGCCTTGGCAGGCCCGGTGGCTGCCTGATGACGAGCGGACTTGGCTTGTCGGCAAATTGAAAGCGGAGCTACACGCAAAAAAGAAAATTCGAGACCACACAATCCTGCAAGCGCTCTGTGACCGTCGTGTTCTATTGTTTACTGCTGCTTTCTTCTTGGTTCTCTCAGGAGCCCTCGGGAACATTTATTGGATACCCACCTTCGTGAAGCGCCTTTCGGGTTCTCCGACCGAGGAGTAACAACGCTGCTGATAATTCCAGCTCTGATTGGCATTGCTGGGATGCTCATTAACGGTTGGCACTCCGACAAGAGGACTGAGCGACGCTTGCATAGTGCAATACCGCTGCTGGTCGCGGGATCGATGTATGCATTGCTGATTCCCGCGCGCCACAATTTTGCGTTAGCGATTTCATTCCTGCTATTGGGCAGTGGGTTCTACTATGCGTTCCTTCCGGTTTTCTGGTCGATGCCAACAATGATCCTGAGTGAATCGGCAGCCGCTGCTGCCGTCGGGCTCATTAATTCGATCGCGCAACTCGGTGGATTAGCCGGACCTTATGTTATCGGCTTTCTCAACGATCGAACGCACTCGCTGACAGCCAGCTTCGCATTCATCGCGCTGGTCTACGTCGCCGCGGCAAGCTTGATTCTTAGTCTAAAACATGATCCGCTTCAGGTCCCAGAAGGTGCGAAGTCAGCGTGAATCGCTGATCGATATACCAACGTTGCCGCGGCGATATCTTCCACGGCCATCCCTAACGATTTGAAGATGGTCGTTTTGTTTGCCTGTGCTGGAACTTTGCCGGCCAACGCTTCACCTAGTTCCGCATAGATTTTCGCACGGGAAAGAATCACGTCACCGGACTCACGCATTGCGCCTTCGCGAGAATCGACGAACACGACAGTGTTTTGCATCGCTTCATCGTCGAGCTCACGCCAGTCCGGCCGGCATGCACCGATTGCGTTCACATGACAGCCGGGTTTCAGCCAGTCTCCCTTCAGCACTGGCGTTTTCGAGCTGGTCACCGTCACGATGACATCGGCATCCCGCACTGCTTCTTCTGCAGGCATTGCTGTGGCGCCAATTTCCTGTGCGAACCGCTTTGCGTGTTCCAGCGTAGGACTCCACACGCGAATCTCCTCAAATGGCCTAACGAGCCGAAGAGCTTCCACATGGCTGCGCGCTTGCACTCCGCTGCCGAGAATGACGAGGATTTTAGCATCAGGCGATGCGAGCAGTTTCGTCGCCGCGGCAGATACAGCGGCGGTTCTCATCTCGGTGATCAATCGCCCGTCCATTATCGCGAGTGGCGTTCCCGTTTGTGGATCGACAAGAAAAATCGTGGCCATGTGCGTCGGGATTCCGCGCTCCGCGTTTGACGGGTAGAAGGTTACTGCTTTCAATCCGAGTCCATCGGGAGTGAGCGCCGGCATCAAGCCGAAGAATCCTCCAGGCGGATTAATTGATATGATCGATCGCACGGGCTGAGTCACTCTGCTGGCAGAGAAATCTATCAGCGCTTTCTCCATTGCCGGAATCAAGTCGGTTATCCGCAGATGCTCTCGAACTTGTTCTTCGTTCAGGAAAAGCGGCTGATCAGTTTTCATTGGAAGTTCGCAGTTTCAGGTTTCGTCGCGACTGCGTAGAGAACATTTGTTTCAATGGATGAAATCTTTTCATCCCGAATAAAAGCCAGGTTAGCTTTTTTGACCTCTTGTCGCTCCGTCAGGGTTAACTGTTCGACTGTTCCGCGGTAGCCGGAGCCTAAAACAATTGTCCACCAATCCTCATGCGATTTAATGGGGTGGAGGCGATTTTCAGCAATGATGTTCGGCGACGCGACCCCACCTTCATCGAGAATCTTTCTCAGGCCTGCAGGATCGTTGATCCGATCCCATGGGTTAAACCCTTTGTACAGATCAGGCCGTATATCCTTGATTGAGCTCCAGAATGTGGCATTCGCCGGTTCGCAGAATTTCGGTCCCCATGTAGTCACGGCCAGTTTGCCGCCTGGTCGAACGCGACGCCAGAGTTGGCTCACAGCCATTGCCATATCGGGCACAAAGAAGATTCCGAACACGCACACGACTGCATCGAAACTCGCGACAGGAAAACGCATCGCGAGCATATCGCCGACTTCAAATTCGATATTGCCAAGACGCCGTTGAACTGCTTTCGCCCGCGCCGATTGCAAAAGCTGCTTTGCAAGGTCAACTCCTACCACGGTTCCGGTCGGTCTGACTGCCTCAGCAGCTGGCAGAGCAGAAGCTCCAGCTCCGCAACAAACATCGAGGACTCGCGAGCCACTCGCGAGTGAAGCCAGTTCGATCGTCCGACGTCCGAAATAGTCCCAAAAGCTGAGTGGCGATGCGTCGTAGAAATCTGCCGCCGCGTTGTAGGTAAGTGCGGCGCGAGCTTGTGCATTCTCCGGCATGTTTGCTTTCATTCTAATTTGGGCGGTATTCGATTGAAAACGCATGCCTGAAAAAGTGCAAACGCGCTGTGTGATCGCAGGTGGTGGACCAGCGGGCATCATGGCTGGTTACTTGCTCGCGCGAGCCGGTGTGCCGGTGATCGTTTTGGAAAAGCATGCCGATTTCTTTCGCGATTTTCGCGGCGACACTATTCATCCGTCCACGCTCGAGTTGATGTACGAGCTTGGATTGCTCGAGGAGTTCCTAAAGCAGCCGCATCAGGAAGTACGGGAACTACGCGCCGTCATCAATAGTCAGACGGTGCCAATCGGCGATTTCACTAAGCTACCTACGCGCTGCAAATTCATCGCTTTCATGCCGCAGTGGGATTTTCTCAGTTTCCTCTCTACGCACGCAAAAGAATTCCCGAATTTCCAGTTGCTGATACAACATGAAGTCGTCGATCTGACGTTCGACCAGCAGCGCGTGACCGGCGTGCTCGCGAAAACCTCACGGGGCGAAATGGAAATTCGCGCCGACCTGATCATCGGCGCAGATGGACGGCATTCAATCATTCAGGCGCGTGCCGGGCTGGAGCGACAAGAGTTTGGCGTCCCGATCGACGTGCTCTGGATGCAGATCTCAAAGAAGCCGGACGATCCTCAGCAAGCACTCGGCTTCTTTCAGGTCGGCAAATTGCTCGTGTTACTCGACCGCGGTGATTACTGGCAATGCGGCTTTGTAATTCCGAAGGGCGGCTTCGATGAAATCAAAACGCGCGGGTTGGGGCAGTTTCAAAACGACATCGTCAACTTCGCCGGATTTCTGCGCGACCGCGTGGCAGAGCTCGATGACTGGTCCAAAATCAAATTGCTGACGGTGCAGATCAATCGTCTTCGCGATTGGTGCCGCGACGGGCTGCTTTGCATTGGCGATTCTGCTCACGCGATGTCACCGGCAGGCGGCGTGGGAATCAATCTCGCTATTCAGGATGCTGTCGCGACTGCAAACTTGCTGGCCGACAAATTGCGAGCCGGTCCGGTTTCTGTGGACGATCTGCGCAAAGTGCAGGCGCGCCGCGAATGGCCGACGCGGCTTATTCAGACAATGCAGGTTTTCATTCATCGCCGCGTCGTCACTGGCCGAACATCGGATCGCAAAGAGTCGTTGCCCTTCGTCTTTCGCTTACTGAAATGGTTTCCAGTTCTACGACAAATTCCCGCTCGGTTCATTGGAATCGGACCGCGGCCGGAGCACTTTCACAGCCGGAGCGCTGAATGAGAACCATTCTCGTATCTGAATCTGAACGGGATGTGGGTTGCATCACACATACGATCTGCTTACACGTCGCCGGTCGCAACCTGTGGGCCAGCATTTTGGCTCACGGATTCATTGACACGTTCGGAGTTATCGACGCCTTTTTCGGATGGTCGAACTAGTTGGATCATTCAACCTGGATACGATCCGCTCAGCGCACGAACGGATTCGCCCATACATTCATCGCACACCCATCCTGACGAATTCGTGGCTGAATGACGCCTGCAGAGCGGCCCTGTTTTTTAAGTGCGAAAATTTTCAGAAGGTCGGTGCATTCAAGGCACGCGGTGCGACCAATGCCGTTTTTGCGCTTGATGATGAAGCGGCGCGGCACGGCGTGGCCACGCATTCTTCCGGTAACCACGGTGCTGCGGTGGCCCGTGCGGCGAAATTGCGCGGAATCCCGGCGCATATCGTGATGCCGTCAAATTCCGCGAAAGTTAAGATCCGCGCAGTTGAGGGTTACAGTGCGCAGGTTGTCTTTTGCGAACCAACAGAGCAGTCGCGTGAAATCAAATGTGCAGAGGTGATCAACCAAACCGGCGCAACGTTGATTCACTCATTCGAAAATGAACACGTGATAGCGGGGCAGGGGACAGCAGCGATGGAACTGCTGGAAGATATTCCCGACCTTGATGTGATCATGTGTCCAGTCGGCGGGGGCGGTCTGTTGTCCGGCACCGCGGTCGGCGCGAAATCGATGCGATCGCAAATTAAAGTGATCGCAGTCGAGCCTGAGAATGCGGATGATGCGGCGCAATCGTTTCATGCGGGACGACGGCTTGTGACTGAAAAGAAGTTCACCATCGCTGATGGCCTGCGCACAAATATCGGCGAACCAAACTTCGCGATCATCGAGCAATACGTGGACGACATCGTGACCGTAAGCGAGGAAGCAATCGTTTCGGCGATGCGCACAATTTGGGAGACAATGAAGATCGTGATCGAGCCATCAGCGGCGGTTCCGTATGCGGCGATCGCCGAGCGCATAATCGACGTCGAAGGGAAACGCGTGGGAATTATTCTCACGGGCGGCAACGTCGATCTGGATGCTTTGCCGTGGAACTGTAGCCGGGATCGGCTTGTCACGCCGTAGCCGTGGCGAAGGTGGATGATCCCGGCGGGCTGGCATCAACGATGCCGGCTGCATGATATCGATTCGTGGAGGCGACGCGCCTATTCTAAAGCAGACGAGCACGAGCATGAGCAAGAAAAGGGGATGATGAGTCATTTCTTGTTTTTCATTGCCACTGTTCTGGCGGGAACAATCAACGCATTAGCTGGGGGCGGTGGACTAATCATCTTCCCCTTGCTGATGCTCGTCGTTACGCCGGTGACCGCCGACGCCACAAGCGCGGTCGCTCTGTTCTTTGCTTATCCCACGGCTGTGTGGCGCACCCGCGACCAGTTGGCAGGTGTTCTCGGTCGCGGATGGTTATGGCTGCTTTTGATTCCAAGTGTGCTCGGCGGTTTGGTCGGAGCTGTGCTGCTAAGCCGGACGGGCAATCGCAACTTTATTCAGTTAGTACCGTGGTTGGTTTTGGTCGCCACTGTTATCATTGTGCTACGGCCGATTCTGGTTCGACGCGACGAAAGTGGTAGCGTGCATCCGGACATCACGCTGGCGGTATGGCCTGTCGCAATAGCGGGCATTTTTCTGGTGGGATTGTACGGCGGATACTTCGGCGCCGGGATTGGCATCCTCATGATCGGCGCGCTGAGTTTTATCTCGCGGGGCGATATCCGGCATGTGGTCGCGCTCAAGAACTTTCTCAATCTTTGCATGCGAGGAGTGGCGATCCTGGTGCTCGTGCTGGAAGGTAATGTGAAGTGGAATTACGGGGTGCCGATGGCGATCGGTGGTCTTGTTGGCGGCTACATTGGGGGAATGGTGTCGCATCGCGCGAACCGTACAGTTGTTCGCTCGATCATTATCGCGGTTGGGTTTGCCGCGTCAGCTTATTACCTCTGGAAGTTGTACGGATCGGCCGTGGTGCGGGCAGCCGCCGAATAGACGGCAGAGCGGACCCCGAAGATCAAAGATCAGGGGTCAGACGCGACAAATATTTCTAATCCACAGAGGGAACCAGAGCCCGCGCTAGAACCGAAACCTTTATTCGGAAAGGAGCAATACGTATGAAAGGGTTAACTGTAATCATAGCGGCAGTCATTCTGGTGTTCGTGACCGTTGCGTCCCGCGCAGCCAACCTGGACAGAATTTCGACGGCAACCGGAGTTCCGGTCGCGACGTTGCAGACGGAAAGAGCATCGACTGGTCTTGGCTGGGGCAGCTTGGAGAAGGCGCATCTCTTAGCCAACGCCACTGGCCAGAGTTTTGACAATATTGTCGCGCTGCACCAAGGCGGCCAAGGCTGGGGTAAAATTGCGCACGACAACGGGCTCAAGCTCGGGACGCTCGTGAGCAACGCTAACCGCTCGAGCAACGCGACGATGCATGCGAAGAACACGGGAACAGTGCATGGCAAGAGCGGGACGCATGTTGCGAAAAACCACAGCGCGAAAACGAACACGACACGAGGTGGCGGTCACAGCTCATCCGGTTTCAGCCGCTCGCATGGCATGCGTTCCATGGGGCATATGAGCGGATCTCATGGCATGGGCTCGATGGGCCACATGACCGGATCTCGTGGCATGGGCTCAATGGGTCACGGTAGTGGCCGCGGTCACTAAAACGGATCGCGTTGAACCGTTGCGCCTCCGCCGAGGCTTCGGCGGCCATGGAAGGGTTGAAAAGTTAAGGGAGTCTAAACCTCGGTCGCGGCCCAGAATTTTTCGAAAGCGCGTGGCCAACTTCGGTCGGTGACACTGTCCCGAGCGGAGTTGGCCATGCGTTCGCGCAGCGCTCGATCGGCCACGAGCGCTCGAATCGCGCGCGTGAAGTCTTCGACGTCATGCGACCTGGTGATCAGACCGTTTGCCTTGTCCGCTACCAATTCCTTAGGCCCACCCGAGTCGGAAACGACAACGGGCAATCCGGACGCCTGTGCTTCGAGGATTACGTTGCCGAAAGTGTCGGTGGTGCTGGGAAAAACAAAGATATCAGCTGACGCATATGCAGTGGCCAATTCTTTGCCCCTGAGATAACCGGTGAAAAAAGCCTCGGGCAAAGATTTCGCGAGCGCTTCGGAATAGGGGCCGTGACCTACGACAAAAAGTTGAACGGGCAATCCTTCTTTGCGCAGACGGCGATAAGCATCAGCCAAAAGGTCGAGGTCTTTTTCTCGTGAAATGCGGCCGACGTAGAGCAGGCGAACCTCGCCGTTCGATGCGCCGAATTTTTCAAAAAACGCGGAATCGCGTCGGGCCGGATGAAACAGTTCGGTGTCGAGGCCGCGCGGCAAAATCTTCAGTTTCCCCGGGTCGAATCCTCGTTTGATCCAGCTTTGCCTGTACTCTTCGGAATTAACGAAAACAGTGTCGAGCTGCCCGTAGAACCAATGCATGTAACGCCATGCCATGCTTTCAAGAAAACTGTCCTCAGTCAGGATCCGGATGTATTGCGGAAAATCAGTGTGATAGATGCCGCTGGTTTGGAGATTGAGCATCTTTGCCGCGAGCAGCGCTGTCAATCCAACCGGGCCGGGCGTGCTGATGATGATCTCAGTGAATCTTTCCCGCTGAATGTAATCCAGCATCTGCAGAATCGGCGGGAAACTAAGTTTTTGCAGCTCATATTCCGGCAACTCGAATTCGCCGATGGGCGGGAAGTTTTTGATTGGGATATCCGAAAGTTGAAGCTCGCTTCGTGACGCCACGACGACCAATTCCTTTCCCGTGGCCGCTCCAGCGGCGGTCATCTTGCGAATTGTTGTCGCCACGCCGTTGACGTCATCAAGCGTGTCGGTGAACCAGGCGCGTTTGCGATTTTGTAGGGCAACCGGAACTTCACCAGTCAACTCCTTGAAAAGACTTCGCAGCCATTTTCGCGAGGGCGCCTGACTGTGAAAGCCATAGATGTACGGCGTCAGGATCACGAGGATTGGCGCAATGGCGCTGAGAGCCTGCATGCTCTCGACCATGTTTCCGCTACTGATTTGCTGAACGAATTTGTTGAAGAAGCGAAACGCCAACTGCTCGGCGACCATGTTAGCCATGAGAAACGTGCGTCGTTCCGGTTCGCTGACCTTGTCCAATTGCGCGGCCAGTTTTGCTTTCACCTCCGGCCGCGCGAAATAGCCGGAAAGCTCTTTCCACAGCGAGACGTTCGCGGGCTTGGCGAAATCGAAAATTTTTCCCGACAGAACACCTTGCACGATGAATTCCGATTTTTCCTTCAGCGTGAACTCCGTCGGAGCACGGCCCTCCATGAAACGCGAGAACATTTTCTCCAGCAGCGCCCCACCGGGGCCGAGCTTTTCGTGGAAACGGTCCTGGATGAAGCACACCACGGTGTTGTAAAAGCCATGCGAAAGAATTAATGGCGTGCCTCCCTGACCGCATGGAGTGCAATTACCACTCTGAACCAATTGCAGAAATTGCTCAGCGGACTTTGCAGCAGGCGTTTCTGTAAAAGCGGAGGCCACGAACTGCCCTCCGTGGTCGTCGGAGCCGCCCACCATGATCTTGATCCACGGCTCCGCGTGCGTGGGCGCCAGCCGATGACGATTGGCGAGCTCGTCGATCTTCTCCGGCGTTAATTGCTTGAAAAGTATCTGGGCCAGATCGCTCAAAAGTGCGTCACGCAAACCGTTGATGCCCTCAAAATGCTTGAATAGAAGAATGAGCTGCTCGAGGTGCGTTGCCTCGAGTTTGCCATTCACGCTGTATAACGGGTGCGCGACAGCGTGCGTAATCTGCGCGCTCTGCAGGTACCGCTGCAGATCGAAAAGGTTTTCGCGGACTGCTTCGATATCGCGATGCTGCTGTTCTGAAATCCCCCACACCAAAATGTGCAGCTTGCAGCCGTCGTGCGGAAAATAAGTGGTGACCTGCTCGCTGATGAAGGTCCGAGGCAGACCCGCAATTTCCAGGCAACCATTGATCGAATCGTGATCGGTAATAGTAACGTAATCCATCCCACGTTTGCGCAGCTGTTCATACAAGAGCTCTGGATCGGAATAGCTGTCGGGAAAATCGAAGCGGCGGAAAAGCCATTCTTCCGAGCGCGCACTATGGCGCGAGTGGATATGTAAATCGCACTTGCTCATCTTACATTCCTCGCTTCAACCTTTGTTCAGCAATCCAATCCTGATACGTCGTAACGGTTCGCGCACTTTTTGTCGCCGCAATGAATCCGAGAATCTGTTTCCAAATAGTCGGCTGGGAATAATCAGGCGGATGAATGCTTATCCGCAAGAGCGGTTTGGTCTTCAATAAACGGAACAATGCCGCGTTCCAACTGCGACTAAGCGCGCGCCGCCAATTATTGTGAACACTGTAAACGAGCGTTCTCGCAGGAAAGATGGATTCGGAGCGGAGATCGCATACCGCGCGCAGGCGTGTCGTGTATTCCAATTCCGCATCGCGAACGGCTTGCTCTGCTTCGTTTCCCAGCAACCACGCCGGCGCGATAAAACCGCGTGGCTTGAGTCCGAGCGCACGGAACTCATCTCGTGCTGTGGTGATGCGTCGCAGAGCTTCCTCATAACCCAAATCGTAAAACTCGCCTTCGTTTTGGGTATAAAATCTGGTCAAGAATTTGTCGCGCAAAGTTTCTTTTGTCTGGGGTTGGCGTTCGTGAAAATAGCCGTGGATTACAATTTCGTGCCCGTCGGCTTCCAGAGCCTGAAGCCATGTCACGAATTCACGGTGCTTGGCGAACGGCCCCTCGTGGTGATAATCCGGCACCACAAGAATTGAACAAACGCGCACGCCATGCGCGCTTAATTCTGAAATGATCGTGCTCGTGATTTTCTGAGTGCCAGGAGCGACATCGTGCAGAGACACGACGACCGAATCCGCCGCGGCGCCAACGGTGGTAACGAGCGGAAGGAACTCCGTTGCCGCAATTGTACTCATGTCGCAAATTTTCTGTCTTCAAGCAGCTTTGAACAAGGCAAAAAGGCAAACGACACTATTGTCGCGCGCCGAAGCAATGCACTGACCGGCCCATCCAACGCGTCGCCCGATGCTAATCGTATGCCGCTGTTATTCGGGTTCCGAATATTTTATCGTGCTATGCACGTCCATTTGATCGAGCCCCGCGTTCAACGAGTTCTACCGTTCGCACATATTTACGATTTCCCGAAACTCTGGTTCGGCCAGGGGCATAACTGATAAACGCGATTGACGAACTAACGGAATTCCTTTCAAGCGCGAATTGGCCTTGATTTCGCGAAGGGTAACTGGCCGCGCCAGTGGTTTAACTGCGGCAAGATCGACAGTGGACCAATCGCCTTCTTTTGCGGTCGGGTCCGGATAGGCAGTTCGCGTCACTTTAGCAATGCCGACCACAGCCTTTTCCTCGCCACTGTGATAGAACAGCACTTCATCACCCGTTCGCATTTTGCGAAGATTATTTCGCGCAGCAAAATTGCGAACGCCGGTCCAGGTAGTTTTTCCGTCGCCAACAAAGTCGGCCCAAGAATAGGAAGACGGCTCCTGTTTCACGAGCCAGAAATTTTTCATGGGGTGAAACATAATCCGAAACATCCTCCGCGGAAGTGTGGCGTGTCTAGTCCGCTGAGACAGCGGACGCTACAGTTCGCGCGTTCGACTTTTTAGCTTCTTTGTTTCACAATCGGCAAATGCCGCGACTGCCGTTCATCACGTTCGAGGGATCAGAAGGAAGCGGAAAGTCCACACAAGCCGACCGGCTGGCGGCGCGCCTTCAGCGATCCGGCTTCCCGTATATCCTCACGCGGGAACCCGGCGGCACGCCGATCGGCGAAAGTATTCGCGACCTTTTGCAATTTGCTCCGCATAACTCAAACATGACACCCGAGACTGAATTGCTTCTGTTTGAGGCTAGTCGCAGCCAGCTCGTGCGCGAGGTAATCAAGCCCGCGCTCGAACGTAGCATGTGTGTGATCGCAGATCGGTTCTCTGATTCGACGACGGTGTATCAAGGGGCGGCACGCCAATTGGATCGCGAAATGATCGAACGTGTGAATGCATTCGCCGTCGCGGATTGTGTACCAGACATCACTTTCGTGCTCGATGTCGATGCGGCGGCTGCCGAGTCGCGAATGCAGCGCGAGCCACGCAAAGCGGATCGGATGGAACAACAGTCTGGTGAATTTTATGAGCGTGTTCGCGAAGGATACCGCGAGCTCGCGGCAGGCGAGCCCAAGCGCATTGTCATCGTCGATGGCTCGGGCGAGGTCGACGAGATTGAAAAACAGATTTGGGAAACGCTTTCTTCTCGTTTTTCTGTGCTCGCAAAGATATCGAATCCTTGAATGGCCTTCGCGCGTACGACTGCACTCGAATTTTTGCGGCGCGCCTATGAACAGAACCGGCTGGCGCATGCGTATCTGATCACCGGAGCTCCGGGCAGCGGCAAGGAAGTGCTCGCAGCCGAGCTAACCAGTTTGGTTAATGGCACCCCAACCAAAGATGTTTTTTCAGCCAAAGCTCGCGAGGTTTTCGTTGCCCGGCCCGAATCGAAATCGCGGCGTATCATCACTGCACAGATTCGGGCTCTGGAGCATGCGCTTCAGATGCGAGCGGTGAACGGGCGGCGCAAAGTAGCGATCATTCCCGACGCCGATCGACTTCAAACCGAGGCGGCAAACGCGTTTCTCAAGACACTGGAAGAACCGCCAAAGGATTCGCTGTTGCTTCTGCTAAGCGCATTGCCCGAGGCTCTCCCGGAAACGATTCTTTCGCGGTGCATCGCTATTCCACTGGCGCCAGACGGCGAGGCTCGGAGCAAGAAAGAGGAAGAGAAACTGGTGGAATTGCTGCAACAAGCTTCCCGCCATACGACCTGGAGTATTCAATTCGCCTATCGCCTTGCTCAGGAATTTCAACAATTGCTTCGAGCGATACGTGAGGAGGTGAAAAACGAAACCGATGATGCGTTGAAACGGGAGCAAGCGCGTTACAAGGATGCAACCGACGGCGCCTGGCTTGAAGAACGGGAGGGCTACTACAAGGCGCTGACGGAAAGCCTTTACCTCCAACGGCGCGCCGCGCTGGTCGAAATCTTGTTCGCATGGTGGACCGATGTTCTTCGCGCGACCAATGCCGTTGCACAAAGGGACTTGCCAGCGGCAACGCGGGAAACGGCTGCGCTCGCGCGTCGCTTTGACAATGCCCAAATTTTTAAGCGCATCCGTCTACTCGAAGAATTCCGAGATCATTTCAGCCGAAACATTCACGAAAGCCTCGCAATTGAAGTGGCTTTCCTGGCGATCTTCATTGTGTGATTTGCGCCTATTGCGGCGACTTCCAGGAAAGGCTTGCGGCCCAAGTCCAGAGGACGGCGGGTTGACAAAACGCTGTCTGATCTTATCCAGTGTCTCCGTATGCGACATATTTACCGATTACTTTTGCTATCCGGCGGCTCTTCACTCCTGTTGCTTACTGGTTGCGCAACGGGAACCCATGTGAGCGCGGGCGGGCCATACCACGTCACCGCGTACAAGCCGAACAATCCTTCAGCTGTGCGCGTTAAAGTCTCCCTCGATAAGGAAAACGTTTATGTGATGGAGGGCGACCGCTGCCTGATGTCGGCGGCCATTTCGGTTGGCATGGCCTCGAAACCAACACCCAGGGGCAATTTCAACATTTATTCGAAACAGGAGCACAAACGTTCTGGATCGTACGGATTCAGCGTGCAAGGGGATCGAATAGTTCCTTCTACTGGCGGTGGGCCTGGGCGTTACGTCGGATATCCCATGGGATATTGGTGCGAGTTCGCTCCTGCCTACGGTTTTCACCAGGGTTTTGTGCATCCCACACCGCACACACATGGGTGCATTCGCTTGAAGGGTGAAGCCGCAGCTAAATTCTACGCACTCGTGAGGATCGGGACGCCGGTGAATATCGCTAATACCCAACCCGAAGACGAAACACTTGGACCGAAAGTGCAGCGGGTCGATGATTCCAGAACGCCTGATCCTCCAGCCTCTCTTATGATCTCGGAAAGGGCATTTGAGCAACCGAGCGGACCTTTGCTCGAATAGCAGGCCCTGCCTTGAATTGCGGCAACCGTCGCACCGTGGCATGTTAGGCGACGCGGCCATTGACCCGGCCGGATCGAGCGAAGGCCGGAATATCCCTGATTCGCCGGATTCCTCGACTACGCCCAGAATGACAACCCGAACATGAGCACGAACCTGATTTCGAGCGGCACAACTGCCCGCCAGAAAGTGAACTTGCGCACGCCTGACGTGATGGCGGCCGTGCAGCAACAGGTCGAGTCACACTATCGCAGCGATATCATCGAAAAGGTCCGGCGCGCCGGTGGAACGATTTCCGTAGGAGATACGACAGTGCGTCTGGCGAAGCAGTTTGGTTTCTGCTACGGCGTCGAACGCGCGATCGATCTGGCGTACGCCGCGCATAAGGTTTTTAAGGATCGCCGCCTGTTCATTGTGGGAGAAATTATTCATAACCCTGAAGTCAATCATCAGATCGCCTCGTTAGGTATCAAGAATCTCACCGGTAAAAATAAAGAAGCGGACATCGCCGATCTCGGCGCCGATGACGTCGTCATCGTGCCGGCGTTTGGAACCGAATTGTCGATCCAGCAACAGATCAAGGATCGCGGCTGCCAGATTGTTGATACGACTTGCGGGGACGTGATGAGCGTTTGGAAGCGAGTACGCAAATACGCAAGTGAATCGGCTACATCCATCATTCACGGGAAGGCGGAGCACGAAGAGACGAAGGCCACGAGTTCGCGCGCTCTCGGCGATGGTAGCGGACACTATCTCGTCGTCCTGACGCTGGCGGATACAGATTACGTTTGCGATTACATCCGGCGCGGTGGAGACAGGCAGGCGTTCCTAGAAAGATTTAATGGCGCGCATTCACCAGGCTTTGATCCCGACGTGCACCTGCAAACCGTTGGCGTAGCTAATCAAACGACAATGTTGCGCGGGGAGACTGAGGAAGTGCAACGCCGAGTTCGTCAGGCAATCATTGATCGAGACGGGCCTGAACTTGCTGAGAAAAATTTCCGGTTCTTTGACACGATCTGCGGCGCTACACAAGAACGGCAGGATGCGTTGCGCGAATTGCTGAATGTTCGTATGGATCTGTTGCTCGTTGTTGGGGGTTACAACAGCTCGAACACATCACACCTCGCCGAGATGGGCGAAGAGAAGTTGCCGACATATTTTGTGCTGAACGCTTCGCGGCTCGTTTCCGCTACAGAAATCAAGCATTACAACTTGCATGAAAAACGCGAAGTCGTTTCGCACTTTTGGTTGCCGAACGGGTCGGCTGTGATCGGTATCACTGCCGGCGCATCTTGTCCGAACAACTTGATCGAAGAAACGCTGATTCGGCTTTTTGAATTACGCGGCATCTCGCGCCAAGACCTCGAGCTGGCGGCTTGATCGGAAAAATTGCCAGAGCGTGCGCTGTCCTCAGCGCTTCAATCATCGCGAATTCGGCTAAGTAAAATCCGCCGCGGGCAGCGGACGTTACAGAATCAGACGTTTACGCACGCGATCGACGAACGTGGCGCGAAATACGTTATATGGCACGAGCGATTTGGAAGGGCAGCATCAGCTTCGGACTGGTCAACATACCGATCGCGCTTTATCCAGCTACGCGGCGCGAGGAACTGAAGTTTCGTCTTCTGCGCATGACCGATCTAAGCCCGGTCAACTACAAACGCGTCGCTGAAAAAGACGGCAAGGAGGTTTCGTGGGACCAGATCGTCAAGGGCTACGAGTATGAGAAGGGCAAATACGTCGTACTACGGGATGAAGATTTTCAGCGAGTTGATCTCGAAGCCACTCAGACCGTTGACATCCAGGACTTCGTCGATCTGGAAGAGATTGATCCGATGTTCTTCTATAAGCCGTACTATCTGGAGCCACAGAAAGGCGGAGACAAAGCTTATGCGCTCCTGCGGGATGCGTTAAAAGACACTAACAAGGTTGGCGTCGCGAAGGTGATAATCAAAACGCGGCAATACCTGGCTGGTGTTAAACCGGAGGACGGTGCGCTAGTTCTCGAATTAATGCATTTCGCCGACGAGTTGGCCGACCCGGAGAAGCTTCACGTTCCAAAGAAACTGGAAGTCGGCAAACGGGAAATGAACATGGCCAAATCACTTATCGGCAGCATGACATCCAAATGGCAGCCCGAAAAATACAAAGACGATTATCGGGAGGCGCTCATGGACGTGATCGAGGAAAAAGTCGAAGCCGGGGGGGAAGAAATTGAAGAAAAACCGAAGAAAGCGCCAAAGCCGACCAAGGTAATTGATTTGGTTTCCGTGTTGCAGAAGAGCTTGGAGCAAACCGGCGCGAAGAAAAAGGCGACGGCCAAATCGCGCAGAAAACAGAAGGTACCTGCAAAGAAAGCAGCGTAGCTCTAGCCACCGGCCTGTGGCCGGTTCTTCTGAACCGTGGCTACATGATCGCCTCGAAGCTTGACAGACAAGATCGACATCGTTCAGCCTGAACGGCTATGAATTCTCTCAATCGATTTGCGGACCCCGTTTATAGCATTGCGCGACTCATCATCGGCCTAATGTTTGCCTGTCACGGGGGACAAAAAATCCTTGGTTTCC